>Ga0255342_1002973_pt1 | contig 19853 bp, 17 predicted proteins | sample wastewater_treat_3_FD_192416 | JGI IMG/M metagenome (GOLD analysis project Ga0255342, IMG submission 192416) | Wastewater microbial communities from Lulu Island WWTP, Vancouver, Canada - plant14 | ecosystem: Engineered > WWTP > Wastewater > Unclassified | place: Canada: Vancouver, British...
TACCTGGCGTGCGATAAGACCGGCATACCATTCCTTTCCGCATATCTCATGGTACTCTGCCCAGCATCCATGTTCATTTCCATTCCGCCCGTATTCTGTCGAGTGGTACGTAAATATTGTGTTCCTGTCCTGCAGGAGATGTAATGCCTCAGTGACATGCCAGTCATGGAAGTGGAGGATATCGAAGGGTATTAGATCAAACTCCTTGAACCGGTTCACCAATGCAAGACTCATGTTCCGGCAATATTCAATGATGTTCCCTCCATCAGGTCTTACTGTGTGGTAATGCACACCATTGAAAGAAAAATCACAATCCCCTCTGGTAAAGAAATGGACCTCGTTATTTTTCGCCAGCTCCTGGGCCAGGTATGTTGTTGCGTTTGCAAGTCCGCCCACCCTGTCGGAGTACATCGATTCCCAACAGAAGAATGCAATTTTTTTTCGTTCCACGTTTTATGCTCCCTGATATATCACCCGGCAGAAATTTCCACCGTTTTCCATAATATTCGATGCCAGTTGTGTGTTTTTTCCTGTTCTGAAAAGGTATATTTTGCCAACATGTCCACTGCCCCCGACGGGGGCAGAACAAAGACCAATAGGCCACGATAATATATATATGTATTCATATGCCATTCATTAAAAGGATAATCTTGTCAGATTTTCCTTCGTTCGACCGATGGAGCGCTTCACACCGATTTTAAAAAACTTAAGAAAACATCACACAAAATTCATAACTCTCCGTTTTTTAAATAATCATAATGTTGAGTGATGTATATATATGATCATTATCTTACATAATAATCCATGATAGGACAAACATGTAGTGTGGTGATGCCAGTGGAATGGGCAATGCCTTAAAGGCCGACTGTTCATCCGGGGTTATACCGTTCCAGGAGTTCGAAAAGATTGTTAAAAATTCTGAAAATCTCGTTTACGTTCCGGTCTCTCTTTTAATACCAGAACCGGATGCAGATCCCGGGGAGATATACAGGGTCCTGTCACCCGGGCATGGTCTTCTCCTTGAATCAATGGAAGGCATTCCAAAACGGGCAGTCAGGTCAGTTATCGGAAAAAACCCCCTTGTATTTCTTTCCATATCAGAGGGATGTGAAGTATCAGGCCAGGATGCTCTGGTATTTCAACCCCTGCTTCAGGATCTGGAGATCTCTTCTCCAACTGATGTGCTCAGGATAATCCAGGACATGATAACTGCATATTCCCCCGAAGCATGCACATTTTCAGGAGGTATGGCCGGGTACTGCCGGTATGACCTGGTCCGGAACATTACCGCCGGCATGATTCAGGCAGGGCAGGAGGACGGGCCGGTTATGAGGTTCATGGTGCCAGGAGACCTCGTGGTCTTTGATCATGCCAGCCATGCCTGCCTGCTCATTGCAGGAACCTTCGCCAGGAAAGGAGACGATCTGCACAGAAAATATGATGATGCAGTCAGAAGAGTGCACAAGTTGCATCAGGAGATAGTCAGCCTGAAAGATGGAACACCAGTTATTCCAATGGTTCATGAGACGGTGACTGTCCCTGACCATGACCGGCAGTCATATGAAAATGCCGTGGAGCAGGCCCTTGACCATATCAGGGCTGGAGACATCTCCCAGGTAGTCCTTTCACGAAGGTTTTCACTCCCGTATTCTGCCGATCCATACCGGATTTACCAGATTCTCAGAGTGATAAACCCCTCCCCGTATCTTTATTACTTCGATTTTGGTGATGAGGCAGTCCTTGGTTCCAGCCCTGAGATGCTGGTGAAAACTGAAGATAGGACCGTCATGACTGTTCCAATTGCCGGGACAAGACCAAGGGGGAAGACGGAGGCTGAAGATGCACGACTTGCAGAAGAACTCCTGGCTGATCCCAAGGAGCGGGCCGAACATCTGATGCTTGTGGACCTTGCACTGGATGATATCAGCAGGGTATCAAACGGCAAAACCGTGAAAATTTCGGACTTCATGTCAATTGACAAATTTTCCCATGTCCAGCATATCACGTCAGTGGTAACCGGAGAACTTAAGGATGGAAAAGGACCGATGGATGCACTTGAGGCCTGTTTTCCGGCAGGAACCGTCAGTGGAGCTCCAAAAATCCGTGCCATGCAGATAATTGAGGAGCTTGAACCAGTTCCCAGGGGAATTTACTCAGGGGCAGTGGGCTATCTTGGGTTTAATGGGCTAATGGAATTTGCCATCGCGATCAGAACAGTAATCGTGAGAGATAATATCGCCATCTGCCAGGCTGGTGCAGGCATTGTTGAAGATTCGGTTCCGTCCAAAGAGTTTGATGAGACCCAGGCAAAGGCAGGAGCAATGATACAGGCAATAATCGCTGCGGGGAGATCTCAATGAAGGTCGTTATAGCCGGTTCCAGGGGCGGATGATGATGATGATACAGGACACTATAAAAAAAGTGGTCGGCATGCAGGATCTGCAAGCTGATGAGGCAGGTTATCTCATGACATCGATTGCAGACGGAAACCTGACTGATGCACAGATAGGGGCGATTCTCACCGCTTTTTCCATGAAGGGTGTGACTGCTTATGAGATCACGGCCTTTGCCCATGTGCTCCGGGACCGGGCAATTCAGGTGAAGACTCCTGACTCTGGTACCTTTGTCGATACATGTGGAACAGGAGGTGACGGGGCCCAAACCTTTAATATCAGCACTGCATCCGCCCTGGTTGCGGCAGCAGCCGGTGTAAAAGTAGTCAAACATGGAAATCGGGGAGTATCAAGCAGGTCAGGATCAGCAGATGTACTTGAGGCACTGGGGATCCCGGTTACACTGGCACCGGAAGAGGCCGCGGCATCTGTCCTGGCAAATAACATCGCATTCCTGTTTGCACCAGGTTATCATCCCGCCATCGGACGGGTTGCTATAGCACGGAGAGAGATAGGATTTTTCTCTGTATTTAACATCCTTGGCCCGCTTCTTAACCCGGCTGGTGCCCAGGCACGACTTATCGGTGTAGGCGATAAAAAGCATATTCATGCCATCACCGGGGCACTCACAGACCTCGGTGTATCTCACGCCATGGTGGTTCATGGAGACGGGACTGATGAGATTACTATCACCGGTGAGACACTGGTTTATGAATTACATCATGGAACCATCTGCAGGTATACCCTGAAACCGGAAGAGTTTGGAATTATCCCTTCCCCACGGGAAGCCATTGCAGGGGGAAGCCCTGAAGACAATGCAAAGATCATTTTGGATGTTTTTTCAGGGATGAAAGGTCCATGCAGGGATATCGTGCTCCTCAATTCTGCTGCGGCGATTTACCTTGGGGAAAAGGCTGCATGTATCTATGATGGGTTTAAAAAAGCCAGGGATGTTATCGATTCGGGGCAGGCACTCCGTCTTGTTGAGTCGCTCAGGGGGAATACATGATCCTTGATGAGATTGTTTCCTCCTCTCAGCGCCGGGCAGCTGATCTCCCTGGTTCTTTTCATTCGTCCACTCATATTCCTGTAAGCCTGAAAGATGCAATTCTAAAGGGACGAACCACACATACACGCCCGGTTATCGCAGAACTTAAGTTTGCGTCTCCGTCACGGGGCATTATCAGGCCGGTGAAAAATCCTGTGGAAATGGCAACCGACATGGTGCAGGGTGGATGCTGCGCCCTCTCCGTCCTTACTGAGCCTGAATTTTTCTCCGGGTGCCCCACTACCATCCAGGCCATCAGGGACCAGGTGACAGTTCCAATATTAAGAAAGGACTTCATCGTTCAGGAACATCAGCTTGATGAGACCAGGGCCCTTGGTGCTGATGCCGTCCTGCTCATCACAGGCATTCTTGGAGAGGATACTGGATATTTTGTTGATGAGGCCATAAAACGTGGCCTTGAACCCCTTCTTGAAGTTCACACCAGGCATGAGGCAAATATTGCATTAGATACCGGTGCTGAGCTCATCGGAGTTAATAACCGGGATCTCAGGACATTCAAAACTGATCTCACCACGACGATACGGATCGCCCCCCTCCTCCGTCAGGCAGGCAGGACAGTGGTATCATTAAGCGGTATTACCTGGCCTTGTGATATCAGGTTTATGAGCCGGTTCGCAGACGGGTTTCTTATCGGTTCAGCTATAATGTCCTCAGGTAATCCACGAAAGCGACTGGAGGGATTAGTATACGCGTAAAGATCTGTGGAATCACAAGACCTGAGGATGCCCGCCTTGCTGACAAGGCCGGAGCGGATGCAATCGGAGTAGTCCTGTTTTCAGATTCACCCCGTTCGATCCCGGTGGAGAAAGCCAGAGAGATCTTCAGGGCAGCAGGACCTTATATTGGAAGGGTGTGTGTAACCCACACTGTTTCGGTCCGTGAGCTTGCCCTTGTGCTCACACTTCAGCCAACGGCCATACAGATATCCCATCCGCATAAGCTCCCTGAATACCGTCCGTACCAGGTTATCAGGGTCATAAGAACAGGTGATCCGATACCCGGGTCCGCAGATGCCGTTATCGTAGACTCAAGTATGGGAAAAGGGATCTCTTATGATCATGAATATGCAAAAAACATCATTTCCATGTCAAAAATACCAGTAATACTTGCCGGGGGATTAAACCCGGACAATGTCAGGGAAGCTGCAAAGCTAAGACCATATGCAGTTGACGTTGCTTCAGGTGTTGAATCATCAACAGGAATTAAGGATGCCGGAAAAGTAATGGCATTTGTTAAGAATGCAAGGAAGGCGCACGATGAAGCTTGATACCCGGCTTGGAGACTATGGCGGGTGCTTTGTCCCTGAAACGCTCATGTGTGCCCTTGAAGAACTGGAGGATGCGTATCTGAAGATCTTCCCGGGTCCTGCATTTCAAAAAGAACTCAGGGAATACCTGACAACCTATGCCGGCCGGGAAACACCACTGACCTTTTGTAAAAACCTCTCACGGGATCTTGGGTGCAGGGTTTACCTCAAGCGTGAGGATCTCCTCCATTCCGGTGCACATAAACTGAACAATGCACTTGGCCAGGCAATCCTTGCAAAACACATGGGCAAAAAAAGGCTGATTGCCGAGACAGGTGCAGGACAGCACGGAGTTGCGACTGCAATTGCCGGAGCCGTCCTTGGCCTTGAGGTGGAAGTGTTCATGGGTGAGGTGGATATCTCAAGGCAGGCCCTCAATGTAGCCAGAATGAAAATGATGGGGGCAGGAGTCATCCCGGTTACCTGTGGAACCAGAACGCTTAAGGATGCCATGAACGAAGCATTACGCGACTGGACTGCAAGGGTGTATGATACCCATTATCTCATCGGAACCGTGGCAGGGCCCCATCCATATCCCACTCTGGTAAGGGATCTGCAGCGGGTGATCGGGGATGAGACAAAAAAACAGATTCTGGCATCAGAAGGCCGGTTTCCTGATGTCATCATCGCATGTATCGGGGGAGGATCCAATGCCATCGGCATCTTTCATCCATTTATTGAAGATAGATGTGTGAGGATGTACGGGGTTGAAGCCGGAGGAGAGGGCCCTGGCGGGAGACATGGTGCATCTCTTTGCGGGGGAAGACCCGGTGTTCTGCATGGTAATTACTCCTATCTCCTTCAGGATTCGTCCGGGCAGATAGTCGAGTCACATTCAGTCTCTGCAGGCCTTGATTACCCTGGAGTAGGCCCGGAGCATGCGATGCACAAGGATTCCGGCAGGATTGAGTACACAACAATAACCGATAACGAGGCACTTGAGGCATTTTTATACCTCTCAAGGATGGAAGGTATTGTTCCTGCACTTGAATCATCACACGCCATCGCCTTTGCACGAAAACTGGCACCTGAACTATCAGAAGACACTATCCTTGTCATAAACCTGTCAGGCAGGGGTGACAAGGATATTGGGACGGTCATCAGGTACATGGAGGAAAAGGGATGAACCGGCTGAAAACGGCTTTTCAAAACCGCACAGAAACCCTTCTCATGACATTTATCGTCGCAGGAGATCCCGACTTTGCAACAAGCCTTGAGATTATCCGGGCAATTGAGAGCGGTGGGGCGGATATCATCGAACTTGGTCTTCCCTTCTCTGACCCGGTAGCTGACGGCCCGGTTATCCAGCAGGCCGGCGGGCGTGCCCTTGCAGCAGGGATGGATACCGACCGGTTTTTTGACCTGGTAAGGGAAGTCAGGAGAGGATCTGAGATACCTCTTGTTACCCTTACATACACCAACCTGATCCTGCAGCGGGATATTGACAGGTTCTACCAGGATGCAGCAGATGCTGGTATAGACGCAGTGGTGGTGGCAGACCTTCCATACGAGGAAGCAGGCCCATATATTGCTGCAGCTGAAACAGCAGGTATATCTCCTGTCATGATGGTCGGCCCGACAACCTCACCTGAAAGATTACAGAAGATACTGACAGTGAGCAGTGGATTTATTTATCTTGTCGCAGCCCTGGGAGTTACGGGTATGAGGCAGAGTACTGACCCTGCTGCAAGGAAACTGCTTGAAAATTTGAAAACTATGACTGATATCCCGATTGCCCCTGGTTTTGGTATATCGGGCCAGGAACAGGTCAGGGAATGGGTAAAAGCAGGAGCCGATGCGGTTATCGTGGGTTCTGCATTAGTAAAAGAGATTGAAGCATGTTTACCGGATCCTGGCTCCCTGGTGCCCAGAATCAGCACATTCGTAAGATCTCTTAAACGGTATGATAAATCATGAAGGTTGTTTGCATCCGTCGCGGGTAACTGGAAGGCAGATCATGAACCGTGAACCGGTGCCATGGCCATTACTCTCTACCCAAACCCTTCCTCCATAATAATCCATCACCCGTTTTACAATGGCAAGCCCAAGACCGGAAGACTGCCGGTCATGACGGGACTTATCGGCCCTGTAAAAGTCATCGAAAACATGAACTTTTTCTTCCGCAGACAGTCCAATCCCGGTATCCTCAAATATGATCGTTACAGCATTTTCATCGCTCTCTGCAAGCACCCTGATCCGGCCGCCATTTTGAGTATATTTTACCGCATTGCCAAGCAGGTTTTCAAACACTGAAGATGCATCCCTGTTTGAAAAACGGACCGTTAGATCATCGGGGACAAGTACTTTAACAGACAGGTTTTTCTGTTCAATAAATAATGACTGCTTCTCAACTGCCTGGTGTATTAATGATGCAGGGTGGATCATCTCGAATTCTGCCACCCCGCCCTGCTCACTTAGTCTTGCCAGTGTAAGGATCTTCTCGGTCTGTTCCCTTATTGAGTACACCGAACGAAGAAGAACCCTGTAGAGTTCACGCTTTTCAATGTCTTTCTCTTCATGGAAAAGGGTTGGAAGCAGGGCAATTAGCGGGGTCAGGGGGGTCTTCAGGTCATGGCCAAGCCGGATTATAAAATCATCCTTCTGTTTTAAAAGCCTGTTTACTTCTCCTGTCCGTTTCCTTACGCGTTCGTCAAGTTCCTGGTTCACTACGATCAGCCGGTTGGCTAAAAAGTCCAATTCATGATTCTTTTCTTCGAGGACCCTTGCATATTCCATAAGCTGGGCTTCAGCTCTTTTTCGTGCCCTGATATCCCTCACGATGACCAGGATTGCAGGTTTTCCCTGGTACCGGATCGTCATGGTTGAGACTTCAACCTGCAGGTTTTCCCCGGTTTTACTAACAAACCACTCTTCTATCGGAAGACCAAATTCCGATCCTGTTAATGATGATTCAATCCGGGAACTGACGAAATGATGGTAATCAGGATGCACAAATGTATAGAGATCAACGCCAACGAGTTCGTCCGGCTTTCCAGCACCTAAAAGCCGGACAGCAGCAGGATTTGCAAACAGGATTTGTTTTCCGTCATGAACGAAGATCGCGTCTGGAGAAAATTCCACCAGGGTTCTGTACCTCTCTTCACTCTCACGAAGAGCCTTGTTTGCCTGTGTAAGTTCACCGGTTCTTTCACCCACCAGGATCTCAAGCTCTTCGCGGGATTTCCAGAGTGATTCCTCTGCCTTCTTTCTCGTGGTGATGTCACGGATACATTCTATGGCACCAACTATATCCCCATTCTCATCCCACAATGGAGAGGCAACACCCCACAGGTATGACTGATTCAGCGTGGGCCCGGTCATGTAAGCTTCGCCGATAACTTTGTCCCCTTCCCATCTCACATTCAGGTATTGCTCTTTGACAAAATCCTCAGGATGCAAAGCCAGGTCTATCAGAATGGGCCTTCTTTCTCCATAAAACGGAATAGAATACTCATAATTTCCTTTTCCAAGCATCTCCCCGGCTGGCACCCCTGTCATCTCGACGATGGCCCTGTTCCAGAAGATAACTTCACCTTCTTTATTGATAACTACAGTTGCATCTGGCAGAAAGTCGATGACATCTGCCAGTTTCTGCCTTGACTCCCTGATATCTTCTTCAGCCTTTTTTATATACGAGATATCAACGATGACCCCTCTGAAACCTACAACTTCATTATTCTCAACCATCTGCGTTGAATGAACGATTACAGGGAATGTAGAGCCGTCAGACCTGACGGCCTGGTATTCATGAGGTCTTGTGGGGGCATCATAAGTGATCGACTTAAAGGCTTCAACTACCCTTTCCCGCTCCCCTGGTATGACGAAGTCAAGGACATTTTTCCTGTCAATCGGTTGATTGGGTTCATATCCAAAGAGCCTGTAAACCTGGTGATTGACATAAGTGATCTGACCATCCGAAGTGCATTCATAGACTCCTTCAGGCAGCAGGTCTGCAAGATCCTTGTACCTTTTCCTGCTCTCCTGGAGTTGTTCCTGTGATTCACGTAACTCTTCAAGCCTGAATTTTAGTTCTTCACCAGACGCGGTAAGTTCCTCGTATGCGGCACTTAGATCGATATTGCGCTGCTCAAGTTCATCTGCGGCCAATATTCGTTCGGTGATGTCACGGATGATCGCCTGGTAGTAAAGTCTTCCATGAGTCTCAAACCGGTTTATGCTCATCTCGGCATCAAATTCGGTTCCGTCCAAGCGCTTAAACTTCCAGGTGGTAAAAGTGCCTTCTTCCCGCAGCACCGCCTCAAACAGCATCTCAGTTTTGTTCCTTGTTCTGCATCCTTCCGGTTGAATCTCCGGCGCCAGCCTGGTAAAGTCATTTCCAATTATCTGGTCCCTGTCAGCATGGAACAAGGCTGTTATCTGTTTATTGCAGTCAACTATTGTAAAATCTGAGAGAATGATGATGCCATCAAATGCAGTCTCAAATAATCGTCTGAATTTTTCCTCACTCTCTAACAGGGCTCTTTGAGCGGCATCAGCCTGAACAGCCTGGCGAATTTTGTGAGCAAGTTCTGCATAAAGAGATTGTGGATCGCCACCTTTTTGCAGGTAAAAAGTTGCACCTTCGTTAATCGCTTCAATTACAACCTCTTCTCTTCCTTTACCGGTAAAAAGAATGAAGGGAATATTTATTTCCCTGCTTTTGTATGACCTGAGAAGGTCAAGTCCTGTCATCCCGGGCATCTGGTAATCTGATACGACTATATCAAATGAACCTGGTTCGATCATCCCGGCCGCCCTTGCTCCGGACCGTTCGGTTGTAACGGTAAAACCACCCATCTTCTCCAGGAACAGCTTAAAAACCCTGGAAAAAGAATCGTCATCATCAACGTAAAGGACTGAGATCATCTGCCTTGTATCTGCCTGTTACAATTGTAGGACACCGGTTTATATGAATATTTTAGTCATCAGTCATGCATGATACCTTACTATGAGCTTGATTAGATCAGAGGTGAATGAATTTATCATGAAGTGCAGTGGCGTTCTGCTTTTGTTCGTGTTTTTTATATTATCATTGCCGGCGGCTGCGTCACCGGTTGATGAACTTGTTGTTAAAGGAAATACTTACTACGATGAAGGCCTCAATGACGAAGCCCTTGCTGTATTTGATGAGGCCCTTATAATGGATCCTGAAGATCTTGAGGCATTAAACGGAAAAGGGAAGACTTTAAAAAACATGGGCCTCTATGAAGAAGCCATTTTACAGTATGACAAGGCCATAGAGATCGATCCAAACTATAAAAAAGCCTGGAATAACAAGGGGATCGCACTGACTTACCTGGAAAGATATGATGAAGCGATAGAAATGTTTGATGAATCGGTACGAATTGATCCAAAATATGGTAAGGCATACAGCAACCTTGCCTGGTGCCTTGGGTTGGCCGGCCGGCATGAAGAAGCCCTGGCATCTGCCGAGAATGCAATAAAATTTGCGGCTGATTATGCACGTGGATGGAGTAACAGGGGTGATGCCCTCTTCGCCCTTGAACAATACAAAGATGCATTGGATTCCTATGAAACCGCGCTCATCCTGGAACCTGGGTTAACAGATGCATTGGAAGGAAAAGAAAAGGCTTTGGCAAAAATCTGACCTGCAAAGCCAGATTCTCTTTTTACCGGGTTTTCTTTTGATTGTTACCTGCCTGAAATTACCAGAAGAACAGGGGTTAATCAGATACCCTGATGAGTGAAACCGTACATCCATGGAAAAACAGGGGTTCTTCCTGCTGCTTATCGCCTTCATTCTCGCATGTGGTGTAGTAACAGGAGAAAACCAGTCTGTAGAAGATAATTCGACAGGTACAGACCAGGACGTAGCGGTGATATCATATGAATTATCCTTGCAGGAGAAACTGATGAATCTTGCACTCAAGGCCAGGTCCTTCGCACTCGAAAATGAAAAAAGTGAAGTATTAGCAGAGTTCTCCAATCCATCAGGGCTGTTCTGCAGTGATGGGATTATGATCTCCGCGTATGATGATAACGGGATTCTTCTTGCAGACTGCGCAAGGCATGGTGACATCGGCTCCAGGTTCATCTCTGATGATCATGACTCCGGTCCAATCAGGCTTATGCGTGATCTTTCAACCACAGGTGGCGGGCTATTTACAGATGCTGCATCAGGAAAATTCTGGTTTGTAGCAGATGTTGATGGCAGCTGGTGGATATGCGCAGGCTTAAATCCTGATAACAACGGACCTGCCTGATACAGAAAACCCTGGGAGATTCTTATGATTCTGATAAAAAAGAGGAGTATCGGACAGGCTCATGAAGAGGTTATCAGGGAGATAACAAAGCGCTGTGAAGGCAGGGTCAGGGTAACTGAAGATGGTGAATACACCTGGGATCCGGAAGAACCAGTCTGCATTCACGTTGACGAACCATTTGCTGAACCGATGCGATCCGGTGCGTCCCTGTTTGGGGAAAAATTCTCTGAACAGTACCAGGCATCCCTTTACAGGATCACACCGCGCCGGGATGACGGGACGGATGCGGTTTATACATATGGAAACCGGCTTCGTGACTATCCCGTGGCGGGGGTTGAAGTTACCCGGAAGTCTGCCGGGGCAGTAAGAAATGCCATTGATGCCTTGTTTAAAAAGATCGGGTACGTTCCTGCCCATGCCTGTGGTGAGATCACCTGGAAAGGTGACGGAAGAGAGGGAGGGATTGACCAGATCCGGGAGAGTATCATCGACAGACTTGTTTCTAACCCGGAAAGTCGTCGTGCAATAGCAATTACATGGTTTCCGGTGCAGGACATATCAGCAGATGAACCCCCTTGCCTTCAGATAGTGCAGTGCCTGATTGATCAAAATAATCGTCTGAACCTTGTCTGTGTTTTCAGGAGCAACGACATGTTATCTGCATGGGGGCAGAATGCATTTGGCCTTGCCCATCTCCAGAAATACATCTGTGAGCAGGTTAACCTGAAAAGAAAAGGTGATGAACCAAGGCTCTCTCAGGGCTGGCTTGAAACAGTCAGCATCTCTGCCCACATGTACTTTCACCGTGATCAGCTGGAGCTTAACCTGTTCCTTGAGAAGATAAAAACTGGAGAGTTGTTTCAGTCCTTTCAACGCAGGTAAGCTTCCTTACCTTTCCCTTGATACAATATCGGACATAACAAACATTCTGCAGTAATGCAGAATGTTTGCTTAAACTATGAAGTGCGATTAGTATGCACGCCCTGGAATTACCTTTATTTTATATTGTTTATTCCAATTCGGTAAGCAATGCTCAATAATCTCCATTTTCCGGTAAGAAAGAAATGAGAAGACCTTTATAGTGTCAATTTGATATGAAGGCATGTGGTGCAGACAGTTGGAGCAGGCTCTGTGTAGAACATGGCCTGCTTGTCTGGTTGCATCAGAATACCATAACACCTTTATTGGAAGGAGGTAATCCCCTCGGAAACCTCACTTTCTGGAGATTCGGAACGTTTCTCTTTTGTTTTCCTTGCCAGGCCATCTGTTCTTGCTGACTTATCTGGCATGAATGCTATCCCAAAAACATTTATAGGACAACAGATCGAGAGATAACCTATGCAACTTGCCGAGTTCCGGGTTCAAAACTATAAAATTATCCAAGACACGGGGTGGGTTCCGGTGCAGAACCTTACGACTTTTGTTGGAAAGAACGAATCAGGAAAGTCCGCAATATTCCGTGCACTTTCAAAACTGAATCCTTCAGACGGAGAAGGATATGATGGACTAAAAGAGTTTCCAAGGCAGCGGTATGCGGCAGAGATCACCCGCACAGACTGGCCTGTCGCATCGGGCAGGTTCATTCTCACTCCTGATGAGCAACGTGATATCTCTGCGATATCTGAGCTTTGTAGCGAAGTCAGTTCGGTGGAGGTCACAAGACATTATACCGGTACATATAGTATCACCTATCATCCGGATGTGGGGGTGGACCTTGTAACTCCTCCTGACCTGATTTATGCGATAGAAAGTGCCATTGAACATGTCAGGAACCTGATCGCACCTGAAGGAAAGGGAGAGGAACTGGGGCGGATAAAAGAAGGGCTTCTGGCATTTCTTGAAGAACATAAAGGGGCAGTACCAGTTGATGGACAGGTTCAAAAACGGCATATTGCAGATCTTATCAATGCAATCAAGAGCAGGGCAAATGAACCCTGGCAGCATGATATCCTTGACCCTGTGACTGAACCAATGTACAGGCTTGTCAGGCAGATGGAGATATTTGAAGGACTTATGGCGGCAAACAGGTACATTGTTGAGCACCTTCCAAAATTTGTCTACTTTGACCAGTACAATGTCATCGAGAGTGCCATCCATATCCCGACCTTTATCGCAACACTGAAATCCCATCCAGATACCCCGGGCCTTCGCGCAACCAACTGCCTTTTCAGGCATGTAAATCTGGATCTTGACCAGCTTGACCGGCTTGGCAGCCATAAAAATGCCGTTGATGACAACCCTATCATAAGGAGACAGGTTGATGAACGGTCAATTCTTCTCTCCACCGCCTCAAATCTCATGACAAAAAAGTTTGAAGACTGGTGGGGGCAGAGGAAAATAAGGTTCAGGTATGATATTGACGGCGATTATTTCAGGGTCTGGGTCTCTGACGATCTTGATCCATCGGAGATAGAACTTGAACAAAGAAGTGCAGGACTGCAGTACTTCTTCTCCTTTTACCTTATATTCCTTGTAGAATCAGGAGATGCATACCAGGACTGCATCCTGCTCCTTGACGAGCCCGGCCTTCAGCTTCACCCCACCGCCCAGCAGCAGGCGACAAAGTTTTTTGAACGAATCTCCCATCAGAACCAGGTATTCTTCTCTACCCATTCCCCGTTCATGATCGACCTTGATCATCTTGACCGGGTCAGGACAATTTACGAGGGAGAAGATGGAACAACGAAAGTGTCGGTATCAGAGTGGCCTGCTGACCGTGATTCCCTCTTCCCTCTTGAAGCAGCCCTTGCAACCAGGATTGCAGATCGCGTCCTATCAGGCGGAAAACAGCTGGTCGTTGAAGACATACAGGAACTCTGGCTTCTTCAGGCCATGAACTATGCACTTCAAAACAGGGGCAAATCCGGTCTTTCTCCAGATATCAGGATCACTCCGGCAGGAGGAACATCAAACCTTATACCTCTTGCACTCATGATGTCCACACATAAAAGACCGGCAGCAGTACTCCTTTCAGGGCAGAACATCCCGTTTGATGCACTAAAAAAGCTCCCATCCATGAACATCAGGGAAGGAAACGGACTCCTGCTTTACAGCTCTTTTGCTCAGCAACAGGGGGCAGGAATTGAAGATCTCTTCGCACCAGACTTTTATTACCGCTGTGTCAAGGACATCTATCCTGATCTTCCCCTTGGCCAGGTATCTGAAAAGAGTCCGGCTGACCGGAGTGAAGAGCGGGGAATTGCCTTTCAGATTGCAGATCTGATAGAAAGAAGACAGGCTGAGCACTTTGACCGGTGGAGGGTTGCAGAACTGCTCTCCGATCGGATATGCGAGTCCCCGCAAAACCTGGATGATGAGACCATTGACCGGTTTTCCCGGCTATTTGCCGAGATTAACCGGCTGGTATGAGGATCAGAGATCGATAGTTTCCTCTTTTTTTATTGAAATGAGGTTTTGAAGGATGGCCCGCCCGACTTCGCTTGTAGTTGCCGTCCCTCCAAGGTCAGGTGTTTTAATCCCATCTGCCAGGGTCTTCTGAATTGCCTTTTCAACCTCGATGGCAAAGGGTTTTTCCCCGACGTACTTGAGTAGCAGTGAAACGCACCTGATAGCAGCGATGGGGTTTGCAATTCCTTTTCCTGCAATGTCAGGAGCACTCCCATGAACCGGTTCAAAAAGTGCCTGGTGTCGCCCAAGGTTTGCACTGGGAAGCATTCCAAGACCACCCTGCAGGAATGCGACCGCATCTGACAGGATGTCTCCGAAAATATTTGTTGTCACGATGACGTCATACCTCTCCGGATGCGAAAGCACGTCAAGAACCAGCGAGTCGATGTACTTTTTATCAATAGATATTCCTGCTTTCTCCGCCTCTTCCATGCAGATTTCGAGGAAGTATGAATCGGATTTCAGAACATTTGCCTTGTTTCCAATGGTCAGGTGCCTTCTTCTCCGCTTCGCACATCCGCTGGCAATCCTTGCAATTCTCCTTGTTCCGGCCTCGCTGACAACACGGAGGGTGCATGCACGATCCTTTTCCTGCCATTCGATACCAGAATAAAGTCCTTCAGTGTTCTCCCTGACGATCAGTATATCAAACCCGTCTCCAAAGACCGGACGGAGATTTGCATAAAGATCAAGTTCCTTTCTAATTCTCAAAACTACACTGTGGTATTTTGGATCAGGTGGCGTGGTGATGGCCCCAAACAGGATCAGATCAGCTTTTTTCAAGGTATCCAGTGTCTTTGGTGACAATGCATCGCCGGTCCTCTTCCAGCACTCATATCCAAGATATACCGGAATGTACTCCCAGTCAGGATGGAAAAACCTTAGCACGTCAAGGGCGGAAGGAATAACTTCAGGGCCTATTCCATCGCCCGGAGCTACAACAACCCGCTTCATTCACTCCTCCATTCGTCAATTAATGCATACAGGGCATCGGCAATCTGTTTTGGTGAAGAACCCCAGTGAACCACCACACCCTTCTTTCCGTTTAATGTCTGTATTCCGCTTCGTTCTGCACGGCAGCATCGTGCGATGAACGGCTCTTCACTTACTGCATTTGCCGGGCAGATGTCAATGAGTGGAAAGTCATGCCCATAACAGTCCCTTAAAACCTGTCTTGCCGTCACACATCCTGCAACCTGTTCATCTCCGGACAACCTGTCTGAATCGATGGTGCGGGAGAAACCTCCTGCCTTGCATGGATATGCATCAGCTTTTGTCTCCCTGATATCGTTCACATGGTAACAGAACCTTATCTCAAGTTCTCCGAATATCCCTGCATTTTCAAGGATCTCCAGTGTTCCGGCCAGGTGAGGACGAGGAGGAGTCACATCATAGACATGTACCTCAAGCAGGGATTTTGGATCAGGGTCACAGATGAAGATCATGTGTTCATCAATTCCGGTGAAGATGGTGCACCGTTTCGGGCTTTTAAGGGCTTTGTGTATAAGATCCCCGCGATTATGTAGCACGACCGGATCAGGGTACTGGAATACTTCATCCGGCCCTGCAATGCGGGTTACTGACTTTATCCCCCTCATCATACCTGGACCATCTTCAGGCTCGACAGCCAGTATCTCGTAACCTTCAGAAACCTCGTGAATCAGGTACTGCGAGAGAAAGTAAACCTTGTCTCCCACCGGTTTATTCCCTGCATAGCCGACACATTTGCAATGGGGAGGAAAGATCATCTATGAAGTCTCCGTTTCCAGTACTCGATAAGACCCCCGCTTGAAAGGATCTCCTGCATTCCTGGTGAAAGTGGCCTGAAGACATGCCTTGTTCCACCAGTTTCGACCCATCCCTCAATACAGTCAAATGAGACCATCATACCATCATGACAGCCTGGCAGTTCACATTCCAGGACAGGAAGTCCGACATTGATGCAGTTTCGAAAGAAGATCCTGGCAAATGTCGGTGCAATGACTGCCTGGACCCCGGCCTCGTGAAGGGCACGTGCAGCCTGTTCCCGTGATGATCCGCAGCCCATGTTTTTTCCAGCAACAAGGACTGCTCCTTTTAACCTTCCTGCAAGACCAGGATCCAGGTCCTCGAATACATGCTCTGCCCAGAAATTCCAGTCTTTTGTTCTCAGGTACCTTCCTGCGATCACAAGATCGGTGTCGATGTCCTCTCCTATGCAGACCGCAGGGCCTGATCCTTTAAGTGCAGTCATATTACCTCCCTTGGATCAGTAATCTCACCATGGATGGCACTTGCTGCAGCAGTGGATGGTGAACAGAGATAATATGATGCACCCACACCCATCCGGTTCTTAAAGTTCCGGTTTGCGGTCGAGAGGGCAGTTTCACCCTTACCAAGAACGCCCATGTGGGCACCAAGGCATGGACCACAGCCAGGAGGACCTATCGTACATCCTGCCTTTATAAGATCTGCAATCACGCCTGTGCTAACCGCCTGGAGGTAGTCAAGCCCGGATGCAGGGACAACAATGGTTCTTACCTTTACCTGATGTCCTTTAAGTATCCGTGCAGCCCTTGCCATATCTTCATAACGTCCGTTAGTACAGGTTCCGATAAAGACCTGGTCAAGGGAAGTCCCGGCAAGGTCCTGGACCGGTTTTATGGTATCCACCCGGTGCGGAACCGCACATACGGGCTCAATTCCTGGAAGGTCCAGGTAACAGTCCTTCACATAGTCCGGGCTTTCAGGCACCTGTACCTGGCATGAGACTGAAAACCTGGCAAGGTACCTTTCCGTCTCCTTGTCAGCGTAAAAAAGCCCGGTCTTTGCTCCTGCCTCAACAGCCATATTACAAAGCGTCAGCCTTCCCTCCATTGGCACTGATGATGCAGATTCTCCTGTGAACTCGATGGCTGCATAAGTAGCCCCGTCCATGCCAAGTTCTGCAATGTACGAAAGGGCAACATCCTTCCATTCAACACCTGCACCTGTCGATCCTGAAAGATGGATACCGACTGAGTCAGGAACCCTGAGCCATGTCTCACCTGAAACCCATATCCCGGCCATGTCACTGGCCCCTACTCCGGTTGCAAATGCTCCAAGCGCTCCAAGGGTGCATGAATGTGAATCTGCCCCGATGACGACCTCACCTGGTGCAACACGACCCTCTGCCATGACCTGGTGGCAGATCCCGGAACCGATATCCAGGAAATGCACCTTGTACTCCCTGGCAAAGGCCCTGAGTTCTGCCTGCAGTTCGGCAGTCTGCGAATTATTAGCCGGGGCGATATGATCATAGATTATGTAAACAGTGCCAGGGAAAGCGATGCCCGGAGCTCCCATTGCATCATAGATTATCTTTGCCTGTATACCTGTACCATCATGGCAGAAGGCCTTGTCAACATGGCGGTCAATATATGTCCCGGCCCGGGCACCCAGAATCTTCTCTGAGAGTGTCGTCATTGATAAAATCCTCCCCGGTAACACGGGAGATGATCTCCCGGAGAACCTGCTGGCTAATACTGCATTTCCCTTCGCTCCTGTCCTTTACCTTTTCAAGGACCTGTAAGACCTGCTCATCTGTAATAGCATACCCAAAAGAGGCCAGGATATGCATTAGAGCCCGTTTTCCGGTGTGTTTTCCAAGAATGAACTTTCGCTCAAGTCCAAGAAGCTCAGGGGGAACATACTCATATGTCTCAGGGTTTTCAAGAATTGCGGCGATGTGAATGCCACTCTCATGGGCAAAGGCATTTGCCCCGATAACCGGTTTTGTTGCAGGCATGAATATCCCTGTGTACTCCTGTATTCTTTCTGATAATGCAGGAATCTCTGTAAGATCATACCTTGTCGCCCCACCTTTGAGAACAAGGGATACAAGAACTTCTTCAAGCCTTGCATTTCCTGCCCGCTCTCCAAGTCCGTTCACTGTGGTATGCAGTTGAAATGCCCCCAGTTCTGCTGCTATGAGGGTATTTGCCGTGGCACATCCAAGGTCATTATGCGCATGAATGGCAACCGGGACAGGAGTCCTTGGAATGATCTCCCTCATCACAGTTGCAACCTCAAGAGGAGTCAGGCATCCGGTTGTATCGGCAAATGTCACGTAATCTGCCTTATGTTCCGCTGCCTGCCGGTAGATATCAACAAGGATGTCAGGGTCGGTTCTTGACGCATCCTCTGCACCAAACCTGACAATAAGGCCATGATCCACGGCATAATCAAGCTGCTCAAGTGCATTTGCAACAACCACCTCCCTTGGTTTTTTATGCTTGTACTTAAGGTGCAGGTCTGATGTTCCGATAAAAAGTCCGATCATATCCACTTCTGCATCAAGTGAAGCATCCACGTCCTCCCTGCAGGCACGTGCAAGACCACATATCTTTGCAGAAAGACCAAGCCTTGATATCTCCCTTATCATCTCCTTTTCATGAACAGACACGATAGGAAACCCGGCCTCAATAATCTCAATACCTATTGCATCAAGCCTGGTTGCAATATCTTTCTTCTCATCTGGCGTGAAAGAAACCCCAGGGGTCTGTTCACCGTCCCTCAGGGTCACATCACAGATTTCAACATTCCATGGTTTCATTTGCATCATTCTTTCGGACATTCTCCCTGGATGATGAGCACCCGCAATTTTTCACCAGGGATCATCATTCCAGAAATTTTTTCATGTTCTCCTGCATCACAAACAACGGGATCTGCAAACCCCAGGTATGAGCATACATCAGGGACAGGCTGGCGGCCGGTAGTCCCCATGCACCTGTTCTGAAGCACTATCAGAAGAACTGGTCTGCCTTTTGCATGCAGATCGATTATGGCCTGTATCCCTGAGTGAATAAGCGCATAATCCCCGGTCAGTGCGACACCGGTTGCATGTGCGGCAACCCCGGCTGATGATCCCATCCCGTAATTTGCAATACCAAAGCTGTATGGAGGAGACATCGCCAGCAGGCTGCAGCCAGTATCGCTGATAACCTGTATTCCCTTCTCCTGGAGGGTGTCAAAGACAAATTTGAACGGACATCCTGGACAAAGTGTTCTGGATGAGCCACGTGCCCGGCGTGAAAGAAAAGCATCATTCCTGCTGTCTTCTGCCAGTGGCCGGACAGTGAATGGAAAGTACCCGGCCTTTGTCATGTCAGGGATTGCCGAATATGCACTGACCGCACGGCCGTACATGGTAAGATCAGGGTCGGCAACCTTGCCTGACCCTTTCACACCATATGACTCCTGCCCACGATTCCAGGGTCTATTCAGATCATCAGGGACAAACCTGAGGATGGAAACCCTGGAAAATCGTTCTGATGCACGAAAGGCTTCTCCTACCGGATCAGGTCCTGACATTTCGATGACCGGGCATACAGCAATAGATCCATAAAGCCTGGAATCCTGCACGGTCTGTGTCCCAAATGCTTTTGGATCATCACCAGCGACGATCACAACCCCGGCCTTCAGGCCCTGAGCGG
>Ga0255342_1002977_pt1 | contig 19822 bp, 17 predicted proteins | sample wastewater_treat_3_FD_192416 | JGI IMG/M metagenome (GOLD analysis project Ga0255342, IMG submission 192416) | Wastewater microbial communities from Lulu Island WWTP, Vancouver, Canada - plant14 | ecosystem: Engineered > WWTP > Wastewater > Unclassified | place: Canada: Vancouver, British...
AGGTGTGGACGGATCCGCAGCCCCGTGCTCCCGGCGAAGTCGTCTATTACCGCGTCGCGAGCGTGGACGAACTCGGCCAGTTGTCGGAGAACAACCCCGTCGTCGCGGTGATGAACTCGATCAACGGGGTCAATATCTGGAACTACTCGACCATGGCCGCGGCCCTTTCGGCGCCCAGCGTGCTGGTCCAGCACGGAACGGTCTTCTCCGGTTCCAACGACCGGTATCTGCACTCCTTCTACTCCAGCACCGGACTGCCGCACTTCACTCCGTCCGAGACGGGAGCAGCCATTTCCGGACGGCCGCCTGTTTCAGCCACGGTTGTCGGATACGGCGGCCAGCTTGTGTTCACAGGTTCGCAGGACACGTATGTTTACGCATACGACGCCGTGACAGGTCAGACTGCCTGGTCGGTCTCGCTGGGTTCGGGCAATCAGATTGTCGGAAAGGTGGCCGGCCAGATCTGGGCGCCGGTCACGGTGGGGCCGTTCGCGGGACAGACACGGACGCTCGTGCTTGCGCCCACCTACAACACAGGGTCGCCCACCGCAAACATGCTTGTCGCGCTTGATGGCGCGACCGGGCAGGAAGTGTGGCGCTTCGCGCCGGGCAACCTCGATATCATCCCCGGATCACCCGCGCTCGACACCGCGCGCAGCATCGCGGTGTTCGCGAGCTATGCTGGGGTAGCGGAGTCGCAGCCGAGCCTCTGGGCGATAGACACAACAAGCGGTCAGAAGATCTGGAGCCTGGCCCTCGGACATATCAGCACATCGCCGGGCATGACCCTCGACGGTTCGATGGTGTATGTCGCAGACGATGAGGGAGTGCTCTACAAGGTCGAGACCGCGACCGGACAGGTCGTCTGGACCCATGTATTCGGCGGAGAGCCCTACGGCGCGCCGTGGGTACACTACACCGGGTCTATGCTCTTCCTTTCCGACCAGGATGGCAAGGTCTGGAGCATTCTCGATCAGGGCTCATCGGCGGCGAGCAATCCCGCCTGGGGCTCCGGATCGGGTTACGCTGAGGTGGCAGGCCCCAGCCAGGTTGTCCTTTCAGACATCGCGGGCAAGATGTATGTGGGCGCGTCGGACGGCAAGATATGGGAACTCTCGGAGTCAACGGGCGCGGGCAGCTACATATTCATCGGCGGCGCGCTCGGCGATCCGGTTGTGCACAGGCAGGCATCCCGGCTGATGTTCGGTTCGGCCAGCGGCCGTATCCACTGCCTTACCATCCCCTTTGTGCGGTGTGACGAGCTGCGGGTGTTCGGGATGGAGACGGGCACGGGCCTGCTTTACCCGGACGGCCCGTTTGACGCCTATGCCTACTACGGCCTGCGAGCCAGAGCGGTCTGGCGCGGGCTGGGGCCGGGCGCGCATGTGCAGACAATCCGCTGGTGGACTCCGTCGGGTCAGTTGTACCAGCAGTTCTCGGCCGGGTTCTCCGCCACAGGCGATGGCTATCCGCAGGAGGTGTCGGTTGACATCCCGCTTGCCGGAACCGGCGCCCAGAGAATGCCCGGGCAGTGGATGGTTGAAGTGTTCCTCGACGATACGACGACTGCGCAAGGGACAAGGTACTTCATACTGGAGTAGCCTGGCGCACAGGAAATGCAAACGGCCCGGCGGGGAATCCCTGCCGGGCCGTCTATATGTGAAGCTGTCTGAAAAACTCTGGAGCTGAACGGATTCGAACCGTCGACCTCTTCCGTGCGAAGGAAGCGCTCTCCCAACTGAGCCACAGCCCCGTGACGCCTTCAGACGAGCAGAATATACCAGAACGGCGGCCCCTCTGTCAATCGGTTCTTGCCGTCTTTCGCAAGCCGGTTGCTTGACGGCTCGCGCGCCTTGCGCCCACAATAACGCACTATGGCTGATCGGCAGATCGCATGTCCGAAGTGCGGCCATCGGTTTCTGCAGGGTGGGGAAGACACTACCGCGCAGGCAGACGCCGCGCGGACCGCTCCGCCCCCGTCTGTGCAGCCCCGGCCGGACCCGCGCCAGCGCCTTCTTGTTGGGCTCGTTATTGGCGCCGTATGCCTGCTGATGGTTGTCGGGCTGGTTCTTGCTGTGGCCTTTGGCTACACGATATACGGCTTGCATCAGTTAATGAACGACCTGCGCTCGGGCCCGTAATGGCCGCCGGCATCTGATGCTTCGAGCTCCGGATCCGCTTACGGAACGCCGGGCGCCCTTTCGTGCGCCTTGCTGTCAGCCCGAAAACATCGCCAGCAGGAGGTTTTCTGGCGTCGGCGGGCAAACATTACAGGTGACATTCACTCATTCACGCGTACGCGCGCAGGAGAATCCCCAATGCAGGACCGTGTAACCCTTGGCGCCGAGGTCTTTCTCGAAGAGCACCTCGGCGAACTCAAATCGAAAACCGTCGGCTTTATTACGAACCACACAGGGCTCACACACGACCTGAAGCCGCTGATCAACGTCTTTATCGAGCGCGGCCTCAAGATCGGCGCGCTGTTCGGACCGGAGCACGGAATCCGCGGCGAGGTCGCGGACGGGGCCATCGTGTCGGACGGCAAGGACCCGAAGACGGGCATCCCGGTGTTCAGCCTGTACGGAAAAGACCGCAAGCCCACCGTGGAGATGCTTAATGGGCTGGATGCGCTCATTTTCGACATTCAGGACGTCGGGGCGCGGTTCTACACGTTTCTCTGGACCATGGCGCACTGCCTGGAGGCCGCCGCCGAGCACGGGTTGCCGCTCTGGGTGCTCGACCGCCCGAACCCGATTACCGGCAGCCGGGTCGAAGGCCCGGTTCTCGACCCGAAGTTCGCCTCGTTCGTGGGGCTGTACCCGGTCACCACGCGCACCGGAATGACGATGGGCGAGGTGGCGCACTTCGTGGCGCGGCGGCTGGAGCAGGGCCCGGCGGCGCTCAGGGTCGTCAAAATGCGCGGATGGAAGCGCTCGCAGTGGTGGGACGAAACGGGTCTGCCCTGGGTGATGCCGTCCCCCGGCATGCCCACGCCGGAAACCGCCACCGTTTACACCGGGATGTGCCTGTTCGAGGGGACGAACGTCAGCGAGGGGCGCGGAATGACGCGGCCGTTCGAAACCATCGGCGCTCCGTGGATAGATGCCGAGGAACTGGCGGAGGCGGCCAATGCCCTGAAGCTGCCCGGGTGTCTGTTCCGCGGGACGCACTTCGTGCCCTGGTTCTCGAAGTACAAGGACACGCCGTGTTCCGGTATTCAGGTGCACGTCACGGGGCGCAATGCCTTCGAGCCTGTCCGCACTGGCCTTGAGCTTCTCATCCTCATCCGCACGATGTATCCGAAGGCGTTTCAGTTCCGGCTCCCGCCGCCGTCCGGCAACTACTCGTTCGACCGCCTGGCCGGCGGCGACAGCATCCGCAAGATGATCGAAGACGGCGCGAACGCCGGCGCAATCATGGCTTCGTGGAAGAAAGACCAGGCGCACTACATGGGCGAGCGGGCCAAATGCCTGCTGTATGAGGAGTAAGGAGTTGCCGGACAGGACTCAGAATCAGGAACAGCCCATGCACCACATGCTGCGGGAGATTCTCGAGCAGCCGGCGGTCGTCCAGCGTCTCGTGGAGCGCGAACGCGAGCCGGCGCTCGAGGTTGCGCGGCTGGCAGAGTCCGCGCGAATCCATCAGATTGTGCTGGCGGCGCGCGGCACATCCGACCATGCGGCGGTTTACGGGCAGTACCTCTTCCAGATCGAGAACCATCTCGCCGCCTTTCTCGCTACCCCGTCTATCGTCACGCTGTATAACAGCCGGATCCCGCTCCAGAACACCATGGTGATCGGTATCTCCCAGTCGGGTGGCGCGAAGGACGTGCTCGAGTATATGGCGGCCGCGAAAGAGCAGGGCAGCCCCATCGTCGCGATCACGAACAACCCCGACTCCGAGTTCGGGCGCGTTGCGGACATCGTGATGCCGATGGACGCGGGGCCCGAGAAGAGCGTCGCCGCGACCAAGACCTACACCGCTTCGCTCGCGAGCATTGCGCTCATCTCGGCCGCCCTGATGGAGCGCCCGGATCATCTCGAGGCCCTGAACGCGGCCCCCGAACTTATAGCGCGGGCCCTCAGGGCAACAGACTGCGTCGCTGCAATGGCGGAGGAGACCAGGGATGTCGAGGAGTGTTTCGTCATCGGCCGCGGCTTCAACTACACGACGGCCCTCGAGAGCGCCCTCAAAGTGATGGAGACAAGCTACGTCCGGGCGCGCGCTTACTCGTCGGCCGACCTGATGCACGGCCCCGTGGCGGCGGCGCGGGCGGTGCCCTGCATCATCTACGCCCCGCACGACGCTGCGCATACGGCGGTGCTGGAAGTGGCCGAGCGCCTGCGCGACTTCGGCACACGGCTCATGGTCGTCTCCAGCGACCGCGACGCACTCGCCACAGCCACCGACCCGATCCCGATTCCCCGGGCGAAGCACGAGTTCCTGAACCCACTCGCGCAGATCGTCGCCGGGCAGAGGTACGCGTATCACCTGTCCGTGGCTAAGGGGCTGAACCCGGACTCGCCGCGCGGGCTGTCCAAGGTGACCGTGACAGTATGAGTCACTGCCGGGAGTCTCCTTGTTGCCGTGCTTCGATTCGGAGTTATCTGGAACGACGTGCCGAAGCACCCGCCTCGGGCAACACATGGGCCGGAGGACGGCAAATCTCATGTGGTATGATTAGCGTGGCGCACGTGTCCGCGCGTTAGGAGGAAAGGCCGAATGTCTCGCCGTCTTCGACGAGGGTTTACCCTGATAGAACTGCTTGTCGTCATCGCGATCATCGCAATTCTTGCGGCGATTCTGTTTCCCGTTTTTGCCAGAGCCAGGGAGTCTGGCAAACGCGCGAAGTGCATCAGCAACCTGAAGCAGCTTATCGTCTCGCTGCATATGTACGCCGATGACCACAAGGATCGCTATCCGCCCACTGAAGTCCAGAACTGGCCGTTCGGAGACTGGAACGATGGCCGCGCCACGATGGGCCTGCGTGAGCTCAACGCGTATGTGAAGGACACGCGTGTGTTCTTCTGCCCGTCAAACCGGTTCTTCAAGCCGTCCGTGTACTGGAAACACAATGCCTGGTGGTGCGGCTACTGTTACTGGGGCAACTATCTCTCACGGAACGTGAACCCGCCCCTGACAGAGCAGGAGGTCGCCACGCGCACCGGCCACGAGCCGATGACAGTGCTCATCTCCGACATCGTCCTGACGGCAACCAACGGGGGCGTCAATGCGACGGACGAGGTGGGCTGGAACAGCCACAGCCCCAAGGACACCATCGGCGGGAACATCGGCTACAACGATGGGCACTCGAAATGGAAGTTCATCGGGCAGATGAAGGCTGACGAGGCGGCAACCGGCAAGAGAGAGCACGTGACCTTCACTTACAGCAGCCCGCTCGTTACGCTCTGGTGGTAGACGCGGGGCACAGCGGCGAACAAGAAGCCCCGGTACCAGTCGTTCTCGATACCGATATCGGTGTGGATGTGGACGCTCTGTTCGCGCTGGCGTTCATCCTCGCCTCTCCCGAACTCCAGCTCGCCGGGGTCACCACTGTGTCCGGCGACGTGCGGATGCGCGCGCGCACGGCCTGCGCGCTGCTCGAGGCAGCGGGACGGCAGGATGTACCCGTTGCGGCTGGCAGCCAAGCCGGATGCGGGTGCGATCAGCCGTCTGAGGTGCCTCCCAACGTAGATGCCCGTTCGGCGGCGTCGCTGCTGCTCCAGATGGCCGGCCTGCACGAGGGCGCGCTTTGTCTCATCACCACCGGCCCGCTCACGAACGCCGCTCGGATGGCGCGCGATCACCCCTGCGCGTTCCGGTCGCTTCGCGGCCTGTTCATTCAGGGAGGCGACTTCAAGGGCGTGGACGCGAGGTCCATCCGCCCCGAGGAGAGCTTCCGGCTCGACCCGCCTGCCGCGGACATGGTGCTGACCTCCGGCGCGCCCGTTCTGCTCTGCGGCCTCAACGCCACGCGCCGGACCAGCCTGTCTCCCGCGCGGCTCAACGAACTCGAAGCCCTCGACACGCCCCGCGCCCGGCTTCTCGCGTCGGCTGTGCGTCACTCCGTGCCATCCGGCGCGGCGGCGCCTCTTCACGCCGCCGTCGCCGCCGCTGCCCTGTTCCGCTCGAAGCTCATCACGTGGCGCTCGCTGCCCGCCCGCGTGCAGACGGTGGGGCCGGAAGCCGGGGTGCTCGCGTTCGAGCGCAAGCCGTCGCGCACCGCATGCGGCGTGCGCGTTGCGGTGGATCTTGATGTCGAGGGGTTCGAATCGCTGTTCTGGCGGAGGATATGCGCGTTCGCAGGCGAAACTTGATTGTCGAAAGCCTCCGCCGCTCAGCCGGCGGGGGCGTGACAGAGCAGGAGCAAACTATGCAGGTTGGATTTCTGACATCGCCGTTTGGCGGCGAAACACTCGAGTATGTCGTTGAGTTCGCATCGAAGGCCGGGTTCGATGCGCTGGAGGTCGCGGCCGGGCCGGGCTCGAAGCACGTTGACACGGCGAACCTCACCGACGCCCAGGCCGACAGGATCAGGCAGCTTTTCGCGGACCACAAGCTGGCCATCAGCAGCCTCGCCTGGTATTCGGACGCCGTGAAGCCCGACACGCGCGAGGCGCAGGGCAAGGTGTTCCGCCAGGTCGTGGACGCGGCGAGCAAGCTCGGAACCGATGTGGTCTGCACGCTGGCCGGAATGCCGGTGGACGGCAAGGATCGCTTCAAGACCATCGCCGAGGACTGCAAGCCGGCGTTCTCTCCGCTCGTGAAATACGCCGCGGACAAGGGCATCAAGGTCTGCCTCGAAAACTGGTTCGCCACGAACATCCAGAGCCTTCCGCATTTCGAAGCGATATTCGAAGCGGTGCCGGACGCGAACTTCGGCCTCAACTACGACCCGTCGCACCTCGTGCATCAGGAAGTTGACTACCTGAAGGCCGTGGATGTCTTCAAGGATCGCATCTTCCACACGCACGCGAAGGACACCGAGATCCGCTACGATCAGCGCGCGTGGATCGGCGTTCTGAACTCCGGGTGGTGGCGCTACGTGGTGCCGGGATACGGCCTCATCAACTGGGGAATCTACATCGCGAGACTCAAGCGCGCGGGCTACGACGGCGTGCTGTCCATAGAGCATGAGGACGGCGCTCTCGGGCGCGAGCAGGGCATGGAGAAGGGCCTCGCGCATCTGAAGCAGTTCGCGTAAGGGCCGAAGGGAGGCCGGGCGATGGGCTGTCTGCTGGGCATTGATATCGGCACGGGCGGAGCCCGGGCGCTGGTCATTGATGAGACCGGTGCTGTCAGGGCTTCCGCCGCGTCCGAGTATCCGCTCTCGATTCCGCGGCCTCTGTGGGCCGAACAGCACCCGCGCGACTGGTGGGACGGCGTCCGGGCGTGCGTTCCCGAAGCGTGCGCAAAGGCAGGCGTCAGAGGCGAGGATATCGCGGCGATTGGGCTGTCGGGCCAGATGCACGGGGCGGTGTTTCTCGACGCGCGCGACGAGGTCATCCGCCCGGCCATTCTCTGGTGCGACCAGCGGACGGCTGCCGAATGCCGCGAGATCACCGAACGCGCCGGGCGCGAGACCGTGGAGCGGGTGACGCTCAATCCGGTGCTGACCGGCTTTCAGGCGCCGAAGATCGTCTGGCTCAGGAACAACGAGCCGGATGCGTTCGCGCGGGTTCGCAGGGTGCTGCTCCCGAAGGACTACATCCGGCTCCTGCTCACGGGCGCGTACGCCACCGAAGTGTCCGACGCCTCCGGGACTTCCCTCCTGAACGTGCGCGAGCGCAAATGGTCACCCGAGATGGCCACGGCGGCCTTCGTCGAGGAGAACTGGCTGCCCGAGTGCTTCGAGTCGGTGGAGGTGTCGGGCCACGTCAGCGCCCGTGCGGCCGATGCGCTAGGGCTAAAGCCCGGCACGCCGGTGGTTGGGGGCGGCGGCGATCAGGCGGCCGGAGGCATCGGAAGCGGTATCGTGAAGCCTGGCCTGGTCAGCTCCTCGCTGGGAACGTCCGGGGTGGTATTCGCCTTCGCCGACAGCCCGTTTGTGGATGATAAGCTGCGCACACACACGTTCTGCCACTCGGTCCCTGGCAAATGGCACGTCATGGGAGTCGTCATTTCGGCGGGCGGAGCGCTGCGCTGGTATCGCGACACTTTCTGCGACGAAGAGAAGCGCCTCGCAGAGGAGCAGGGGATTGATCCGTACGAACTGATAACCGCTTCGGCTGGAAACATCGCCCCGGGAGCGGACGGGCTCTTCTTCCTTCCCTATCTCTCGGGAGAGCGCACGCCCTATCCCGACCCCTACGCGCGGGGGGTGTTCTTCGGCGCGACGCTGAAGCACACCAGAGCGCACTTCGCGCGGGCAGTCCTTGAGGGCGTCGGCTTCGCTCTTGCAGACAGCTTCGGGCTGATGCAGGGCATGGGCATTGACGCGACCGAAGTCCGCGTGATGGGCGGAGGCGCGCGAAGCGCGGTGTGGAAGCAGATTCTAGCGGATATCACAGGCCGCCCTCACGTGACTCTCAATGTTGATGAGGGTCCTGCCTACGGGGCGGCTTTGCTGGCGGGAGTCTCGCAGGGCGTCTGGTCGAGCATCGAAGAGGCATGCTCGGCGGCGCTTGTTCCCGGGCAGCCGGTCTCTCCGAATCCATCAGATCATTCCGCCTATCGCAGTCTGCACGAATTCTACACCTCGCTATACACGAGCCTCAAGGATCGCTTCGAGGCGCTCGGAGATTTGCAGATTGAGGCGTCAGTCAATGACTGATTCCCCCGTCGCACCGCGGCGGCTGAACCTGCGCGGCCTGGCTCTAACGATGGGCAACCTGCGCGGCTTGCTGGCGCTGGCTGTCGTCGTCGCGCTCGGCATCATGTTCACGCCTCGCAATCTGGCCACGGGGCACTCCATCTTTCTGACCTGGCAGACCCAGAGCGATATTCTCTTCGAGTACTCCGAGTACGGGCTCCTCGCCTGCGGAATGACGCTTGTCATCCTCACCGGCGGCATTGACCTTTCGGTGGGAAGCATTGTGGGGTTCGCCGCCACACTCTTTGCGCTGCTTCTGATCGGACACGGTTGGGGAGTTCCGGCGGCGGCGGCGGCATGTCTCGCGGCCGGAGGGCTTGCCGGGCTGCTCAACGGCGTTCTGATATCCCGCTTCCGAATGCAGCCGTTTGTAGCGACCCTGGCGATGATGGTCGCCGCCAGAGGCGCTGCAAAGGTCATCTCGGGGGGCATCAAGGTGCAGCCGGCGGCGCGCGACTGGTACGCGCTTCAGCAAGGGTCACCGCCGGTCTTTGACTGGCTTACGAGGTCGCTACCCGTCATCCGAGTTCAGCCCGCGACCCTGCTGTTTCTGCTGGCTATCGTCACGATGACGATTGTTGTGCGCTACACGTCGTTCGGGCGCAGGCTGTATGCGGTCGGCGGCAGCGAGGAGGCCGCCCGGCTGTCGGGCATCCGCGTGCCGCAGGTCAAGATATGGGCGTACAGCCTCTGCGCGTTCTTCGCCGCGCTCGCCGGGCTTATCAATGCCAGCCGCATCAGCATCGGCGATCCGGAAGCCGGGTTCACTTACGAGCTCGACGCCATCGCGGCGGTGGTCATCGGCGGAACCACGCTGAACGGCGGGCAGGGCGGGATGGGGCTCACGTTCGTCGGGGTCCTCATCATCGCCTATATCAATAAGATTCTAAGCCTCAATGCCGTGCCTGAGCCGTGGAGGCTGCTCGCAAAGGGGCTCATCATAGTCGTTGCGGTGCTGATCCAGCAGCGAAGGAAAGCATGAGGCCGGGGCAGGCCCGGAGTCTGTGATATCTTAGGTGTCTGAGGAGAACTGATATGAAGTACTATGCTCTTGCGGCCGCCGCGGCGGCGGTTGTGGTGTGCGCGGGTTGCGCCAGACAGGCCCCGTCCGGCAGCGGCGCCGGGGGACAGCAGGGAAAGGTCTGGAACATCGGCTTTTCGCAGTCGAATCTCGGCGAGCCCTGGCGCGTTCAGATGAACGCCGACATCAAGAAGGCGGCGGAGGCTCACCCGGAACTGAAGGTGATCTTCAAGGACGCTCAGAACGACACCGCCACCCAGCAGAACCAGGTCAAGGAGTTCGTTCAACAGGGCGTTGACCTGATCATCATCTCGCCCAAGGAAACCGTTCCGCTCACGCAGCCTGTCGCCGAGGCGATGGACAAAGGGATACCCGTCATCGTGCTCGATCGTGAAGTGCAGGGAGACAAATACACCTGCTTCATCGGCGGCGATAACAAGCAGATCGGCGAGGAAGCCGGCAAGCACGTCGTAAAGGCACTGGGCGGCGAAGGGCAGATTGTCGAGTTGAAAGGCCTGATGACCACGACCCCCGGTCAGGACCGGCACACGGGATTCGTCAAGGGCATTCAAGGGTCCGGCATCAAGACCATTTTCGAAGCCGACTGCCGCTGGCTCGAGCCGGAAGCCCAGAAGGAGATGAAGTCCGCCCTTGCCCGCTTCGACAGGATAGATGCCGTTTACGCACACAACGACCCGAGCGCCCACGGCGCCTACATGGCGGCGAAGCAGGAGGGCAAGGGCCGCGAGAAGACTATCAAGTTCATCGGGATTGACGGGCTTCCGAACGAGGGCGTCAAGTACGTCCGCGACGGCATATTGAGCGCGACGTTCGTGTATCCCACCTGCGGGCCGGAGGCTATTGACGCGGCCCTCAAGATTCTCGCGGGCGAAACCGTGCCGAAGCGGATCATGCTTCCGACCACGGTCATTACGAAGGAAACGCTGGAGGCGAAGAACTGACTTCAGCCGGGCCCTTCATTCTGTCGGCGGACCGTGTTGTGCCCGAGCCGGGAACGGTCATAGAGCGCGGCCAGATTCGTGTCGAGTCTGGCCGCGTTACGCATGCAGGCGCCGAGGTCGCGGCGCGCCACCCGGGCGAACCAGTCCACGAGTTCCCGGGGTGCGTGCTGATTCCCGGGCTCGTCAACTGCCACACGCATCTGGAACTGACGGCGCTTCGCGGCGCCGGGCGCGGATTGCCGTTCGCCGCGTGGATTCAGCTAGTGACCCGCGAGATAGCCGCCCACGACCGCGAGTTCTGGATGGAGTCGGCCCGGCAGGGCGCGCGCGAGTGCCTGGCGGGAGGAGTCACGAGTCTGGCGGACTACAGCACGCACGGTGTGTCCTCCGCCGCCATCGCCGAGACGGGCATGCGCGGGGTGGTCTTTCAGGAGTGCTTCTTTCCCGACCCCAGGGCCGGTCTGGCGGCAATGCTGGAAGGGCTCGGCCGAGGCGTGCGCTCTCTCGAGGAGCTTGCCGGAGAGGACGTCCGGGTGGGTGTGAGCTGTCACGCCGCCTACAATGCCGCCAGACCGGCACTGAAGGCTGTCGTGCAGGAATTCGGGGACTACCCCCGTTCCATCCACGCCGCCGAGTCGCCGGCGGAGGACAGATACATCCGCGAGGGCAGGGGGGAGATCGCCGAGGCGCATCGTGAGCGCGGCATCCCCGTGGAGGCGCGGCGGATGAGCCCGGTGGAGTATCTGGACAACGCGGCGTACTGGCGGCCGGGAACGCTCGCGGTGCATCTGACGCAGGCGTCGCGGGGCGATTTTGCCATCCTCAAGGCGCGCGGGGTGTCGGCGGCCTTCTGCCCGGTCTCTAACGCGGCGCTTGGGGCGGGGGTTGCGGGCATTGCCGCCGCCCGCCGCGCTGGCCTGACGTGCGGCTTCGGCACCGATAGCGCAATATCCAGCGAGCGCCTCGATATGTTCGAGGAGATGCGCTTCGCGCTTCTGGCGTCGAGGGTCCGCAACGACCCGCTTGCTCCCTCCGATGTGTTCGCCATGGCTACCGCCGAGGGCGCCGCCGCGGCTGGAATCGAAGGCGCGGGCGTGCTGACGCCCGGGGCGCGCGCCGATGCCGTCGCCGTCCGCCTTCCGCGTCCGCCCGCAGACTCAACGGTGGTGGACCGGCTCGTCATGCAGGCGTCGTCCGGCGACGTCCGGGCGGTCTATGTTGCGGGGCGGCTTGAGGTTTCGCAGATACCGTGAATGACAGGCAGACAATCGGGGAAACGGGCGGTGAGTTCGCTTTCATTGACCGCGCTCTCGCACAGGCGGCGCGGGGAGATCAGCGCATCATCGTGGGACCGGGCGACGACGCCGCCGTGCTGCGGTGCGGCGGCGAGGCGGTTGTCACTACCGATCTGCTGATCGAAGGCCGGCACTTCCGGCTCGACTGGATTGCCCCGTTCGATGCTGGCTGGCGCGCGGCAATCTCATCGCTGTCCGACCTCGCCGCCATGGGCGCCCGCCCGCTGGCCGGGTTCCTGTCGCTCGGTGTTGGGCCGCAGTTTCCGGCCGCCGATGCCGAGGATCTCGTCCGCGGAGTTGCTGCCTGCCTCGAAATCTATGGCGCGGCGCTCGCGGGAGGCGACACCGTCGCGAGCTCGTCCGGGGTGATCCTCAATGTCTGCCTCGCCGGCGAGTGGCAGGGCCGGTCGTGTCTGCGCAGCGCCGCCCGGCCCGGCGACCTGATCTGCGTCACGGGGCGTCTCGGCGGCTCGCGAGCGGCCCTGCGGCTTCTGGAGCGGCTGGGCCCCGGGGCGGCCTGGGAGGGGCATCACGAACTGATCCTGAGCTACTCCGCCCCGCACGCGCGCACCAGCGCCGGGCTGTGGCTGACGCGTCAGGACGCGGTTCACGCGATGATGGACATCAGCGACGGCCTCTCGTCCGACCTCTGGCGCATCGCGGAGGCGAGCGGCGTCCGGTGCGTCGTGGATGTCAGCGCTCTTCCCGTCAGCCCCGCGGCGGCCGCCGCCGCCCATCTGACCGGCGAAACGCTGGCCGACACGGCCCTTCACGGCGGTGAGGACTTCGAGCTTCTCTTCACGATTGCGCCGGAAGGAGCCGAGGCTGTGCTGGGCGGCATCGTCATCGAAACAGGCACGCAGGCGGCAATCGTGGGAAGGGTCGACGAAGGCGAGCCGGGAGTCTTCGCGGCGGACGGCGCGCCCATCCACCCGGCGTTCGAGCATTTCGCCCCGTGAGCCCGTCCGCGCAAGTAACAGACAGCGCCAGCGTGCGCGAGACGCGCAAGTGCGCCTCCACGCTCGCCCGCAGGCTGCGGCCCGGCGATGCCGTGCTGCTCGAGGGGCCTCTTGGCGCGGGGAAGACGGCGTTCGTCTCCGGCGTCGCGCGCGCTCTCGGCGCGCCCGGCCAGGTCTCGAGTCCCACCTTCGTGTTCGTGCACGAGTACTCCGCCCGCATCCCCCTCGTGCACGTTGATCTCTACCGCCTGCCGGAGGGCTCGGACATCGAAGACCTGGGCATCCGCGAGTATCTGGACGGCTCCTGCATCGTTCTGGTCGAGTGGCCCGGGCGCTGCCCGTCGTTCGACTGGGGCGGACGGGTGTGGCGGGTGAGCATCTCCATCGAGGGTGACATGCACAGGCGGATTACGGTCACCCCGCCGGAGGCGGAGGACTGCCTTTGAGAGTACTTGCCATAGACACCTGCCTTGCCGACATCTCCGCGGCGGTCTCGCGCGAGCCCGGCCAGGCCGAGTGCGAGACGTTCCGGCACGAGCGCGACGCCCTTCAGCGCCTGGCGGGCATCGTCCGCGACCTGCTTGGCCGCTCCGGCCTCCGGCCGGAAGACATCGAGCTTGTTGTCTGCACGCGGGGTCCGGGGTCGTTCACGGGCTTGCGGGTGGGCGTGGCTGCGGCGAAGGCGTTCGCCGCGGCTGCTGGCGCGCAGATGGCGGGGCCATCAACGCTCGCAATGCTGGCCGCGAATGTCCAGACGCCCGGAGCGCTTGTCGTTCCGCTCATCGAAGCCTGCCCGGGCGAAGTGTACTGCGGGGCGTACAGGGTGGGCGGCGCGGGCGAAGCCCTGGCGGAGGTCGCGCCGGACCAGGTGTGCCTGGCGCCCGATCTCGAGCACTGGCTGAGCGCCCTCGGCAGTCCATGCCCGGCCATCATCGGCCCGGCCGCCGCGAAATACGCCGGTTGTCTCGGGGCTGCCAGGGTCGAGGAAGGATTCGACACGGTCAGCATCCTGCGCGCCATCGAATGGGGAAGGCTGGCGGCGGAGTCCGGCGGTCTGACGGGGCCCCTGGACTTCCAGCCGGAGTATCTACGCGCTTCGCACGCCGAGATCAGGCGGGCAGAAGGCAAGGGCTAGACGGAGTAATCCTCCGGGGAGATGGCGACGGGCACGCCGCCGAGCGCTTCGGACTCGGCCGCCCGCAGAACTACGGCGGTGCTGACAGCGGCGACCTCCGCCGAACACACCGGCTGCCGCCCGTCGCGGACGGAGCCCACGAGATCCGTCAGGAGCGCGTAGTGTCCCTTGTCTGGCTGCTGAGGCAGTATCGAGTTGTCCCCCTTCGCGATGGCCTCCTCCTGCGCCGCGTGAATCGCCCGGTAATACCCTTCGATCCCTTCCCCGTGCCCGCCCGGAATCGGAAAGGCCGTCTGGAACGGCTCGCCCTCTATCCCCGCCGTCCTGATCTCGCACACGTGGTCAATCACGATCGCGCTGCCGTTGTGATAGATCTCAACAAGCTCCTTCGGGTATCCGAAGCTCCCGAACACCGTCGCGAAGATCGTCGCGATTGAGCCGTCGCCATACTCGATTGTGATGACGTGGTTTCCGGCCTTCTCGCCTGTGGTGGTCACGCGCACGGGCGGCGCCGCCATAAACGCGCCCGCGAGGTCCGCGAAATGCGTCATCTCGTTCATCAGAGCGCCGGCGGCGAACGCCCATTTCTTCCACGACCAGAAGTCGTCGTTTACGCGCAGCAGCGCCATCGTCCGGTTCTCTCCCGGAAGGTCGGCCGGCCCGACGCAGTCGCGGTTGTAGCGCCACGGCGGCGAAACCGGCCGCGCGCGATGCTTCGCGAGCACGCGCTGAGCCTCAATCACAGCGGGCGCCATGCGGCGGTTGTGCCCCACCGTCAGCAGTGTTCCGGTCTCGCTCACCACGCCAAGCAGATGACGCAGTTCCTCGAAACTTTCCGCCATCGGCTTTTCGAGGTAGATATGCTTTCCGGCGCGGGCGAACAGCTCCACAAGGCCGCGCCGCGCGCCGTGACTCGCCGCTATCAGCGCCAGATGGCAGTTCTCATCCGCCGCAACTTGGCGTGCGTCCGCTGTTGCGTGTGCGGGATGGAACGCCTTCCGCGCCTGCTCCAGCGCGGCCGGGTTCGAATCACAGCACCAGCGCAGGGCCAGATCGGGGTGGCGCGCGATGTTAGGCAGATGCACGCTTTGCGCCATCATCCCGCAGCCGATCACTCCGATTCCGAGACGGTCGCCGCTCATGGAGTCCGGGCCTCAGCCAGCCCTGCCGCCGGCAAGCTCCTCGCGCGCCTGCTCGCGAAGCACCCGCTTCAGCGTCTTGCCCAGCGTGTTCGTCGGCATCTGGTCGAGAAGGACCACGGCGCGCGGCGTCTTGTATCGCGCCAGCCTGTCTTTGAAAAGCCCCAGAAGCTCATCCGGAGTCGCGCTCGCGCCCTCCTTGAGCACAACATACGCCCGCAGCGTTTCGTCGCCCGTGTGGTCTGGCACGCCGATCACCGCCGCATCGGCCACCGACGGGTGTTCGAGCAGAACTTCTTCCACCTCGCGCGGATACACGTTCAGCCCTTTTACGATCACCAGGTCCTTGGCCCGGTCCACAAGGAAGATGTAGCCGTCTTCGTCAATGCTGCCGAGGTCCCCGGTCCTCAGCCAGCCGTCCTCGGTGAAGGCAGCGGCGGTGCCTTCGGGGTCGTTCCGGTAGCCGAGCATTACGTTCGGCCCTTTCGCGACCAGCTCTCCGATCTCGCCCGGTCCGAGCACGGTTCCATCCTCGCTTCGTATCTGCACCGAGACGTTGGGTATCGGCGGCCCGATGCTTCCGTGCTTGCGCATGCCGTGCGGCGGATTGGTCGAGACCACCGGGCTGGCCTCGGTCAGGCCGTACCCCTGAATAAGCGGGATTCCGAACTTCTCCTCGAACCCGCGCTGCACCTGAACAGCCAGAGGCGCCGCGCCGCTCAGGGCCCAGCGGACGCGGCCGCCCAGTGTCTCGAGCGTCAACCCCGGCGCCTTCACGATCGCCGCAAAGATCGCCGGCACCCCGATGAACACCGTTACCCCGTGCCGCGCGCAGGCTGCCAGCACCTCCGAGAACGGCTGCACCGACTCCACGATGACGATGGCCCCCCCCGAGAGCATCAGCATCACCACGCACACGGTCCAGCAGAAGACGTGGAACATCGGCAGCACGGTCAGGCATCGGTCCTCCGGAGAGCAGTGGAAGACCGTCACGCACGACTCGCCGTTCGAGACTACGTTTCTGTGCGAAAGCATCACCGCCTTGCTCTGCCCCGTCACGCCCGAAGTAAAGAGCAGCGCCGCGATGTCGTCCTCCGTGGGACCCTCCGGAAGCGGCGCGCCGCCGGCGGGAGAGAGGAGCTTCTCGAAGGCGATCTGGTTGGGGCCGGTGCACGGCCCGTCCGCGACGATCGTAAAGCGAACCGTCTCGCGCGAGCAGGCTTCAGCCGCGTTCTCCAGGTAGCGCGCCTGCGCGATGATGCCAACCGCGCCGCAGCTTGCGGCGGCCGCGGTCACCTCGTGCGGCGACGCCGCCGGGTTCAGCGGGGCGGTGATTGCGCCGATGCGCGAAAGCGCAAGATATGACACAACGAACTCGGGGCAGTTGCGCATGATCAGCATCACGGCATCGCCCCGGCCAACGCCCATCGCCGCGAACGAGCGCGCGGCCGCCAGCACCTGATCGGCGACCTCGCCGTAGCTGATCTCCCGGTCCCTGAAGATGATCGCCGTTCTGTCTGAATTCTGTGCTGCGCTCTGAAGAAGCCTCTCGGCCAGGTTCATATACTCTCTGCCTCCTGATAGTGCCGGTGCAGGATACACCACCCGGGGCCGCCTTGGGAAGTCATGCCGCGGCGCGAGCCGTCTTGCACAAATAAACCAAAGCTGAACCGCGCCCACTGACAGAATCTGACAGTGACGGGTGTCATAACCTCTTTGTCAGTGCTGAAGGTGGTGCGCTTTCTTGCGCACCGGGTGACACACAGGAGGACAGCAGAAATGGCAGACACCGGACAGCCAACCACGAGGGTGGCCTACATTCTGGACAAATCAGGCTCGATGGCGAGTTGCAGGGAAGAGGCGATCAAGGGCACCAACGACTACATGGAGGCGCTCTGCGGCGAAAACCCGGACGCGCGCGTGACGGTGACCCTCTTCGACACCGAAGTCTATCAGGTCATTGACAGCGTGCTCGTGCGCGAGATCACCCAACTGACGCCCGATGCCTACATCCCGTCCGGGGGCACCGCGCTGTACGACGCTGTCGGCAGCAGCATCGCCGCGATCGGCGCCGAGGCTCAGGACGGCGACATCGTGCTGGTGTCCATATTCACGGATGGCGAGGAGAACGCGAGCCAGGAGTTCTCTCACGAGACGATCCGCGATCTCATCAGCAAGCACGAGAAGAAGGGCTGGACTTTCGCGTATCTGGGCGCGAATCACGACGCGTGGGCGGCGGCTGAGTCCATCGGCATACCCTCTAACAACACGATCCGGTTCGCCGCCGTTGCGGCCGATGACGCCTTCGCGAAGGCCGGCCGCATTCAGTCGCGTTTTCTGCGAAGGCGTAATGAAGCCCCGGAAGCCCAGCCGCAGGCTATGTTCGCAACAGGCGATATCGAAGACGAAGCCGAGCCCGAGCCCGAACCGCTGCCGGGCGACTGGAAGCAGCCCCGCGACAACCCTCGCAAGAAGAAGCGGTAGCTCCCTCGAAGGGCCGCCCCGATCTCCCGGGGCGGCCCGCGCTTCCTGTTGCATGTCAGGGTCCGCGCAGAGGTTCTCGCCCGCGATGCGGCGAAGTGTGCTGGTATGCAACGCATCGCGAGGCAGATTCGCTGCGACATCATCCGCATGATCCACGCGGCCGGGTCCGGGCACCCGGGCGCGTCGCTCAGCGCCGTCGAGATCGTGACGGCTCTGTATTTCAGCGTGATGAACATAGACCCGTCGCGCCCGGACTGGCCGCGGCGTGACCGGTTCATCCTCTCCAAGGGCCACGCCTGTCCCGTGCTCTACGCCGCCCTCGCCCGACGCGGCTACTTCCCCGCCGATGAGTTGATGACGCTGCGCCGCATCAACAGCACGCTTCAGGGGCACCCCGACATGAACAAGACGCCCGGAGTGGATATGACCTCCGGGTCGCTCGGAAACGGCCTGTCTTGCGGCGGCGGGATGGCCCTGGCCGCACGGCTCGACTCGCTGCCCGCGCGCATATATGTGCTGCTCGGCGACGGGGAACTGCAGGAAGGCATCGTTTGGGAGGCGGCAATGACCGCCGCTCATTACCGGCTCGACAACCTCTGTGCCATCGTGGACAACAACGGGCTTCAGCTCGACGGCTTCACGCGCGACGTGATGGGCGTCGGGCCCGTCTCAGAAAAATGGCGCAGCTTCGGATGGAACGTCATCGAGACCGGCGGGCACGATCTGGACGCTCTTGTGCGCGCGTTCGAATCGGCGCGCGAGACAAAGGGACGCCCCACCGTCGTCATCGCCGCCACCACCAAAGGCAAGGGCGTGTCGTTTATGGAGAACGAGTGCGGCTGGCACGGCCGCTGCCCCACCGGCGACGAGGCCGCCCGGGCGCTCGTCGAACTGGGAGAGACCCTGTGAGCGCGCCTGTCGCCACACGCGTTGCTTACGGCGAGGCGCTCCCCGAGATGGGCGAGCTTTTCCCGAATCTGCTTGTGCTCGATTCGGACATCTCCAAAGCGATGCATACCGGCGTGTTCGAGGAGCGTTTCCCGGAGCGGCATTTCGACTTCGGAATCGCCGAGCAGGATATGATGGCGGCCGCGGCCGGGATGGCGGCCATGGGCAAGATACCCGTCGTGAACACCTACGCGGTCTTCGCGGCGCTGAGGGCGTGCGAGCAGATGCGCACGTTCATCGCATACCCGAACCTGAACGTCAAAATCGCCGTCAGTCACGGCGGCCTGGCGGTCGGATGGGACGGGGTCACGCATCAGGGCCTCGAAGACATGAGCATCGTGCGCGCCATCCCGAACATGACCATCGTCCACCCCGCCGATGCGGTCTCGACGAAGAAGCTGCTTCCCCAGCTCATCGCGCACAATGGTCCCGTGTATTTCCGTCTGGGCAGAAACCCGGCGCCCGTGCTCTACGCCGAAGACCGTCCGGTGACGATGGGAAAGGCGGACGTGCTTGCAGAGGGCGGCGATGTCACAATCGTGGCGTGCGGGCTGATGGTCTCCGAGTCGCTGAAAGCCGCCGAGTTGCTGCGCGAGAGCGGGGTGGGGGCGCGGCTGCTCGACATGCATACAGTCAAGCCGCTGGACGCCGCGGCCGTGATCGAGTCCGCGGCGCTCACGGGGGCGCTCGTGACGGCGGAGGACAACACCATTCTGGGCGGCCTGGGGTCGGCGGTTGCGGAGACCCTTGCCGAGAACTGCCCCGCGCCGCTGAGGCGAATCGGCGTGCGGGATTGCTTCGGGGAATCGGGCGACCCCGCGGCGCTGTTCGATAAATACGAAATGAGCGCGGCGCACATTGCGGCCGCCGCCAGAAGCGCGATCGCCGCCAAACAGGGGCGGCAGCGTCAGTAATCGTCAGGAGAGCGTATGGCCAGGCACACAGTGCACGAAAGCGAAGTCGAATACGTGAAGCTGCCGGGCAGGGACCACAAGATGATTGTCGGCCCCGGCAAGGCGATGGAAGCCCGCAACATGGCGTTTGGCGTCGCCGACTTCCCCCCGCAT
>Ga0255342_1002982_pt1 | contig 19809 bp, 20 predicted proteins | sample wastewater_treat_3_FD_192416 | JGI IMG/M metagenome (GOLD analysis project Ga0255342, IMG submission 192416) | Wastewater microbial communities from Lulu Island WWTP, Vancouver, Canada - plant14 | ecosystem: Engineered > WWTP > Wastewater > Unclassified | place: Canada: Vancouver, British...
TCATGACCCATAACAACTTTATCAATATAATAAACTAACGCTTGTAATCGCTGTAAACCTTGTCTATGATAAGGACCGATTAAACTATCAGGAATAATGATTTCCATTTGGTATTGTTTCGGTTGAACAACAACATTATCCATAATAACTTCAAGATTGTTTTTATATGAAGGATGAAAAGCAATCTTTGGATTAAAACCATAACTGGACTGGTCTGTTGTTGGTGATTCATAAACAATAACTCTTTTCTCTGCTCCTTGAGCTTTGATTACTTCCCTTAAACTGGTTATATAAAAAAATGAAATAGGCAAAGTTGATATATTTGGGTCAAACTCCCAGAATTTATCATATAAACAAGTCATATTTGACCAATATTCAATTTCTTCTGTTGTAACTCGTAAAACAGTAGGAATAATTAAAGCTCTTTTTTCTTTACTATCATTATAACGATAAAAAATCCCACCCATATATTACCCCATTGTCACGTTCGCACTGTTATTAAAATATCTTCGTTTATTCTCTTCCGCTAACGTTCCTACATTTGATGAAACTAATTTGTCATTCACCATTATTTCAACTCTATTTATCACTTCAAAAGGTTCATTAGAAACACCACCTTTACTAATTAACGGTGTAATAGGAGATATTGGCGCTAAATAATTAAATGTCTCATCAGGCAGTAAAAACCCTGTGTTGGTAGATTTTTGAGAAGATTTACCTTTTTTAAAAGGTGTTATATTTTTAATAACTTGATTCATCTGCTCCTGTAATCTATCAGGGTTTATTCTTCTTTTTTCAAAAAAATAATCAGGCTCTTCAATAGTGCCTGAAACAAAAGGCACATCTTGACGATAACGATAGGCTTTTGTATTAAGAGAGGTTTTTATTGGGGATTTAAACGTTGTGTTCATCTCAGTTAAAAAGTCTTGACTAACATGCAGCCCTAAAGCTCTACTAACATTCGTGTATCTTGCTGGATAACCAGTAACACCGTATGCTTCACGGAATGCGTTTCTTTCCCCTGCGGTGAATAAATTAAATCCGATTCCAGTTGTTGTAAAAGAACCTTTTTTCGCCGCAAGTAAAGATTTATTTGTTTGCCTTGCTCCTTCTTCATACGCCGCTAAATCATCTAAAATTTGAGAAAAAACTGCAGGATTCTTCTGCAGGAAAGAATATTTTTTGTCCAACGGAGATTTTGCTAATAATGTTGTTATTATTTCTTCTCTCGCTTTTTTTAGACCTTCATCTTTATAACCTTGTTTCTTTAATTCACCTGTAAGAAGATTCTCAGCGTCCTGGTAAAATTTTTGAGTGTTAATCATTAAATTTTTTACCCCTTCTTCTGCCACTCTCTTTTCTGTTGAATCTAATACCTTTAATGCCTCTTTAGCCCCTTCAACATCAGAAGCGTTTGCAATTTTTAAAAGCACTCTCGCAATACCAAAAAGAAGTTGGATTATTGCATCTAAATTTTTAACTAACATCATATAGAGAGCGTTTTCAATTTTATTCATGTCACCAAGTAAATCATTCATTACTTTGGCGTTCCCCTCAACACCGACAACATCTGCGCTCCCACCTGTTAACTGGTCGACATGAACACCCATTGAAAGACGGTCTATATAATTTGGATCTAAATTCGCCTCAAGAAAATTTCCTACAGTTTTCTCTGACAAACGTCCGTTCGCTTCAGCACTTTTTATTAAAGCTATATAAGCAGTTGAAACTGACCCTGTAAAAGTATCTGTCAAAGCAATTGCTTGCCTTCTTAATTCTTGAGCACTTTTACCCGATTCAAGATATGCTCTTGCTAAAGTATTAAAAACCTCGCTTAAGCCTCCATATGGATCTTCTTTTATAGAACTCTGAACTACTGTAGTAATTAACTTATGATATTTGTTATAAGCTAAAGAATTAAAATCTTTATTTGCGTCAAGACGCAAAATATTTCCAAATCTATTATTGTATTCTTTAAGAGCATTAATCAATAAAAATTCATTATTTCCCGTATAAGTTGGATTTGCCAGCCCCCATCTACGCATCCTATCCAATAATTCAGGGTTCAAACCTAATTCAGCAGAATCCTGGATAAGTTTACCCATATCAGCGGAAATTTTTTTAAGCACAGAAAGCATACTTGAAATAAGTGTTTTAATCGTTCCTAAAATTGCTGTTGTTATAACCACAGCGGCAAGAAGAGCAGTTCCTTTCCCCGTTTTTAATGCTCCCTGTCTTTCATCTTTTACATTAAGCCCCATTTCTTCAGTTAGTTGTTCCCGCAAAAGTTTTTTAGATCTCTGCTTTAATATCTCAGCTCGAACTGCGCCAACAGCAGGAGAATTTTTGTCGTTCATAAGGTCAGCAATTAAAAGATTTTTTGCTTCACCTTTTCTAAGTTTTGCTTTTAATCTTTGATCTTGTGTGCCATAAATTGCTTCTAAATCAGCTTTATTATAAGTTCCAGTATTTAAAGACTCCGCTGTTTCTTCTGTTTTTGCTCTAAGATATTTTGCTTCGTCAGCAGTAACAAATGCCCGTAATCTCCGTCCTTCATTTGTTCCGCCAAAAGTCTCCATAACAGAACCAGTTTTATTTAAAAACGCCTTCAACAATTTCTCGTTTGAACCTGTTAATGGATTTTGAACTGTCTCAATTAAATCACTATCTTCATAAAATGTATATTTTCTTTTTTTACCTCTTGGTATTTCTTTCAATCCTGAAATCCCTTGACTCTTTAAAAATTCAGGGATTGTCATATTTGACGCCTCAGCTTTATCAGCATATTTTTCTTCTAAATATTGTGTCAGTTGCCTTTCTAAACGTTGCTTAACTTTATCTCTGGTTGACGGAGCAGAAAAGGCATTTATTTGTGCAAAGTTATCAGGACCAATTTGATGTTTACCAACGACACCTCCTGAGCCTCCTAAACCTTGCACACTTTTAATAAAATTCACTAAATCCTGATAAATACGAACGTCAGTATTTGGCTTCGCCTTATCAAATTTTATTCCCCCTTTTATTCCATATCTTTCCTGTTCTTCTATTAGTGGGTCAACAATATTATCTTTATTATCTTTATTATTTTTATTCATTTCATTTCACTCAATCTTTTTAAATAATTTTCAAGCAGAAACTCTATTTCTTTTATTTTACTAAATTCAAACAATTCAAAATAATTTTTTGGTTTTTGATGAAAGTATTTATAAAAATTATAAGCAAGAAACAGTAAATCATTCGGAAACTTTTCTTGTTTTAACATTTTAAAATAACTCACCGCTGGGTCATCTGCTGTTTCTGTTTCTGTTTCTTTTTTTTGTTTCTTCTTTCTTCGGTCTCTGCCTCCGCCACCAAAGACGGTGTCAAAGGCAGTGGACACTTTTTTAGCTCTAACCCTACAATAAATTCTACCAACCAATTAACAATTATCGGATATTCATTTAAAACAGGAATACCTTTTAAATCCATTTCTTTATGAGTAACTTGAAATTCAGCAAAAAGTGTTGTTGTTTTATTATCATAATTTTTCAAAAAAACTCTAACTGGCTTCCCCTCTAACATTGCAACAACAGTTTCATAACAAAGGTCAAAATTATCAGTAGAAAAAAGCATTCGGCAACGATCAATTAAATCAACGTCATTTAATCCTTCAGGAAATTCAAAAATAACTCGATTTTGTTTAATCTCTTCTTTTATAGCCTCAAACTCTTCCACGCCTTCAAGTATAGAAGAATCAATTATAAAACTTCTCGGTTTTTCATGCCCTGTTACTGTTTTCGCTAAATCTTCCATATTCTCTCCTTATATTTTAATATGAAAATCTTAACATATCTATATTTTTTTGTCAATTAAAAACCCCCTATAGCAGGGGGCTTTTTATTAAGGTGTAGTCTCAAAAGCTCGCATATCAGAAACAGACAAACCGTTTGGTGGTTGCTGGTAATCAAGCTTACCATAATTATAATTCAATGGTATATCTGCACCACTTGTATCCTCTGTCGGAGGCTTAACACCAGGAATGTCAATAAACGCTGTAAGATCATCGACATTACCGCCTGTAAGGTCTGAATGCAATGGAACAGAAGCAACAATATTAGAAGCTGGCTCTGTAGTATCTTTAAGATTTTCTTTAAAAGGTTTATAAGTTCCTTTTGTTCCTCTACTATTACCAACAGCCCAGATATATTCGTCAGTAGATGCGTCTTCTGCACCAATTCCATCGAACCAACCTGCATAATAAAGCTGAACAGGATAAGGCACAACAGCATTACCAGCAACTCTTTCATGCGGAACATTTTTAACAAAGACACCATAATAAACACGAAATCTTGTTATACCGTCAAAATTTCTTTTAACAGTAAATGTCCCGCCAACACTATCACCACTTGATTGAACCAATTGCAAAGCTGTAATAAAACAACCTCTACCCACAAAACCACCTTGCTCAAGCACCTGCAAAGTTAGCACACCCGCAAGAAGATTATTAGTGATAGTTATAACAGAACCATCAACCAATACTTCTTGATATGCACTATCCATTGCTGGTTGAGCGTCTAAAAAAGTATCATTCAATTTACATGCTCTGCTGACATCTATCTCATCAATGTGAGTTCCTACAGAAACATGCCCAGCTAATTTTGGGTGACGATAACGCATTTGAATACCGCCAGCCTTTATTGCTGTTGAACGGGGGTGAACCCCCCATCTATTAGGACCAAAAGACATAGCTACCTCCTTTAAATTTCTGAAATACCACCAGTTACGGTTACTTTATCTAAATCGTCAACATAAAGAGCTGACCATGCTGACGCCGCTTCTAAAGCTGTTAAACCTTTTTTCGCTTCTGTAAAAGAAGGGAAGGTTAATTTAACATTATACAATCTGTTAATATTTGAAAATCTTGCCAAATTAGTTCCAACAATTGATTGTATCCGTGTATACGCTTCATTATTTGTAAGCACTGGATCTGTTAAAGTTCCTCTGTCTGTTATCATATTGGCACAATCCATCGCAGAACGATAATCAACCCATTTAGAAATCATCTTAGCATTCAAAGAAATACCATCAAGAGTTCTTGCTGAAGTAAGTCTACAATCTTCTAAAGAGTTATCAGAAATAGTTTGCAGATAAGCTACATGTTTTTCCCCAAGAATATTTACAGCTCCTGCATCGTTTTCATTTACTGCAGTATTTAAAGGAGAAGCCCAGCCAAGAGGTTTAATATTAGACCCTGTCAACCTAATATTATGCACTTTATTTCCTACATACAATCCTGAACTGTTTTTCTTTGCAAACCATACTGCAAGAATCTCAGAAAGAATATTCACTGCTGAACCGTTTAAATCATTTGGTTCTGCATGGCAAACAAGGAAAGTATTATTAGCCTGCATTAGTTTAAGAGCACCCCAAAAATATTTTGCCCTCTTTTCTGCATCTGCTAATGCAAGATTTACCATTTCTGACTTTTCCTCTGCAACAGTTGCAGACCTAATAAAACATTTATTAGGATCGTAATCTGAAAGTTTATCCCCTGCTCCCAATGTTATATTTGGGAACCCGTCAATAAACTCCTGTATCCTCACTTGACTCCAAAATTGAGACATTGTCGGATTAAGCTTACAAAGATACGCAAGAGCCAAAGAAAGATCAAAAAATTTTGACTCAATATCTTGCACAACCCCTGCATTTACACCAGGAGTAAAAGAAAGAACATTGAAATCAAAAGATACATCACCAGGAGTTAGAGAATTTGTTACATGTCCAAAAGCTTCTGTGAATCCACTTTTCTGTAAGGTTACACTACTTGCAATATTACCAACATTCACAGAGAAGGCTGTCAAAGTCCGTGACGGAATACTACCTGTCGCTTTTAATGAAATCGGGCTTGTAATGTTTATCTTATACTGCACGCCATTATTTGGATCAGTATAATTATACTCCCCTGCATCAATAGTAACAGCAACAGGATTACCCGCTGTCTGTCCTGTATGCAATATTTGATTAAGTGTAAAATTGATAGCTCCCCAAGTAGTAGGGTGAGCTGTTGCCAATGTGGTCAAATCAACAGGTGTTAATGGTAAACTCAATGGGAAAACACCAGTAAAAGCTGGAGTTGTCTGCACTGTTACCTTTGTGTTTGTAGCGTTAAAAGTATATGAACCGTTCGCAGGGATTGTTAAATCTTCTGAGATATGAATCGTGTAATTATTATCAGTTAAATAATCCCCTGCGTCCAGAGTTACAGCACTGCCAGTTGGATTTTGTATCACACCACCAACTGAACCTTCAACTCTGGTTGTTTTAGAAGTGTTTACTACATTAAAAGTAAACATTGTTTTCGCACCAACACTTTCAATCGAATAACCGACACCATTCATATTTGGATCAAAAAGCATTTTAATAAAACTAATAAAATAAAGTTTTTCAAATGCTTTTGTCAACGGCTCATATTCAATTGTTGCGCCTGTAATTTTCCAACCGTCACTTGTTTCATCGCAATAAAAAACAATAAGATAAATAACAACATCTGTGTTACTATCGTCCCGAAAAATCGGTTGCATTTGAGTTAATAATTCGCCAGTCATTATATCTGCATAATTCTGCACATCACAAGAATAAACTAAAGGCTTTTCCTTAGTCAAAAGTGGTGCATCATTTGCATACCCTTTTATTACTGCTGGTGCAATATTTGAAGGTATATACACAGATAAGCAATGAAATGGCTCGTTTGTTAATGTTTCAATAACATCAACAGAGGACCTAAAAAGCATGTTTTGCTCTGCAAAACTGCCAATGTAATTTACATTCATTCACTACCTCCAATAATTTAATCTTCTAATCAATCTCTTCTAAAACTTTTTGTATCTCTTCCAGAGACCCAGACATCAAAGAAATATATAATAATCTTTGATCTGTATTTTCACCTCTTTTTGGTCTATAATCTAAACCTTCTTGATATTTTAAATTAAAACTAATCGTATAAGCTATTGTTGTATTTCCAACACCAAAATAATCCACGTTAGTTGGAATAATCGGTGTAATATACTCTAAACTTTCAGCATGACAATAATAATACCAGATTAAATTAGGAGTTTGTCTCCCGCATAAATGATGAAATACTTTCGCCCAACTTTCTGCTCTGCTCCCTAAAAATCTAACTGTAATATGAGCAACTTTTTGCGTCCAGTTTATACCTTTTTCATTGTAATCTTGTGACAACCTGTCATCAGTATCTATCCAATATTGAATCCAAGTATCCTGTTTACCTGGCTCAATCGGTTGTTCAAAATTATGTTGCATTGGTATTACATATTTACGACATTCTTCTAACTCTTCAGAAGGCATATTAGGATATTTAAAATATAAGGAAACCAAAGCCTCTCTTACTGTTTCAAAAGTCACGCCATAAACTCTTAACTCTAACCCTGACATTATTTTATCCCTTTAAAAGTATCTGAGTAATAAAAATTACCAGAAGACCCTTCGCCTAAAACAACATGTATTTGTAACTGTCTAATTAACCAACCTGTTGCATAAAAAGGCGAAAACATCGGCAACCTTAAACTCCTTCTCTTATTTCTTGTAGATTCAGCCAAAATAAAATTCATCGGCAACAACCCACATTGTAAACAAAGAATAATATCATCTTTTACCCATTTGTCAAATATTTTTAAACTTTCTTTTAATTCCTGTTGTTTTGCATCTTGAATTTTATAAAACTTTTTCCATTGTCCACCTTTTAAATTTCCTTCTTTCCAATTTTCCTCTATGATTTTTTCAATGTCTTTTATTGTCCTGGTGAGTTCAAAATAAACTTGACGGGAAGGAAAAATAAGATTAAAATATGTATCAATAAACTTTTCACCTCTATTATAAGTTTCACATAAAAATTCATACAACATCCGTGCTGTCCAACGTTCATCACCATAATGCCGACTGCCTCTCACTGAAGATTTAAAACTATAAAAAATTTCAAAATCATCACCTGAATAATCAGCGACTAATTTTTTTGTTAAATCTTTAAAATATGGAATATATATTTCAATACCTTCTGATAACATTTCTTTTTCTGTTTCTTGAAGAGAAATTTTTTCAACTTGTTGAGTTTTTAATTTAGAATACCCAGTAGAACTTTCATCTAAATATCGTGTAAAAGGAAGTATTTTCATATAGGAAAATCCAAAACTAATCTTTTTTCAATATTCATATTTTCAGTCTGTTGATCAGTATTTCCCTGAACTAACTGACAAGTATAAACTGCGAAACCACCTTCTTTTTGAAAGGTTTGATCATCTTTAATTACAAAAATCTGTCCTTCATCTTCAAAAAACAATCCCTGCTCAATTTTTTCTTGCGGTAAAAATTCAAAGCAAAAAAAGACACCAGCTTCATTTGAAACCCTAATATCTTTAAAAATATTCATTGCACTTTTTTCTGACCTAATAAACACACCTTTCTTTTTCACCACATTCTGTCGTTCTATATAACCTGCATTACCGATATTCGGTTCCATAGAAAAAAACTGATAAACTTTTATCAATTCAGGAAAAGCCGCTAATAAATCGCCATAAATAGACATTATTTCGCCTTCTTTTTGCTACTTGTTTTATTCACAATTGAACTGACAGGAGTAACAACTTTCCCGTCTTCAATAGATACAGCGATACCATTTACAAATCTTACTTTTTCCTCAAAAAATACAACCTTTCCTTCTAATGCTAATTTTTCTAAATTTTTCTTTGACAAAGCTGGAACTTTATAACAAATAGAAGGTCGATAAATTACATCATTTATTTTTAATTCAACTTTAGTTGCAAAATAAACATCTTCATTTTCAGCTTCTCTTATAAACATATAAATCTCCTATACGTTTTATTAAATTTTCATCCCCGTTACGATATTTAAGTCTGGAAGCGGCATTTTTTATCATTAAATGTGCTTTAGCACCAAAAGGATTTGATAATAAAGGTGCTAATAAATCTTTATTTGTAGCTTTAAAACTGTCTTTATCATAAATAATATCAATTGGTCCTATTTTCTTTTTAATCAAAGGAAGCCCACCAGTGGAAAGTATCCCTCTTGCGTAATCAGGATAAAGATCAGCAATAAACCAACAAACTAAAAGACGATAACATAATCTTGTTTTTTCATAGTAAATCTGTCTATCTTGGTCAGCCCATAAAGAACTTACGCCAGGAAACATTGTGTAAACAGATTCAATTGCTTCTCCTATTATCTTATCCCCATTTTCTCTATCCTCTGCAAAAATAGGGAAAGACTGGAGGGAGTGCCTCCTCCAGTCTTCAACTGTAATCTCCGCTGGCACTCCATCTATGAAAATAGTTTCCTCCGTGAAACTATACCTTGCCATCTTCACTTCCTTCTTCAATTTTTTTCTTTGAAGACTTATCTTTACGATAGTCCTCTAATTCTTTTTCCAACTGCTTAACTTTTCTTTTAAGCTCTTCATTTTCCTGTTGCAAAAAGTTAAACTTTTGCTCAGGAGTCAAGGCGTCAGGTGGAATCTCATTTAAAATCAACAAGTGTTTCAAATTGAGATAAAAATTAAATGTCTGACTTTCTTTCTTCAGAAGATTTAAATCTTCTTCACTAATTTCAGTCACGCCCGTATAGATAAGTTGACCATTATAACGGTCAACTTTGCGAGGTCTGAAAACAAAGTTTTTTTCTTTGTTTGCCTCACTTTTACAAACTATCGTAGCGTCTGAAATATTTTGTATATAATATTTTTTCATAATTATCTCCTATTATGGTTTCACTCCAAAACCTTTAATACAAAATACTGACCTTTCAATTGGTGCTAATATTGAACCTATTCTTGTCATAGCTGTTCTAACTATGCCGTCTCTATAGCCAGGAGCAGAAGGTAGAATCATATTCTCAATTAGCACTGGTGCAATTATTGCGTCAGTAATATTGTTTGGCTCAAGAGCAGATTGCCATTCAGGGAAGGTAATAAACATTAAATCATATCCTTCTGAATTGAAAATTGTGTTTGCAGCAAGCATCGGGTCAGGGAGAATCTCAAAAGAGCCCCAGCCGCTATCCAGACCTTTTGTCGCCATTGTTCCGACTACTTTTCCATTGTATTCAAAAGCCTTGTTGATAAAAGACAATGGTGACTCCTGCACAAAAGCGTCACTGGTGAGGACAAACTTTAATACTTTATACACAGTCGGTGAGCAAGCAATTCTCACAGACACTGGCATAAAATTTAAAGACTCCATAATCTGACCAAACAAGTAAACAAAAGCCTTAACAACTTTTGCACCAGTTGTTAGCCCTGCTGTATTTGACACCATTTCTGCATTCCAAATTGAATTAAGTGGTGTATATGGATACAAATACATTGTAGGAATCGAACCTGGTGCACTTGCGTCCCTATCAGCTATCTGATAAAGTCCGTCAAACTGAGGTGAACCAAAATAATAGAGACTGTTTTTTAAAACTTTCAGCATTAAATTTGCATAAGCGTCTCTGTCTCCAATAAGTTGCCCGCCAACAATGTTTCCTATTTCATTTGTTATCGCAAGTTCATTTGGAGTAGGGGATTCATAATCAATCACAAGATTTACAACATCTGAAATCATTGTGTTGATTCTATTTTTTACGCCCACAGAGTTATTAAATTCCCCAGTTCCTTTTGCAACTGCAGAAACTCTTGCCTGACCTTCAAAGGTCTCTGTGAAAATTTGCACAAGGTCAGCCCACACATTAGGAACTGCTTGAGGGCTAACAAGCCTTGTTGCATAACCTTCAAGAAAAGGTTGCTTAAAGACTTTCTGAATAACAGAAATATTCCAATAAGGAACCGCCATTCCAGCAAGGATTGAGTCTTTTACTTGAGATGAAACCCTTTCGATAATAAACTTTCCTTTTGTCTTGTCATACCAACCAACAGCTTCAAGGGAATCCAGAACCTGCTGTTCAGCTTTTTCCCTTTCAACACCTTTAGCAACCAAATTCTGCACAGTAGCAGCAGCCATTTTTGCAAGAGTTTCATCAATCCTCTTTTCAAAAGTAGCTCTTTTTGCGTCTTCATTAGCAATTATTCTATTATCCATCATAGAATCTGCTGTGGCAAAATAAAGAGCAGAGGACATTGTTGACGGTGTTGCAGGAATCCTATGCCCGCCTTTTGTTTTAGGATCAACTTCATTTTGTTTCCCTATATAGACACCATGAATGTTCCCTGAATCAAAACTTTGAGGAAACATATTATACAACAATGTCTCAGCTTTTTCTCTGAAACTTTCAAAACTTTTAGTTGTATTTACAATGTTATGCTGTTCCATAATTCACCTTTCCTTATTTATTGAAAATAAACATCATCTATTAATTCAAAATAAATTGTCTCATTTTCAGGTTCAAACAAGACAGCTCTTCCAACTGTAAAAAAGTCATCAAAAGGCTGTGTAAAAGTATTTCTATCTGAAGTATAAGCAAATGGCATACCATTTGCAGTAGAAACAGCTAAGTAAACATGTGTATTTGTCATTGCCGCACTTGCTGTTTGCCATTTTGCAAGAATTTCAGCATAACCTTCAACATTTGCTCTTTTTGATTTGTCTCCTTTCATAAAAGCAAAAAAGCTTGCAAAATCCCCGGTAGACTGCTTAACAAAATATTTAAATCCAACAATGCCTTTCACAATAAGAGTAAATTTTGAATACGCAGGCACGCCCCAATTTTTAATTGGATTTGACTCAGCCCATCCTTGTTCATACTTTATAATCCCTGCAAAACCTAATGCTGTGGTGTCTTGATCATCAACAACAAAATTATTAACTTCTTGTTTCGATGAATTCACCAAATCTAATCTTCTGAAAACACCGCAACCAAAAGGTATTGTCATATCAGAAACATACAAAGAATGTGTACTCAATGTTATAATACCTGACTGAGTTATCGCTGGAACTCTTCCGTCAGCATTTCGCATTAGAAAACCATTTGTCAATTCATCTCCTTTCCATACTCTTGAACCAGCTACAGAAAGAAGACTACCTGTTCTTTCACTTGCCATATTAAAGTCTCCTTATTTAAACATATTTTTTAGTAAAAATGAAGTATCTTCATCAATTGTTAAAATTGAATCTGTTGTTTGAGAAGAATTTTTTTCCTCAATCCCAAGATTTTTCTTAACAATCTCATCAACCTTTGAGAGAAGAGAATCAGTTACTTTTGTAACAATTTTTTCGATTAACTCTTCCTCATTAAAAGAAATTGAATCTTTTGCTATTGAGCAACCATCTTTTTCTTCTTCTTCTTCTTTCTCTTCTTCTTTTTTTGAATCTTTTTCTTCTTTTTCTTCCTCCTCTTCCTCTTCCTCTTTCTTTTCTTCTTTTTCTTTAATAGAGTCTAAAGTTTTCAAAAGTTCACTTTTTGAAGAACAAAGAGAATAAAGAGTTTTTAACCCATTTTCAACTTTTTCAGCGTTTTCTAAAACTTCTTTTGGATATTGAAAACAATCTTTTACTGTATCCAAAAGAACTTGTCTTTCTTTGCTTTCAGGCAAAGAAGAGATTGATTGCTCCACACTTTCAATTTTTTTCTTTTTTTCAGAGTCATTTAATTTATCAAAATCCTTTAAACTATCCATCACTGAAGAAACAAAAATTTCTTCAGGGGATTTACCGACTCCAAAAAAAGATAAAATACTATTTAAATTTTTCATCTGATTAACCCCTTGTATTTTATCATTTAAAAGGCTATCCAAAACAGAAACAGAAGGACCGCCTCTGCCTCTTCTGGTTAACGCAAGCCCCTTTACTTCCACAATCTCATTCAAAATGAAATCAAAATCATCAGTATAAATTTGTAAAACATTCGACACATATTGAGCCGAAGTCTCTTTTGCACCATTTAAATAATAATCAACTGCCTCAGTTGTAAAAAACGCAATTTCACCTTTTAAAGCAATCTCACCATTATCTAAAGTTACAACCTCTACCTCACTCCCGACGACACCTTCAATAACTTGTTTTATATTGTCAGTAGATATATTATATGGATGCTCCTTTGTCAATGGCGCATATTTAAATTTATCCTTCGCTTCCACTAATACTGCTGGAGGGCGATATTCCCTGTAAAAATCTTTTTTCACTTCAGGATTTATTCCTCTTCGTATAACTTCTTCATAAGAGTAAATATAAATCCCAGACCTGGCGAGTATAGCGTCTTTTACAATTAAAGCTGAAGAACTTGCTCTATCCAATGTTTCTATTGTCGACATCTTTTTTATTCTCCCTTCTTTTTTGAGCTATTTGCCCTCTATGTTCACCTACTTTTTCGTGTTCTCTTTGTTCCAAAGGGTCTTTATAACTATGACCTCTTTTTTGTTTCATTTCACCTGTCTCTTCTTCAAATTCTATACTATCATTTCTTTTATTTTTTACCATTAAATCCATTTCTGCAATACTTCTTTTTTTTTGTTCTATTTCTATTTCAAGATTTAATAATTCCAATTCTCTTTTTTTGTTATTAAATCCATCATTTTCTCTTTGCTTTTGTTCAATCTGTTCCATCAATTCAGAAGTTAAATCAAACTCATTATCTGACAATTGTTGTGCCATATTAATAGCAATTGGAACTGGTATTCCTGAAGCAACAGAATCAAATATCCCCCGACCAATTTTTGCTGCTATTTCACTTCTATCTTTTGCATTAGAAATTTTCGGATTATCAAATTCAATTACTGTATAAGGCAAGACATTTAAAATTCTTTGTGAAACACCTAAAGAATTTACCACAAAAATCATCACCATCTCTTTTAACTGCCGTGCAACTTTTAAATGTGTATACCTTATATTTTCTGATTGCTTTTCAAAAGCTGAATCCCCATTATCTCCAGATGCAAAAGCTGGACGCTCAGAAGACCAAATTAACTCTTCTGGATACCTTGCTCTTGCAGCAATATCTTGCCTTAATAACCTTACCAATTGTGGAACTTCTGTAAAATCCCTGCTTATAGCCTTTAATTCTCCAATTGTATCAATATTAATTATATTATCAGGACCTGTTCCTCTATTTCTAAAAGTTTGCTGCTCGCTAATTAAATCCAGCATTGCCGCTCCCTCCATCGCAGACATTCCTGACGTATCAAATGTCCGTGCTAAAAGAGACATCTGTTTAATCATAAAAGGTATCGCCTGCATAACTGAGTCATAATTCAATACTGCTTCAATCCAACCAGGAATATCAGAAACTCCCCATCCCAGAGTCATCAAAACACCCCAATATCCTGCAGGAGGTGATGCTACAATTCTTGAACATCTCTGACCGTTTATCACGCTTCCTAAAAACGGGATAAAATAAGAATCTGGCTTTTGAAATGTCGCAGACAGCGGATTCCAATCAGGAGTGAAAACTACATTCCATCTGTCTAATGTAATAAATCTATCAATACAATCTTTCCCCAACACCCCGTATTTCAAAAGACCCTCAATACTCATTGTCATTGTAACAGGATTGTCTTTTTTAAACATTGGAAAAAACAACGCCCCGCCAAATACAAGGCTATCTCTAATCGCTTCAGCAATTTTTATATCAAACTGGTATCTAATTATGTCCTCAGCCAGTTTATCTAATTCTTTTGGCTCCAATTTTGGATTTTTAATTTTTATTCCATTTAACAATGGGGAATGAGATTTTTTTTCAATGATAAGCTCAGGAATACCTTTCCCAGAATAAATTTGTGCCGCTTCAGCAGGGCTTATCCATATATTTTGGCTTATTAAAGTATTTCCAAAGCTAAAATCCATTGATGGTGTTATGTCTCTATAAAGAAAACTATCTACTGTTGTTAAAAGGTTTTGCCCTGTTTTATAATTAGTTAATAACAAATTTCCCAATGTTGCAGCTTTTTTCTTGAGGTCAGTATAACTTATCAATTCTTTTTTATCTTTTCTGCTCCCAAACACTGCCTGGGTTTTCATTTCATTTTCAATTTTTGCGTTAATTATATTTAGTGCTTGAGAAGAAAGAGGTTTGAAATGATTACTTAAAATTTTTAACCCGCTGTCTGTTACAACAGAAGATACTGACTCATTTTGTATGATTGACCATATATCTTTTTTAAAGTTTAACATTCCACTCCTCTATTATTTTATTATTTAAAAATATTTTTAAAAAGTCAACAAAAATTTTAACTAAAATGATCAGGGTCAATAATTGAATACCCTCCTGTTTTTAAGTCATCAATTTCTTCATCTTCGTTTTCAATGTCTGGATTTACCCATTGAGAATATCTTCTCTTTAAAGTTAAATCCCTGATATCTTTCATTGAAGGTTTAAACAAGAGAAAATAACACAACATTCTAAGTGCATCTATATCATGTATCGGGCTTCTCATTCCAATACCTTTCGGTATCATTCCAGTCTTTGGGTCTCTTTGAGCCAGCGCACATGCCTCAGCGGTTTCCCGTGCTAACTCAGTAAATATAAGCCTTTTTGTATATAGCAACTTGTTAACCAGAAAAACTGTATCTTCAATGTTTGGGTTTTTCGATTTAAAAGCCCAATAAATTTTATACTTTCTCAACTCCGCCGCAAAGGTTAATATTTCATTTTTTGACGAGGCATCAGGTATCCAGTAAATTTTGTTTTCAGGGAAATCATATCGCACAACCTTTGGCGCATCTTGAATCTGTTCAAATTCATATCTTTTTATTACATAGATAACATTCCCCCGTAAAACTCCGACACATCCTCTAAAATACCCCTGATTGAAGTCTTGCGACCAATATAATTCTTCATCAGGAGAAATCATTTTATCTAAAGGCATTTTTATATAATTATTATTCCAGTCAAAATCAGGAAAAATTCTTCCAGAACCAACAGAAAGAAACTCTCCTTCAAGATATACTTTTCTCTCTGTTTCATTGTAAAGATTATACAGAGAACTCACATACTCTGGTTGCAGGTAAAAATTATCTTTTGTCCGTGCCTTTATCCGCACATAAGACGTATGCTCTTTATCAAATTGTGTAACAACTCTATAAAGCCCTTTCTGCCCTTGTGAAGTTGAAGCCAGTTTTACAAATGGAGTCCTGAAATCCGCAATGACTTGTCTTGTTCTCTCGTTCAGTGCTTTTACTGCTTCAAAGGTCGTATCTGTAGCCGCACTCATGCTTACCAATCCCAAGTCATCCACCTCATCGCCGTAAAAGGCACATACGTCATAACCGACTATATCAGAAGGACGAGAAAGGCTCATCAGGTAGATATCTACATTTCCTACAGAGAGGACGCCTTCTTTTGAGTTATAGGTATATTTTGTTTTTGATTCATTCAGGTCAGAGAGTATATAAGTTAATGTTGTCTTTGTTAAATGCCCTAACGACTTTCCACCAAGACCAATTCGGGGTCTTCTTCCTTCTTTGTCTTTTTTACCTCTTAATTGGTAAATATCGTATAATATACTTGTTGCTACAGAAGATGTTTTTCCAGCACCATATCCAGCAGTAAATATGAAAAACCTTATTTCAGGGAAAAGATAAGGTGCTTTCATAAAAGCTACTTGATGAGGTAATAAATATTTTGCTTTCAATCTAAAACCTCTTCGATAATTTTTTCACCGTTAGAGTTTATGTATGTAATTGTTTTTTGCGGTTTTGCAAGCGGGATATTCTCTTTTTTCTTTATTTTTGCAATCTTTTCAACTGTTGTCTCTTCCTCTTCAGTAAAATTTGTGTTTTCTGAATATCCTTCATGCACTTCAACATTTACCATTTTTTCAAATTCTTTCCGTGAAACATCAATAAAAAAGATATTCATCCCGTCTGATTCTTCTGATTCTTTATCGCTGGCAGTCAGAGACAGCAATTCCCGCCGCATTGCTGTTACTTTCATTTTTAAATTTATTATTTTTGAAGTGTCCTCATCAAATTCAGAGAATCTTTTATTCTCATTAAATTCTGCATAATTTAGAGCTGTTAGAAGATTGTTTATTTCCTTAATTTCTTCAATATATTTCTCTGCTTTAATTCTTCGTGTTTCCTTGATGAAATACGGGTCATTGAGAATAATTTTTCTGTCTTTCCCAGTTACCCCGCAATAATCCAGAGCCATTGAGTCATTTAAAAGAATTTTAAATGCTTCTAAAACTTCTAAAATCTTCTCTCTCATGTTACAACATTAAACCTCACTACTAATTGTTCTTGCCCGTTAACTATAACGGTTTCAAAGTTTACATTAACATATTTTGTTTCGTTGCTTACAGCGTCGATAATCTGTTGCATAATTAACATTACAGACACTTCGCCAAGCAACACTTCCGCCCATTGCACGCCTTCATCAGGGGCAATAGGGTCTTGCCCCTGTTGCCTTATCGCCGCAAAGACAGCTCTATCTTTTTCTTCTTCAAGAAAGTCATCAATTATTTCTATATCTTTTATCCATTTTTGCCCGTAGTCATCTATTTCCTCAATTAAGTAAAAATCATTCACTCCAGAGACAAGCACATCCACCATTCCTTGTGGCTGTAACATTTCAGTTTTTTGGCTTACCTTTACATCCATTATAACAACTCCACTGGTATATTATTAGGGTTTGACTGTTTGTAATATGCTAACAGTTTTGACCATCTATTATTTTTATTTTTAATCTCTTGAGCCGTAGTTTCAAATTCAGGCTCAAACAGCCCTTCTACTCTATTACCTTGCAATACAGGGGAATAATACAATGGACAGGCCTTTCCAGTAAAATCGTAATGCCTGCCTATCAGGAGTTTGGCACCTACTTTATTTTGTATCCACCAAACTAATTTATGGCTATTTTTTAAAACATTTTCTGAAAATTTTCCATTTATTTCTGTATGACAATGTTCAATTCCTATCGTATAATAGTTAGCATCGCTCCTGATAAAAATATCTCTTCTTGCTTTATTCCAATTAGAAGGATTTGCAGAAGAAGATTTCTTATCTCCGACATGATAAAACATATAATTCATTGTCGGCGCTAAAGCTAAAATTTTATTATCATCAATTACAAAATGTGCCCCGATAATTGGATTTGCCTGTTCATCAGGTGTTAAATCTTTTGATTCTCCTGTTCTTGAATTGAAAAACTTTACTATGTCATAAGCTGTTTGTCCTGGTGCTGCTGTATAATGAATTGCAATTGCTCTAATGTCACAAAGTCTTGATATTTCATTATTTTTCAAGGCATGCCAGTTTAGATTTAAAAATCTTTCTTCAATCCAATCAGGATAATAATTACTCATTTTTTACCTTTTTCCTTTGTTAATGAAGCTGAAAAATCTTTAAATTTAATTGCTTCAATTCTATCACCGATAAAATTGATAACATTTAGAATTAAAGCCCCAGCAATAAATAATTGCCCAGAGAAAGTCTCAGAGAAAGTAGGATTTGTGCTTATCATCTCAATTACAGAAATAGTCCACACCCAACTAATTATTGCTTTCCTGCTTTTCCATTCAGGACGGAAATAGCCCATTATGATTACAATTATGACGTTTGCTAATATAATCAAATGTTTAGTATTCATATATGTATATTTGTTTAATTATTTTTAAAAGTCAAGAAATTTTTAAAAAAGGCTCCACAGAAGAGAGACTTCTGTGGAGTAAACGGAGGTTTTTTGTTCTGGAGAGAAAGTGATACAAATTTAAATATAAAAATAGTTATTTTGTCAATCTTTTTACTGTTAATTGAAGAAATTCTTTTTCAATTTCACAATCTACAAATTTACGATGGCAACAATCTTTAGTATTTAAGATTACAAGTATTTATACTAAAATATGGATTAAAATCATAGTTTTTTAGCCCCTTATATCCACGCCCTGAAGAGACGTGGTTTTACGGGGCAGGTGATAAAACAATAATTATATTGTTAATAAAAAAATGTTAAATAAATAATTTTTCATTTATACTTTTTTCTGCTTCTTCTATTCTTTTTTTTGCTATGTTAAAATAATTTTCTTCTTTTTCTATGCCGATAAAGTTACGGTTATTTAATACTGCCATTTTTCCTGTAGTGCCAGAGCCCATAAAACAATCAAGAACCGTATCGCCTTCATTGCTCCATGAAATTATATGGTCATTTGCTAATTGTTCAGGAAAAACGGCAGGATGATTTGTTTTATTGTTTTTTTCAGGCGCAATACCCCATATGTTAAACCTTGCACCGTATTCCTTTACGCTTTTGGATTTCTGCCTTGCGGAAAGGCTTTTTGTGTTTCCGTTTGTCTGCCTTTCCGTTCCGTGTATAGGTGTTCCTGCCCATTTATTCTTCCTGTCACAAATCAAATTTGCGCTTTTTTTTGCGCCCTTTGAGAAAACAAACATATACTCAAAACTTTGTATGTATCTGTTCTTGTGCTGAAACGGACATATTTTTTGCCATATCATAGTATCATGCAAATTAAAACCGACTTCTTTGAAATATAAAGCCTGTTTAAAACTTGTTCCCGTTTCACTGCCTTTAATCGTTGCATCGCCAACCACCCAAACGACAACACCGCCTGATTTTGTAATTCTGTATAATTCTTGTATTATCGGTTTCCATATATGCTCCCCCCATTCGAGACTATTATTATATGTTCTTAAATTGTCGTATGGTGGGGATGTCACCGTTAAATCAATATGATTATTTTGTATTGACTTCATTAGTTCTAAACAATCACCATGATATAATTTTATATTCATATACCACCCTATATTGAAACATATTTGCTTTGTTCAGCTTCTTTAATTCTTTTTTCTGCAATTTCAAAATACTTTTCTTCTTTTTCTATGCCGATAAAATTTCTATTTGTATTTATACAAGCAA
>Ga0255342_1002985_pt1 | contig 19797 bp, 20 predicted proteins | sample wastewater_treat_3_FD_192416 | JGI IMG/M metagenome (GOLD analysis project Ga0255342, IMG submission 192416) | Wastewater microbial communities from Lulu Island WWTP, Vancouver, Canada - plant14 | ecosystem: Engineered > WWTP > Wastewater > Unclassified | place: Canada: Vancouver, British...
GTGTTGAAGCCTCCACATTAAATTCAGCCTTTTTAAAAGCTTCGTCAAAGAGGTTGACAGCTGAGTAGCCGATGATGACGCTGGCGATGATAATCATGGCAATGGCGCCAAGTGTCATGATCTTTGACTGCACAGAATTTTTGTAAAATCTGACCTGAAACATCAATTTCCCCCATAAATGAACATCATGCAAACCAGATATAATAATTTTAATAGGTATGTGTTAACTTAAAAGTTACTAATTATCAGTGATCTAATAAATATTAGTAACCCGGGTCAAGGGGAGGCATCGTGCCTGACGTTTTAAAAAAACATTTATAATATTCTATTAACCCCGTTGGTTTCTTTTCAATTTTTAAAAATACCACGATATCGTATCATTTTCAAAAAGGGCAATCAGTTAATTATAACGAATTTTCTGCCATGCAAGTCGAAAGTTATAACGTTGGTGACTAACAACACACTGTTATTACCGTGTGGTGTTATTATGGATGGGAAAATACGGACAGCAGATGCAGTTTCCTTGCGAAATATCATTGATGCAACTCCTGCATCAATTCAGATCGTTGGCCCTGACGGAGTATATATTGACTGTAATTCTGCAACCTTTGCAATGTTTCGTGCAAAAAATGACGAGGATATTATAGGAAGACCTCCTTCAGTCCTCTCACCTGCAAAGCAGACTAACGACACAGATTCAGCTGCTGGTTCTGAAATATTCATAAAGAGAGCTTTTTCCGGAGAAAAGGTCAGTTTTGAATGGGAACATCAGCGCCTTGATGGGACCATCTTCCCCTGCCAGGCAACTTTACAGCTGATCGATTACGAGGGAACAACATGCCTGATGGCAACGCTTGTTGATATCTCTGATATTGTTGCACTTCGTAAAAAGACAGAGGCGATGATAGCAAATGCCCCAACTCCAATAATTGACCTAAAACCGGATTTTACGATAAATCAGGCAAACCAGGCCTTTTCAAACCTGATCAGCAAGTCATATGAAGATCTTTTGGGTATGAACCTCTCTGACTTTGATGTCAGAAACAGGGTTGGTGAATCACTGGCTGATGGAATAAAAGAGAGAAGACAGGTAAAAGGAGACCTGGATGCAGTCGTCCCCGGAGGGATGAAGCATCTTCAGTACCATTACAGCCCGTTTTACAATGATAAAGGAGAACTTCTCTCTGTCTTTGCGTACTATATTGATAAAACCAGCGAGATAGATGCGGTCAGGGATGTAGTGGAACTTACCGGCAAATGTCAGGCCGGCTGCCTTGATTCAAGGCTTGACTCCACAAACTATACCGGAGAGTTAAAGCAGTTAATTGAAGGAATTAATGGAACCCTTGACAGCATCACCGGCCCGTTAAATGTCGCCGCAGAATACGTATTTAGAATCGCAAAAGGTGATCTGCCTCCCCGTATTACAGAAGAATACCACGGGGACTTTAATGAGATTAAAAATAACCTGAACAGTTGCATTGACTCCCTGGAGAGGCTAATTGAAGATAATTCAACCATGTACAAGGAACAAAAGCTTGGCAATATCGAGGCCTTGATTGATTCTGATAGTTACCAGGGCTTTTACAAGGACATTACCTCAGGTTTTAATGACACATTAAGCCTGCATGTCGGCGGTGTGATGAAGATCCTAAACCTTTTGTCATCCTATGCAGAAGGAGATTTCACCCCTGTTCTTGAACAACTACCCGGGAAACAGGCACTGGCAAATGAAAAGATGAACCAGCTGAAAGAGAATATCCTGGCTCTTGTTGATGACTGTGATCTCCTTACAAGGGCGGCGATAGAAGGACGCCTTGATACCAGGGCCGATACCTCATCACATAAGGGGGACTATCTCAAAATTGTTGAAGGGCTGAATAATACCTTGGATTCCGTAGTAAAACCCATACGGGAGACGGAAAAGATACTTGGCAGGTTTGCATTAAATGATCATACTCCAATAATGGACGAGGACAAATACCAGGGAGAGTTCAAAGTTCTTGCAGAAAATGTCAACCAGGTCAGAACCCGCCTGCTTGCAGCCACGACCCTTGCATCAGACATTGCGATTGGGAACACCGATAAACTTAATGACCTTAAAAAGATAGGAAAACGCAGCGAACAGGATGAGCTGATGCCGGCATTTATTACCTGCATGGAGAACGTCCAGAGGGTGATAAAAGATATCGGACTATTGTCATCTGCTGCAAATGAAGGAAACCTGGATGTAAGAGTGGACCCGTCCGGCCATAAAGGAGAGTTCCGACGCATGGTTGAAGAGATGAACAGGACCTTTGAACTTATGGCCGACAGAGTTGCCTGGTTTGAGTCTATACTTGATGCAATGCAGTTCCCGGTTACTGTGACCGACCTTGATGCAAAATGGACCTTTGTAAATAAGGCAGTCGAAGATATGCTCAAAGTCTCAAGAAAAAAGATCATCGGCCGCCCATGTAAAGAATGGGGGGCTGCAATTTGCGGAACTGAAAACTGTGGTATTGAAAGGCTTAAAAGAGGGCTTTCTACCACCAACTTCGAACAATTCGGCGGATTTTTCAAGGTTGACGCAGCCTATGTAAAGAATGCAAAAGGCGAGAATGTTGGTCACGTGGAAGTGGTATCTGACATCACCGCACTTAAAAGGGTTGAAAACTACCTCGATTTATCGGTTGAGAGGATCTCATCCTGCCTTAACATGTTTGCAAAAGGAGAGACCGGTTTTACCGTCACCGTCCCTGAATCGGATGAGTATACCGCTGAAGTCAGGGGAAAGATAGCAGACCTTGCAGACAACCTTCACCATGCAAGGGACTCAGTAAAGGAACTGGTTTTACAGGCAAACACCCTTGCAAATGAAGCAATCCAGGGGAATTTAAACTGCCGGGCAGATACGACAAAGGTAGAAGGAGACTTTGCAGAGGTGCTGAACGGGATTAATAATACCCTTGAGTCTGTTGTAGAACCGGTCCAGGAGGCTATAAGGATTGCAGATGAATATGCCCTTGCAAACTTCACCGCCAGGTTTAACCCGGATTTAAAGGTGGCCGGTGACTGGACTGGGTTTAAAAATTCACTTGATAACATAGGGATACAGATCTGCGAAGCAATCCGGCTGATTAACGAAAGGGTCATTGAACTTACGACAAACTCAGAAGAGGCTGCCACAAGTGTCCAGGAGATCTCTTCAGGAGCAGAACAGATCGCACAGAACATGGGTGGGGTTAGTGCCAACGCAGAACAGGGAGACGAAGGAATAGTGCAAATCTTAAAAGCGATGGAGGATTTCACCATAACCGTCGGAGAAGTCTCACAAAGGGCAGAGATGGTATCCGGCTCTGCAACCGAAGCAAGCCTGTTCTCAAAAGAAGGGATTGAACTTGCAAGAAAGTCTGAAAATGCGATGAAAGGGATTGTGGGATCCACAAATGAGGTTAATGGTATAGTGCAGGATATCAATCAACAGATGGAAGAGATAGGCAAGATTGTCCGGCTGATTACCGATATATCAAACCAAACCAACCTGCTTGCACTAAATGCCGCAATAGAAGCTGCAAGGGCAGGAGATGCAGGAAGGGGATTTGCTGTTGTTGCTGCTGAGGTCAAGTCCCTCGCCCAGGACTCCCGTGCATCTGCTGAGAATATCGCAGATATGATCACAAACCTTCAGACAAAGACGAAACAGGCCACTGATGCCATAGAACATGCAGGAACAGCCGTAGAAGATGGTAACCAGGCACTTGGCAAAACGATAGGTGCATTCTCGAAGATTGTTGAATCTATTGAAGATATCACAAAAAATGCGGTTGACATGGCATCATCCTCAGAGGAACAGGCAGCCGCGGTAGAGGAGATAACGGCAAGTGTCAATGAAGTCTCAATCCTTGTCCAGGGGACATCAAAAGAGGCCGGGTCCGCTGCTACAGCGGCAGAAGAGGCATCAGTCTCAATCGGACAGATAGGGGCGGTTATTGGAAATGTCAGTGAAATTGCAGAAAGAATATCAAAAGAGATGGGCAGATTTAAAATTTAACCCTAATCATCCCTTAAGCGGTACATCCAGGCAACCAACCCTGAAACCTAAATCCAGGCTCTCCCAAACACGATCCTCTCTGTCATATTCATGTTACCGGCAACGTCACTGAAATGGGTCATCTCATTGTCTGGATCCTTAGACGATGCACGAACAAGAAACATTCCTGATCCGTTAATCATCATGTCAGATAATACACCAACTGGCCTCATATCTCTGGCTGAGACATACACTCCGGCCCGCATCAGCCCGGTATGCATTATCTCTCCCATGGCTCCTGTCCTGTTCTCATAATCTGAAAAAACGCACCCCTCCTTCCTCCTGGTATTGTTCGCAGCCCTTTCGGAGAATTCATCTATCCCCATGGGCCCTGATGATTCAGCGAGAACCCTGGTCTTCACATCCCCGTTCATCACCTGCGTATCCCTGAAAAGGGATGAAAGATGAGTTGTAAAGAGGCTTGACGCATATGTCTCCCCCTGGCCCATGACCGAAGAGGATACAAAGGACGCCCCGTCACAAATAATCGTGGATGAGATTGAATCAGCACCAACAAACCCTGCGAAGAGTATCATCAAAAACCCTGCAAGAACATAAGCCCGATCCATTTCATCTCCCTGAAAAAATGATAAATTTTTAATCAAGATCGGTTATGCTGTCTGCCCAGGTCTCGATGGTGTTTAAGATATTATCATCCTCATAGCTGGTGATGGTGACGCTCTTTGGACTGAACCTGACATTATACAGTTCTCCATTTGATGCATGACACTTAAGGACAACACTGAAATTGTCAAAAGAACTGTCATGTGATGCTTCTCCATTCATCGCTGTTGCAAGTGCCGTGTTTCCTGTTATTGTGCTGACACTGGTATCAAAACCCTCAGGCGTTGGAGCCTTGACGGTTATCGCTCCTACCTGCTTTCCAAGGTTGTTCTCAAAGATAACTTTTCCAGAGTAATACTCCGAAGACCTTGAGACCCCGGCAAAGTTTTCTCCTCCGGACAGGTAAGTAGTGCATCCCCACGGATTAGTTGAGATGACGCCATTTACAATAGTTAACATCTTTGCACGAGTCAGAGGGACGGCAAGCTTCCTCTCTGCACTCTTAACGTTCGACTTTGCGGTAAAATCTGCCATTTTGACAAACCTCCGTCATCCTCCGGATGACAGATAAGTGTTGGACGGACATATATATCCGGATGAAAAATTTTCGTCAACAAAAGAGAGTGCGGGCGTGTTTTTGGGAACAGAGAGGGAGGAGAAGTGTTCTTATTATTTTCTTCCACAGCAGATTGTACCCTGTATTCCTACTGACTCGTAACGAGCCCGGTGGTCTTACTCCAAGTTCATGATACAACCGTTTCTGTTCATCAAACTATTTAAAAAACTTGAAATATCATTGCAGCACCGGGCTAAAAGTCGCAACCAAAATGAAGTTCTCGCATTGAAATATTCAGTTATTCAATAGGATTTTTTCTTTAGACATAGAGTCTGAAGAGGGATTGGATAGTTCGGACTGTCGGAAAATTTTTAAAAATAACGGGCGATTTGCACTTTTTTTATTCATGGATCCATGAAAATTCGACAGTTTTCTTGTGGACAGATGCCATGACAAATATGCGCTTTTAATATACGGAATTAAGAAGGAAAAAATTCTATCACTCAGAAATTTGACATGTTTGTTGTTACGTAGTAGTGGAAAATTATGTCGTGAGTTGTCAAACGAACTCTAAAGCTGTCTTACATGAAGGAGCATTTATTCTCCAAGAACTTCCAGGGCCAGATCGTAGGGATTTTTTGGCTTTTCACTTCCAGGTTTGTGAAAGAAAAAAGTGCTTGGATTTATCTCTTTCAACTGTTCAATAGTAAGCCGGCTTACAATATCCTGTGCCACCTGATCAGCTTCCTTTGATTTACCAGGGAATTTTAACATGTACCCCATTTTGATGTGTTTTTGCATTGCGTTCCTAAGTTCGTCATCACTGAGAGAGTCAAACGGCCTGTAATCTTCCTGTTCTGGTCTTGACATGATATTTCCCTTACTGGTTATTCATCGTGTTCTTTATAGTATATCGAAAATTTTCGTGAAAGTGTCCTGATAATTATCTGCCCGGACATCATGTTCAACGTTTTTTGCTGAGTCAGGTTCGGCGCTGAACCTCAATTTCATAACATCAGCACTGATCAGACCAGGATTATCAGAATACAACATAAACGTATTGTCCTGTAGCAAGGCGGTGGTTGATTGAAACTGGCTGTACAAGACATGACATTCATGAAGTGACATTCATGAGATCAGCTGGCAATTTCCATCTCTGGATCACCTTCCTTATCCAGACCATTGAAACCAACCCAAAGATTTCAACCGGCCTGGCATTCTCATGAAGGCCTGATCATTACATGATATTCCCACTGGTACAATATATATGATTTATTATGTCAGATATTAGGCACTGGAAGGTCGCGAGTTTTCTATCTTTTTATCAATATAATGCCAATATTTTCACCATTTTATGGTCATCTGCATCCAGGACAATATAAATGATCACTGCTTAAATGCGATATAAGGATCAGTCTCCTTTCAGTGGTGGGATTCCACCAAAATATGAAAGGACAGCTTTCTGAGTCTTTGTAAACCGGTATGGGAATATTGAAGGCTGGTATGACTTTATTACATGAACAGGCCTGAGCTCAGTAAGAAGGGCTTCAAATGAAGGAACTTCAGGAATCTGGGCAGATGTAAGCCGGTTTACGATAAGTTCCCTGATGAGAACGGCAAGGAAACAGATGAAAAAAATTCCCTTCCTGATACGTTCAATCCGGTATCCCTTAAAATCCCGTTCCAGTTCAGAGATGAATGTGCTCATCTGCTGCTCAAGGTTTCCTCTCATGTCAGCAAGGGCAAAACACTCTTCCCAGGTAAAGTCACCGCGGTGCAGGACACAGGTCCTTCCAAGTCTTTTGTTTGCCTGGTGAACCTCTTCCTGGTCGGTCCTGACTAATGGAACTCCTTTTGAATCATCGATGGTGAAATATTTCCGAAATGATCCTGCGCTTTCATCAAGGAGTTCTTCAACTGTTCCAGGGTAATCTTTCGTCTCCTGAACCAGGTCACGAATATTCTGAAGATTTTTATGAAATGCCAGGCGGTCCGCCTGTTCTCTTCTGATATCATGAAGGATATATCCATGGACCTGGTTCTTCCCGTACGAGATAGAAAGCGGGCGGACATAACAGGCTTCTCCTCGGTAATATCTGATATTTGCCGGATGTTCCATCTGTTCCCCCCAGGATGAGATAAGAGAAGAGACAGGGCCATAGGATACATCGGTCCTTGTGATGAACGAACATCCTGCATTTACAATTCTGAGCATGAGGGAAGGGGAGAGATAATCCCAGTGTGGAACGATGATACCATCGGGAATTTTCCCGGAGGATATCTGGTCAATTGTATCTTCTATTACCGCTCGCTGGAACTGGAAAGCATCAAAACCGGCCAGGATCTGTTTTTCTGGATCATAATGGATACGAACCCCAAGTTCACGCTCAAGGATGTCCTCGGTAAAAAGCCCGCTTCCTTTTTCCTTCATAAGTTCTGCGATGTCATGCAGCCTTAGGGTAAATAAAACCCGTTTGTTTGAGAGATCGTTTATTGAGGCAAACATCCGTGAGAATACTTCGGCCACCGGCCGGTCAGATATCTTCTGGAGGATCTGTAAAAGGTCAGGTTCATTAAAATCTGCTCCAGGAATCAGCTTAGAGAGATATGTATTTTCAAGCCATGTTGAGAGGTTTGCCGGGGGGCAGGGATGAACAAGCCTGTTAATTGTAAGGAGGATGACGGTTGCCGTCTCATCCGGAGAGCATGAAGTAAGAAGGGACTCCATTATCCTGTGTGTTTTAATTGCCCAGTACGCAGGGATGTACTCACCAATCTCAAAAATCTGGCCGACTTTTCCGCTTCGATCTCTTTTAACCGGCTCCCCGTCTACATTTTTTCCAAGATACTTTGTCTTTTGTCGCCACTTGCCTGTATCTGGATCATAATATGGAGTTACCTCGTAGAGGTACTCATGTCCTTTAATAGTTTTTTTCCTGATGAAAGATTTCATGGCCCTGGCAATTGAGATGTCTGATCTTGTGGATAGTTAGGCATAAAAACATTAACTTCCGAATTATTTTCTCTTTAACACTCAAAATTCCGAATAATTTTGAGTATTCTTATGGTTAACTTTTTTATCAAATATATTTATCCTATGACTCCTGAAACAATTGCGAGGCAATGACACTCAATAATATTGACCTGAAGCAGGTAGATGAATACGAGGAAGAGATCCTAAAGGACAGGGAAGAGGCATTATTTACAACGAAAATGGAGGGAACCTGGTTGTATGATGAATCAGGCCCCCAGTTTATTGCAGATACAAAGACCAGCCAGGGAACTGTAACTTTTTCTTTATCACACCCGAACTTTTCAGGCCCGGGCCCGTTTCCAAGTCCGATGTCATATGGCCTGTTCTGGATGGTAGGATGTGTCTGTTCCACCTTCATGACCGCTGCTGAAAAGAAAAAAATCCATATACGGTCTCTAAAGGCGAGAATTGAAGCTGATCTGAACTACACAAAGCAGTTTAATCTGGGAGAGGAACCCCTCATCTCTGAATATCGTGTCTTTTTTTGTGTAGATACAAAAGCGACTGATGTTGAAATTGAAGAACTAAAACGAGCTGCACTTGAAGGTTGTATGGCAATGTATACAATTCAGCACGCAATCCCACTCAATCTGACTATTAATCGTTTGTAGGAGAATCATGAACAATATAAATGATTTATTATCCGGCTGTAGAGGCCCTATAGTTCTCGGAGTAATTATCGGTTTTCTTGCGGCAATTGTTCAGGGACTGACCATCTCTGCAGGAGGGCCGGAGGCATACGGGTTTTGTGCACTCTGTCATACCCGTGACCTGGTGAATGGAATTCTGAACATAGCGTTAGGCACAAGCTATGGACTTGCCCCAGTATCCAAAGCTGCAATTCTGCCGGTTCTGACCATGATAGGAGTACTCATCGGTGGAGTCATTGCTGCAAAAATGAGCAGCGAGTTCAGGATAAAACATGCACAGATAAAGGATGTTCTGATCTATTTCATCGGAGGAGTGCTCCTGATGCAGTTTGGACTTCTGTTTGGTGCCTGTCCGTACCGGGCTGCATTACGGCTTGGGTACGGTGAGGTTGTAGCACTCTTTGGAATCATTGGAATTGTCTTCGGTGTCTGGCTGGCTCTTGCACTGATAACCCGTTCATTTAAAGGAGGTAACTAATGGCAGCAGGATGGATTTCAAAAGAACTTGCAGTAATTCTTGTTCCTTTGATCACCCTGGTATCTGGTTGTATCATCGGGTACCTTGCGCAAAAAACCGGGTTTTGTGCAATTGGCGGTTTTCGTGACTACATCATGTTCAGGCACACCCGCCTGCTGCATGGATTCATTGCCATGATAGTAACTGCCATTGTAGCATTTTTTTTCTTCCACATGATTACTCCCATGGCATTTGAGAACTTCCCCTGGCTGGTGACGAAAGGAGTATTATCTTCAGTTCCCGGGGCGCCGGCAGATCTCTCGCAGATGGCATATATTATCCTGGCAGTGATCGGTGGTATTGGGATGGGGGCTATCGGCGTATATGTCGGCGGCTGTCCGCTCAGACAGTTTGTCATGACTGCTGAAGGGAGTATGAAATCGCTCTGGTTTGTTGTTGGTATGGCTGTAGGAAGTGTCATATTCTACCTTGTAACGGCAGGATTTGTTGTCGGACTGATGAAATCAATGGGGCTCTGATATGGTTCAGAAAAAACTTGATATAAAAGGGGTTGTATGCCCGTTTTGCGTATTGAAAGTGAAAACCGCTCTTGATGAGATGAATGCCGGGGATGAACTGATTGTTATCAGCGATCATCCACCAGCAGCAAAAGATTCTATCCCGGCATTTGCCCAGATGAATGGATTTGTGTGTTCAGTCCGGCCAACTGAACCCGGGCTCTGGGAATTATCCATAAAAAAATAATTTTTTGGCGATTTTGTGAAAAAACCAGATACCGTATACCCACCGGTTAAAGTACTGCTATCAGGCAATATCTCAAAAGAGCGACTGCTCTGGCTGCAGATTGTTGTCCCTCTCCGAGCAGATGCTCCTCTTTTGGACAATCAATCCTCTGTCACGTTTTATCTGTGTGGGGATGCCCTTTATAGTCTGGTCCACCCGGTTACTGCACCAATGTGGGAGGAACTTGGAAGAAGGCCGGGTGTTCAGATTATTGCAGAGTCATTAGACCTTTCCAGTTTGGGCCTTTTCACCGGGACTACGGAACCTGGGCCTGTAAAGAAAGGAAACCCAGATATTCTTTTTTTAAAAGAAGGAGATGTCCCGGTCTCATCAGCTGGATTTCTTCATCTCTACAGTCCGTACATGCACAGTCACACCGATCAGTTTCTGGCATGTGTTGACCATGCGGTCTCGTTATCTGTTCCGCTCTCTGTAATTCTCTACCTTGACGGTGTTCACCTCTGCCATACAAACCAGATGACAACAGAATTTGAAAATATCGAAAAGGGCCTTGACCAGATTCAGCACAAGGCGATGGATATTGGGATCTCTCTAACTATTACTGCCTGTCAGCGGTGCAGCCAGGCACGGGGTTATCTGCATCCGGGAACCGAAGAACAGGTAGCGCCCTGTTTTCGAAAAAATGTGGAAGTCTCCGGACTGTCCAAATTGATCCCCTTCTTTTCATCTGCTGAAATCGTCCTGAGTGCTGACTGCATGGACATCCCTGGGAAAGGAAATGAAGCATATGTCATGGTGATAACCGGAACACCATATGGAACAGAACATACATTTGGTGCCATATCCTTTGCTGTTGCACTGGCGGGAAAAAATATCCCAACATATGTTATCTTTGCTGAAGATGGTGCCTACTGCTACATACCAGCCCCGGATAGCCGCTTTTCTGGCACCGTCCGTGACATTCACGGAGTTATTGAAGCGACTGCTATACCCGGGCTGCTTGAATATACAGTACTTGAATGTTCGTTATCAGAGCGGGGGATTCAAACCGATTACGAGGTCCCGGATTTTCATGTATCAGGACCTGATGAAACTACATCACTCATAAACAAATTAATAGCCGGAGGATATCATGTCAGAGTGCTTATATGGTAATGTTGAATGTTCAATGCGGGATTTAAGGGATGAAACATGCACCAATGTCTCGATTCAGCTTTCGCTCATTATGAAACGGCTAAAACAGGGCGAAATGAAAAAGATCATGCTCACCAGAAAACAATATGCTCAAATCGAAGGAATAAATCAGCGGTTTCACCTATTCATGGAAAAAGAAGAATCCGGCAATGATTATCTTGTTACGATATCGCACTGTGAAACATAAAAACCGACCCTGACGGAATAATCAGGTCCATCGTTTTTCGTGGCATCTATTTTGAATTATCCATAAATGGTCGGAAGGGAAGATGTTCCCTTTTTATGGCATCTTTAATTATTTGATCTCTCTTCCATCTCGTCCCTGACCTCGTCCTCGTGAATTACTACATTCCATTTTTCTCCTGTCAGGCAGTACCCGCGTTTATCTTTTACCAAAACCGGGTATGATGCAATATCCTCCGGGATTGGCTGGGTATCCAGGTGTTTAAAATTTACAAGATCTTCGGCCCGAAGACCGATGACATCGCAAAGAGCCCTCAGGTCATTGAGCCACCTGAGAAGATCCCTGACATCTATGGTATCCCATTTCATGATCTGGTAGAGCAGCATGTAAGTATCACGCTCTCTGGTAATATGCCTGACTCCGCTGTCTTCCTTGAAATAGAACTCGTGGAAGTATTTTATGTCCCTTATCTGCTGGGCAATATCAAAAAGAACGTTCCGGTTTTCATTCAGGATCTTTATTACCTCTTTATCATTAACCTTTTTTGTAAGTTCCCGTAAGTTTTTGGAGATATCTTTGAGATCGTCTACGTATTCGTCAAGTTCACGGAGGGCATCCAGGTATTTTTCCTCAAGGTTGACACCAAAGAAGGCCTCCATGTGTTCAGACATATCTGCCATGCATTAAGGTCAGGCCTTCAGACAATAAACATATCGGGATAACAGGTTAGGCACTTTCAAAAACCACCATTGTGGTTAATTTCTTTATCCCTATCCACTTATGTATTCTAAGCCCACATGAATGATCTTAATGAACGTTGATCCCCGTTTATACTCCCGTGGTGGTATCATCACGGAACGTGATCCTGAAAAGTGTATTATCCGCCTCCGAATCCCTGCCGGTATGCTGACTCCTGAGCAGACTATCGGTATTGGAAAGATTGCAAGAACTTATGGTGATGGAAGAGTTCACCTCACAGTCAGGCAGACTGTCGAGATACCCGGCGTTGATCCTGGCAAAATTGTTCCCATGCTGACTGCACTAAAAGCTAATGGAACTCCTCTTGGTTCGGAAAGGGAAGAGGTGGTGAATGTAACTGCCTGCATGGGAACTGACCATTGTAAATACGCAAATATTGACTCGCTTGCACTTGCAAAACAGATAGATGAGCGGTTTTTTGGAAAGGAGATGCCTGTCAAGGTCAGGATTGCCATATCTGCCTGTCCAAACGGCTGTGCAAGTGAACGGATGAACGAGATTGGGATCACTGGAATCAGGGAACCTTTTCGTGATCATGATCAATGCACCGGATGTGGAACCTGCCAGAAATACTGCAGGGAACATGCAATCGTCATCAGGAGAGGCAAGGTGGTACTTGAGAAGAAGTTGTGTGTTGAATGTGGTATGTGTGTTATGCCTTGTCCCTTTGATGTTTTAAGAGGGAGCGAACCCAGGTACCGAATCACCGTGGGAGGAAGGAGAGGGCGCCATCCAAAGGTCGGACGGGAGCTTGTAACCGTGTCAGACCCTGAAGTGGTTCTGGAGATCGTTGGAAAGATCATCAAGTGGACCTATGAGCTGGCTTCCAGTGATGTTCTCCTGTCTGAACAGCTGGATGAACTTGAATATAACGAACTTAAAAGAGAGATTCGTGACCAGTATGCAGAGAGGCAGATATGGCCTTCAGAAGAGACTGAAAACCCGGATTATCTCTGACAAGGTTTTTAACACAAAAGGAGAACTTATGAGTATGGCAAAATGGCAATGTCTGGAATGTGCATACATGTATAATCCTGAAAAGGGAGATAAAAGCCAGAATGTCCCACCCGGAACACCATTTGAAAAACTTCCCAAAACCTGGAGATGCCCGGAGTGCAAAGTATCTATCCAGAAATATGGGGTATTTGTCCGTCGGGACTGAATATAAACCGGCGCAAGTTAAATCCTATCGAATTTTTAATTTTTTTCAAGATGAATTTTCAACAGATATTGACTTGTACCCTGTTGTAAACCTTTCTTCCAACATGGCTGATTTTTTCATGTTTCTCAAAAATGAGTCATGGTTATTTTAAATTCCTGGAATAAGTCTGTTTGACCGGGTTACCTGGCTTAATGTTGCATGGAGACGAAATATAATGTAATTGCATGCTCATTGTAGAAAAGTTAAATATTTTTAATTGAATTTTGATGGGTTTCATTGTTGCTGTAAATAAACTTTCCTGTCATTTATGATTGTTTCACTTTTAACCGCCGGGTATTGCGCTTTTGGATAACTGCCACTTTTCCATGAATTTTATTTTTGTGCCTAACTATGTGGATGAGGCAAAACCGATGAGATACATGATCCAAAAAAATTAGGCACAACATCAATGCAGAATTACTCGTTGTTTCTCAAATTTATCAGAAATTTTTGATCAACGTGTGGGCACAAAAGGATTTTGCCTATTCAGACCTGTTCTCATGGCCATGAATGTCGGGATCTTTTTATTCGTGCTTGTGCCCAACTTGCAGGAATATAACAATAACTTTAAATAGAGAATTTTTTTGCATTCGGAGAAATAACTCAATGCAAACCCAAATCCTTTATTATTCCCACGTCGACCGTTACTTGTTCGGTTGACAAGTGGTACCTGTTCGGGTCAGGACCATGGATGGAAACCTGAATGGTGGGATGCTCCTGACAATCCCATCACCAGTCTTCTCATATAAACCATTGGTGTATGCTGATCCCCACGTTCGTACCATCAGAATCTGAGTAGCCAGGTTCGTGTAACCGTCTTTCATCGGAAAGAATTGCTTCTGATGATTCCTTGATCCTGTATTGGGTTTGGGAAACGGAGGAGATGAATGACAAACAAGATAACTTTGAATCTTATTACCTGTCGGACCATTCAGCAGGGAGTTGCAATGGAGACAGGAAAGACTTCTCAGAAGTACTATGACGCTGCTTCAATCATTCACATGCATGAGGATGATATGAAAAAAGCAGGAATCATGGCAAATACCAATGTCCGGGTCACCAGCAAGGATGGTACCATCGTGGTAAAAGCAGTAAGGACCCGTGAAGACCTTGTTCCAGGCCTTGCACATATCCCCATGGGACCCTGGGCTAATGCAATCGTTTCTGCATATACCTACTCCACCGGAGAACCCTGCTTTAAGGGATTTCCTGTAGATATCGAACCCGCTGAAAATGAGAAGGTAATGGGAGCGGTTGAACTTATCCAGACTCTGTGTTATGGAGAAGAGAGAAAACCACCGGCAAGGGAGTAATAAATGTCCAAAGTAGTTACCGATGTGACCTGCCCGTTTTGTGGAACCCTTTGTGATGATCTTGAGATCACAGTCTCTGATGATGGCAAGGAGATTATTGACTGTCAGAATGCCTGTGCAATCGGTTCGGAAAAATTTCTTCATGTCAGCAAGGAAGGCAGGGTAACCCGTCCAAGAAAACGCCAGCCAGACGGATCTTATAAAGAGATCTCGTACGATGAGGCTATTGAATATACCGCACAGATGCTTGCAAAAGCCAAAAAAACCCTTTGGTATGGTTGGGCATCAACGAGCTGTGAAGCGATGGCAATCGGGCACAAGGTTGCAGAAAAAGCCGGAACCATCGTTGACAACTGTGCAACCGTCTGTCACGGCTCATCCCTTCTTGCAATACAGGATGTTGGTGTCCCAAGCTGTACTTTGGGAGAGGTCAAGAACCGTGCAGACAGGATAGTGTTCTGGGGATGTAACCCGGCCCATGCCCACCCGCGTCACATGTCCAGGTACTCAATCTTCCCACGTGGTTTCTTTACAACCAAGGGGCACAAGGGAAGAAAGATCATCTGTGTTGACTGCCGGTATACTGACACTGCAAAATGTGCAGATGAATTCATCCAGGTTGAACAGGGTTATGACTACGAACTCCTTGATGCGTTCAGAACCGTTGCACGTGGAGAACCAATTCCTGACGTTGTCGGCGGAGTTCCAAAGGAGAAGATCATCTCTGCAGTTAACACCTTAAAGGAAGGACGGTTTGGTGTTATCTTCTTCGGGATGGGCCTGACCCACACACTTGGAAGAAACCACAATATCGATATCGCAATCAACCTCACCCGTGACTTAAACGACTATACAAAGTTCTCCATCATTGCAATGAGAGGACACTGGAACGTTACAGGTTCCGGACAGGTTCTCTCATGGCAGTACGGGTTCCCGTATTGTGTTGACCTCACCCGAAGGACTCATGCCAGGTACAACCCTGGTGAGACTTCATCAGTTGACCTGCTTCGGAGAAAGGAAGTTGACGCCTGTATCTGTATCGCATCTGATATCGGTGCTCACTTCCCGATTGAGGCTACAAGACACATGGCCCAGATTCCATCGGTCTGTATTGACCCGCATATCAACCTGACAACCGAGATTTCAGACGTCCACATACCGGTCGCCCTTGTCGGAGTCGAGGTTGAGGGATGTGCCTACCGTATGGACAATGTCCCGATTGCATGCAGGAAAGTCGTCGAACCTCCAGAAGGTATGCTCACCGACGAAGAGCTTCTTGAGAAGGTGTACGACCGGCTCTGTGGTATCATGGGGGATGCATAAATGAGTGAAATTCTGATCAAAAATGGCCATGTCTTTGATGTAGTCACTGGCATAAAAGGAGACAAGGCTGATATCGCCATCAAGGATGGCAAGATTGTTGACAAGGTCTCATCCAAGGCTAAGACCATAGATGCATCCGGAAAGACCGTCATGGCCGGTGCGCTTGATATTCATGCCCACGTCGCAGGACCAAAGGTAAACCTTGGCCGCTGGTTCAGACCTGAAGACAAGATGATCCGCGGTGAGATGCGTGGCGGTATTGTCAAGGAAACCACCAGGATGGAACAGGGTTTCTCAATCCCGTCGGTGTTCAGAACCGGGTACTCATATGCCCGTATGGGATACGGGTTTGCAATGGAAGCCGCAATGCCCCCACTTTATGCAAGGCATGTCCATGAAGAGATAAAAGACACCCCGATTGTGGACGAAGCTGCTCTTCCGGTGTTTGGAAATAACTGGTTTGTATTTGAATACTTAAAAGAACACAATATCGAGAAAACTGCAGCGTATATCTCCTGGCTTTTAAAAGTGACCAAGGGTTATGGTATCAAGGTTGTAAACCCGGGTGGAACAGAAGCCTGGGGATGGGGTCTTAACTGTCTTGGAATTAATGATGAAGTCCCGTTCTTTGACATTACTCCTGGAGAGATCACCAAGGGCCTAATTGAGGCAAACGAATATCTTGGTCTGCCACATTCTGTTCATATTCATCCAAACATGCTTGGAGACCCGGGCAATGCACCGACCACCATAGACACCATGAAGCTGGCAGAAGGGTATAAAGCAAAGAACAAATTTGGCCGTGAACAGCTTTTACACATGACTCACCTGCAGTTCCACTCCTATGGTGGTACAGGCTGGGGAGACTTCTGCTCTAATGCCAAGGAAATAATGGACTATGTCAATAAACATCCGGAGATTACTTTTGACACAGGGAACGTAACCCTTGACGAAACAACGACCATGACGGCCGATGGTCCATTCGAACACCACTTAAGTGCATTAAACCACCTGAAATGGTGTAATGTTGATGTCGAACTTGAGACCGGCTCCGGGGTTGTTCCGTTCATTTACAGCCCGAATGTGTTCCCCTGCGCAGTCCAGTGGGCAGTGGGTCTTGAGCTTGCTCTTCTTGCAAAGGATCCAATGCGGACCATGATCACAACCGATCACCCGAATGCAGGTCCATTCACCAGGTACCCACGGGTATTCAAGTGGCTGATGTGCAAGAAGACACGTGATGAACAGATGGCAGCTTTCAAGCACAGTGGCAAGGTAGCAGACGCGACTATCCTGAACGAGATTGATCGTGAACTCACGCTCTACGAAATCTCACAGATGACCCGTGCAGGTCCTGCAAAGGCTCTGGGTCTTGCTAACATGATGGGAGGTCTTGCACCGGGTATGAATGCAGATGTTGCCATCTACAACCTTAACCCTGCCAAGATGCCAACCGATCCTGAAGAGATAGAGAAGGCCTTCTCGCTGAGCGCTTACTTCCTCAAGAATGGGGAGATTGTCTGCCAGGATGGTCAGATCGTTCACTCCGGCACCAAGAAGACATTCTGGGTTGATGCAAAGGCTCCTGAGAGCAAGCAGGTTAACCGTGACGTCAGGGAAAAGTTCCTCCGGTACTACACTGTAACGCAGGCAAACTACGAGGTTCCGGACTCATATGCTCCAAACCCGTTCGTCATTGAAGCAAACGCAAATGTGTGAGGAACAGGAATGAAAACAGCAACTATTACTTTGAAAACCACACCGACCCTGTACCTGGAAGCCGACGTGATTACCCCTGATGCCTTTGCAGGAAAAAGCAAGGATGAGATCCTGGCCCTTCCGGTCTATGAAGGAAGAGAATGTTATAAGCTTGGAGATTATTTCGAGATCGCCGGTGAAATCGGAGATACTCCGGAGAACACGAAGATAGTCGTTAATGGTGACTGCAGCAAGGTCAAGTACATCGGTGCAAAGATGTCTGCCGGTGAGGTCATCGTAAACAGCAGCGCCGACATGTACACCGGTGCCTGGATGAGAGGAGGAAAACTCACCATCAAAGGCAATGTAGACTCTTTCTCTGGTCTTGGAATGGAAGGCGGGGAGTTTACTGTCGAAGGCAATGGCGAGAACTATATCGGCGCATCTTACCGCGGTGACTGGCGTGGCATGCAGGGCGGAGTCCTCAGGGTAAAGGGCAATGTTGGCAGTGATATTGGAACCTTTATGAACGGTGGAACCCTCATCGTTGAAGGAGACGCAGATGTCCATATCGGAACCCACCAGGAAGGCGGAACCATCATCATCAAAGGCGACGTCAACCGTCGTGTTGGCGGGCAGATGGTAAAAGGGACCATATATATCTTTGGTAACATGAATTACATGATGCCAGGGTTCAAATACACACAGGACGTTGAGCTTGAAGTTGACGGGTACAAGGGAACCTTTGCAGAATATATAGGTGACCTGGGTGAACGCCACTCCAAGTCCAAGGGACAGGTTGTGTACGGTAAACTGTATAGAAAGAAGTGAAAGAATAAATCAACCGGAAATTCCGGTCCTTTTTTTCCTGGTACAAGTCAACAGGTATCTTTTCGTAAAGGACCTCCGGTTTCATATTTATTTACCAGGGTCTGTCAAATCAGAGGGACAAATAACCCTGAATTTTAAACAGGAGCCAGGTTCATCTTCAGATAATGTCTGTAGGCAGGTTATCAGGGAGATCAATTTGGAAATCTTTAATAGAAATTCCATCCTTTATCAACATGTACTAAGTATAAGTTGTGATGTGGTTTTAGTATGAAACAGAGGATGAAACCTTATAAATGTGAAATTTGCGGGTACATTTACGATCCTGTCAGAGGGGAACCGAAGAATGGCATCAAGCCTGGGACTGCCTTTGAGGATCTGCCAGATGACTATATCTGTCCTGTCTGTGGTGCTTATGCCAAGATCGGGAAGAGCGAATTTGTTCCGATGGAAGCGCCATCAGGCCGGTACCGTTGTGTCGCCTGCGGGTACCTGTACGATCCTGAGAGGGGAGAACCAAAGAATGGAATCAAACCCGGGACTTCCTTTGAGGATCTGCCAGATGACTATATCTGCCCGATATGCGGTGTTTATGCCAAGATCGGTAAAAGTGAATTTGTAGCATCCGAGTAATCTTCTTCAGATTGTTCGAAACAACTTTTTTCCTTGTTTTTTAATATTTTCTGCCGGGTTTGGGGAAGTGGCAGAGTTATCCATAGTTCCCTTTGAATAATGCCCAGGTTAACGCACATTACCCGTGGATGGAAAAGACCACATCATGACTTATGGTATTTTGTCATGTCCCATAAAGCCTGGATATCACCAATCAGGATTATCATCTGAACAGGCAAAAATAGTGATGCTAATAAGGGATATCTGCAAGGCATTATACCAGGGTTATGATCATGGGAGAAGGAGCGGAAAATATATTTCAAAAAGTAATAAACAGGGTTCGTTATGGTTTATGCCATAAATTATACCAGGACAGGGACCTTTCCGTGCTGAAGAGATCTGAAGAGATTGAACAATTCTTCGATGTTACGGTTGAAATGCTCTGTATTGCCAACACTGATGGGTACTTTACCCGACTAAATCCGGCGTGGGAACAGGTACTTGGCTGGACAAGCCAGGAGTTGATGGAGAAAAAGTTCCTCGAATTTGTTCACCCTGATGATCGCGATATCACAAACCAGGCGATA
>Ga0255342_1002990_pt1 | contig 19767 bp, 14 predicted proteins | sample wastewater_treat_3_FD_192416 | JGI IMG/M metagenome (GOLD analysis project Ga0255342, IMG submission 192416) | Wastewater microbial communities from Lulu Island WWTP, Vancouver, Canada - plant14 | ecosystem: Engineered > WWTP > Wastewater > Unclassified | place: Canada: Vancouver, British...
CCGCCGCTCGCCGGTGAGGTATTCGAACTCGGCCCCTGACTGCGAGACCAGCTGTGCCGCCTTCAGACGCTCGAGCTCGGCCTGCACCGCGGCCCGCGCCGTCGCCAGGTCCTGCCCGACGTCCCCAACGAGGAGGCGGGCGAGGTTGTCCGCTGTTCGCGGGATGTACGGGAGCTCCCGTATCAGGTACAGGACCTCGGCCACGCTCCGCGTCAGTCCGGTCCCGGCGGTTCGATCGACGATCTTCGCGATGTCGGTCCGCACGTCGGGCTTGATCTCGGAGAACTCGAGGTTGTTGTAAAACTCGTCGAAGGAGACGAGTACCCCCAGCTCCTGGTCCAGGTACGAGCGGCGCCCGTCCCGGAGGACGTCCTGGACGATCCCCAGCAGCGTCCGCGTCGAGCCCGACATCTGCTCTCCGTGACCGCCCTTCGAACGGAGGGACTTGACGATGTCGGGGATGAGGTGGATCTGGTACGGGAAGAACGGATAATACCGGACGAACGCTTCCTCGTCACACTCCGGCATCCGCTGGCTCGTATCGGCCAGTTCGCCCAGGTCGCAGACAGTCCCGCCCCGGCTACGGAAGAGTTCCCTGAGCGCCGCCGCGCCGTCGGCTGTCTTCTTGAGGAGCCGCTCTTCGAGGACGAGCTCAATGTTCTCGGTCGTCAGGGCGGGCGTGAGCCAGAACCGTCCCGCGATCTTCTTCATCTCGGCCTCCAGCGCCTGTGCCTCGGCGTAGATCGCGGACATGTCGCCGTGCGTGGTCACGATCGCCATCACCCGGCCTCTTCCGGCCACCCCCAGCTCCTCGATGAACGCCTGAACCGAGGAGAGCCGATCCTTGTCCGCCGCGATCCACTGACCGGTCTCGTCCAGCACCCAGAGCAGGCGGTGCGGCCTGGAGGGATCGAGTTTGTCCTGGCGATCCAGGTGGTTCAGGCACTCGCGGACCAGGAAGGAGACGTTGACGAGCTCGCCGTCCTCGGCCAATGCCAGGGCCTTTTTCACCTCGTCCGCGGAGGCGAAGTGCTCGGGCGCGACCCGGGCGGCCGCCTCGTAGAAGAACTTCAGGAAGAACGTCGGGTTCCGCCGGACCTCTGCCCACGGCTTTCCCGCGAGCTCCCCGATGGTCCGGTGGAGCTCCTCGAGACGACCTGCACGGTCGATCTCGGCCTCGATCACGCGGGCGTAGGTCAGGTTGGCGCAGTACCCCCGCGCCTGGTAGAACTGCGAGAGGAGAAGGTAGGCGAAGTCCTCTTTCTTCGGGTCCTGGATGGTGTTCAGGTTGAACGCGAGCACCTCGGTCCGAGCCTGGTCCATCCGGCGCAAGCTCCTGATGATGGAGTCATGCCGGCTTGAGTGGGGCACCCGCGCTTCGAAATGACCGGCCGCCGGGACGCCTCGGATAACCGGGTTCTCGGCGAGCAGGGCCATGATCTTCGCCAGGTGGGACTTTCCCGAGCCGAAGTATCCGGAGATCCAGACCCCGACCTCGTCCGTCTCCGTCCTGAACGTGTCCGTGTAATGCTCCAGAAACTCGTCCAGCACCCGCTCGATCAGCGGTGTGACCACGTAGCCGCCGATCTCCCCCGCGAGTTTATCCTCGTTCGACCGGTCGGCGACCTTGATCACCGGCTCGATCTTCTCCTCGACTTTTACTTCGAACAGCGATCCGACCTTCATCGTTTACCCCGTTACAGCAAATCTCCCCGATACATCAATTCGACATCACGGTCCAGGAACCGGTAGCTCCGCGGCCCCTCCCGTGTCCCCGGGATCGGGACCAGGACCGGGGCCTCGAGCCGCGCCTCCTCGTCGTTCCAGAGCGTCTGCATCAGCATGAACGGTCCCGCGGCCGGGTAGAGGGCCGCAATCGACTCGATCACGATCACCGGCCGGCCCGGGCTGTCGGTTTGGGTCGTGAGTCTCCGGACCTCCTCCCGGGCATGGTCGAGCCAGAGGCGGCCGAGGTCGGCCCTGGCGTCCGCGGCCGTGAACGGGTCCTCCAGGGATCCGATCACCGTGTCGAGCCCGAGCTCGTCGATCGTCCTGGTCGTCAGCGAGAGGAGGTCGAGGTATCGTGCGTCGATCCGCGGCCTGAGCGCCTCGAGCTGGAAACGGAGCTCGTTCCAGAACCCGCGCTCCACTGCCGGAGGATAGACGATCGCGAGGAATGGCACCCCGGTCGTGCTCCCGATCGCGCCGTAGCGAGTATCGAGGGTGGCGATCGCCTCGTGGATGGTCCGCTTCCAGTCTCCAGTCATTCTACCTCCAACCATGCAACTGGCGGTATGAAGACCACCGTTGTACCGACCCGTTCGAACTGAACCTCGCCGCGCTGTGCCAGGTAATGCAGCCGCTGTGCCACCTCATCCGGCCCGAGTAAGAGGATACGCCACGCCGGATCCGCCAGGATGTCGCGCCCCCGGACGCCGTCCGCGACGAGGATCCGGGCGAGATGTCGGACAACGCGGTCGGATGCCGCGGGCCCGGCAAGGCGTTTGGTCTTGGCCCCGTGGAGGAGCCCGAAGTCGCGGAGCGAGCCGAGGATCATGGTTGCGAGCCGCTCCAGGCTCGACTTCGTCAAACGAGTGATTCGGGTATGCCCGCTGCCGATCCGCCGTATCTCCGCGACGGTTTCGGGCACGGTGATCTCCGGCTCCCCCGCCCGCCACCGATCCCAGAGAAATCCGGTCACGAGCTCGTACGTGAGCGCATCGCCCAGCACATAATGGACCAGCAGGAGGGAGAGGAACGACGGGCTCCGCTCACCCTCTCGGACTGCTTCGCAGAGGTCCTCGATTACCCACGCAGGACCGCGCAAGTACCGGTAATGGATCGTTTGCCAGAACCGCTGCCGGGTTGTCCGTGCGCTCTGCGTGAAGAGCCCGCCCTCGAGCGTCAAGCGGCGCACCTCCTCGATGGGCACGCCGTTCGCGAGCGCGGCGAAGACCCGCCCGCATTCGGGGACCAGCGCGCCGATCAGGTTGCGGGCACAGAAGGCGGAACTGTCGTGAAATGAGAACGTTGCGTCGGACGTAATGGTTTCAGACCCCGGTCTGTGGATGTAGGGACATTGAAGTTCCGCTCGAAAAAAGGTTTTCAATTCCTCGTCACGGCAAACAGTGCATGATCCGGATTCGACGACAACCTCGGTATCGGAAGGCTTTGTTCCGGAGGCGGCCCCCGCGCCACGGCGAATTGATCGGGTTTGATATCATGACGGGAAGAGAGTTCTATCATGACCCGCTGGCTCTGCATGGCCGACCGCGCGAACGCCGCCGTCGCGAAGGTGCGCCTCGTCTGGGGCGTGCCGGTTCGGTACCGGAACACGATGGCGAAGGTGCATATCGGCGACACGTTTCTGATCTACGCCCGGCAGGACCACGCGGGCGGCGAAGTGAAACCGTCGGCCGTCATGGGTGCGTACGAGGTGGTCTCGGCCCCGTTCGAGGACGCCACGCCGATCTTTGCCGCACCGCCGTTCCTGCCAGGCGAGGTCTTCCCGATCCGGGTGAAGCTGCGACCGCTGCCGGAGATCACGGCGCCGGTCGAGTTCAAGCCGCTCGTGCCCGAGCTCTCGTTCATCAAGAACAAGGTGATGTGGTCCGGGTCCATCCGGGGGGCCATGCGGATGATCCCCGAGCAGGACTATCAACGGATCGTCCGCGGAGGCGTGTGAGTGGGGGATCTGCGCCTCTTCTCGACAGCCGGCCCTGTTGCCGTGCCGCTTCCAGGGTCGTCCGTCGAACTCGAGAAGTCCCTCCAGACCTACATGGAGCGAAATCTCGAGGCGCTCCTCGGTGTCACCTTCCTCGCGACTGAATACGTCACCGGAAAGACTCATGGCGGCCGTATCGATACCCTCGGCATCGACGAGAACGGCTTACCGGTCATTATCGAGTACAAGCGGGCGATGAACGAGAACGTGATCAACCAGGGGCTTTATTACCTCGACTGGCTTCTCGATCACCGCGCCGAATTCGAACTGTTGGTCCAGAAGCGCCTGGGTCAGGAGAGATCCGAAGGAATTGCCTGGTCTTCTCCCCGCCTGCTCTGCATCGCCGGCGACTTTACCAAGTACGATATCCACGCAGTCTCCCAGATCAATCGAAATATCGAACTTATCCGGTACCGAAAATACGGAGCCGATCTCCTCCTCCTCGACCTTGTGAACGTGACGAGCGCCCAGCCATCAGTTTCGGTTGGAAATGCGCAGGGTGCCGTCGGCACGTCCGGCGAGAGATCGGTCATCGCCACGATCATCGAGCAGTCCGACCCCACCGTGCGGGATCGGTATGAAGCCCTGAAGGCATTCATGGAAGCCCTCGGCGACGATGTCACGGTTTCTGTCCTGAAGTATTATGTGGCCTTCAAGCGTCTGGGGAACTTCGCCTGTGTCTACATCACCCCGACCAAGAAGGAGATCACGGTCTGGGTCAAGCTCGATCCCAGCACAATCCCCAAAGAAGAAAACTTCACGAAGGACGTCAGCGGTATCGGACATTACGGAACCGGAGATCTCGCGATTTTCATAAGGAATGACGAGGACCTCGAGAAGGCGAAACCACTGATCGTGCGGAGTTACGAAGGAGTGTAAGTAACGGTCCGATGATTTTTCAGTATCCCAGGTGAGCATTGCTATTGTTGTCCGGGTCTTTGCGCCGGATCTCGAGGTCTCCGGGGCGCATGGATGCGGTACGGGTTTTAAGGTGTCATGGAGGAATTGTTCGCAGGGAGTGGAGAGTAATGGGATGGCTGCAGTCGTTCAGGTCTTGGATCAGGAGGAAACCGACGCAGGATCATTCACCCGTGCAGAGGCAAACCTCACGTGAATCCTCTGAGTACCCTGATGACGATGAGATCGCCGAACTCATCGCCATCGACATTATCTGATTGGTGAGGGTTGGTTTACGGGGAAACAGGGGATCCCGAGCCATAGCCCTCGGAGGATCTTACGGACTCGGCCAAATCGATGAGCCCTCCAGCCTGCTGGATAATGGTTCTATGGGCAAGGAGATCGTCGATGATGCCGAGAGCACGGGTTTTAACGTCACCATTGATGCGTCCAAAGCCAAGTACTCGCAATGTTTGAACAGCGAGGTCATCTTTAGCTGTTGCGAGCTGCGTCCGGAGCACAAGGAGAGTTGCCGCTGCAATCTCTTCATTGCAGATGTAATCGATTACGGGTACCTCGTCCTCCCCCCGCCGACGGACAAGCACTTTTGGCGGCGCTGGTGGCCAGAGAAACGGCCCGGCGCGGATAACCTGTCGGAGCCGTATCGCAGTCTCAATTCCCCTATCTACGGCTCCTCTGACGAGCTTGCCCGATCTCTTCACGTTGAAGGCACTATAGAGACGTTGCGCAACGACATCCTCGTGGACAGGGCCTTCCACCTCGACGATGCGCGCTACAAGTCCAGCGAGGCCAGCGGAACTGGCTTCTCTGAGATCGCCAAGAGAACCCGTTCGGAGGCCAGAGAGGACCGCGTATGGCTGCACGAGGGTTGTAATCGTGGGGCCAGATATGGGTTCACCATCGATCTCAGCTGCATCGTTATCATCTCTCTCTTCTCGGCCGAAATGGTGAACTTCGGCGTCAATGGAACCATCCCGCACTTCATCAACACCGGTTGCGGCGGAAGTACCAGGACAGGATCGGGGTTCGCGCCGTCTCTCACTGATCATAGACAATAGCCGTTCACGAGAGGCTCTCGGCTCCTGGAACCAATCTGTCGACCAAACCCGCACTATCCTCCACCCAAGCCCTTCGAGTATCTGCTGTCGGAGCCGATCGCGGTCACGGGCGACCCGCGACGAATGATACATTGCGCCGTCGCACTCGACCGCGATAAGATACTCTCCCGGTCGGTCTGGATCCACTATCGCCAGGTCCACACGAAATCCAGCGCAACCCACTTGTGCGTGTACTTGGTATCCCTGGTCGACCAGGAAGCGCCGGACCTCTTCTTCAAACGGAGATTCAGTATCCTCACTCGAGATCGTTGTAGAGGGGATCTGCCCTGTCTCGGCATACGTCAGAAACTGCTTAAGCACCTGGAGGCCCCGTGATGCGGTCGCATCCATAGTCAGGTCAGACGCACGGAAGTTCGAGAAGACGACGCATCGATAGCGGGCACGGGTGATCAACACGTTCAGCCGGCGCTCCCCGCCGTCCTTATTCAACGCGCCGAAGTTGAGTGACATTCTCCCCTGCGCATCGCGACCATAGCCGATCGAGAGGAAGATCACATCGCGCTCATCGCCTTGGATTGTCTCCAAGTTCTTAACAAAGAACGCCTCTTTTCCTTCCGCTCGGAAGAAGTTCTCCAGCTCTGGATGGTCACGTCGTACTAATTCGAGCTCCTCGAGGATCGCTTCCTGCTGTTTGATATTGAAGCATCCGACACCGAGGCTGCGCTCTGGAGTCGTACGAGCATGTTCGATGACAGCCTTTGCGACGGCCTTCGCTTCGCCGCGGTTCATCATGCTCCTACCGCGATCGTAGATGGTCTCGGGCAGATGGACAAATTTGAGACCGAGCCCCTCGTCTTCGCGCATTGGTGAGGGATAAACAAAAAGATCGTTCTGGTAGAACTCCTGGTTTGAGAGGGCGATGAGGGTATCGTGACGGCTCCGATAATGCCACTTTAAGATGCGTGTTGGGAACCGCGTCCGACAAAGGTTCAAGATACTCTCCATGTCCGAGGGCTGCGTCTCGTCGTCTTCACTACTCTCCGACGCCTCGACGATCTTATCGAAAAACGAGGTCGGCGGCAGCTGCTGTGAGTCTCCTATCACCCCGACCTGTCGTCCGCGAAGTAATGCCCCCAACGCATCTGCAGGCCGCACTTGACTGGCTTCATCGAAGAGAACGAGGTCGAATTGTACCGCCCGCGGGTCGAGAAAGATGGCGATGGAGGCAGGACTCATCATGAAACATGGCTTATACTTCTGGATTAGAGGGCCGGCCTTGATCATGAGCTGCCGGATCGGCATGAACGCTTTCTTTCGATTGATCTGCCGGAGCAGTACTCCTACCATAGAGGAACTGGATGCGTCGGGGATCAGGGGTGGCCTGTCCAGACAGATCCGGGCTATCAATCGCGTCCGGTTATCATGGATCATCTTCATGTCGGCCTCGGCAAATTCGCGCTGCCTTCGCTCTTGGTCGAGACCGTCGAACCGGACCAGAGCCGGCCGAACCTGATACGCCAATCGAAGGAGACCCTCCGCATAGGCAAGCTCAAAGACCGGTTGTAGATCCCCCGGATCGAGTGCCCCTTTCTCGACAAGCGCGAGCAGTGGCTCTGCAACCGATTCGGCGCACGCCTCCCGAACGGCTAGATACCTGCTCCATGGCGCCAGATCATCGATTCCCGACTGCCATCGCTGCAGCACCATCTGAAGCTCAGTAAACGGCGTGTTTTCGAGTCCTTGCGGAAAGAGCGTGACTAGATCTGCACCGACACGTTCTCCGACGGTAGCAAATTTACCGTTGAGTTCATCCAAACCGCCTCGAATTGACCCGGCGATCGCCGTGATGCGGACTGGTTGAACGCCCCGACTTATCAGCTCGACCGACCGTTCGGTTAGCACATCGTGAATGAGGTGCTGGCGGAATTCGAGGATCCAGCTCGAGAATGCACGAAGCATCGCCGGGTCGCTCTCCTCACCATGCCAGCGGGAGCCGAACATATTTCGGCCAAACTCATTCGATCGACGGATATCTGCTCGCTGATCGACACAGTTTTGGACGCGGGTAAGATCGTCGTTAAGCTTGATATCAGAGTGCTTGCCAGGGTCCCGGTACTGTGCCTCAATCTCGGCACGAACCTGCTTGTATCCGCCTCGCAAGCTGGCAAGGAACTTGCTGCCCTCCTGGGCAAGCCGGCTCTGAAGGAGAGCAATATCCGCATCGAGGACGGCATCGTTAAAGACCTCGAGGAGTGCAGTGCGTTCCGTCTGGAAATCCTCGACCTTTTGTATCAGCGCATCGACTACTGGGTCCGGCCTGTTCCACGCATCGTTGAGCAAGACAGCCTGCTCGACCGGATCCGGCGATGACAGCAGGCGTGTTGCCTCGATGGCATGGATCACTTCAGTCGCTGTAGCTGCTCGGGATATGCCTGCATATTCAACAAGCTGATCAACACATGCCTCGACCTTCGCCAGACGATCGAGGACTGCCGCAATATCCGACAAGAGCCTGTCAGAATCAGCCGGAAACACCGGTCTAGTATGACAGTGCCGCCACGGATTTTCCGCGACAGGCATCACCCGTGGCAGAAGAGTCGTAAGTGATCGGAGCGCAGTGAGCGCGATATCCCACTCCGCCTGCGTAATGGCGTCAGGTGTACAGAGATCAACATGTGGGACAGATATACCCCGCTCATTGAAGTGGTGCCGGCGGTTTTCGACAACTCCATAGCACGAATACGGGGTCATAGCACGCTGCCCGATGGGGGCGCTCAGCGCTTCGACGTACCCGTTGAGGTCCCCCTTCAGCCGTTCTACTTCGGTGATCGTTCCGTACGTTGAATGTCCAGAATCCGATCGATACTTGGCGGCTCTCGCAATCTCCTGAAGGACCTTCCGGCGGTTGACCTTCTTACTGTTGTGCAGTTCGAGACAGAAGATCCCAAGGCCGAGCTCATCAAGACGGCCTTTCACCACCTCGAGCGCGGCCATCTTCTCCGAGACGAAGAGAATTGTTTTGCCGTTGGCCAGATATTCGGCAATCACGTTCGCGATCGTCTGTGATTTGCCTGTGCCCGGCGGTCCCTCGATCACAAGACTCTGGCCAGACTTCAAGTCCTCGATGACAGCGATCTGCGACGAATCTGCGTCAAGCACGTGGTAGACCGAAGATGCTGGGAGTCGTTGATCGACTGCGTCTTCGGGGAACGGGTTGCTGGGAGGCAGTGATGCGTTGGGGTTGAAGATCCGATCGATCAAAGGGTGGTCCGCTGGTGATGAATCGGCAGGCCAAGCGGCCGGATCTAAATCCTTGAACATCACAAATCGCGCGAAATTGAAGAAGCCGAGGTTGATGTCACGGGTGATTGGCCAACTCTTTGTCGCTACTGCATCCGCGACGGCCTGGAAGTATCCATCGATGCCCTCTTTCCGTTCAGGCATCTCGAAGGTCGGCAATTCGACTTGAAACTCTCGTAGCTTCGCTTGGAGAGAGACATTCGTCATCATGTCTTCACCTGTCCAAGCGAGCTTGTACGCCGTCCGCACTTGGTCTCGTTCCAACGTTACGGGAATGAGGACGAGCGGGGCGCGGCATGGTGATGAGGCCTGGGTCTCACACCACTCGAGAAAGCCGAGGGCGAGATAGAGGACCGTGTAGCCTTGCTCATCCAAAATGGATTGCGCCTCTTGCGCGATCTTGAAAAGTCGCTTCTGAAGTATCTCAGGCTCGAGGGATGTTTCCAGATATTGATCCCGATGATGCTCGAGGGGTTCAGCATCTGGCTCCGGCGGTTCCCAGATCGTCGACGGTGTCTCGTCGGATTCTTCATTCTCGCCTTCGGGATCGCCGTTCCCGCGACCAGCGCGGAACTGCATTCGTTTCTCTCGAAGCACGAGAATATCGTAGAGCTCTCGGGGCTCCTCGTCCCGAACAGCTATCGAGCGCTCTTTTCGGGGTTTATAGTTTATCAGCCTATTGCGGAGCGTTAGATCGAGAAGGCTGTAGCGGGCATCCTCAAGTTTTTCTTCGACGGTTCGTGCCACGGTCTCTCGCCACGATGCGGTATGAGGGGAGGTCAACGCAGAAGACGTAATGCTTTGTGGTTTGGTTTGACGATGATCTATGCTCGCAAGGAAGAGTGGTAATGTTCCTTGGGATGCGTATCCAAAGTCGAGTTATTAGAAAAACCAATTCGAGCACTTTATGCCGCATCTCGATAAGGATACTTCGACCACAATGGTTGCCTGCGCAAAATGCAATTTTTATCCAAGACTTCCAGGAAGCCCGTATTGCGCAGATTGCGATAAAAAAAGATGGCGGAGGCACGGCATCACTTTCGCCGAGTACAAGAAGAAGTATCTCAATGGGAGATCCGATGTCGAGATCCTGCTCGAGGCCGACTCAGTCCTTCTCGATTATTGGTACTACAAGGTTGACCCCGATCACTGTACGCCAATTCTTGAAGGAGAAGTCGTCGGGGATTATGCGCCAGAACACAAGCCGTTAAAGCAGCTTTTTGTTAGTAAATTCGGGCAGCTCTTTTACGAGCGAATGGTAGCCGAGGCAGGGTCCGATCTCTCCGATGACGATATCGAATCCATCAACATCAGTTTCTACAAGTTTCATGCAGGCATTCAGCGCCTACTCGCAAGAGGAGGCGCGTTTCGGACGTCCAGCATGACCTCGTATGTTGGGATTACCCGCGCTTGGCAGCTCGCAATGTTGATGAAGAAGTGCCTCGCAGCCGGTGGCTTTGACTCCACATGCATCGACGACATCCGCAGGCAATTCGACCCCGGGTCCGCGCTCTTCATGCTCGAGCTCTTTGTACAGATGCGGGACCCCGACCATCTTTGGATCCTCCGATGGCTCCGTTCTGCCAAGGATGATGATGTCTGGAATTTGCTTAAAAAACCCGTGTTATTGCAGATCCCGTGGGAGCACCAGACGACGGCGTTTGAGGAGTGGCAAAAGCAAGGGGGGCGGGGAGTCGTGGAGATGGCGACCGCGACCGGAAAGACCCTTGTTGGGCTGCTCGCGATCGAGGCCCTTTACCAGACGGAGCCGCAGGCCACCGTGAGGATACTATCTCATTCGCTCAATCTCCTCCATCAGTGGCGCCGTGAAGTCATCACGAAGTTGGGGTTGTTCGAGAATGAAGGGGATATCAGTCTCAATCCCATCCGCATTGACGAGTTCTCGATCGAATTTAATACTGTGCAATCGGTCTCGAGGGATCCTGACCTCTATCCCGCGGACCTCCTTATCGCTGACGAGGTCCATCACTTTGCATCGCCGGAGTTTAAAAAAGCGCTGACCATCGCCAAGCACCAGGCGCTCGGGCTTTCGGCAACGATAGAAGGGGGCGAGCGTCCTGTCATTCTCAAGAAAGAGATCGGCCCGACCGTCTATCGGTTGACTCTCGCATCAGCTCTTGAGCAGGGAATCATTCCATCCTTCCAGTGGTTCGTGCGGCCTGTGGATCTGGACATCAAGGAGAAAGAGGAATTCTCCGACATCTCAAAGAAGGTCGCTGACCTGTTCAACATTTTGCGATTCGATAGCAGGACCATTCGGTCGCTCTCTGGCGGAAAACTAACGACGCTCCAGAATCTTGGAGACTTCTTCTGGCTGGTTGAGCGAGCCCGATACCGCGGTATCGAATTGCCCGATGACTGGAAAGCATTGCAAGGGCTTGTCCTGAAGCGTCGTTGGGTGATCCATCGTTCACAGCCAAGGATGGAACGGGCAATTAAGCTCGTAGACGTGCTCGCGAAAGACCATAAGGTGATTGTATTCACAATGGATATCGAGAGTGTCGAATCGATTACCAATACTCTCCAGCAAAATTATAAAAACGTCTATAAAATTCACTCTGAAATGAAAGGAAACCCCTTTGACGTCATCGAGGAGTTCCGCAAAGCCGATAATGGTGTCCTGGTCGGCGCACGTATGCTGGATGAGGGTATAAACATCCCGGATGCTGATATCGGGATCAGCGTAGCCTCGTCAAAAACTCAGCTGCAGCTTATCCAGAGGATGGGTCGGGTGCTGCGGAGATCGCCGGGGAAGAAACCGATCTTCTTCAACTTCGTCGCCATCCCTGGTGCTTCTGTCTATGTAGGGGCTGAAGACAACTTTACTCTTCTTGACGATCTCGCATGGATCCAGGAGACGGCGCTGCGGATGAACCTTGATCTGCAGATGCTTGATGAGCACGACCCCATATGGAAGACGGCGTCCGAGGCCGAAAGCGACTTCGCTCGCCGATATGCTGGCCAGAATCGTGAGTCGATTAAAAAAATCGGAACCTTCAATCTGCCAGCAATTCTTGAGCGTTTTTCTGATCCAATTATCGACAGGCTTGTGCCGCATCTCGCGCAATTTGCCAAGGATCATCGTATCTCGGACAGAGAATGGACCGATGCTGTCCGCATCGCGTTTGATAAGAGGATGAATGAGCCGCTCAATATCCCTGGCTTTTGGTGGTTACTTGTCCTAGCAGATCGTCTGCCTGGGCCGCTGATCCGTCTATTCCGCCCAGAGTTTAACGATGACCAGCTCGCGTTATCCGATGGAGAGACGGAAATAACGGGACTAAGACAAACCCCTACCGGCGACTGGGAAAAAATCGACGAGATTTCTGCTCGAGCTGTATCCTTGTATCAGAAACAGAAGTATGGGGACGCTATCGCGCTATTCGACGAGATCATAAGTCTGCAGCCGTGGAATTTTGAAGCTCATGGCTATAAGGGACTTTGTCTCCGGGATGCGGGTGATAGTAAGGATGCAATTGAGTGGATTCAAAAGGCATGCATGCTGTCGATGAATCCATATTCACACTGGAATTCATATCTGACAAGCCTCCTTGATGCGAGTTGATAAAGGTGATAGAGAGAGCGATAGATAAATCGGGATCTCCTGGGATAATTATGCCCTGCACCACGAGAATGATCGTGAAATCATGAAATACAAAGAGATGGACTTAAAACTCATCCAGGAAGCGTTCGTCGATCGGTTCTCCCATTTCAATCTCCGCCTGCCCGACGAGAACCTGCGCGAACGGCGGAAGGGCTCCCTGCCGTACGGGAGCGGCGGCCGGCTCTACTATGTCTTCGGCGAAGAGGACGGTCGTGAGTACCTCGAGTACTACGCCTACCACCGGATGGGTGACGACCACGCCCGCATCTGGGAGGACGGTACGTTTGAAGGCCTGGACGAGCTCTGCTCGATGTTCGGGTACAGCCCCGACGTCCCCGGCGACAGGGAACGAAAAGAAGCGGAGATGCAGAAACGCTACCAGGAGACGCTTGACGACCTGGTCGCGAAAGGCCTCTTCGACGACGAACCGATCCCGGGCTCGCTGGCCATCAATAGTTACCTCGTGCTGCACGGCGATGACGAGGACGAGGATCCGGCGGAGTAGTGCCTGTGCCGGCCGGCCGATCCGATACCTGGCAGGCGCCCCTGCTCTCTCGTTCCGGCCCAGGCCGGATGGACGGAGGCGGGCCATCCCGCACTTCTGGCGACCAGAAATCACCCGGTTTCAGGATGGATGATTGAACAGAATCCGTGAATTCCGGCCTTTTTCCAGATCCGATTTTACGACCATTCCAGGGCCCGATTTTCAATAGCAGATAGGATTATCCCTTTTCAGGTTAATATAATATGAAAACATATGGAGTGGATACCGACCAAAACCGAGACCTCTTCGTCGCGTGCGAGCTGCCGAAAAAACGTGCCTGAGAAGGCCCGGACCGGGGAATCGGATTTACCTTCGAGGGGTGCATTCGCATGACCACGCTGTGTATGCCGCAGCCGTCCTACTGCGCGGTCTGCGGCTGGGGCTCCCTGCAGGGCGGCCTCGGCTCAACGAACGCGTTCGGGTCGCCCGACCTGGACCTCCGGCCGCCGCCGCTCGAGCGGTGCAACATCGGCTACTGGGTGCAGGAATGCCCCCACTGCGGCTACTGCGCGTCCACGATCAGCGAGAAGATCCCCGGGGCCGGGAGGATGGTCAGGTCGGCGAAATACAAAGCGGTCCTGGACCGGCGCGGGAAGCGCGACAAACAACTCATCAGATTATTCCTCTGCGCATCGATGCTGTACGGGAATGCCGGCGATCTCGCCGCCGCGGCACGGATGTCGCTCTACGCGGCGTGGGCCGCCGACGATGCGAAGGAGGCAAAGAGGGCGGCTCAACGGGCGCGAAAGCGGGTGCTCGAGCTCGTCGACAGGCTCCACGCCCGGGGTGGCTTGCTCAACGAGGACCCCACCTGGGACACGATGCAGATGCTCGATGTCGCCCGGCGGGCGAGGGATGTCGGCCGGACAGAGCAGCTCGTCGCCGAGCTCGCGAAGGCCGGGACGGATTTTTCGACCCTCGCTACGTTCCAGCAGAAGCGGTTCGAGGCCCGTGATACGGCGGCGTACACCATCGACGAGGCATTGGAGAACGCTGCTGATTGCTGAGGATCTGTCGCAGTTGCCGTGACCTGGGATCCTGACCTGGATTACGCACCGCTACACGGGGAGTTGTCATTGTGACGGACGACGTCGACGGCGTCAGGCCGGGCGTGACCAGTTCAACTGGCGTACTGGTCTTCGGTTTCGATCAGGGTCATCAATTGTCATCATCTGCTTCCGGTGCCTCCGCCGCTGAACCATCCTCGTCGGCCGCTCGTCGTAGTGCCAGACGACCTGGTGCGCCGTCCCCATGAGCGCCCGGAACCCGCGGTCTCCACGCGGTGCCCAGACCGCGATGATCGCCGCGCGGGCGAGCTCCCGGAGTGTCCGGCCGACCGCGAGCTCGCGGGTCGCTCCACGAACCGCTCAGTGGCTTCCGATACTTCGGATACGTCGGTGAATGCAATCTTCCACCGCACCGCGAAGCGGGGCACCGGACGGCGGGATTGTCAGGACCACATCGTAGTCCTGCATCACGAGGTCCACGAACTCAAATACCCGGACCGCATCGTGGACGAAGAGCCGGCGTCGTGTCTCATCCGAACCGCGGGCTGCGTACGTGGCGAGGGCGTCGAGAACCCGCTTTTTGGCCTCGGCGAAGAACGCCCCCGACGTGACCTCGTTCACTTCCAGTTTCGGTCCGTGCCCGCCTTCCGGCCGGAGGAAGGCCAGCTGTTCTTTCCGTGGACGCGTGATCCATTCACACCGCGCGGTCTCGACCGCGGTGCGAAATGACTCCTCGATCCTGGACAGGGACTCGACCGCGCCCGCGAGCCGTATCGCGTCAAAGACGTCTCGGACGAGGCCGCGAAGGAGCGGCGGTTCGAGGCCATCCACGAACTCCCCGAACAGATATCCCTCAATCGGCATCGACTCGGCCACGACCACGTGCATCCGTGGGATCGGGGGCCGGTCGGCCTTCGGCACCCCGAGCTCGTCATACGCCCGTTGCGCGCGGAGCCAGAGCCCGAACGACGCGATCTGAACCGCGTGGCGATCGGTGTCGATCCCGTGGAGGTTGTGGGCGAGGATCAGCCCCGGCAGCGCCGCCTCGAACGCGGGCCGGTCAGGGTACTCATTACGAAGCGCATGGTCATCGTGCCATGCCGACTTCGAGCCGGCGTATGCCTCGTGGTAGATGGTGAGTAGCAGGTCGAACGCATAGATGAGGAGGCGGCCCGAACCGCAGGCCGGGTCCATGACGCGAATCGCTCGGGGATCCTTCATTTTGCGGAAGGGTACCAGCGTCGGACCGGCCCGCTTTCCGGCGCGACAGGCAGCGAGTCGCTGGTGAACCTCCTCCCCGATGATCTCGAGTGTGGGTTTCCAGTCATCCCAGCAGTCACTGAACCGGTCCGCCCGGGCGACCGAGAAGAGCGTCTCCCAGAGATACCGCGTCGAGAGAGGTACCAGGTCCTCCGCCCGCCGGCTCCCTGTCTCCAGATCCTCCAGGAGCTGCCTGCGATCCGCGGCCTCGGGAGGTCCTGCCCACTCGAACGGCCGATGTGCATGTGCGAAAGCGTGGAGGCCTGGCCGCTCTGCGACCTCTCCTGCCAGGTAACGCCGTACCTCCGGGGTGATCCATTCATCTCCGAGAAACACCTCGTCGGGTCCCCGGACCATGCGCGTGCACGCGTTCGCAAGCACCGTCTCTCCGCCCCGCATCTCGTGCCACAGGCGGCCGAGGGTGTTGTCGACCAGGCATTCCACCCGATGCCGCGACGGAGTGAACTGATCCCGGAATGTCGGTTTGCCGCCGTTCCCCAGCACGCCGCACTCGCCGTGCGCCGTCGTCTGTCCTTCGTCCCCTTTCAGGGACAGGTAACTCCATGCCAGCACCCTGTTCCGGGCAAAGACCGGCGCAAGGGCGGGGTCGTTCAGCCGGCGGAGCACCTGCTCCAGCACATCCGGTTCAGGGAAGATGCGCGATGCCGGGTCCGCCGGGTCGAAGAGCATCCCGGCTTCCGGCGCGAGCCTTACCGTGAGGTCTGCGAGGAAGACCTCGTACAATCTCCCCGTGTCACAACCGCCGTTCGGCGCCATCCCCGTCCGTCGGTCCTCGAGCCAGTACAGAAACGTCTCCGACTGCGTGCCCTTGCCGACCGCGGTCTGGATCAGACTCCGCACTTCGAGCATCCGGAGCGCGATCAGCCTGAGCAGGTGGGACAGAGCAAGCTCGCGCACAACCCGCAGCGCCGCCCCCCGGTTGCCGAACCCGGCCAATCGCAGGTACTCGAGTCTCGCCACGAGTTCGAGGCGGAGCCCGTGCTCTTCAGGCGTCAGATGGCTCAGCCGGTCTTCGTTCACCACCTGCCCATCCGGGTCGATGCCATACTGCCTCTCGAGTCGGGTCGTGATGGATCTCTCCAGCAGTCCCCGACAGGCCGTCACCGCCTCCTTCAGCCGTTCCCGTGCCTCTACCTCCTTGCCCGTCACGTCGTCACCACGGTCGTGCTCTCCTCGTCGATCATCACGCAGAGCGCCTGCCGGAGGTCATCGAGAGTGCGACCCGCCCCTTCAGACGATACCCTCCGGTCCTGCGCCTCAATAACTGAGACGTACACCTTCCGTCGGCTTATGCTTTTGCCGCCGGCTGGGTCAGGCTCAGACCCGGAACGCGTCCACACGTGCACACAGCCGGACGCCGAGAACCTCTATCGTGGATGAATGACGGGGGCCCCAGCATCTCATCCAAAAAGCGCCCTTCTCGAGGCGCTCGAGGAGCAGTATCCCGCCGATTCAGCCGGTTCGATCTCTGTCCGGGGAGGACGTGGGGGAGCTGCGAGAGGGTTCCCTGCCGTGAGACTGTGGGTACATCGAGTATAGCGCCTACCGCCGAAGTTGCGACGGGCACGCCCGTGACGGGGAGGACGGCACGGTGGAGGGTCTGGGAGAACTCTGTTCCGTGTCTGGTTACAATCCCACCATTCCCGGCGAGAAATGAAGGATCGGTTTCAGCGTCCTCGCCTCACCGTCCCCATCCCTTCCGGACGAAGACCGTGATCGGACGCCCGTGCCACTCGTTCCGCGAGTCGAGGACCAGGGCCTCGAGGACGCCGCCGTCGGTTTCAATCCTTGTTTTCGTGTATCATGCTCTGCAACTCAGAGACACGTCGAAAAGTGGGCAGTAAAAGCTCTGTTTCAATCCTTGTTTTCGTGGATCGTGCTCTGCAACCCTGCCCCATTATCCCCGGATCTGAGTAATATCCGTGCATCGACCTCGGTTTTGCCGATCGAAAATCATACCTGGTACGTATCGATCCCTATTTAAAGATATGAACATTTTTCTGTGTTTCTCTTGAATGAACCCTTCTGCAGCACCAAAGGACCCCTATTAAAAGTGGCGCACAGAGCGCTACGTCACCTGGGAGCTGAACGCATGACCACGCGTGTATCTACCTCGATCCTGGCACCCTGGGTCATTCCTGGGCACAATAGCGCGAGCAGAACGGTTCTGCAGATCAAGCCTACTATCATCTCACTACGCCGGACAAATGGCGAGAGCAGAGACAACGAGCATCAATGATGGATCCAGCAAGATCCTGGAACGGTTCTCAGAACCGGCACTTCCGCCATTATCCTGGCGCGCCGTCCGCGCCCCTTCGTCGTCGATAATCCCGACTCCGCCGGCGCGTAGACGACCACGATCGCTGAGACCGCCTGCCGGCTCAATCTGCATCCGCCAGCGTCGCCTGCACCGTCCGCCCCCGCCGCCGCGCCGGGGCCATCGATCTCGCCGGCCGCTCGTCGTAGTGCCAGACGATCTGGTCCGCGGTCCCGAGCAGTGCCCGGAACCCGAGATCGCCCCGCGGCGCCCAGACCAGGACGGCCGCCTCGCGGGCGAGGTCGCGGAGCGTCCGGCCGACGGCGAAGATCACGTCGCGCTCCTCGCCCTCGAGCGGCGAGAAGATCCCGTCGTCGTACTCGACGATCACGATCGACTGGTGCGCCTCCCGCAGCGACGCGAGGAGCTGGTACGCCGTCATGCAGCTCTGGAGCGCGAGCCGCGGCGCCTGCCGGGGGAGCCGGCCGAGCACCCGCGAGCCGACGCCGTAGCAGTAGAGCGTCTCGAACCGGTCGACCTCCGGCTGCAGGAGCACGTCCACCAGGAACCCCGGCGGCGAGACCAGCGCCGTGAACCGCCCGGGCTCGACCGCAACGCCCGGCTCAAGCGAGAGGGTCATGGCTCCGCCTGTCCGAACGCCGGCTGCGAGATCAGCGTCCGCTGTCCTGGCGCCCGCGCCGCCACCCGCACCGATGCCCGCGGCTCCGCCGGCGCCGGCACGAGGTGGATCGTTCTATCGCCGCGGTCCGCCACCGGGCGTAGCGTCTCGTCCATCGCGGGTGCGTAGAGGATCACGATCGACGACTCCGCGCGCCGCCGGAGCGCGGCCGCGAGCCGGGCCAGCCGCCGTTCCCGCTCTTCCGCGTCGAGGCCGGCGGCGAGCGCTGGCGCCCACTCGACCAGCAGAACGGTGTGGAACGACGTCTCGACGGCGGCCGCGAGGTCATCGAGCGTCGTGCAGGCCAGCGGCTCGTAGTGCTCAGACCGTACCGGCGCCACGCGGAAGAGGACGTCCGAGAGGCCGTGATAGAGATCCCGGGTATGGAACTGCACTATCTCCGGTAGTTCGAGGAGGGCCGCCATTCGCTCCGGTGGCGCGACCAGGACCGAGAGCCGCCCGAGCTCGAACGTGGCGCCCGGCCAGCACCAGAGGCGCATGACCCGTCACCTCCCTACCTCGTCCACGGACGGCTCCCCACATGGAGAAGTGGACCGCCCATGAAAGCGCGTGCCGGCGCAGTCGCGGTTGCGCCGCTTCCGCCGCCGGTACCACCCGCGGTCGTGGCGGAGCCGCACGCCGTTCCTCTCGAGGAAGGCGCTGAGCGTGCGAGGCGTGGTCCCCACCTCAGCCGCGAGAGCCGCGAGGGGCTCACCGTCCCGGTAGGCCGCGATCAGCTCATCTGCGTGGTGCTCGAGCACGGTCCGTACGCGCTGGATCCGCTCCCGCCCGGGGTGGCCGTACTCGCCGGCCCGGCGGAGCCGGTCGCGGACGACCTTGCACGAGATGCCGACAGCCGCGGCGATCTCCGGGACCGAGGTTCCGTCCTCCCAGTGGCGGGCGATCGCCTCGAGCACGGCCACAGGCTGGCGGTGGCGGTCGGCAGCGATCTCGGCCTCCGCGGCGGCGAGCCGATCGACAAGCGGCACGCTCCAGCCGGGGACGCTGGAGCGCGCGGTCATCCGGTCGGCGCCCCCTGCAGTGGCGCCTGGTGTCGCTGTCCGTGTCCACTTCGCTGCGAAGGCGCTTCAGGAACGCGTCCATCCGCGTCCCGCGCGAGATCGATCAGGACCGCGAGGACCGCGGCCTCGAGCGGGTCGTCGAGGCCGGCGAACGTCGCCGGCCCGTTCCGCTCGAGCGCGGCGATGACCCGATCCATCGCCGGCTGGTCGTCGACCTTCAGCGCCCGGCGGAAGCGCCGCCAGCGCTCGAGGACGAGCGGGAGCTCCGAGCGGCAGCTCATGCCGCGCCTCCCGCCGTCGTGGTGTGCCCCGTCCGACCGCCACGCTGATACCGGGGTGGGGCGGAGGGGTC
>Ga0255342_1003008_pt1 | contig 19667 bp, 14 predicted proteins | sample wastewater_treat_3_FD_192416 | JGI IMG/M metagenome (GOLD analysis project Ga0255342, IMG submission 192416) | Wastewater microbial communities from Lulu Island WWTP, Vancouver, Canada - plant14 | ecosystem: Engineered > WWTP > Wastewater > Unclassified | place: Canada: Vancouver, British...
CTACCCCAGCAGAAGGTGCCTCCTATAGGCTTGCAAAGAAAGATAGAGAGCAGTTTGGCGATAGGATAATTACTTCCGGTGATGGTGAAGTGCCATATTATACCAATTCTGTTCATTTGCCTGTTTATGAGGAGCATGATATATACGAAGTTTTAGAGCATCAGGATGATTTACAAACTCTGTTTACCGGTGGAACTGTAGTTCATCTTTTCTTAGGAGAAGCTATACATGACTTTAGAATGTGTAGAGAATTGGTTAAAAAGATTGTTTCAAATTATAGACTACCCTATTTTACTTTAACTCCTACATTTTCAATTTGTCCTGTTCATGGTTATCTTGATGGCAAACATAGCTTCTGCCCTAAACCGCATACCGAGACCGAATTAGTTAATTATGGAATTAAAGATGAAGAAATTGGAGAAGTTATAATCAGACCAGAAGTTTATTCAAGAATAGTTGGATACTTTAGACCTGTGGAGAATTGGAATAAGGGCAAGAAAAAAGAATTTTCACAGAGATCTAATTTAAAAGTCTTTGCTTAGAATGGTAAAAGGGTTTATCGGCACAAGTTTAATTGATTATCCGGGTGTTATCTCAGGAGTTTTATTCTTTGGTGGATGCAATTTCAGGTGTCCTTTTTGTCATAATGTTGATTTAGTTTTACCTGAGAGACTAAGGAATTTAAAAGATTTAACCGAGGATGAATGTATAGAGAAAATAGTTAAAAGAACTAAATTTATTGATGGTGTTGTAGTAACTGGCGGAGAGCCAACAATCTATGAAAATCTTCCAATCTTTTTGGGGAAAATAAAAAAACTAATCCCTAATATTAAAATTAAGCTTGATACAAACGGATCATCTCCTGGATTACTATCTAAAATACTTTTTGAGAATTTAGTTGATTATGTTGCTGTGGATGTTAAAAGTTCTCCAGAGAAATATGATTATGCTACTTCCGTTAATGATAGTTTTAGCAATGTAAGAGAAACGATAAATCTCATCCTCTCAAATAAGAGTAGTATAGAATATGAATTTAGGACTACTGTTGTACCTAAAATAGTTGATAGGGATGATATTTTAGAGATTGCAAATATTATAAAGGGATGTAAAAAATATGCTCTTCAACAGTTTAAAAACGATGAGACAATAGACCCTACCTTTAAAGATATTTCTCCATATCAAGTTTCATTTATTGAAAGTATGGCAGAGGAACTAAAGAAGAACTATGGTTTAAATGTGGTTACACGCATTTATTAGGGTTCTAATATTCTTATTGCCTCACTAAATTAATAGATTATGTGTCTTGCTTTACTTTATTTACTCTAACTCTCTTATCGTGAATGCAGGATAAAGTATGACATTATGTGAGTTGTATTTATTGTGAAAACAGTTTATTTTTTAAACCTTTTAAAAAGGAGAGCTTTTGACATATAAGAGATACACTTATTAGATATGTGGCGTGATAGTATCGCTCAGAGTTTCAGTTAATAGTCTTTAAATCTGTCTTTTACATCTAATGGGTGGTTCACTCTCTTTTTTACCCCACTTATATATATGGAGGGTTTTTATCTTCATTTCTTTCTACTTTCTACTTAAAAGTCTTATAATAGAGTAGGTGAAACGGCGAAATATTCTCGATACAACTGGAAATATAAATTTTAAAAGGTGATTAATTAAATAATTTAAAATAGCAAAAAATGCGAAATAAGTTTTATTATAATCTACAGATTCAACTTGGTCATTAGAGAGGAGGAATAAAATGTTTTCAATTAAAAAAGTTCACTGCATTTTAATAACGACAGTTCTAATTGTAGTTGTTATTATTGGTTCTTTCTTTTTGATAAGAAAGAATAATTCTGCTTTGATTAGCAAAGTAGAAAACAATAACACTTCCTTAGATATTACTCCCTCAAAATATCATGATAATACAATAGGTAAAGATAGTAAATTAGAATTAGAATTCAAGAATATTGAAACACAATTAGAAGTCATAGAATTAAACTTGGAATATTTAAAAATTTCGTCAAACATCTATAACGAAGAAAAAAAGATAAGCTCCTTAAAGGTTTAGAAATAGTAAATAATAACCTTAAAGAGATCGATAATACCTTGAGTAAGTTGAAAGAAAGTTTATCTAAGTGAGGATCGAGTTAGATTTATACAGACATTGAAATTAAAAAGGTTGTGCAGGTACTTCCGAATATATTTAATTGGTTCTTAAAAGATTTGAATTTATTGTATGTAAAATTAATAATTGGAGGTGAGGACAAATGAATACCAGATTCAAAGCAATTCTAATAATAGTTGTTTTGTCTGTTATTCTTACGCCTGATTTTATTTATATAGGAAATGTAGATGCCAATACATCAAAATTAGAAATCTCGGTAGAACCACCAATAGCTGGAGAAAATGCATCCTATTTGTTCAGGTTTGTATTTAATAATAGTGCAGGAGTACATGAGTGGATGCACTTATCATTTCCAGAAGGTACTTCTTTCCCTGATTTACCTGAAGATAAGCATGAGAAAAATTTGTTATTAAAGAAAATGACAGAGAACATATATATAGATTCTAATCCTTGGGATATGACTCCATCTTTGCCATTGTTAGATCCAGAATCTTTTGTTATTAAGTTTAGTAGTTGTATTCCTTTTGAGGGAGGTGTTGTTCATGAGATCCTTATCAAGAAAGAGTGTGGTATTAAAAATCCTAAAATTCCAGGCTTATACACTTTCAAAGTGCGCAATCAAAAAAATGTTGATTGGGTTGAGTCTCAGCCTTATGAAATTTTAGATGTTGTATCTAATAGTGAAAAACCATTTATTAAATCCATACCTTTATTAGAAGACTCTCATTTTATGAAGTTACAAAATAATAGGTTTTTTGTAACAATAGAATTTTTAGAACATATTGGCATAGATACAGATTATAGCATATCAACGAATAAAGATAGAATTCCTAATCAAATAAACTTAGAAATTAAACCTCCATTATTTGGAAGAGATTTTGAGAAACAGAAAATTCGTATTGAAGTAACAGATGATTTTAATACTTATTACATAAATGGAATAAATTATTATCTTTTTAGATGTGATATGACTGAGAAACAAAGGTTTCCTAAAAATTGGATTTCGGTTAGAGGGCTCCTCGAACCTTTTTTTAAACTTAATTGGAACCCTGAATCAAAGATAGTGGAAATCTACGATAGCCCAATCTATTATAGAGTTAAACTCCTTCCTCAAAGCTCTGAAATTATAATTAATTATGAATTACATAAGCTTAATACTGGGTTAATTAAACAAAATAAAGAAGTATTTATTTCTTTAAGAGAATTTATTGAATTGATTAACGGAAAAATAGAATATAATCCACCCCCTCAATATAATAGTCCTGAGATAGTAATAAAACCAGTAAACATTAAAAAGGAGATAAAAATTTATCCTCAATTAAATAAAGCAATCCTAATAAATGAAGATAATAAGATAAGAGAGATTAACTTCTTAAATAAGCTAATTAATAAGAATGGTTCTTACTTTATTGGAATAAATGATATAATCTCTATATTAGAAGCAAAAAGGCATACTTATTTAGATTCAGACATAAATACTTACTTTAATTTTGAGTTTTAAGCTAATTGAATTGTAGACCAATAATTTTACTCAATTTGGAAGTTTTCCAAAGACCTTTCAGCAGCTAAAAGCAGTGGAAAGCAAATAACTGCAGTAATAAGTACAATTAAAAAAGCTATTATAGTAGTTGATAAAGTTAGGCTTAAGAAATTTGAAAGAAATATATTAAGAAAGAGTAGTCCAATCAAACCACAAAAAAAGGCGGAAAAAGATATTATAGTTATGATAGATACCTTGAATGGAATTAACTTTTTGGGGTTATCAGCTTCTTTAAAGACTGGAAACATTGCAGGTACACAAATATTTACAGTAACAAAAAGAATTGGAACAATAAAAGCAATCAAACTGATAAAAATAAGAGTGGAGGCACTTGGGCGAAACATAAAAACAAGTATTAAAAACAGAATAACATTTACCAATTCAGTTAAGATAATTGAGGTAATAAGCTTAGAATAAAGAAATTCCTTAAAACTTAATTTAGAAGTAAATGGTATCCAAACGTTTTTTGCCTCTCCGTAAAAGATATATGAGCCAATGCTGGAGACAGTAAATGTTGAAAGAAGAAATATGAAAGGATAAATAAAATCTCTAAAATTAAAATGTAATCCAAAAACTGGAATATTTTCATCTGGCATTTGTTTTCCAAGCACGAGTACAAAGAAAAACATAAAAAATATAAGATAGGCAATAGATATAATTAAACTTAAATTAATTTTACTATCACGCAATAGCATCTTAAAATCTTTACTCACCATTCCTCTTATCTTTTTAGGTAAGAAATTTAGAGTATTAGAAGTTTCTTCACCTTTTGGAAGATATACTTTAGAAGTTTGTGCTATACTTAATTTACTTAAGCTCTCCCCATAGAAAATATTAGAAAAAACAGTAGCAATGGATAGCAGGAAAACGTTAATAAGTATGTATATGATAAAAATCAGACTTGCTGTAATTATTTGGTTGCTTCTAAAAGCAGATAGAATATATATTCCAACATTGCCTGGCAAGAAGCGAACAAAAGAAAACCCTTTCTCAAAAATAGTAGAGAAATCCTCTATTTTAACTATATCATAAGCAGGGTTAAAAATCTGTGACATTATGTATATACCAAAAGCAAATATAATTTGAACTACATAAATTACCGTTTTAAGCTTTGAGGGGCTAATTAATTTTGTAAGAGGCAATAAAATAAATACAGCAATACATAGAGGCAAAACAGGAAAAAAGAGTATAAAAAGAAATGATTCAATATAAAATAGAATGTTTAATGAATTAGAAATCCCGTAACCAACAAAAAATGGGTAAACAAGTATATATAAGAAAATGTCTTCTTTTAATATGGTAGAAATCAATCGGCCAAGAAAGATATTATTAGTCTTTATTGGAAGAGACAGAAGAAGCTGAGTATCAGAAGATAGATAAAGTTTCCCCAAAATAATAGATAGACTTTCAAGTAAAAGAAGGATAAATGCAAAAGATAGAATAAAAGTAATAATTAAAAGCGGCAGTTCGCCTAAAAATGGTACACTGATATCTAAATCTGTCGAGCCAAAAAGGAAGATAGCAAATTTTACTAATAGATAAAAAATTACTCCGCCTACTATACTGAGAAGCGTAAAAAGTAATACTGCACTTTTCTTATTTTTACTCAAAGAGTTAATAGTTGTTAGAAAGTCCACCTTTATTATTTGATATATATTCTTCATATCTATCAACTACTTAATGATTTAATAAGATCTTTTGTGTCCTCTCCGCCAGTAAGCTCAATAAACAATTCTTCTAAATCTCCAGCTTTATCGTGAGTTTTTTCTCGCAATTCATATATAGTTCCTTCTGCAATTAAAGCCCCGCCATTTATTATTCCTACTCTGCTGCACATTTTTTCAGCTATTTCTAAGATATGAGTAGACATAAATATTGTCTTGCCATTATTTGCAAGCTCTCTCATAATATCTTTAACTAACTTTGCACTTTGTGGATCAAGTCCTACTGTAGGCTCATCCATAATTAAAACTTCAGGGTCGTGTAATAATGCTGCAGAAAAAACAAGTTTCTGTTTCATTCCGTGGGAATATGTTTCTATTAAAGTATTACTTCTATCTTTAAGAGAAAATAAATCAAGAAGATCATCAATTTTTTTCTTTGCGTAATTTAAGGGAATCTCAAAAATATCAGCTATAAAAGAAAGAAATTCTCTACCTGTAAGCTTTGTATAAATTAAAGGTTCATCAGGAATATAGCCAATTAAAGTCTTTGTTTTTAAAGGTTCTTTCATTACATCAATTCCATTAATTAAAGCAGTACCAGAAGTTGGTTTTAAGAGACCTACAAGAATTTTTATAGTGGTTGTTTTGCCTGCTCCATTGGGACCCAAAAATCCATAAATCTCTGAAGAACTAACAGTTATATTTAAATTATTTACAGCGAGAAGACTTCCGTAAGATTTTGTTAAGTTTTTAGTCTCTATCATGGAAACTAAAATGGAAATGCAGGCATTTCAGGTACAATGTCTGTTAATATCTGCATTAATGGAAATACAAGGAAGATTGATAAAATTATTGATATAATAAAACCAGCCACCACAGGTATAAAGAAGATTCCAAAAGCAGTGCCAATATTTGTCTCATAAATCTCACTGATTGCAAGAGCATAAAGATAAATCCTCCATATTACAAAGATTATAGAAAAAATGAGAGAAAGCTGAAAATTACCAAGAAGAGATAATACTAAAACAAGAATAAGAGATATTAGAGTTGGGATTTGGGCAAAGCTAAAAGCTATAAAGAGCGGTATTCCGTTTGATTTCTTTAATACAAACTGGACTATAAAATCATAAAGAGCAGATAGGAGGAAAGTTGAAAGATAGATACCTATTATTAATAAAACAAATGTAAAAGGAGAGTTTAAAAAAACTTTTAAAAAGTCAGTATAAAATCCATAAAATTCATCTCCAACAGAAGGCTCAGTTCTTAAAATATCTGAAAATACATTTGAGAATGAAAAACTAAAAGAAACTGCTGACAAAACTCCAAGAATAAGCAGAAAAATTAGAGCAGAGGAAATTTTTGGATTCTCCCTTATTTTTCTAAAAGCCTCTCTTGGAGAGGTAATAGTAGTCATCATAAGCTCAAACATTGTTTCCATAATTCTCCACCTTTCTAAATAATTTTTTAAATAAAATATATTTTAAGGTAACATCAAATATTCGATAGTTAACGGCTTAAGTGATTTAAGTAAATCAAGCTGAGTATAAGGAATAACATTCTCCAAGAGAGAAAAGAATGACACCCTTCTTTTATGAGTGATAATCTTTGGTTCACCTTTTAAGTTTAAGTCCTTTTTAACAAGAGCAATTGTATCTTCTAAATCTCCTATTTCGTCTATTAATCCAACTTCTTTTGCTTTAATTCCAGTAAATACTTGACCCTGCGCAAGATTTTTTAGCTGGTCTAAAGGAATATTTCTGCCTTCTGAAACCACTTTAAGAAACTGGTTATACGATTCATCAATAATGTTTTGAAAAATGGCTCTTTCTTCATTAGTTAGGGGGCGAGAAATAGAGCCCATATCTTTGTATTTTCCACTCTTTATTGTATAGAGAGACACACCAATCTTTTTTAGTAATTCTTCAGAGTTAACAAGATTCATTATTACTCCAATGCTTCCAGTAAGTGTAGTTGGCATAGCTACAATTTTATCAGCACCACATGATAAATAATATCCACCAGAGGCTGCAATTTCCTTCATCCAGACATATACTTTTTTACCACTCTTCTCTTTGAATCTTTCTATTGAATTATAAATCTCCTGAGTGGGCTCAACACTCCCACCAGGACTATTAATTGAAATAATAAGAGCAGATGACGAATCTTTTTTTGCCTCATTTAAAAGTGATTCAACTTCTTGGGGAGAAATTATTCCATCCCCCATTAAACTACTACTTCCAGCAATTGTTCCCTCTAACTCGATGAGAGAAATATTATTCCCCTTCCCAATTGTTACCTCTTCTTCAACGCTAACTTTGCCCCTATTACTCTGAATAATTGATACAGCGATAACTACAATAATAAAGATAGTAAAGATTATCCCTCCAATTTTGTTTCTTTTCATAGTATGCTAACTCCCTCCTTTAAAGAAGCTTTATAAATAAAATATTAAACATAGGAAAAAATTAATTTCTTCTCCTATTATATTAAAGTTTTTACAACTAAAAACATATAAAATTTGTCAAGTACCCATTTTTTGATGACATTATTCTGAGAACTTTAAAATTTATTTCTCTTGCAAACATTAAATTAAGGATTCGTTGTGACAATGGCTGTCAATTTATATCTACCCTTATTAGAGAATACCTTTCCTCTATAGGAATTCAGCAAGAGCATATTCACTTAGCTTCGCCTCAAGAAAATGCTTACATCGAATCTTTTCACTCAATAATACATTTTGAATTTACTCAGAGGTTTGAATTTGATACATTTGAAGAATGTGCAGAGAAACTAAGAGAATGGGTAAACTTTTACAATAATGAGAGGATTCACTCTGCCATTGGTTATAGAACTCCAAGAGAATGTTATGAAGAGTATGAAGAGAGACAAAAAGCTCTGAAGTATAAAACTAAAAATAATCCCCTGATTTTATCAAGGCAAACCTTGGTTAGTTTGTGAAGTTGGGTATAACAAATATTCAACTTGCCAGGTTATTCATTGAAGCACTTGACGCAAAACCAGAACTAAAGATAAAGCCTTGGGAGGAATATTTAATTTAGTATCAATAGTTCTTATGGTTCGATTAAAATACCATGCATTTTCACTGATAATTCTGTAGTTTCATCGTAAGATCCACATTTTAAGTTATTGCCATATGCTCTTACTGTGCCTTTAACAATTCCCTCGAAGTAGCAGTTTAAGCGTCGATAAGGTGAAGGCGGAGGAGAAGGATGAGGCATAAAACTACCAGTAAAGCTTCCCGTTATAATACGCCCCCATTTATCACCTGTTCCTGGATCTTTATCAGTAAAAGTAAAACTAACTTCACTATCATTATATGTACCTGAAACTTTTAAAAGATCTAAAGCTTTTGGTCCATTATTAAAAATTTTACCATCTTTAAAAGTAAGAACCATGGTTTTTGTGTAATTTTTTTGCCATTTGCACGTGTAGTCATTCCATTCAGGCACTTCTTTAAAATAGACTTGATATGTACCATTCGCTTTACCACATTCTGATTCACTTTTCTTTGTAAATTTCACATCTTTATTAGATTCATATTCATATTTTTCTCCCGTATAAACAATGACAGGACCACTGCTAACATCTTGCTGTAATCTAACTTTAATTATTTTATCGCTCCAACTTACGATATCTACATTTTTACCGTTAATGGTGACTCTGCTTTTTGAAGATTTTGTTTTACCAAAAGAGAATCCATTTATTGTAATAGTATCACCTACTTTACCAGATGTAGGTGAAATTGAAGTTACTTTTGGTGTAACATCAAGAGTTGCTTTTACTATAAATGAATCAGTAGTTTTTGTATCTCCATCTACATGAAGATAAGCATGAATAAAAATCTTTTGTTTTCCATTACTATCACTGAGACTTAAGTTTCTGATGTCTGCCAATTTAAAGTCGTATTTGTAGGTAGCTTTTGTTTCTGTGTTTAATTTTGCAGCTCCTATTGAATAGTTCTGCTCGAATGAGGCAATAGTTTTTCCTGGTGCACCACTACCATTATCTTCCTCGACAGCTACTTTTAGTTTAGCATTTCTATTCTTGTCAGAAGCATTGAAAATAGGAATAGACAATCTCAGAACTTCGGAATCTGTTCCAATGTAGTCTACCTTATCGTTAGAAGCATTAGTCCATATATACCCATCTGCCGCAGATGGTTTAATCTGTAATCCATATTTAGCAAATAGGTTATTGCTTGCATTCAATGCATAGAAGGATAGATCTCCTCCTTGCATTCCACCACTCTCACTCTTACCAGGGCATTCCAATGTGACATTAGTGCCTGTTGCAAATGGACCATCTGCATAGAGAATATAGTACTTTTCTAAGGAACTCCAATGTACATTTTTAATCCAATCCCAACTTCTCGCTGTGTACATTGTGCCATTTTCATCATTTACAGTAGAAACACCTTGAGGGTCATGAATAATGAGTGAATTTCCGTTATCTGTATATCCTACTACAAGAACAGCATGTTCACCTAAATTCAAAATGACAGGATGTCCTTTATCAAGTTCAGAAAGGACTCTCCACTTGAGATGTGGTATGCCAAAATATGGTATATGGATAACAGAATAGCCTGTTTTTGCAGATAAGTAATCCCTTAGATCATTTGCATACTGATATGCACCAAATCCAAAGTTTGCATCACTTGCTTTGATATCTTTAAGTACATTGAAAAGTTCTGTATCATAATCACTTTTCTTTAAGAGCATCTGTGCACTTGTTGCAGCACAAGAACCTCCAATTTGTGAATAGTATGGTGTTCTTATGATTTTCTCCCTACTCTTTGGAGTATAATATGGAGTCCAGCCAATATATGCTGATAATTTATCTTTAAACTCCAAAACTTCAGAAGAGGAACTTGTTTTACTGTTTTTATTAGTTAAAAAACTGTTATTACTCTGATTGTTTTTCTGTGTTTGTGTGGATGCTAATGGGTTTATCTTTACTGTTGTAATACCACTATCGGAAACATAGCTGTATTTTAAATCAATCTTTCCATCATCCTCAAAATCATATCCAAAGACATTTAATTCTTCATTCTTTAAATCTTTCTTTCCATTTACACTTAGGGTTATTTCTCCTTTAAGGTCTTTTAATCCAGTTAACTCAAATCCTAACGTATCAATACATGAAAAAGAAGGATTTATTATTGATTTTAAAGTTACTTTTGTACTTTTTGAAAATGCATTCTTGGGAACAGAAAGTTTTGTTCCATCAGAGAGAGTAAGTTCACCACCGGCAGAGGTAAATACTTTTTCACCGCTTGAGGATAATTTATCTATAACCTGAGGTGGTTTCTCTTCATAAGTTATAGTTATTGTCTTTGTTTTATCATTCCAATCCACAGTGCACCCTAACTCTTCTGTTACAAATCTTACAGGAAGCATAGTTCTCCCATTAATAATTTGGGGTGCTACATCAAGCTCTTTTATTGCTCCATCAACCTTAGCCATTGTTTTATCTATCCAGAGTTCTATTTTTTTAGTCTTAAATTTGATAGTTACCTTTTTTGTATTACCATCCCAGTCAATTGTCCCTCCTATTTCTTCTATTATTGCTCTTATTGGAACAAGCGTCCTACCCTTTATGATAACTGGTACTGTCCCTCTTCCTGGGTCTATTTCTTTCTTTACTCCATTAACTGTCATATATTTATTGTTAATCTGGAGGATAATTATGATTTTACTTTCCTTAGCAAGGCAAATATCTTTAAAATATTGGTTTTGAAAACCAATATTAGTTATTTCATTCTTAGAGGGAGATATAAATAAGATATTTGGTATTAAGGAAAAAGAAAAAATGGTTGATATGATAAATAATAAACATAATACGTTCTTTTTCATATTTAACCTCCAGAAAAATATTTTTGTTTCTCCCAAATTAGTCCAATAAAAAACATTTTGCCATCTTAATTTATATCAAAAAAGAAACCTGTCAAGTTGCTGAATCACCTCAAGTAAAATCATTATGAAATATGTAATATCTCTCTATAAGCCAAGTTGCTGGTGGTGTAAAAGTAAAGTTATCGGTTAAAAACATCTATTTTCTCGTTCTGAAAGTGTAGTATTTTAGCAGATGTACTTATGAATATCATCACAACCGCTCTGTCATTCTAAACGAAGTGAAGAATCTCCTAATTTTATTCTTGTATAAAAGACATTCATTTCTTTTTTAATATCAATGTAATAAATTAATCCTAAAAATATAAAAAATAATAATAACATACACTTCTATAATAAACTTCTATAATAATGATCTGGTGTGGTGCAAGTGTAAATTGGTCACTTTTTACTTTACAACGTGATTTGGACGAAAAAGGAGTCGTAGATCCTTACAAATCAAAATTATTAAACATATGTTTTAATTAAATGTTTAATATAATAAATAATTTTATATTTTTGTCAATCTTTTTGGACATGATAAATTGAAATAATCTTGATTTATACACCGCTATAGTGGTAGTTGTAATAAATACTTATATGACCTAATTATAATTAATTTGAAACTTTTAAATAAATAAATGTATAATATATATAGTTAGTTTTATAAAGTTTGGAGGATTGAAAATTGAGTGCGAAGAATTTAATTGAAGCAAAAAGAGTAGTTAAGAGCCTTTTAAAAAAGGAACTTAGCGAAAAGCATATCACCTCAAAAAATATCTGTAATGACATAGCTTTTGTAAGGTCTGATAAAACTTTCTGTCTCGTAAAATTTATGGATAGAATAAATGATAATTTTCTTGAAGTCTTTCCGGTATTATCAAAAAAGATAGATTGGAATCGTTATGTAGTACTTGAAAAAGATATTTTTGAACGTTACTTGGAACAATTCGATAGCTTAAAAAAAGAGTATCCAGTTAAAGGGACGGTTATTTTTGTAATTAGAACTGGCGAAATTTATATGACCTCTCCATATGTACTCTATGGACTCAGTAATGAGTTTGATTTATTAACTCTTAATGGAAAAAAAGAAATTATTTGTTTTCCGACAGCTTTTCTAAGTGTTCCTGAGGGTCATGGAAAACCATATGATGAGATTGAAGCACAAAAAAGATTTTCTATCATTTCACAAATCAATTCAATAAATGAAGAGTTTGATGAGAATCTTGATGACTACGATGGCGATTATATGTCTGAATATAGCGATGAAGACTTCTTTAACTTTTTTCCAAGGGAAACGAGAAGAAGTTCATACAGAGACAACTCTCGATTTTCAGAACCTTTTCCTGAAGATATGAGAAATGTCGCAATTAACTTATTATATGAAATTTCCATGAGTCTAAAAGAATTAACCAAAGAGATAAAAAGTATTAACAGGAAAACTAACAAAGGAAAGTAGTGTACATTGTATTAGCATTAGGGAATCCTGGTGTTGAATATAAAAATACTCGTCATAATGTAGGATACAGAGTAGTAGAGAGGATTGCTTACGAGAATAGAGTAAAATTTAAGATTTCACGAGGTACTTTTCAATATGCAGTAGTTAAAGATAAATCGGAGAAAAGCCCTTCTTTTATTATTGCTAAAACTCTTACATTTATGAATTTGAGTGGAATAGCAGCGAAAGATTTACTCGAGGAATTCAAAGAAAGTACATCTTCTCTAATTGTAGTGCATGATGATATTGATTTAGACATCGGAACATTAAAAATTAAAAAAGATGGTGGAAGTGGGGGACACAAAGGTATTGAATCGATTTTTAATGCTTTAGGGAGCAAAGAATTTATAAGAATTAAAATTGGCATTGGAAGACCAGAAAATAAAGATGAAGTTATAAATTATGTTCTTACGCCATTCAAAAAGAGCGAGGAAAAGATAATCGATAATATGATTATAGAGGCGATAGAAACTATCTACGACTTTATAAATCAGGGGTTTGAATATGCAGCAAATAGACACAACTGTTGATTGCACTGATAGGTTATTTCTTTTAAATAATAATTTATTTGTAGATTTACAGCCATTTGATGAGCTTACTGATATATTTTTAAAAGATTCATTTGACCTCTCCCTTTATAATGTCATAGGTGCATCATCTGCTCTGATTGTAGCAGCCCTGGCTAAAAGTAATATAAAAATTACAATTATTACGGGTAGTGAAAGTGAAGCCCAAAAGTTTTATGCAAATCTAAGCGAGATATTATCTCCAACTCTTAAAGAGAAAGTATTAATTTTCCCTGATTCTACTGTTATTCCATATGAAAAAATATCTCCACCAGTAGATTTAGTAAGCGAACAGATAAATGTCTTAAGTAGGATTCTTAAAAATGAATTAAATATAATTATTTCAAGTGTTAGAGCCTTATTTAACCCTGTTATTTCTAAAAAAACATTATCTGAAAATATCTTATGCTTAAAAGTAGGAGACAATTTCAATCTATTAGAGTTTAAGGAGAAACTTCTTTCTTTTGGTTATTCTGTTGAATCAAGCGTAGATATGGTTGGAGAAGTTAGCTTTAGAGGGGGAATCGTGGATGTTTTTTCTCCATTAAATATATATCCTGTAAGGATTGAATTTATAGGTGATTGTATCTCAAGCATTAGATTGTTTGATCCAGCCACTCAATTAAGTATAAATAAAGTTTCGGCTTGCTCTATTTCGCCTGTTTCTCATATTGTTTTGGACCCCTTAATATCTAAAAAAATAACTGAAAATGTAGAAAGCTTGATAAAAAAACAAAAAATTAATTTAAACGAAACCTTGAAAACTGATATTGAAAAAATACAGAGAAGCGAGCGCTTTTCTGGAATAGAGCACTTTTTTCCCTTAATGCGAGAAAAGGAATATACCCCTCTTGACTATTTAAGTGATGATTTCACATTTTTTATTCTTGATTCTCCCTATGTTAAAGAAGCAATTAAAAGTTTTAAAGTGGAATCCCATGAAATTTACGAGATAGAGAAAGAGAAAGGCGAAGTTCTCCCTTACAACTTTTCTAAATACATAAATGATACCGAAAAAAAGCTTTTTAATTTAAAGAAAACTATAAAATTAGAGAAATTACCATTAAGCGAAAAACATGCAAATAATATGTATGCATTACCATTTAAACAAGCAGAAACTCTCTATTCCTCGGATTTTAAAGGAATTCTTAAAAACTATCTATCAGATGAGGGAAGAATATTTATTGCAACAAAGCAAAAAAAAAGAGTAAAAGAAATAATAGAAGGATTTGGCTTTTATACTGATAATCAAAATATAATTATTAATGATATGTATTTAAGTGAAGGTTTTACAATCCCTCCAAAAAAAATGACAATTCTCACTGATAGGGAACTTTTTGGCTGGAAGGGAATCCATAAACATTTTAAAAGATTTAAAGAAAGCATTCCTATTAAATCCATTGAAGACTTAAAGGAGGGAGATATCCTTGTTCATTATAATTACGGAATAGGAATATATAGGGGTTTGGTGATTGTTCATGATGCAGAAGGAAATGAAAAAGAATATCTATTAATGGAATATGCAAAAGGGGATAAGTTGTATGTTCCCCCAGAGCGAATAAATATGGTAAATAAATACGCGGGAGACGCTGAAAATATAAGTTTAAGTAGGCTTGGAACTGCTGAATGGGAAAGATTGAGAGAAAAGACAAAAAAGGGGGCAAAAGAGATTGCTGAAGAATTACTTAAACTTTACGCTAAGAGAGAAGTATCGGTTGGGAACAGATTTTCTAAAGATACTCCCTGGCAGCATGAACTTGAAATATCTTTTCCTTACGAGGAAACTCCAGATCAGCTTTTAGCTATAAGAGAAGTAAAGGCAGATATGGAAGACAAAAAAATAATGGATAGAGTTGTAACTGGTGATGTGGGTTATGGTAAAACTGAGATTGCCATAAGAGCAGCTTTTAAAGCTATAATGGATGGATATCAGGTTGCCTTACTTGTTCCAACTACGATTCTTGCCAATCAACATTTTGAAACATTTAAGGAAAGATTTGCCCCGTTTCCTATTGAGGTAGCCACTCTTTCAAGACTTGTCTCTCCAAAGAAACAGAAAAAGATTATCGAAGATATAAAAGATGGTAAAATTGATCTTGTAATCGGCACTCATAAGCTACTTTCAAATAACGTTTTATTCAAGAAGCTTGGATTGCTTATAATAGACGAGGAGCACAAATTTGGAGTTAGGCAGAAAGAAAAAATAAAGAAGCTAAGAGAAAATGTAGATGTTTTAACTCTTACAGCAACTCCCATACCAAGAACTTTATCTATGTTGGTGAGTGGCATAAGAGAATTATCGCATATAAGTACTTCTCCAGAAGGTCGAAAGCCTGTTAAAACCTATGTTATGCCTTATGATGTTAATGTAATAAGAGATGCTATAAAGTTTGAACTATCAAGAGATGGTCAAGTTTACTATGTTCACAATAGAATACAAGACATAATGAGAATTAGAGATGAACTTAATAAAATAGTACCCGATGTTAAAATAGGTGTTGCTCATGGAAAAATGTCAGAGGATGATATAGATGAAGTAATGACCTCATTTTTAAAAGGTGAAATTGATATATTGCTCTGCACAACTATAATTGAATCTGGAATAGATATACCAACTGTCAATACAATAATAGTTGATGAAGCCGATAGACTTGGATTAGCTCAGATGTATCAACTTAGGGGGAGAGTTGGAAGGTCCAATAGAAGAGCCTATGCATATTTTTTATACTCTCCTTCTCGCATGATCGATAAAAAGGCATATCAGAGGCTTTCAGCTATAAAAGATTTTGTGGAACTTGGAGCTGGATTAAAAGTTGCAATGAGAGATCTTGAGATTAGGGGAGCTGGAAATTTTTTAGGACATGAACAGCATGGTTACCTTAAAGCAGTTGGGTATCACTTGTATGTTCAACTTCTTAAAGAAGCAATTAATGAACTAAAAGAAGATAGTAAAAGTAGCGAGGAACTTCCAGAATTTCCTCTCTCGGGTTACATTCCATCTTATTATATTAGAGACGACGGAGAGAGGCTCTCTGCGTATCAAGAGCTTGTGAGTATAAGAGATTTAGATGAACTAAAAAAAATTATAGAAGAATATAGCGATAAATACGGAAAACCTCCTGATGAGCTTAGAAAGTTTTACAGTAATCTTGAATTACGATTAATTGCATACAATAAAGGCTTAAATGCTGTTAAATATGACGAAGGATTAATATTCTTTAATTTTGATAACAAGAAACTTAATGTCAAGGTGGAAAATATTTCAAAGCTTGTAAAAAATTTTGGAAATAAAATTCGTTTTAAACCTGATGCTATAATATTAAGAAAAGAAGAGCTTGAATTTGATGAAGCTGTAAGAGGAGTTATGGAATGTCTGTAGAGTATTATTGGATAAAGGAAAATGTTCTTGCAATTGGACCATACCCAAATTTAAAGGATTTAGTTGATATAACTAAGTTGGGCTTTAAGGCAGTAATTAATTTAACTGAAGATTCAGCTAATAATGAGTTTATCGAAAATAATTTTCTCTCCTTTGTATGGATTCCTATTCCTGATTTTGGTGTACCTTCTTCTACTGACTTATTAACTTTTGTCCGTCATATGAGCTTTTTTGAAAGAGTTGGAGTTCCAGTATTTATGCACTGCCATGCTGGGAGAGGAAGAAGTGGTACACTCTCTGCTATTTATTTAATGATGAATGGATTAACTGCCGAAAAAGCAATTGATGAAGTAAGGAAAATAAGAGAAGGAACCATAGAAACTGATTTGCAGGAAAGATTTATATACTTTTCAGGAGAACTTCTTCCGGCACTTACTGATAAAAAAGACCAAGCCTTTTTTAATGCTAAAAGGATAGTTGAAATACTTCGGAAAAAATGTCCATGGGATATGTCTCAAACCCATGAGACTTTGATAAAATCTCTACTTGATGAAGCATATGAAGTTGTTGAAGCGATAAGAAAAAAAGATAATCAGGAGCTTAAAGAGGAACTTGGAGATCTCTTAATTCAACCATTTATTCAGGCACAAATCGAGGAGGAGAATGGTAACTTTGCAATATATGATTCGATTGAAATAATGATTGATAAACTCATAAGAAGACATCCTCATGTTTTTGGAGATGAAGTTGTTAATACTCCAAGCGCAGTTATGAACCAGTGGACACAGATAAAAATGATTGAAAACAATAACAAACAAGATACATTAATAAACGAAATAATAGAGATTTCGGAAGAAGCTTCATCTTACGGCTTTGATTGGGATAATTCTTATGATATTTTTAAAAAATTTGAGGAAGAATTATTAGAAATTGGTAATGCTATAAAAAGATCAAACCTTAGAGAAATTGAAGAAGAGCTTGGAGATGCATTCTTTGCACTTTTTAATATTGCAAGATTTTTAAAGATTGATCCAGTGAAATCTATTGAAAGAGGCAGAAGAAAGTTTGAACAACGTTTTAGACTTGTTCAAAAGATGCTTAAGAAAGATGGCAAAAACCCTAAGGATTTGTCACAAGAAGAACTTGATTATTACTGGAAAAGTGCAAAAAACAAAATTGAAGGGAGTTAAAATAATATGAATCCATTGATTGTTAGCACTTATCCACCAAGAAAGTGTGGAATTGCAACATTTACTTCTGATCTATTCGAAGGCATGAAAAGTGTTTCCGTGAAACCATTGATTTTAGCCATGATTAGAGACAAGGAAGAGGGTGAATACACTGAAGAAGTAATCTTAAAAGTACGGGAAGAGGAGCTAGCGTGACTTTCCTACTTTCAAGTCTAAATTAAAATATTTTTTATCTTAATAAGTATCATCCAATCTTAGTTTAAAGCAATATATTTTTATCAAATTTCTGTATATACTAACTATTAATTCTAAATTATTTAGATAATTATCTTACTTTTACAATATTTTATTGACATTATATTTAATTATGTATATACTAATAATATGGCTACCTTACAGAAGAAGAGATGCAGAGGTCATGAGTATTGGTATATAGTGCAATCAAAGAGAATAAATGGTAAACCAAAACCAATTGTTTTAGCTTATCTTGGTAAAGCAGAAACATTGCTTGAAAAACTTAAACAGGTAAAAGAGAAGGAGAAGAATTTAAGTTTTGGAAAAGAGGTTTTGCTAAAGAAACTAAAGTCTTTCTCTCATGGGAATACATTAGCTTTATGGAAACTTGTTAATGAAGTAGGTCTTCCATATATCTTTGATAAATATCTTCCATCTCAAAAGAGAGATGGGCTTAAAGTTTCAGAAACTCTAATTTTAGCTTCAATTTACAGAGCTCTTCATATCTCAAGTAAGAGAAGTTTTTCAGTCTGGAGTAGGGAAACAACTTTACCTGAAATTGCAAACTTTTCTCCTAATAAGCTAACAAGTCAGCACTTCTGGGATCAGATGAATACCGTAACAGAAGAAATGATAGAAAAAATTGAGAAGGATTTAACATTAAAATTAATCAATAAATATAATATTACTCTTGATACTCTATTCTATGATACAACAAACTTCTTTACCTTTATTGATACTGCAAATGAAAGATCCTCCTTAACTAAAAGAGGACATAATAAACAGAAAAGAAATGATCTTCGCCAATTTTCTCTTGCTCTTTTAGTAGAAAAAGAATTCTTTCTCCCGCTAAGTTCTAAGGTCTATGATGGTAACATAAATGATAATTCACTTTTTAAGGAGTATCTTCCATACATTTTTAAAAAATTCAGGGAAATAAACTTAGTGCTTGCAGACCTAACAATAGTCTTTGATAAGGGTAACAATTCAAAAGATGTATTTAGTAAAATTGATTGTGGTAAAATTCACTATGTTGCCTCTCTTTCGCCTTCACATCATAAAGACTTAATTTCAATTCCAATTTCCTCTTACTCTAAAATAAACATTAATGGTAAAGAGATTCTTTTCTTTAGAACAAAGAAGGAAATATGTGGAAAGATTAGAACAGTTGTTATATACAAAAGCGATAAACTATTTATAGGTCAATTAAGAGGTTTAGAGAAATATATTAAAACTAAAACAGAAGAGCTCTTCGAATTAAAGAAAGATTTATCGGAAAAGATTTTTACTTTACCTACCTGGAAGAAGAAAAAAGAGCAGTTAAAGAAGAAAATTACAAATCTATTGAGAGGAGAATTTCCCAAGCTAATTAGCTTTAATTTAAGAAGAGGTAAGAATGGAAATGTCTTACTCTCTTACGAGGTTAACGATGACTACTACAAATATCTTCTAAATGACTATTTTGGTAAGAGAATCTTAATAACTGACCAGGAAGAATGGAATACAGAAGATATAATATCCGCTTATTGGGGACAGAGTAAAATAGAGAAAGTCTTTAA
>Ga0255342_1003013_pt1 | contig 19652 bp, 19 predicted proteins | sample wastewater_treat_3_FD_192416 | JGI IMG/M metagenome (GOLD analysis project Ga0255342, IMG submission 192416) | Wastewater microbial communities from Lulu Island WWTP, Vancouver, Canada - plant14 | ecosystem: Engineered > WWTP > Wastewater > Unclassified | place: Canada: Vancouver, British...
TTGTTCTATAAGTCAACAGACGAAAGGAACGGAGCATAAAACAACGAGGATTTGCAGAAATGCAAATCCTCTTGTTTAATCTCCAACTGTTTTACCGATTTGACAGGTGAAATTCCTGTCTAAGATTAATAGCCTTAAATCTTAAGCCTGATCCCCCTGCATATATACCAGTGCTGTCATCCTGTATATATGAAGTCAGGTAAGGTCGTAACCGGTGAAAGTCCGGTGCGGGGCTCCTTAAAAGACTGCTAGGGTAAACATTGCCAATCCATGATGATGGGTCCTATAAAGATAGTTGTTGCTGTTAAATTTATTTGACCATCACCTTGGCAACAACCTGTAAGGCTGAAATGCCTTATGGACTTAGGAACAATTGGCTGTTAAACCTAAGTAAAGTAGGTCCTTAGTGGATACCTAAGGCAGTCAAAGGAAGGGATAGGTAAAACGGAACGTTTGATGCCGTATATCCGGAGTTTGACAGGACAATGAAGGTATACGGGCTCAGCAGGTTCATAGTAGCTTTGATCATATGCCGTTTGCATCTTGCCGGCAACGGCAGGAGAGGATAAAACATATGGGAGCCAAGGAACCTAGTCGGGGATATTTCTCGATGGAACGCCGTATGCGGTGAAAGCCGCACGTACGGTGTGGACTTACTGAAATCTGTTTAACAACAGATAGGTAAGGATGGAGATGATGAAACAGGACCAAGCAGCTTGACATCGGTAACAGAAAATGGAGCAGGAACAGTATTGACAGTTACCTTCACTAAGCCGGTTTATGATTATGATGGCGGAGGCTATGAGCCCGAAGATCCGGCTGAATGGTATTATTATGATGCTGATGTAGAAATAGTTTCAGTAACCCTTAGTGCAAATCACAAGGTTGCTACGGTCACTTTAAGCGGCCCGGCCGGTGAAGGAGATATAATTGTAGCCGGAGACTTCCATTCAATAGATATGTCTTGCTTTGGAACTCCAAATGCAGCAGAAAGGGACGGATCGGGCAACTGGACTCTCACCACATACTAACCACAGTAAAGAGTAATTTATAAAGGGATATATAAGAAACATCTCACAGGTTCAAATGCTTGTGGGATGTTTTTATATTCTTTGTCATTTCTTAAGCCAGGACATTAATCTTGTTGACTATTGCCTTCAATATTGTATAATTAATATACGGGAATGGAGGAATAAAATGCATAAGAATAGCAGGATAAAGAGAACAAGGGATGACAATAAGATTCAAACTAAAAAATTTGGCTATTATATACCCATAATATTTATTATAACAATAATCCCCCTCATAGTATATTGCAAAATCGTTAAGCTTCCCAAGGAAGCTGCAGATTTCTGGCTATCTGATACCCATGCCGACTTTTACAGCTACTATAAGTTCATTGCACTGATTTTAGGAACCCTTGCAGCCTTGATTGCATATGGGGGCCTCTATTTAAACGGCAGGCTGCCCTTGCAAAAAGAAAAGAGATACTACATACCTATGGCAATATACTCATTATTGGTTATTTTATCAACTATCAACGCTCATAACAGGCAGGTGGCCCTTGAAGGATTTCCTGACATGTATCAGGGTGTTTTTGTTTTATTATGCTATATGGTTTTAATGTTTATAGTATTGAATTATACCAGGAATGAAAAGGATATAAGAATAATCGTCTATTCATTTGTCATATTGACCATCCTGGAAGGAGTATTAGGCATTGGCCAGTATTTCGGATATGATTTTTTACAGTCAGACTTGGGCAGGTCTTTGATTACTCCAAAAATAATAGATGCTTCAAACCTGGAATTTACATTTGGCAAATATACAATAAGCGGAACCTTGTTCAATACTAACTATGTAGGCAGCTTTGGCGCCCTGGTTCTGCCTTTAACAATGATTTTATATATCAATGAAAAGAACATGAAAGGTTCTGTGTTGTTTGGCTTAGCGGCATTATTGGCATTTTCAATCTGGCTGGGATGCAATTCAAGGGCAGGATACCTGGGCATAACATCAGCTTTTGTTCTGGGTCTTATTGTTTTTAGAAAAAATATTAAATTGCATTTCAAGAAGCTGGTTATTCTCTTTGGGGTATTTATAGGCATAACTTTTATTTTTAATGCTGTATCGGGAGGAAGAGTATTAAATCAGTTCTCCAGGTTAAATCCTGCCAATGAAGCAGAAGAGATACAAGATATAAAGAGCCGGCAGCCGGTAAAATTTAAGGAGGTATCCCTTAAAGATAACACCTTTACCTTAAAAACCGATAAAGAAACTTTAATTGGCGGAGTCTATGATTCAAAACTTGAATTCAGGGATGAAGACGGTAATTTATTGGAAGTTAACACCGATGATAAGGGCAATATAAGGTTTGTTGACGAAAAGTATTCAGAATACAGCTTTAATATCGACAATAAACTAACCAATATAAAAGCAAAAATATACGGACGGAATTGGAAGCTTTATATCACCAAGGACAATAAGCTCAAGGTGGTTTCAAACAACAACAAGCTTGTTGACCCTGTTGAAGCTCCACGGTTCAGGCTGTTTGACGGAAGAGAAACCTTTGCCTCCAACAGGGGCTATATTTGGTCAAGAACCATACCCATATTGAGAGATACATTAATTACAGGCTACGGCCCCGATAGTTTTCCCATGGTATTTCCTCAGAATGATTATGTAGGCAGGTTTAATGTGGCAGATAAAGGAATGTTTAATATATTGGTGGATAAACCCCATAATATGTATTTACAGACGGCTGTTAACACGGGTGTCATATCCTTGCTTGCCTTGTTGGCTATTTGGGGAATATATATATTTGACAGTTTAAAAATATACCTGAAAGGGAACATGGAGACATTTGCGGAATATATGGGGGCAGCAACTTTTTTAAGCATTACGGCCTATTTGGTGGCAGGTTTGTTCAATGACAGTATAGTCTCGGTGGCCCCTTTGTTTTGGATCTTGTTAGGTATGGGTATAGGAATAAATAAAATGATAAAAGTAGTACCGGACAACAAATAAGACAGAAAAGCCAAGGATTTGATCCTTGGCTTTTTTAATTCTTTATTTTTATTCGAATACCACAACGGCATTTTTATTTTTAATTCTTAAAAGGATTGTTTCAACAATTCTGAAAACATGGTTCAAGTCCTTTGTTTCCAGGTATGCTGTCGCCATGTCCTGGCCGATTACCAGGTCCATGTACTGGGCTTCGGCGCAAACCAGGACGGCCTTGTTGCTTCCCAATACCTTGGTGTAATAAATATTGCCGTCTACCAATTTGCTGAGTCTTTCGTATTCCGTAAGCCCTGTTCCCGGTTGGATTCTTTGAAGCTTTATTAATAAGTCTGTGCTTATGATCAAGGACTTCCTTCCAACAAGTCCCTCGTCAAATAAATGGGACAAGCCGGTTGCCACATCTTTTACGGGATTTTCTCCTTCCTCCCAGTCGCTTATTTTCAACCTTGTGATTCCTTCAGCCGTCAGCAGTCCTTCATAACCTGCTTCCTTATTACCCTTGAAGATTAATTCATCTTCTTTTTTTGAAATCAATGAGCTTGCCTGCAGGGCAGGAGACAGGTCAACGGGCATTCCTGTTTTTTCGCTTAGCTCAAGGTCTCTCCACAAGAGGCTGAAATCTTGATTCAATAAAGGTATCTGCTGGAATTTCCTTCCCTTTATTTGAACCAGATCTCCTTCTGTTTCTGCCAATTCAGTGGTGTCATCTATATTAATGCTTTGAACTCCTGCTCCCAAGGGTCCGTAAATATGTAAAAATCTTCTTCCCACAAGAACTTTTTTGGCCATTGATACGACCTGGTCATCAATTTTTGACCATAGCTCTGCGGAAACGGGTGAGCCTTCTCTTGATAAAAAGTCCATGTTATACCTCCTATTCTTTTAATAAACTTCCAACGGTACCGGTATTGGTATTTGTTTCTGCTGCTGGTGCCGGCTCAAGCTTGATATTAAGCTCTTCAAGCATTTCTCTTACTTCTTCTTCTCCTTCATTGAGGAACTGTGCTTCTTTGGGGTCTAAATACTTAAGCAGGGTCAATAATTCGCCTACATGGGCCTTTTCTTCGTCCCTTATGTCTCCGATGATTTTCTTTGCCACAAGGTCATCGGTGGCTTGAATATGGGCGTCGTAAACGTAAATTGCTTCCAGTTCGCCTGCAATATTCAGCCTTACAGCCTGTATGAGTTCGTCCTTTGTCATTTTTCTCGGTACGTTTGCACCGAATGGGTTTCCAAAACCTGCCATAATTTCCTCCTCTTAAATAAATGTTTAACAATATTAATATACCACAAAAAAACCTTTGTAAACAAGTTTTTTAAATCTCTGACACTAAAGATGTAGAGAGTACCTCTTTGGATTTTGAGATCCTTCACTTTGTACAGAATTATCACGTGTTATTCAGATCACATTAAACGAATTCCATTTGTCATCCTGAGCAAAGCGAAGGATCTCTTAAGATTTGTTATAATAACTGTTATAATTCAAAAAATTAGGGTATAAGGTAACTATCTGAATAATTGCATATGAATTGCTATATTTATCAGCTGAATGGAGGGATATATTGGATGTATTAAAGTTAAGCTTCAGAAAACAAAAAATGATGAGAACCGTTTTACTGTCACTTACACCTATAATTATATTCTCTGTTTATAATTACGGACTGAGAGTGCTTCTTTTGCTTCTGGTGGTAACGATTGCAGGAACAGGTACGGAATACTTGTGGGAAAGGCATTATAAGAACAAGCCTTCCGAGGCCGTATTTGTAACCTGCGTCCTCTATACCATGACCTTGCCGGCTTCCATACCTATTTGGATTGCTCTTATTGGAATTATCTTTGGTGTGATATTCGGCAAAATGTCCTTTGGAGGCTTCGGCAAAAATGTTTTTAATCCTGCCCTGGTTGGACGAGCCTTTATTTACGTTAACTTTCCAAATCCAATGACTATTGCATGGAATGAGGCGGCAAAGGGCTTTCCCGGCGGCTTCTCCACTTATCTGACTGCAGGAATCGATGCCGTATCAGAAGCAACCCCCATGATTTCATTTAATTACACAGGAAAAATCATGAATTTATCTTCCATGATTTGGGGGAACATACCGGGAGCCATGGGAGAGACCTGCAAAATTTTAATTATTTTAGCCGCAATATACTTAATATATACCAAGACCGCATCTCTTGAAATCATGTTGGGGTGCTTGATTGGGTTTTTTGCAGCCGCTTCTGTCATGTATTATTTTTATGATGGAATAAACCCCCTATACGGGATGCTGATGGGAGGATTTTTGTTTGGGACTGTTTTTATGGCAACCGACCCTGTAAGTGCTGCCAAAACAAAAAAGGGCAAGTGGATTTTCGGAATGTTAATCGGTCTCATCACTGTCCTTATCAGAGCCCTGTCCCTTTTTAACGGGGGGATGATGTTTGCAATACTAATGGGTAATACATTTGCGCCGATAATTGATCATTTTGTAAAAGAAGCGGAAAGCAGAAAAAAAAGCAAGGTGGTGGCAGCATGAAGAACTCCTTTATTTATCCGATAATATTTATGGCTTTAGTTACGGCAGTATTTATAGCAGTCCTGGCAGGATTAAATTTCGTTACTGCCGATACAATTGCCTTTAATAAACAGATCCAGCTGCAGCAAAAAATTCTTTACATATTTGATATACTGCCGGAAGGCGGAAGTGAAAAGGATATCGAAAGGGTATTTAATGATAATGTTATTGAAAAAGAATGGGGAGGAGTGAAAGGCTTCGCCCTGGTTCAAGGGGGACGGGAAAAAGCATATGCCGTTCCCATCAGCGGGGCCGGACTTTGGGGGTCTATAACCGGATATATCGGATTAAGCAATGATTACACGAAAATCATCGGCATTGAATTCGTGACCCAGTCAGAAACCCCCGGCCTGGGAGGAAGAATATCCGAAAATTCATATAAAAACCAGTACAGGGGGATTGATATATCGGGCAAGACCGACAATTTCATCATTTCATCTCCCCAGCCGGGCAGCAATATAGATGCCATTGCAGGCGCAACCCAGACTTCTGCCGCTGTGGTAAAAATCGTAAATGAAAACCTTAAGGCTTTTTTGGAGGAGGTGGAGTAAATGACCGGGAAAGAAGCAAAAAAGATTTTTACAAAGGGAATATTAACCGATAATCCCATATTGGTCCAGGTAATAGGTATTTGCTCCGCCCTGGCGGTAACAAATTTAATGATGAATTCCCTCATCATGGGGATTGCCCTGTCCCTGGTAACAGCCTTTTCTTCCCTGACCGTATCCCTCTTAAAGGACCACACCCCCAAGCATATACGCATGATGGTCCAGGTTTTGATTATTTCCGCATACGTAATCATGGTGGATATATATCTGAAGGCTTATATGCCTGATATGAGCAAGGCCCTAGGACCCTATGTAGGTCTGATAATCACCAACTGTATAATAATGGGCAGGGCTGAAGGATTTGCCCAGTCCAATCCGCCGTTACCGTCCTTTTTTGACGGTCTTGCCTCGGGTTTGGGCTATACCTTTGTTTTATTGGCTATATCCTTTATTAGAGAAATCTTAGGTTTTGGAAGTATTTTTGGAATAAGTATCATTCCATCATCCTTTACAAGGTGGACCCTTATGGTCATGCCCCCTTCGGCCTTTTTCATACTCGCGTGTATAATGTGGATTTTTAACAACAGAAGTATAAAAAAACAAAGGGAGGGGGTTGAGAAGAAATGATCCAGGTTCATCCATTCGTAATACTTATTGCTTCAATTTTTACAAGTAACATGATTTTTTCCAATTTCTTGGGCATGTGTTCTTTCATTGCCGTTTCAAAAGAAATACCGACAGCCATGGGTTTGGGAATCGCCGTTACCATGGTTCTTTCGGCTACCACAGTTTTAAATTATTTTGTATACTGGTATATTTTGCTCCCCCTCGGACTGGAATACCTGATGTACATATTGTTCATCCTGGTTATAGCAGCCTTTGTTCAGCTTTTGGAAATGGTAATGGACAGGTACCTGCCCACCCTTTATTATGCCTTGGGAATATTTTTGCCTCTCATTACCGTAAACTGCGCCATTCTTGGGGTGTCCCTCTTTATGGTCACAAGACAATACACTTTTCTTCAGACATTTGCTTTTGGAGTGGGCTCGGGTCTTGGTTGGGCTCTTGCCATTACTGCAATGGCCGGAATAAGGGCAAGACTTAATGAAAACTCCATACCGGAGGGATTGAGGGGAGTTCCCATAACATTAATAATTACGGGAATCATGGCCCTGACCTTCATCGGCTTCAGCGGTATGGTTCAAATTCAATAGGAGGCCTTATGGATACAATAATTATGACAATTATAGTGTTTTCGGGAATCTCAGCAGCTCTTGCAGCCATACTAACCTTTTCGGACAGGACCGTAGGCAATTACGGAAATGTTACACTTACAATAAATGAAGACAAGAACTTTACCGTCAAGGGGGGAAGCAGCCTCCTGGATACATTGAGAAATGAGAAAATTTTCATACCCTCGGCCTGTGGAGGCAAAGGAACCTGCGGTTACTGCAAGGTAGCCGTCCTTGAGGGAGGAGGACCTGTCCTTGCCACTGAAAAACCTCACCTGGGCAAGGATGAACTGGAAAACAGCATAAGGCTCTCCTGCCAATGCAAGGTTAAACAGAATATAAGGATTAGAATTCCCGAAGAATTGTTCAATGTTAAAGAATATGCCGTTCTTGTTGAAAAAATGGAACAAATGACCCCAACCATTAAAAAGCTGACCTTAAATTTAGGAGAAGAAGAGATAAATTTCAAGCCCGGCCAGTATGTCCAGCTTAAGGCTCCCGCTTATGAAGGTAATGAGGAAGAAGTTTACAGGGCATATTCAATTGCTTCATCCGTAAAGGATAAACATACCATTGAATTGTTGATAGGCTATACGGGAGGTATTGCCACAACCTATGTTCACTATCATTTGAAGGAAGGGGATACGGCTCATATTAACGGTCCTTATGGGGAGTTTTATTATCATGAGGATGAGGGACCTGTTATCCTGGCCGGAGCAGGAACGGGAATGGCGCCCCTTATGTCAATTCTCCAGTATATGGCTGACAATGATATAAGAAGGGAAACCATCTTTTTCTTCGGAGCCAGAACCAGGGAAGATTTATTCTTACTTGATAAAATAAAGACTTTTGAAGAAAAGCTTAATTTTAAATTTATCCCCACCCTGTCCAGGGAAGAATCCCCCGAGTGGAAGGGAGAAAGGGGTCGTGTGCCCCAGGCCATTGAAAAATATATCGAGGATGGAAAAAATTATTCCGCATACCTGTGCGGGAGCCCGGCAATGATAGATTCCATTGTTGAAGCCTTGCTTAAAAAGAATGTCCCTGTGGATAAAATATACTATGATAAGTTTTAGGCGGTGCCAGGCACCGCCATTTATTTTATTGCTTTCGCCAGCTTCTTTACAAGGTCTTCTCCATACCTGTAGTGCCTTGCCATATATTCCATAGTCTTATCTTCCAGGCCTGCCTCCGATTGAACAATGGCTATGGCTTCACCCAGGCTTAAATCACTTTCCCTGTCAAGAAAATCTTCTATAAAAATCATGGGATCAACAGTGTTCATAAAAACACTGGAGTCACAATGGACCCTGTCCCAAAAGTTTTCATAAGGTGATAGTCTTATTTCAAAATGCAGGTGGGGACCCGTAGAGTCACCTGTACTTCCGGTGTAAGCTATTATTTGTCCTGCCCTTATATAGTCGTTCTCCGCAACATTCAAACGTGAAAGGTGGGCATACAAGGTACCGAATTTTCCGTGGTCCAAGGCTGCATAATAGCCGTAGCTGTCATCGTATCTTGCAGCAGCCACCCTTCCATCCGCCACCGCATAAACGGGACTGTTCAGGGGGGCTTTAAAATCCGTCCCATTATGCCACCAATAATACCTATTATTAACAGTAATGCTTCTTTTACCGTAAGGACTGCTTACTGAAATAGAGTCCAGGGGCAGGTGTTTTAACCGGATCATTCATCATCATTCCTTATAAAATCAATGAAGTCCCCCGATTTTCCATCGCTTAAATATTTAAGATATTTTTCTACCGCCATATCCAGCTGCATTCTTGCATACTCTTCAACTGCATCAAAGGAGGATTTGACGATTTTTTCAATGCATTTTTTTGTTATTAACATTTTCAGGGGAGGAGGTATGAGGTCATGCAGAGTATCCACAACCCAAGTAAATTTTTGTTCGCCTGCTTTTGTAATATCCTTGTATAATTCTTCTGCTTCCGCAATATATTTTATTGATTGCCCTCTAAGTTGGTCCCTTGCCTTGAAATATGCCGACAAGGCCCCAAAAATAAGGGTTAAGATCGGAATTGCAATATCAAATATATTTTTCAGCATATTATCACATCCCGGGACATTATATTCAAGAGGACAGGTTATGTTCATCCATATAATATAGTCATGCACTAATGAAGAATATGTATAAAAATTATTTGTTTTATAAAATTACAATACAAGCCAGTTAGTAAATATTCACAAAAATAAAAAATTACCATTCCTGATTTTAGCCAAAAAAAATAACTAATTAAATTAGATTAAAACCGATTAAATTAAATTAACAACATCTGCAAAACAGAAGATATGTTCTATTTGTTTTCAACTTATCCACAGCTGTGGATTAAATTGTTAACAACTATTAAATTTGAGGACTTTAAGGGAAATATTTGTCAAGGTTTTTTTTAAAAATAACCAAAAATATTTTATGTTGAAATTTCAACATTAAACGATATGAGATATTTAACAGGATATCCACGGCTGTGGATAACTTCATCCATCCCCCTAATTTATTAACAAGGTATAATTATAAGCACAAAAAAAAGTCGAAATTTATACAATATTCGACAAACATGCAAACGTATTTTTAGTGCAGAAATTGACAAGGATATCGATTGCAATAATGAAAGAATAAAAAAGCAAAAGACGCAAATTGCGTCTTTTGCTTAAATATATAATTAAGAGGGAGGTATTACAATTCCGGCTCTATTAGACCGTAATTAGCATCTTTTCTTCTATAAACTACGTTTACTTCTTCAGTATCCGCATTTAAGAAAACAAAGAAGTTATGTTTCAACAAATCCATTTGCAGGATTGCTTCTTCTATACTCATGGGCTTAATTGCAAAACGTTTGGTTTTAACCACCTTGTATTCTTCTTCATCTTCATCTTCCAAGGGCTCAATATTTTCGAATTTGATCGACTCGTAGGAGTGTTTTTTATTCTGGAGCTTTGTTTTATACTTTCTTATTTGTTGTTCTAACGATTCAACTGCTTCGTCCAAGGCGTTATACATGTCGTCGGAGGATTCTTCAACTCGTACGATTCTGCCGTTAAAGGGAATGGTTACTTCTACCTTATGTATTTTTTTTTCAATGCTTAAAACTACCTTTGCCTCTACGTCTTGCTGAAAAAATTTATCCAGTCTCCTTATCTTTTTTATTGCTGCCTCTCTTAATGAATCGGTAAGTTGCAAATTCTTGCCATAGATAGATATTTTCATTTAGTCAGCCCCTTTCAAGTATTTATTAATATATATTTAGATATTACCCATTTATGTGAAAATTAAACAGATTAATTATAAAACAAAAAAAGACAACGTTGAGTTGTCTGATACTGAATTGTCATCCTGGCAACGCAAAGGATCTTAATAGATCCTTCGGGCTAAAGCCCTCAGGATGACAATATGGGATATTCATAGCAATGACACTATGGGTTATTTATAGAAATGACACTGCCGGTTGCTCACAGCTACAATACTTATTCTGATTGGAATGCCGGCTGCTTCCCAAAGAGCATTTTCTTAAAGTTGGAAGAGTATTCAAATACAGCAATATACTTGTCCACAAAGCTTACGATCCATGCTTCCCTGGATTTTGGGAAACCAAAAGGAAACATGTGTCCCTTTATTATGTTTTCTTCTTTTTTATTCAGCTCAAAGTATTTAACCGCATTTTCAAAGGCAATTATGGGATGAACAATCGCATGTTTTATAGAATCAGTTATTATTCTTAAGCTGAAACATTTTTTGAATTTATATAGGAAAAAGTCGTGGAGCAAGGCTCCTCTTATCGTTGATTTCCAATCCAGATTTCTTTTGTAAGCTATCTGATAGGCACGATAGGCAACTTTCATGGAATGCTCAAACACGCTTTCATCGTGGTGTTTAATATATCTCATTTGTTGATACTCTTTATGCTCAATAATGGGAAGGGCTACTTCCATAAATTTAGAATCTAAATATAACATTTGTCCGTCCTTTATCACTTAGTCAAGGGTGCTAAATTGCAAAATACTTTTTCATATTATAACGGAGGAGGCAAAAATGCAAGAAATATTTTTTTATAAATAAGGTAAAATTTGTCATTTAACAGGGCGCAAAACAAGAAAACCTTGCAATTAAAAAAGCCGATAAATTTTTATCGGCTTTGATATTTTATCTAAAACATTATCTGTATTGTGTTCCTATATATGAAGCCGGATTTACTACCGAGCCGTATTTTCTAACTTCAAAGTGCAAGTGAGGTCCCGATGCTAATCCCGTTGAGCCTACAGCTGCAATTATTTTGCCCTGATAGACCTTCTCACCCACGGATACGTAAATTTCGCTGCAATGGGCATACCTTGTCGTAAAACCGCCTCCATGGTCTATGTCCACCATGTAACCGTAAGTTCCGGACCAGCCTGCAAAGATCACCGTTCCTCCATCTGCGGCCTTAATTGACGAACCTGTCGGCTTTGCCATATCCTGACCCAAGTGGAAGCCTCCTGCCCTGGATCCGAACCTGGATGTTATCATAGAGCCGGGAAGGGGGTTTATAAAGTATCCGGTCCCTTGCTTGGGCGGCGGGTCTTGTGTTCCTACCGTTACTACTTGTTTCACCGGTTCTGTAATAACTTTTTCCGACAATATTTCTTTTGCAACTACAATACCGTTTTGTTCGGTCACAATTGCTTCAACTTCCGATATACCGTACTTACCCTTTTTAGTTACAATTTCTTCATCGTTGTACATGTATGAAACATATGTGTATTCAGTTTCATAGGGCATTTTTTCTTCCAGTGTGACTTTTCGCTTTACTTGTACATTTATGAAGGGCTTTGGTACTATTAAATTCACTTCATCGCCTATTTGAAGGATTTCATCTCCGCTGGCCGAGTTTGCTAAGAGTAATTCTTCCAAATCCATGTTGAAATGCTCTGCTATGGACCAGAATGAATCACCTTTTTCTACTATGTATTTCTTTTCTTCGTTGGTTCCTTTTATTATGTATTCTATAAGTTTATCTTTATCCTGGATCTCTGCATTGGTTGCTTTTACCTGTTTTATTTCTATGTCTTCAACCGTGGTGACTTCCAGCAGGGTTTCCTTGTCATAGTTCTTGGTGAAATAATTCTTAACTTCTTCAATTACGCTCTGGGCCTCATATTGTGAATTGACTATCCCTATTTTTTCACCGTTAACATTTATCTGGTATGCCATTATGGAATATACTATATTTGATTTTACCAATTGGTAGAGCTGATCTTCGCTTGCTATTTCCTTGTCTTTTGCTTTTGAGGCAACCAAATCGAACTTGCTTTCTATTTTAATTTCATGATTGAATTTTCTTTCCAGTTCTTTATCTATTTTCTTCAATACTTTATCCAGCAGTTCCGGGTCTCTTACCCGGCACAGCTCATTTTCGCCGGACATAATGGAGTAGCTATCGGTTGCGTATACGTTGTTTTCGTGGGTTTTTAAATAATCAGATGCGTAGATTAGGCTTAGTATCATTATTGTTACAAGAAATAGGGCGATTGTTCCTTTGACTCGTTTGGTGATTCGATGGGGTTGTCTATCTTTTTTTTCATCTAATTGAAGGAATACTGTATTATTAGAATTTTTATTATTCATGATAAATGATAAATTTCTATCTTTCATATCGTTACTTCCCAGCCAAATTATTTAACACATATCACAATAAAATAGTGTTTTTCTTTTAAATAAAAAAATGATATAATAAGGTTAATAAGTTTCCTTAGTATATCTTGATTCATTATATTCGATTTTATCCCAAAATGTCAATATTTTAATCAGAAAATGTTTTCACAATATCATAATAGGATTATTACAATTATATCACAAAATAAATGAAGAATTATTAATAAAAAGAGGAGTCATTCATGTATTTTATTCTTGAAGAAGCAAAGTTTGAACTGGGAGATACCCCCATAGATAATATTTTTATAAACGACTACATGCCTGAAGCTGACGGGACTTACGTGAAGGTATACCTCATGGGATACAAATGGGCCAGGGAAGGGCAGAACTTTAACAATGAGACTCTTGCAAAAAATTTAAAGCTGCCCCTGGCAGATGTATTGAATGCCTGGAATTATTGGGAAAGCGAAGGCATAATCATCAAGCACGAGACGGAGGAAGAGTATAATTATATAGTTGAATTTGTCAATCTCAAGCAATACTATATGGATAAGGTGTACAAGCACTTACATGATGTAAAAAACAACAAGCATGACGATACCGACAAATTGATCTCCGCCGGGAAGAATCCTGAGATAAAGACCATGATGGAAGAAATAGAGGATATGCTGGGGAGACCTTTAAAAATAAGCGAAAAGCAAAAAATAATCACCTGGCTGAACAAGTATAAAACTTCTCCCTTCCTTATGACACAAGCTTTCAGTTATTGCGTTAACAACAAAAAAATAAAAAGATTCAGCTACATAGAGTCTGTAGTTTCCGCCTGGTATGATGCGGGAGTGGTTGATGTTGATACAATGGTTGAGTACCTGGAAAAACGCAACGACAGGTTCTCAACATACTCACGGATAAGCAAGGCTTTAGGGTTTAACCGAACCCTGACAGAGGCTGAAATGAGAGTAATCGACAAATGGATTGATGAATGGGAATTTTCTATGGAGATGATTTTAAGGTGTCTTGATAAATCGACAAAAATCAACAATCCTAACTTAAATTATTTTGACAAGATCCTTAACGACTGGTACATTAACGGCTTCAAAAGCCCGGAAGATTTAAAAAATGATAAAAAACCGGCAAAGGCAAAAAAGGAAAGCTCAAAAACCAAAAATAAATTTCATAATTTTATCCAAAATGATGATATTACGGGAGAAGACCTGGAAAAGATAGCAAGGGAAAGGTTTGAAAAGAAGCTTAACAAGTTAGGTTTGGCAATTCCGGAGGAAGACAGGGATGAATAAGCAAATTATAGAAAATATAATGACCGAATACAATAAAAAAAGATTGAGAGCCTCTCATGAAGCAGACTTGAAAAGGGAAAAGCTCTACAGGGCCTTCCCCCGCCTGGCTGAAATTGACAAGGAACTGAATTTATCCAGTATAAAATTATCGAAGATTTATTTGTCCCAGCCTGAGGATTTGGATACCCAGGTAAGAAAACTGAGGCTGGAAGTTGATGCTTTGAAAAGAGAAAAAGAGGCCCTTTACAAGAATAACAATATTCCGGAAAATTATCTGGACATAGAATATGAATGCAAAAAATGTAACGATACCGGTTATACTCAGGACGGGAAAAGGTGCAGCTGTTTCAACAGGCAGATAATAGATTATCTTTTTCAAGTATCCAATATGGATAAAATGCTTGAAAAAGAAAATTTTAATACCTTCGATATAAATATTTTCAGCAATGAACCCTACAAGAATGAAAAACTTACACCAAGGCAGAATATGTACTATGTTTTGGAGATAAGCGAGGATTTTTGCAGCAACTTCCACACTTCCAGCATGAACCTTCTCTTTTACGGTGGAACAGGATTAGGCAAAACTTTCATGTGCAACTGTATAGCCAATGAACTATTAAAGAAAGAGGTTTCGGTTTTATATCAAACTGCCTTTTCCTTATTTGAAATAATAGAAAACCACAAGTTCAACAAGCTTAATGAAAGCGAAGAAAACCGGATTAATTACAATATGATTTTTGACTGCGATTTGCTTATCATTGACGACCTTGGAACGGAGGTGGGCAATTCATTTACAAATGCCGAACTTTTCAACATTATAAATGAAAGAATGATAAGCGAGAAAAAAACTATAATTTCGACGAATTTGTCCTTGGAGCAGTTAAGAGATACCTATACGGACAGGATTACATCCAGAATATTAAATAATTTTATTCCCTTGAAATTTTACGGAAAAGATTTGCGTTTTAAATAAGGGGTTGAAAAAAGATTAATGAGGTAAACTATGAAATACAACATGATTTTCGGACATAAAACTCCCGATACCGACAGCGTATGTTCCGCAATTGCTTTGGCTCATTTGAAAAATAAGCTGAATGAGCCTTCAAAAGCTTATATTTTAGGAAATATAAACAAGGAAACGGCATTTGTTTTAAAATATTTCAATGTAGATATGCCTGACATTTTAGATAATGTCAGGATTCAAATAAAGGATTTGGATTATGACAGGGTAAAGCCCTTTACCAGGCAACAGTCTGTCCATTTTGCTTATTTTTACATGAATGAAAAGAAACTAAGGACCCTTCCCATAGTTGATGAAGACAACAACCTGTGCGGCTTGATTACCATGAAAGATATTGCCATGAGTTTGATAAATACGGATCAGCATTATTTATGCACCTCTTATGACAATATAATCGAGACCCTTCTTGGAAAAGAAATTTTGAAATTTGACGAAGTAATCAGGGGTAATGTAATTATAGCAGCTTTTGAGGAAAGAACCCTGAGAAAAACCGATGTTTTAAATGAGAATACCATTGTAATCACCGGTGACAGGTATGATGTCATAAGGTATGCCATTGAATCAAGGGTAAAGCTTATCATTGTTACGGGAGACTTGATGGTAACCGATGAACTTATTGACATGGCTGCCAAAAATAAGGTTAATATGATAAGCACCCCTTATCAGACCTATTATACTGCTAAAAACATATCTCTTGCCAAATATGTGGATGATATCATGAAAAAGGATGACATCATGCTCTTTTCGGAGGAAGGCTACTTGAATGACTGCAAGGAGGACATCGAGCAGTCCAGACATTCCAAATTCCCCATAATATCAAGGGATAAAAAATACCTGGGCATGCTCAGCAGGAGACATTTGATAAATCCCAAGAAGAAAAAGGTAATATTGGTAGACCACAATGAAATGAACCAAAGCGCCGATGGTATAGAAGAAGCGGAAATACTGGAAGTCATAGACCATCATAAAATAGGAGACATTAAAACATCAATTCCCATCAGCTTCAGAAACACACCCGTGGGGAGTACCAGCACCATAATTTTTCAAATGTACAGGGAAAACAACGTTGAAATTCAGAGGTATATGGCAGGTCTCATGTTATCGGGAATAATCTCTGATACCCTCTTTTTTAAGTCTCCCACCACAACCGAAAGAGACAGGTATGCAGTCAAGGAATTATTGAAAATCGTCGACCTGGATTTATATGAATACGCCATGGATATGTTCAGGGCAGGCACATCCCTGGAAGGCAAAACATTGGAAGAAATATTTTACCAGGATTTCAAAAAATTCAACTTAGTTTATAAGAATGTGGGCATATCCCAGGTATTTACCCTGGATATCAATGAAATAATGAAGAGAAAAGATGAATTCGTCCAGCTTATAGATGAGATTACCGGTGATAAGTACTATTTGATAATCATGGCGGTAACCGATATAGTAAATGAAGGCTCATATATTTTTTATACTTCAGCGAGAGAAAAGCTGATGAAAATTGTTTTCGAAAAAGATGTATACCAGGGTATTTATATAGATAAATATGTTTCAAGAAAGAAACAAATAGTTCCAAGAGTAATAAACGCTTTGAATCAAATCAGGTGATTATATTTTCCTGAAAGTATGCCCCTCTCCGTATAATATTTTACGCATATTGTAAGATGCGTTTACAAACAGTATGGATAAAATCATGATTGTGCCAGCGGCCCTAATATTATGGGGGATGGCATAAACCAAAACTTCCATTACAGGGTGGATATAATTTACCAGCAAAAGGGCCATAATTCCCCATAGCAGGGAAAACTCCGGACAAATGTAGGAATGAAGATTAAACGGATATTGGCTGTAATCCCACAATTTGCAATGAAAAACCCTGTCAAGGATCCTTCCTGTCACATATTCAAGGAGGGTTACTGAAGCTATGCTGCATAGAGTTGCTCCCATAAGGGCATGCAGGGGATTATGGATGGTCAATTCGCACAAGATAAAAATTTCTATTATTAAAATACCGCATATGCCGTACAAGGGGCAAAATCCCCTGGTCAGAAATCCTCTGCTGATATAAAGCTTTCCCTCCGCAAAACTTCTGAAAACAGTCTCCCCCAGGAAGCCCAAGAACCCGTAAACTATGAAAAAAAGCAAAAAATTCATGATATCATAATGCATATTTCCCACTCCTTTACTTGTATTCTTTGGAGCATTTAAAGAAATATGCCATGATACAAATTCCAGTTCTTGATTTTATTGGTTCTTAAGACAATAAAATTCTCTTCCCTTGAAATTAATGCTTTTGGAAAAAATCAATCCCATCAAATACAAAAGAGACAATATTATTATGGAAGAAGTAAGAGCTAAAATGGGGTTGGAGGTCTTTTGAAACAAAAGGAAGGAATATCTGGATAAAATTCCGGCAATTATTGCGGCCGTGACAGGTTTGATAATCCAGTTTGAAATATCAAAAAGGATGCTTGATACCTGCAGCAACCTGAACAGGTATAAAACAGTATTAAGTATTGTAGTTATGAACAAGGCAAATAAATACGCATCAAAACCGTATATGGGGACAAATACGTATATGATGGAAATTTTCAGTACTGATTCAATTGTATTGACCATAAAGGAGCTAATTTGCTCACCAAGGGCGTTAAGGGCCGAGGAAATGACCATATTCAAATACATGAAAGGACATATATAAGATATTAATTTTATCATGGTACCCACCTGGCGGTTATTGTAAACAGCCATAGCTATCTCCTCGGGGAAGGAGACAAATACAGCCACAACCCATATACCCGAAATGGCAGTAAAATGTATTACTTGGGACAAGGTTTTTGAGACGCTTTTTTCATTTGCAAGGGCATTGTCTCCAGCCACAGAAGGTATCAAGAGGGATGACAGGGATGTCAGTATTGAAGAAGGAAAGAACAAGAGGGGGAGGACCATCCCCTTAATCATTCCGTAGAGGCTTATGGCTGTTTCGGAGGGCAACCCGTAAAGTAAAAGCCTAGCCGGAATCAAGGTGTTTTCTATTGTTCTTAGAATCGAGTTCATGTTGGATGTGGCGGAAAGAGGAAGAGAAATACCTAGAATCTTAAAGACCATGTTGTCTGCCTTTTTCTGGGTCTTGCCTGCAAAAGGCTTCTTATCCATTATATAGAAAAGCCAAACCACAATTAAGGCAAATATTTCTTCTGCAGTCATTCCGATAGCTATGGCCCCGCATGCGTATTCCAAACCTTTGGGAAGGCAGGTATCCATCAGGTAAATTATTAGAAATATTCTTACAAACTGCTCGGTCATCTGTATGATGGAAGGCTGGGTCACCTTGCCCAAGGCATAAAAATAACCCTTGTAGCAGTTTGAAATTGCCAGTATGGGAAGACTTGGAGCCAGGTACAACAAGGCCTGGACCGTCCTTTTATCATTCAGCAGGGATGAGCCTATATAGTCGGCAAAGCAGTAGAGCACAGCTCCTGCCGCAAAGCCCGTTATGATTGAAATGCATAAGGATTGGTGAAGAACTCTTTTTGCATTGGAATAGTTTTTAAGGGCAAGCTCTTCAGAAATCAGTTTTGAAATGGCAACCCTTATCCCTGCCGTTGCAAGGGTGACCATGAGAAAGTAAAAGGAAAGAATCAGTTGATACAGGCCGATTCCTTCCGATCCTATGGTGTTGGCCAGGTAAATCCTGAAAAACATCCCCACAAAGCGGACGGATGTGGTAGCTATAGACAATATCAAGGTACCGATTATAATTTTTTCCCTTTTCATTCCCCACCTCAAGATTTTTACTAATATAACTATATGCCGTATATTTGGATTTATTTTAAGCAAAAATACAATAAAAAAAGCAATGAAAGAACCATTGCAAATTAAATCAAACCCCTTTATGCCATCCAAAGCATAAGTGAAGTATCTAAACCAGGCAAAAAATAATAAAAATATCCGCTCACGGTTTCGGACACGAATAATTCTAAAGCTCATTCCGGCCAAAAATCCTACAGCTTGCGAACTCGCTCCGCTCAAACAACGCAAGCTGCTTAACGGATTTTTTACCTTCATTCGCTAAGAATTAAATCGTGTCCTGCAAATGTTCGCTTGATATTTTTATAATTTTTCTTTTGTGTATCCTGCATAAATTTACGATAAAATTAAGGGGTTTTTAGTGCCAGCATTTCTTTGTGGATTTTTTCGAGTTCAAGGGGAATATTAATATGTTGGGGGCATTTTTCAGTACACTCCAGGCACTTTTTACAATTTCCCCCCTGCTCTTCTTCACTCATAAAGGAAAAGTAATGCCGCATTGCTATATCTTTGTTTTCAG
>Ga0255342_1003018_pt1 | contig 19632 bp, 14 predicted proteins | sample wastewater_treat_3_FD_192416 | JGI IMG/M metagenome (GOLD analysis project Ga0255342, IMG submission 192416) | Wastewater microbial communities from Lulu Island WWTP, Vancouver, Canada - plant14 | ecosystem: Engineered > WWTP > Wastewater > Unclassified | place: Canada: Vancouver, British...
CCTGGGTGTTTTTACGCTTTAGCACAATCGCCCCAACTTTTCAAGCAGATGCTCATGGTCTCTGGTGTAGACAAGTATTTTCAAATGGCTAGGTGCTTTAGGGACGAAGACTTGCGAGCGGATAGACAGCCTGAGTTTACCCAGGTAGATATCGAGATGTCTTTCGTCGAGGAAGAAAGAGTATTTGAGCTTGTTGAAGGAATGATCCAGCATGTCTGGAAGGAAGTTCTGAAATCCGATCTTCCAGTTCCTTTCCCTAGGATGACTTGGGATGAGGCTATGGCGCGCTATGGCTCAGACAAACCCGATACCCGATTTGGTATGCAAATCCATGACCTTACAGATATTCTGAAGGAGAGTCAGTTTTCTGTCTTCAAGGATACGGCTTGCCAAGGGGGAGCAATAGAGGCGATATGTGTTCCTGGGTGTGCAGGACTGTCACGTCAGGAGATTGAGAAGATCACAGACGAGGCAAAGGAATTTGGGGCGAAAGGGCTCGTAACCATATCATATTTGCCTAACGGCCAGATAAAGTCACCGATCAAAAAGCACCTGAACCAAAATGAGATTGACCTCATATCTCAGGTTCTTGGGGCAAAAGAAGGAGATCTTGCACTCATAGTAGCAGACGAATTTGAAGTGGCCGTCGGAGTTTTGGGTAAAATGAGGAAAAACCTTGCTCGGCGTCTCGATTTGATCCCGGAAGGGTTAACTAACTTCCTTTGGATTACCGAGTTCCCTCTTCTTGAGATAAACCAGGAGTCAGGGCAATGGCAGGCGGCGCATCATCCGTTCACGAGCCCTTGCACAAGAGATTTCGATCTCTTAGAAAGGAAAGATGATTTATCGAAGAAACGGATTAGGGCTAGGGCATACGACCTAGTACTCAATGGAGTCGAACTTGCTTCCGGTTCCATACGTATACATAGAAGAGATGTTCAAGAGAAGGTTTTTGAACTTTTGGGCCTGTCTTTTTCTGAAGCTAGAGAAAAGTTTGGCTTTCTCCTCGATGCTTTTGAATATGGGGCTCCTCCACATGGAGGAATAGCTTTTGGATTGGATAGGTTTGTCATGTTGGTAGTAGGCGCTGATACTATTCGAGATGTCATAGCTTTTCCTAAAACAACTAAAGGGAGTTGTCTTTTGACCCACGCGCCAGCTGAGGTATCGCCCGAACAATTGCGGGAGCTTGGCTTGTGCAGGCTCAGAGATAGATCACCTCAAGTCGACACGGAGATAGAAGAATCGAAATCGAAATGATTTTCGGAGGGTAAATTTAGTGTCATGTCAAGATGACAGAGCCACTGTCGAAAAGGCGGCCAAAGGTGATATGAAGGCTTTCGAGGCACTTGTAACAGCTTATGAAAAGAAGCTGTACAATGTAGCTTATCGCCTAGTATCGGACAAAGAAGAGGCTCTGGACATTGTTCAGGACGTTTTTCTTAAGGTATATCAAGCTCTTCCGGATTTTCGGGGCGACAGTCAATTTTCAACTTGGGTATATAGAGTATGCGTGAATACGTGCCTTGACTACCTCAGGAAAGATAGAAAAGCGACTGTTTATTCTCTCGATGCACCTTTGGATTTCGGCGATTCGGAAGTACAAAGACAGGTGGAGGACACTGCAACAAGTATAGAGGATGCTGTTGAATTCAAGTCAACTGGTGAAGAGATTCTAAATATAGTGAAGGACCTCGATCCGCATTACCGTGCGCCTCTCATTTTGTGCGATGTTCATGACTATTCGTACAAGGAAATATCAGAGATACTGGGCATATCCTTGGGAACTGTGAAGTCCCGTATTCATAGGGCCCGCAAACTTGTTCGAAAATTGTATGGCGAGGAACAAAACCTCCATTCTTTCGTCAAAGGTTCTGAGAAGAGGGGTGGAGATTGAAGTACTGTAATTTCTCAGAATTCATATCGTCTTATATAGACGGCGAACTGGATCCTCAGGCATCTGCCCAATTAGAAGAGCATCTAAAGGTGTGTCCTGATTGTAAGGCTATGTACGAGGAATTGAGGCATATAAAAGAACTCCTGGGTTCTGTGCCTGAAATCGAGCCGCCAGACTTACTTCATGCCTCTATAATGGAGGCTGTGAATGAATATGCTATTAGGCGAGAGGATGCCTTGAGAGCTGAGAGGTCGGCGAAAAGGTCTATATGGCTCAGGCGTCTTTCGATTGCTTTGGCGGCATGTTTGATCATATTGGTAGCTTCTCCTGCGATTAAGTCCGCGTTTTTTGGCACTCAGCAGCTACCTGCAGATGTTGCATCGGAAAGCGACCAGCGGGAGGAAGAGACGATAACTGCTGACAACACAGAAACTGAGAAAGAAGGCACTATAGTATTTGAGTCCCAACCTCAGCAACCGCAACTGCCCACAGACAATTCTCACGTAGAAGAGGATGTGCAACCCCCAAGCGAGGAATCCCCATCTGATGTAACCGTCGGTTCTGAAGACAACGAATCATTGGCGGCGGATGCGACGTCGGGCGTTCCCGAGGAGGAAGAAATCTCCGAAGAAGACGAGGAAACCGGGTTCTTTATGGCGACAAAACGAATGCCGGCTAATCTAGCGAAGGAGATAAAGAGCGCCAATATTGCGATTGAAGTGCCGGAAGGTGCTTTGGGCGATGTCTCAGATAAGGCGTGCGCAATGATTGGTGAATCAGGTGGCTCAGTACATCTGTGTTTTGAATCAGTGTATACTCCAACCGGAGCTTCGGGTTTCTGCGTGACTGGGCTGGTACCTTCTTCCAGCCTGGAACAAGTTTCAGATGATATGTCCGCGTTGGGTTCAATTGTTCAGTCTGATGTGATTGCATATGATGTAACTGCTTACCGCAATGTATTGGATTCTCTGATTGAAACCAACCAGATGCAGCGAGACGATCTGGCTCAGGCAATTAATAATGCGGTGGATGCGCAAGACGTTCCTCTGGCTCAGAAAGAGTTGCTTCGGTTGGATCAGTTGATAGCGGTTCTCAATGAGGAACGGCAGTTATTAGATGAGCTGTGCGATAATGCGTCAATATGGTTGTGGATCATTGAAGTGAAAGAAGAGTAAGCGTGTTGATAAGTTGTTAGAAACTATACACATGTTGTATACAACATGTGTATAACTGCAGGAGTTATACACATGCTGTACATGCACTTTGCCTAGGTCAACTACCTAGGGTCGTTTTCCCTAAATCATCGAGAATTCTACTTACCCGTTGAGATTCTGAAAGAGCCTCCCCAGATATGGGATCAATTGCTTCGCATCCTCCGTCCAAAACGGCAGTACAGATCTTACCGCATGCTGCAGGATTACCAGCTAGATGTGGGGCGTCGAGGAGTCCTACCTTTATGGCAAAGGCTAGCACCTTTGGGTCAGTAAGCGGGTCTTTGGAACTCGAAAGCGCCGGAACCATCTGGGGGAGTCTTTCTATGGCCTCAAGAAGCACTTTTGCTTCTTGGATGAGATGCAATTTCCTTTTCTGCACCCGCGGATCTAAAGTCATGTCAGGCATGCTTGGAATGCAATTGGCTATGACTCCCTCTGCTATTTTGCAGCTTTCTATGATCTCGCTTGGGGTAGCAGCGTGATTGGCCTCGCAATAACTTACGACGTGCAAGATGTGTGGTTTCATGTTCATGCTCAGCAAAGTTGATGCCGCCAAATGACCTTTCGCCATATCAAGATCTACTGGAAAACTGGCCAATCCAGATCTCACCTCGCGCCATATCCTAAAGTCGCCGTCTGCTAGCTGCTCGATGAGATGCAATTTTGCCAACATTTTGCCAAGATCCATTGTAGCTGACGTTTCAGGTGGGGTGTTGAACATGAATTGGGCTACGTAGTCTCTGACACCCATCTTCTTAGCGGTCAGAGCTCCTAAGTAGGCGGTTGCAACAGCAACTACGTCAGGAGCCCATCTCAGACTCCACTGATGCGATTCGTTAACCTCTACTGGGATGCCCTGGTCGGCGTGCCATTTGATCGCTTGTTGAGCTTCTTTTATAGAATCTTCAATCTCTCTTGGACCTCTTTTGTCCAAGACGTTGTACCATGAAAGAGGGATTGCGGCCCACGCATTGTTTATCGTGTCTAAGAGTACTCTAGCAAAAGGAATTACGTCCCTAGTTCCGCTGTAGCACCTCATAAGGGGGTAATTCCCCCTCCTTGAAGCTTGATATAGTCTCTCAAAATCTCTTGCGTTCCTTACCGGCACTCCTCCTGAACCTTGCTGGTCCGGATCCATTTCTTCCGGATGAAAGAAGTTTTCTTGTGCATTCTGGTCAGGGCCAATGGAAATCACATCAAGCACCCCAGAGTCGGCGAGTTTTTCGATCCCGGATATCGTTTCATCGAGAGAAGGAAGTCCGAAATGGTGCCTTATTATGGGATATGGAGATTTCCAGTTAATTCTATCTATGAGGGAACTCGGATAAGTTGTTTCTTCTGAGACTGTTCCGGACTCGCCTCTTAGGTACGCCATAGTTTCGCTAATATCTTCTTCGCCTGAAAAGACTTTTTCGAAGACCCCGGATGCTCTAGCTACTTCTGCAACCGGAGGCGTACCTCCGAATATGAGCCTGGGCTTTGGATTTACCCCATGTTCGTCCAAAGCCTTGACAAGCCTTTCAATGAGGCGTCTTGCTGCAGACGGGTCGAGTCTGTAACCTATTGCAAGGACATGAGGGCGATTCTCCCGCGTCCAGATGGCGATTTCTTCTGGGGACTTGGCCGAGCCTATGAACTGCGTTTTCCAACCGGCAGATTCTGCGAGTTTGAAGAAGTTGAAAATCCCGGCCACATGTATGCAATCGCCTATGGAAGCCGCAGCCATTGTCTTTGGGGTTGCCTCGCTTCTTTTGGCCGTTTCTTTCATTACTCATCAGCCCCATTCAAGACAAAATGAGTGATCTCCTCTGGGGTCATGCCGGATATGCCCATCATTTCCGCAGTTCTCCCAGTTGCTCGATAATCTATTCCATGAAGAGCGCTCGCCATAGTTATTGCCGACTCTATGAGAGGAACTTCTATACCAGCGATCTGAGCTAAGGATGCCAGAGGAACAAGACTAAAAGGAATGTCTTCGAATATATACCGGGTGTTAAGGGTGCGGGGAGCCAGAATCCCTTCATAACCTGGATTAGCTTGGACCGCCTCGTACACCGAAGACGCCTTTACTTCATAGGCTTCTTCCATCCAGTCCAGCACTGATCTAACAGAAACACTGAAAGCATTTGCTACTGAGAGACGTTCCTCGTCTAACTTCTCTAATGCCTTTGCTACCGAAGGCGTGATCCCATCTTTGTAATGCTGGTACTCAAGACCGCTTTCGATGCGCCCTGCATTAAGTATGGTGGGCAGAGGATGGAATATGGCCCCGATGTTGTCAAAACTGGTAACCAAAACGCTTTCTACAGGCACAAACTGGGGATACGCCAATCGAAGCTGTCTTACTACGTCAATCGTCCGAATTGCCGGGAGTGCCGACAATGGCACTTGATGCTTGATACCGTAGATGTGAGACCTTCCTGGTTCAATTGTTCTACTTGCATATACGAATGTGCCTGCTTCTGCAATAGTAACATCTGCACAGCACCCATGTTCTCTGAGTACCTTCCTAAATTCAAGAGCTCCGCCGGTGCGTCCAGGGTTAAGGACAACTACCTGACCGTCAGTTAGCCAAGGGGCCATTTGCTTCGCTATATCCCGGTGTCCTGAAGCAGGTACAACAACCATGATTATTTGAACGCCGCTAACTGCTTCACCCATATCATGGGTCATTATGTTCGGTTGAGCAAACCCGTTTATTTCGCCCTCAAGCATAATGCCTCCAATTTCATTTAGAGCGGCTATTTTGTCTTCGGATCTGTTCCATAGGTTAACGCCAAAGTTCCTCAATGCAAGAAAACCTGCCATTGCCTGGCCACCGTTTCCCGCTCCTATAACCGCAAACGATGATTCGGTAATTGTGTCAGTTAGTATAGGCACTTTTGCCACTTTATAATCAACTCCTTATTGATAGTAAATATTAAGCCTGTGTCGCACTATGGAAATGTTTCGCCGCATGTTTTTTGAAGCGTTTAAGAGCTCCTTCGAGGATCAATCTAATGAGTTCTGTATACCCAATACCTGCTCTTTCTGCGATTCGTGGCACTTCGCTGTAACCAGGTGTTAGACCAGGAAGTGTGTTTATCTCGAGTACATAGGGAACAGAGTCTTCAGAGACTCTAAAGTCTATTCGTGCAATATCTCTGCAGCCGATGGCTGCAAAGGACTCAAGCGCTAGATCTTGAATTTCACGTGTTAACTCAGGCGAGATTTCTGCAGGGCATACAGAAAGGACTTTGTCGTCAGTCTTTACCTCATATGTGTAAAGGGCTTCTTCATCTAGAAGTATTTCTTGTATAGGAAGGACTGTAGGTTTAGGATACCCAACTAGCGCGACAGTAAACTCACGGCCAGGTATGAATTGTTCTACCATGATAGGTGGTCCTACAGTTTCCATCAGATTGAGAACCAGTCGTCTAACTTCTTCGAAATAATGGGCTATGCTATTGGCATGGATGCCCACACCCGATCCTTCCGCTGACGGTTTTACTATTACCGGACTAGGTAGTTTTCCGTTCGAAGGAAATGAATCCAGTTCTTCAGCGCTATGGACGACGATGAATTTGGGAGTTGGGACATGCCTGTGTTGAAGTATTATTTTGGTTATGTCTTTGTATAGTGCTAGCACATGTGTTTTTGCTTCCGAGCCAGTGAATGGTATATCGGTTAACTCGAGGATTGCGGCTACATTTGCCTGCTGTTTCTTCGAATTATACCCGCTTGCTATGTTAAACATCGCGTCGGGATGAACTGCTTCGATCTCATGTAGGATGTTCGGCCCAACTTCTATCATATGGACGTTATGGCCTAGCTCCAACAAGGCTCCTGAGACTGCTTTGCGTGTAAGTTCATTACGTTGTCTTGAATGGGGATCGGCCTGCGCAATCCTGCTTTGGATAGGGTCGGTTATGACCGCAATTCGCATGGTGCACCACCTCCTTTGCCGTAGTAGCTATGAAATCTGCATTGTCTCATTATGGGCACATAAGTAGAAAGACACGTCGAAGACCTTAGCGATGAAATGGCACCGCATCCAGACAAACGAAAAAAGCTCCTCGCTTAGGTCGCGTGCATAGCGCGAACTTCGCCCATAATTGAACGTGAGATAGTGAATACGATGGAGGCTAACTGACAATGCTAAACGACACCTAGAAGGTGCCAGAAAACGCGGCCTCCCTTTTCTACGCTTACGAAGTTAGCTGACGGGCTCGGGTCGAAAGGGCGTAACCCTACGCAAACTTGCGATTAGCCCCAAAATATCGGTTCCTCCGTTCTCTCTTACGAGAGATTCAGCGCTGAACCATAGGTTCTTGTTGCTCACGTACAATTGCAGTATAAAGCCCTAGGAGTCCCGTTGTCAACTTTTTCGAAGAAATCTTGCTATCAAGTGGGTACCACATTTCCCAAAATCATATCACTTTTGTGTGTGGAACGACTCCTCTAATTCCGCCTCTAGGGTTGTCCGTGTCTCCTTTGTATCTGGGTAGGAATTGTCTCGGAGAGTTCGGGCTATAGCTCTGTCGGCAGGCACCCAATCCAAATCGTTGAGGTTGGAAGGTTCCACCCAGTTCATCTGAGTGTGGTTGCGCAGAATGGGAATTCCTTGTGCGCTGCATTCGAAAGAAAATAGCCTCATGAAAAAAGAGCCGTAATCGTAATCTACCTTTAAGAAAGGAGTTGTATTTGTAATGTGTACTGATAACTCTTCTAGAATCTCTCGGGCTATGCATTGCTCCAAAGTTTCACCTGGTTTTACCTGGCCGCCTGGGAATTCCCAAAGTCCTTTGAGGTCTCCTCTATCTCTTTGGGCGGCTAGTATCCTTCCAGCACCATCTCTTATGATCGCTGCAGTCACCAGCTTGAGAATGTCCTTGTCTATCGCGTTCTCAATGTTGGCTGCTGTAGCATCTAGCTGTGCCAATATGTTCTTTCGATTTCCGGCGGAGTGGGCCTTTGTGTGGCATACAGGGCATAGGGCAATTAGGTTAGAAGGGTTATCTATGCCGTAGTCGCCTACACCGTTTATGTAATGGATCTCCAAATACGGATTTGCGTTCTCACAAGAAAAAGGCGCAGGGTAGCCACAACATTCGCAGAATCCGTTAGCTCTTTGAAGAACATATTGCATTAGCATTCTGGTGCGCTTATCATATTGATTTCGTTCATTGCAAATATGCCTGTGATCGATGGTGCTATAAGGTGAATTCGTGAAACTCATGTACTCATTTTTCCGTAAGGGATTGTATGCAGATATAGCTGGCTCGCGTAGATCTAGAAAAGTCGTTGCAATATTGTTCTGTTTTGGGAGCTCAGATGAAGGATAGGTTCTCACAGGTGCCAACCGAAACACAATTACGCGTCTTTTTTTCCCAGAAGCGTCTATGTCCTTGTGGTAGTGATCTACGTAGTTCATGAATCCTTGGAAACGATAGAGCCCCTCAGTAGGTTTTGCGCTTTCAAAGACCATTAGGACCTTGCCTGCTTCTAGGTGGTTGCGTACAGATTTGTTCCCTCTTTTCATCTGCATGTCAAAAGACTGACCCTGGCCTGTGAAGTGGTAGAATCCGTCTAGTTGCCAGCCGTCGTCTTGCATATATCCCAATGCGTTTTTTCTTCGGAAAAGGAGCACGCAAGGAGCTGAGCGTGGAGTAGATATACCTCCTTGTTCTTGACCTCCGAGCATGTTATTGATTTCTTTTCGAATGTAGACTTGGCCTATATAGAAATAGGCAAACAGGTGAGAAATATCCATGGTACCAATCCTTCATATGAAACATCTAGGTTTTGATTCTACAGGAAAAGCTCTGTTTCCTTTAGTATGGAAAAGTTTCGCTACTTGCTCCAGAACCATCTCGGTTTTTCACATTTTCATATATCCAAACCGGTGAGGTATTATTGTCTCAATGAGGACGAAGATTCGACTCAGGAGGTGTGTAGGTTGCTCAAAGTAAGTAGGGCACTTGAGAAGGAAATTCCTATACTCCCCGAGAGACCGGTGATCATGGTCATCGGAGAGATTGATACAGGGAAGAGCACTTTGGTTGCTGTTATGGCGGCATGGTTTTGGGAGAGGGGAAACAAGGTAGCTGTTGTCGACTCAGATATAGGGCAATCAGACATTGGTCCACCCGGTTTTGTCTCTTATGGATTTGCAGAAGGGCCCATTTTATCGCTCAAATCTGTAAGGAGGGAAGGCTCATACATGGTTGGGAAGACCTCCCCATATGGGCGGGAGCTTTCTGTGCTAGTTGGGGTTCAATCTTGCGTGAGGGCAGCCAAGGACCAGGGGGCAGACGTCATACTAGTCGATACTTGTGGGCTGGTTAGACCGACAGCAGGTGTGCAGCTGAACTGTGCAAAGGCGCAGGCCATTGAAGCTGATATCATGATATCTCTGAGGACACCCGCGGTTGTCCCGCTCATCGAATCTTTGAGATCATTGGGTTTTAAAGTTAAGGAGTTCAAGCCCCTTGCGGGTGCCCGAAATAGGTCCGCTCAAGAGCGGGCACAGAACCGAGTATGTTGTTGGAATGGATACCTCGGTCAAGAAGCGCGAAGTGTGGCGATAGATTCCTCCAGAGTCAAGGTACTTCGGTGGTGGGGAGAGAGCAGGTATTCGGAAACAAAGAATCCAAACTACGGAATTGTGGCAGCAGTACCTGACCCCAACAGGTCAAGCCTTCAAATTCCATGTGTACTCATAAAATCTGAAGAGAAGATGAGGCTGTTAGGTCAACTACCCGAAGGTTACTTGCCTCGTGTTGTATGGGTGTCCTCGTATGAGTTAGGGGTTGATGCAGGTAGGGTTACCTCCGGTTAGGGTCAAATCCTTTCTTTTCTGTAAAAAGCCTTCTGGTGGACTGATACGTAACACATGCCTAACACGCCGCGACGGCGGCCTGTTGTAATTCGTTGGTCATCATCGCCGTTTGCTCTTGTTTCCACTCCACATACGCCCTCATATCGAAATACTGCCGGTCGGTAGACCAGGCTTTGTCTTTCTCCATGAGCAAAGCCTCCAGCAAGCGCTTAAAAAGATTCAAGACAGCCACCGCGTCGTCGAATCCCTGCTCCAGGCGGCCTCACGTTCCACTCCTTGACCAAGGATTCCAACCTTTTGCACAGTTCCTCAGTGATTTTGGCCACCTTCCTGGTTGATATCCCGTTTATCACCATCTCCATTAAAGCTAGGATCAAGGCCTGCTCGCTCCTTTGAAATCGGGCGAAAAGTTCAGGTGAAAACTTCCCCTCCCGTACCTGAGGCACTGACAACACCAACCGGTCAACTTCGGTAGCCTTGGCGCTCCTCAGTCCTCTCGTAAGGCTTCGCCTGCAACGTCTCAGTCACCTCAGCCTCAAGTACTTGGTTCAACAATTGCTCCACAAGTCTGGCCATCGCTCCATCTTCCTTAAATAGTCCGTGCACAATCTCGTCCGAAAGTGTAATCTGATATTGGGTCACTGCTGCTCCTCCTCGACTAGTGATTTTCTTTCCTATCAACCAGTCTACCGGAGGAGCCAGTGGCCCGGATCAATCACGATCCCTTTTTACAGAAGTATAAGGACACTACTAGTATTACCTCTATGGAGATTTAGATCTGGTATTGAAGGGGTTTTTGTTTGAGCGCTAGAATGCTACAAAGCATGGAATTGCGAGGCGGTGTCTATCTAGATAGGTGTATGCAGGGTAACCGCAACTCCCTGAGGCATTAGCTATGTGAGCGTACTTAGCGAACAGTTGTGTATGTGGTGTTTTCCGCCCAGGTGTAGTAGCGTAAAAAAACCCTGCCTTCGACGGAAAGTATGGGGCTTTTGACGATGTGCAAGCGATGGAGGAAAGGCAGGTAAATGCCTGAAATGAATGGATCATGGTGACCCATCATGTAGAGACGTTGGCCAAATGCACGATTACGTGCTATTATTATTCCTGTTGAAACGGCTTTAGCCTACCTATGAGGAATGGAAACTTCCTAGAACCACTCTGCATGGGCTTCTTGCATCGAGTTTAGCCTACCTACGAGGGATAGAAACCTTCTTCTCGCGATATCGCCTCTATGGTGTTTCCCTGTTTAGCCTACATACGAGGCAAACAAAGCATTCCGAGGGTATTCTAGCTATAGACGTGGAACAGATGTTGAATAGCGATGGAATTGGGACAATGGGCTGATGCTAGTCGCATTGCGGTATATGTTTCTATCCTGATGTCCGAACGAATCATAGATTCGTAACAAGGGAATACCCGGATTTGTTATCGGTAGAGAAAAACCTTAAAAAACCATATAAAGGGAACACTATAGAGATCGTAGTCCACGTTCATATGCGAATATTTGAGTAGGGTCGATGTTTACAGTTGAACCATGCTACTTTCAGGCGGAACGTTCATAATACTCCAAGAGAACTTCTAATGGTATGCTAATTGTCAAGTTTTGCCTAGCAGAAATGTCCCCAGTCACCCTGTGCTTGCTCACCAGGAACAGCTTCAACAGGGCGATACGTGCGCTCATCGTGGGGCCTGATGCTTTGAATGTACCGGGTGACGGTTCTTTCAGAACCTTCGTAAGGAACTGGAGGTAGGAGGCTATTGTGGTTATCGCCTGCACATGACAGGGTTGATTTCCACGAACAGCTCAACTCCAACCATTTCGGCTTGCTCCTTCCTAAGTGGTTTTTGTTCTCAAAGAATCTTTCTACTCGGCTTGGAACAAGTCTTTTTATTGTCCAAAAGTGTTAGCTCGATGCAGAATAGGTTATAGTTACTCTTGGCTTACCGTTGTACAATGAGAACATAGAGCTAGTGACGATGCAGTTATTGTCATCACAAGGAGCTGTTGATTAGATGATTGAACAGTATTACAAACTAAACAGCACTCTTGGTTGGACTTATGAGGATGAACCAGATGGGTCTTGCGAGTATGCAGCGACTATGGATGCTTCATATGGAGAAACATCCGATGACAATAAGACCATAGGCGATGAGAGTATTGGTAACCCATCAGGCAGAAAGAATCACACCCTCAATGCCCCTATAGGTGTTTTTGATTCAGGAGCAGGTGGATTAACTGTTGTACGGCAAATCGAAAGACTTTTGCCAAATGAAAGCGTCCTTTATTTTGGGGATACAGGGAGGGTGCCTTACGGCCCTAGACCGCAGTCTCAGGTACGCGAGTTCTCAGTCCAAATAGCGGAGTTTTTGAGAACAAAAGGGGCAAAGGCGATCATAATCGCATGTAACACGGCTACTGCTGCTGGTCTTGAGGCAGTTCAAAAGAGTTTTCCCGGACCAGTAATAGGTGTCATTAAACCAGGAGCTGAAAGTGCTTATGCCCAGGCAGGCGCCTGCGGAAGAATAGGTCTCATAGCGACTCAAGGAACGGTAACGAGCGGTGTTTACGATCAAGAACTTGCTAGTTTAGGGTATACACTTCCGCTGATAAAGCAGGCCTGTCCAGACTTTGTGACCCTTGTGGAAGCAGGTATGCAAGATCAGAGTGCGATAGAAGATGCAGTTAAGAGATACATGGGGTTGTTCCACGAATCCCAAGTTGATGTCCTTATCTTAGGGTGTACCCATTTTCCGTTGCTTGCCGAGGACATCAAAAAGGAGCTGCCTGGAGTGGTCTTGATAGACCCAGCCATTCAGACTGTAATGGTCATGAAGGAAATACTCAAAGAGAACGGGATATTAGCAGCGCCTGACATAAAACCTGCGTACAGATTCTTTTGTTCGGGGGACCCGGATTCCTTTTCTAAGAGTTTGGACTTGATTCTTGGTTCAAATGATTATCCAGTAGATCACGTGACTTTATAGGTAAGAGCGTTTTAGCAGTTTGTTTACTAGCAATGGTAAGGGTGTACCATTGCTAGTAAACTCTTCTGAGCAAGAAAGGCTAGCGCATATATTGAACTTGACCAAAACTGCTAAGCAGCAAATCAGTGGCCTCATCCGGATAGCGTTTGCTCAATATGCCACAAGATGCCATAATGTAGTCTTTATCCAGAACGATTTTCGCAGCTTTTGGATAGAGCTCGCGACCGCTTCCCTGTCCTATCAGTCCTGTCAGCGATTCTTCGCCTCCTGGCAACCGGGTTAAAGGTCCCCCTGTTCCGATTATCGTCCTTACACTCGAAAGGTCCTTTCCAGACGCGACCATTATTCTGCCTTGCGGCCCATAAAGATACTTGATAGATCCTACATGGCGTCTGAAAGCGACTTTGCACGCGAGATCTCTCAAATATGACACAAGCCTTACTTGCCTGCCCTCTTTCGGTATGACTTCAAGATGATTCAACACCTCTTCTGAGGCAAACCCTAGATCAGCATCGATCCTATCTTTGACCAGGCTAACCAGATGTTTTGCGTTGACATGGATTCCAAGGTCACCTTCGACAGTTCTTTTCGCGAAGGGTTCTGGGCTTTCAAGTATCGCTTGTATCTCAGGGCTTCCTTTCGCCACCGAGTGTACGTCAGTGGTCGCACCGCCTACATCAACTACGCAGAGGTCTCCGAAAGTGTTCCACAAAAGCTGAGCAGCTTCCATCACTGCTCCGGGTGTAGGCATTATAGGTCCGTCTACCATGGTTCGGATTCGGTCCATACCGGGCGCCGTGACTATGTGCTCTTCGAACACTTGTTGAATCACCTTTCTTGCAGGCTCTACTGAAAGCTCGTCGACTCTCGGGTATACGTTGTCGACGATGTAGGTCTTTATTCCTGCTTTGGTTAGCGTCTTTTCTACCTCGCGCCGAGCTGCAATATTTCCCGCGTATATGACAGGTGTTTTCAGCCCGGATTCGGCTATCATCTGAGCATTTCTGATTGCAGTTTGCTTTTCTCCATAGTCTACTCCACCTGCGAGCATTATGATTTTCGGTCGGATCTGTTTGAGTTCTTCAATGTCGTCAGGGGTCATTTCGCCGGCGGTTACCATCTTTAGCACCGCGCCTGCCCCGAGGGCGGCTTCTTTTGCTGCCTTTACAGTCATATCGTAGACTAGTCCGTGCACTGTCATGGAGAGTCCTCCGGCTGCACTAGATGTTGCCATCATAGAACCCCACTTTATGCTGTTAATGCCCAAGTTCGATGAGAGATCGTCTATAGCTGCGTGTAAGGCTACGGTGATGTCTGTAGGATCCATCATAGTAGCGGACAAACCCTGCCCAAGGAAGCGTGTCGCTCCCTGGGCAAGGTCAAAAGCATTCACAACAGTTGTAGTGCTGCCTATCTCGGCTACCAGAACATCAATTTCCATTTGAGGTGGTCCCTTCACTATGGGTGTTTGACCCCAACTCTCTTTTCTTTTCTACTAAGAATGAAGCTACGTGGATGCCCTTAGTTCCGCGCCCAAACCCTGCATCCAGACCTGCTTCTAGGGCGAGATCGTTTGTGACCTGAGTACCTCCTGCAACGAGGATAAACTTGTTCCTTACGCCCTTTTCTTCGCAGATTTGAGCCAATCGCTCCATGTTTTTCCGATGTACATCGGCGTGGCTAATTATGGTGGATATAAGGATGGCGTCGGCGTCTTCTTCGATAGCAGCATCGACCATTTTTTCAACTGGAACGGATGTGCCTAGGTAAACAGCTTTTATGCCAAATCCTTCAATCCCGCCGTGTTTTATGTCTATAATTTCTCGCATACCTACTGAGTGCTCGTCTTCGCCTACTGTGCCGCATACGACCTTCATAGGGTTTTCTGAGATATACCTTCGTATCTCATCTTCAGAAAGAAGCATGGGTTTTTCAGGTATCTCCAAGGTACTTTTATCTATTGCGAAAGGGACTATTCCCTTGAGTTCGATGAGGGTGCCTTCTGACGGGTGTATGACCCTTTTGTGGATAACCTCAGGTTCAAGAAGTCCTAGTTTCTTGGCTATCTCTAACGACGCGTATTCTGCGATTTCCTCTCTTTCGGGAAGGAACACGGTAAGAGTTATATAGCCATCACCCTTCCATTGAACCTCGGGTTTTATCATGTTTTCGGGCAGATCTTGATCTGCTTTCCTCAGTCTCACTTCGACGTTATCTTCAGGATCTAGTTCATCAATATAAACGATCTTATCTCTATTGCAGAACGTACAACCTGATACGAGATCACAGGGTTTGGAGATACCTTCCGGCAAGTTATTGTATCCGAAGTGCTCACACACAGGCGCCATGTAATCCGTATCTCTTTTGACTATGCTTCCCGCCGCAATTCCACCATTGGGGTCTCTTGAAATTCCATCGCCGTTTCTTTCAGGATAAAGACCCGAATCGACGAAAAAGCCTTCGTGCACTGCATTGAAGTAACCCTTTTCCTTTATTTCTTCTAAGAAGAGGACCGCCCTTTCTGCAATTTCTCTAACCTGGTTGAAAAGAGGCCCGTCTTTTCGGAACTCCAACATGTCCTTAAGACCGTCCATTCCCACAAGGGCTTGCTTAGCTGTTTCTACCGCTGCTACGTTATTGTAATGCCATGGTACATTTCTTCCCTCATCCGGCGTAATGGTGCTTTGGACGTCTGCAGAAGTAAGGCGCGATACAAGTAGGTTCAGAACGTGAGTTACGGTGGCTTCTCTGGAATCGGATTCGATATATCTTGTGTTCTGTTGTGCCCTTATCTTGTAGTCAGAAAAGAGCCATCTCAGGCATACAGCGTAGGGGAGGTCGTACGATAAAGCAGGTGCCGGGGGCGCTGTTGGTGGAACTGACGAAAGAGCTATGTTCTCCTTCTTCATGCCCACCATCTCGGAGAAGACGCAGTTTATAGCATGTTGGACCAAGAGTTCGGGCATGACTTTCCATGCCTCTCTTGCTGTTGCATTTGCGTTGTGGGCTCCGTCAATCTGAAGCATGCCGCACGAAGCCATAATCTTTTTCGCTGCAGCGGCATCTACAAAAGATCTCAGCATATTGATGTTCCTGTAAAGGACGTTGTATTGAGGATCTTGGTGAGCGCCATTTACTCCTTCTTCGGCAAACATGACCGCTATCTCTGGACCTGCTACGCCAGATATATACGAATGGAAGTTGATTGGTCTGCCTACTTCATCTTCAATTAGGTCTAGCGCCTTGCGGCTAGCTCTTACCTGTTTTCTGGTTACAGGGATCCCACCTACCCCCTCTGGGGTGCCCTCCAAAAGACCATCTATGTGGCTTTGCCCTGTAGTGCGAATGACCATTATATGATCTGCACCATGCCAGGCTGCCATTCGCATGCGACGCAAGTCGTCTTCGAAACGACCCGAAGCTATCTCTGTAGTTATCACGCAATCCGGTTGTGGGTCTACTCCGTCAAAATACTTGGCTGCGGGTAGAGGCACACAACGACTTAGTGGAGCCGAAGTTTGCTTGTATTCAAAAGGCCCAAGTTTTTGGCCCGGTTCGGGTTTTCGCCAGGTCCATCCTGAACGTTTAGGCCTGTAATTGCTTAAGTCTCTGAGGATTTCTCTTACATCAAGTTTTTCGTTGGGATTCAGACCGGGATCCTTTTGGTTAGGTGTGTTGTTTACTTGCATGGTCAATCATTACCTCCCAGCGTCTGTTGAAGTTCATCCCAGCCCTTGTTATCGGCTAGTTCTTTACCTGCTGAGATGTAATCCGCATTTTTGAGGTTAGCATATTGGAGCACTAGATTGCCGACTCCTTTTCCAAGGAGTTTTCTTTTCTCTGCGCCAGATACTATTGCCTGAGCTTCCAAACTAGAGAACCCCATCCGAAGAAGGACGGATCTTTCTATTGAAGGTGAGGTGTGGGTGTAGGCTAGATCATATAAAGGTTCTACGATCTCGCGGGCTAATGTCCAGAATCTTTCCTTTAACTCATCGTCTGTCAATTTGGACAAATGTTCCCTACGTTTGTCAAAATCACTTTGTCTTTGCATCAAAATCTCACTCCCAAGTCTCTTATAACTGATGTCACAAAATCAGGGTCGGTTTTGGTATCTTCTGCCAGAAATCGTATATCCTCCTCGGCAACGTGTTTCACTTTGTTTCTTTCCAAAGCGTTTCTAATGTAAGACCTTCGCATCCTATTGAGATCCATTTCCGTGGCGGTGATTTGGGAGAAATCCTGAGGAATCACTATGGTTGTTCCAGGCTTGTTCTCTTTAGGGGCACCACGTTTCACCGTAATTCCGTTTTGCTTGGCAAAATCCAATTGTGCCCAAGGGTGTTTTCCCGCCCCTGTGTACTCTGTTTCTTGGACTACCACGATCTCGTCTTCGGGAAGCTCTCTTGCTAAGGCGATGGCAGCAGCTAAGGAAGTATTTCCCGCAGGTCCTCTCTCCATGCCTTCAACTTGGGCAAGGGCTTCTGTAACATAAAACACCTCACCTTGAGTTACCGTGACGTACCTGTCTAGGTATCTAAGGGGTCTTGCTGCGTTCTTCGGCACATCAGTCCTATCAGGCCAGGTGGCAAAAGGTACCCCAAATCCTGTATGCCCTGTGGTGAAAGATTTCTTGTTAAAGTCATTGTCAGATGCCATATGCAGACCTGAGAGGTCTACGCTTGCACCTATGATAGTGCTGTTTTTCGCCCCTGCTTTCAAGGCACCTCTTGCAGTGCCAGTGACATTTCCACCGCCTGCGTGGGTCACCACAATGTACGCCGGGTCTTTACCGTATGTCGCCCTTATCTGCTCTACGAGTTCATATCCTAGCGTTTCTACGCCTGAGATTCCGAAGGGACTATACAACGATGCATTGAAATATCCGGTTTCCTCCAGAAGTATCAAAGACACATAGAATAGCTCAGGGCCAACAGTAAGCTGAACAACTTCTGCGCCGTATGCTTCGCATTTCCTAGATTTTTCTATGATCTCTGGCTGACCTACATGACGAGAATCAAAGACTTCTTGAACTATTATGCAACCTAGGTTTTTCATTGCCGCTTGAGATGCCACCGCTGCTCCATAGTTGCCGCTTGTGGCAGCTAGAACTCCAGGATAGCCAAGTTTCTTTGCGTGGTGAATTGATACGCTGGCTCTCCTATCTTTGAAACTCCCAGACGGGTTAGCAGCCTCGTCCTTTATGAGTATCCTGGCGCCAAAACCCCTTTTTGAGGTTTTTCTAACGAGATCTGTTATGTTCCTTAGCTCCAACAAAGGTGTGTTTCCAACACCTGAGTCGGATTGGATCTGCCTTACTTCTTCTAGAGAATAGCCTGCTTTTGCCATCATCCCCTCATAATCGAAGGCTATGTCAGATATTATGAATTCATCGTAGTTGAGCCCGAGGGCTCTCGACATTATTTCAGCCCTGCGCTCCATTACCGCGTCGTAGGATGTGTCTTTTGCCAAGTCATTTCCCCTCCTTCAAGGTAGATCTAAGCTCTTGCCCAATTGCGGAGAGCTCCGAGGCACATGGTCCGAACGTGTGAGTATACTCTGGATTGATTCTAGTCAGAGTTCCCTTGACGTATCGATTCGCAGGAGTCTTTATTGTCACTTCTTCTCCCACGGTACCTTCTTTTTCTGCCCAGCCCTTTATCCAACACTCAAGGGGTACTTTCCGGGTGTCCTCAGGGATGTCCCCTGTACGTTCACAGGCCTCAAGGACTACGTAGTGAATCTCAACCCAGTCATCTTTTTTACATTTGTCACTCATCTTTAACACCTCGTTAAATAGCATTTGAGATAAACCTTGGAATCGGTAAATCGATCATAGTAAGGAGCCCTGGAGGAGCATCTATCACTAGCGGGATCATGTTAACAGCCATAGCCATTGTGCCTATTCCTCCAGGAATCTCAGGCTCAATTGTCAAGTTGACAGGGGGTTCTCCGTCGATTACGACATAGTCGCCTGTCCTGACTCCTTCAGCTTCTGGGCATACCTGCTGGGGATGTTCAAGAAATATGACTTCGCGTCCGCAAGAGTATGCTCTTGCCGTGTGCCTACAACCTGCCACGTTGCCTGGTGTGACATCTACGTAGTTGGTTTTGCGCCGTACGTTGGTGATTATGGGTTGCCTTTCTTCGACTATGTCTTCGATAGTCCACCCTAGCGCCTTTGCGATCAGCATGATCGATTGCCTGAAGCCGATATGCCCCACGATATTGCCCGAACGTATCCCTTGTTCAAATTCCTCAGGAGTTGTGCCTACGCCTTGGGTACGCATGACCGTTGGCCCAAATGGAGCCAGATCATTTACGCGTTTTGCATGGATATGTCTTACCTTTTTGCACACTCCGGATAAGGATACGACTAGGGTATCGAGCACGAAACCAGGGTTTATGCCAGTGCCCAAGACCGTTTTTCCTCGGTTCAGAGCCAAGGCATCTAGCCTCTCGGCGATTTCTTTGGAGTCTATCCATGGATATGACATCTCTTCTGCAATGGTGATTACGTTTGCATCGTTTTCCAGTGCGAATTCTATTTGGGGGGATACTTCTTCAACAAAAGATGAAGTAGCAATTAGGGCAATATCTGGATGACTCCCAAACGCCTCTAGGTGATCCCCTGTTACCTTTACACCTAAAGGCGCTCTACCTAAGAGTTCCCCGACATCTTTCCCCACTTTTTGCGGGTGCGTATCTACCAC
>Ga0255342_1003030_pt1 | contig 19544 bp, 29 predicted proteins | sample wastewater_treat_3_FD_192416 | JGI IMG/M metagenome (GOLD analysis project Ga0255342, IMG submission 192416) | Wastewater microbial communities from Lulu Island WWTP, Vancouver, Canada - plant14 | ecosystem: Engineered > WWTP > Wastewater > Unclassified | place: Canada: Vancouver, British...
AAACGTCCTTTTCTTAGGTGGCGCAGTTGAGCGGAAATCGAAGCTTGCGGATCACCTGTGGCCCGCTGTATCTCTTCCAGCGTCCGCCATGTCCCGTCGATCATCAGGCGGTAAATCCGCAATGTCTGTCCCTCAAGCCGGGCGCAGTCGGCGGCGTTCACCGGGCCTTCGTAGCGGGCCGTCTTGATGTAGTCTTCGATGGAGAGCTGGTTCATAGTTCTAACCCCGCAAATAGTGGTTGTGCCGACATAATTCTTTTTTCAGCGATTGCTGTGTATTCCTTTTCCAATTCAATTCCAATGAACCTGAACCCTTCAAGTGCCGCCGCTTTCCCTGTGCTTCCTGAACCCATGAACGGGTCAAGGATAGTGCCGCCGGGAGGCGTGACAAGTTTGCAAAGGTAACGCATTAAAGAGGTGGGTTTAACGGTTGGGTGATTATTTCGGCGTTTTGTTTCCCGTAAATTTCCGCTTCCTGTTTTAATGGGATAATTGTCGTCTTCCATCATCCCACAATCCGATAACGGTAATTCGCCACACCCTTCGTCCCTGTCCTGTTTTGAAGCCTTAGCGCAATAAAAGAAGCGGGCGGCTGAACCGGAGTCGCCATTAAGATATTCTCCATCAATCTTATTTATGTTAAAAATACCATTAGCTGTTCCTGTTGCTTTCTTTTTTATACCACTTCCACTCTTTGTCTGTGGAAACAAATCTAACACTTCTTGCGAACCGTCGTGGATCAGGTTGGCAGGGAAACGGCCCCTTGCAATAGTTATTCCCACTCTTTCTGTTTTTGTTCCCATTATCTTGGATGAAGATTTGCCTTGATTTGGATATTCTTTCCCTCTTTTCAGATAATAGGAATCTCCTGAATTAGGTTCATTTTCTAAATCAACATTGACCCTACACCCGTCTATATTTATCGCCCCTGTTCCGTATTTCATGACATTATTTGCAACTGTCCCGACAATAGGCTTACGAGCAACAATGATTGGTTCCCATGCTGGCTTAAGTGCGGTTCCCCAACCTTGCCATTTCTTGCCTTGTTCGGTTTTGGCTTCGTATGCTGGTAATAGTTCTCCGTTAGGTTCAAGCGTTCCATCTGGATGATAACGGTTTGCGGTGGCAATTCTATGCCCTCTATCCGGAGCACCATGCAACTTGTCAATTCTCAATCCGACATTATGAGATTTCGGAAATCCGCTCCCATACACCCACATCACCGTATCCCGAATCTCCCATCCCGCGTCTTCGATAGCGACTGCCAAACGATGAAAGGTGCGGGTTCCTCCAAAGGCCAGCATAAACGCGCCGGGCTTCGCTACCCTTAACGCCGCTTCCCAAAACGGCACACCCGGAACGCCGTGATCCCAATCCTTCCCCATAAAGGACAAGCCGTAGGGCGGATCGGTGACAATTGAATCAACCGATTCAGCGTCAAGCGTCGGCAGGATGTCTATGCAGTCGCCTTGATAAATCATCGTCTCACCATAAATATTTTCCCGCTTTTAAATTCTTTGCACGCCCACACACCCTCGCTGATCGGCGTCAGCACGCAGTCGTCGGCTGACTTCTGCCGCAGCACCATGAGAATGTATTCCTCGTCGGATTTGCTCATAATGTCCTGTCGCACCTTCGTCATCTGCGACCAATACAGCCCGCACATAACGAGCGCGATGGTGACGATAATGATTGATGACCAACCACCAAATTGACTAATGATCCCTTTCATAATAAACCTCCGTTTATTTTTGTCCTGATTTACGAATAAGGTCGAGCAAACTTATATTAAAAAAGGCCGATACTTTCCGCATATCGTCTAATGACCATTTATTATATTTGAATTTATATGTTAATGCCTGCCGAGATAATCCGAGATAATCAGCAAGAGATACCTGCGTCTTTTTCTCTGATTTTAAATTTTTCTTAATGAATCTTGATAATGCTTTCATGATGAAATCAACCTTTTAATTATTTCATGCAATTCTTCATCGGTTGGTATAGGAGAGTTAAGTGCAATGCTCTTCAATCTATCGTTTCTTTCCTTACCTATCGAGCGTAAAACGGTTGCCTTGAGGTTTGTTAAGTCCTCCCTATGGTGGTAACAGCATAATGATATTCCGTTCTCTAAAAGCCATTTTGTGGCTTTAAATGACCTTCTCTGGATATGGTGCGGATCTAAAGCTAATGCATTACATTTCGAACCATCTATACGTACAGCTTGGCATCTGAAGCCATCTCGCTTCAGAACCGCCATATTCCATGCTGTTGTTGCTTTTTTTTCCAAAGAAGCACGGACACCTTTCTTGATCTTAGGAAGGTAAGTCCGTGCCTTTTTCTGAACCTTTACAGGCTTTGGAACAGGGTAAATCATGCCTACCGAGTCGTAACCCAATTAATAATCTGTTTAGTTACGCTATCTTCAAAACCACTGAAAACCTTTTTCATAAAACCCTCCTGTAATTTAACTTTATGAAAGCCTTTATAGCGAATTTAAATTAAATAGTAAAGACCTATTTTACTTATCTATTGATTGGTGAAATCCATTTACCGCACATTGAACATCGTAGCCACATTTCTTGCTTGTCTTCCGGATGGGAACATCTATCTCTTGGTAACCGTCCTTTTGCTTCTCTAATCTCATCTTCAAGAGCTTGAGTAGGCAAGTTGATGGCCTTATCTACCCATTCTGTAATGATTTCCGCGTCTGCTTCATTCTTGCATAGTGGAGCAATCATGACCAGCTTCCTGATTGAAACATCAAGGCCTCTTGCCTTTATATAATTGCTGAATATCAGAGCCAGTTGAGCATAGATTTCTATCTCTCTCCTCTTTATACCGAGATCAAGTTCACGCAGAAAATCATTTGCATTCCGGATATGGTCACCGTAATGACGATATAATTTATTCTTTATGATGAATCTCCAAATCATACCGAGTTTCAGCCACGCAATTTCCTTTTCGCTGTTCTGCTGTGACATCATCGTTATGATACTATGCATCATGACACCTTTATCTTCAGGGCTCATAGCCTTTATATTTATTTTAGGACATGATGCGATTATTGCTTCTAATTCTGTACCCTGTACTTCCTTAACTACTTTCTTTTGTGTCATGATTCCTCCATTTAAAAATTCAGATAACAAAACGCTAGAGCTGATCGCTGGCCCTTGGCCAGCTCCCGCTCAGCTCTGCGTTAATTCTTCTTCAGTCTGTATTCGTATAAATTATTCCCGACATATCTCTTGTCCCAAATAATTCCTGCTTGCTTTAAATCCGTAAACCGTCTCGAGTAGTGAATCAGCCTTAACTCGTCACGGATAGCGTCTGTTGTGATCGGTCCCAGCAGCAGCCGGTCGTACAGCTTTTGGCATTGAGGCGATAATTTCGGCGGATTGAAATTAAGTTCGGCGTCTTCTGTCATACTGACCTCCACTTATTGCGCTGTTATGCTACCACATTGCAACTTGCCGGGTCTCCCGGTCAAATCGTTCTCTTGCCGCGTTAAAATATATTTCATCTTTCTCAATTAAAATAGCATTCCTTTTTGTGTTAAACGCCGCTATTCCTGTTGTGCCTGAACCGGCACAGTTATCAAGTACCGTGTCGCCTTCATTCGTGTAGGTGCGGATAAGGTATTCAAAGAGGGCAACGGGCTTCTGCGTGGGGTGAAGTCCAGCATCTTTATTATCCGCTATTGAAAAATCCAATATACTTTTAGGATAGTAAATATCATTAACTTTTGCTGGCGCACCATCCATTACGGCAACTTCACCACTTACAAAATAACCGCCCTTCTGCCGTTTCTGCCCTTTCACCATTTCAGGGTTGTAATGGTTTCTTCCTTCAGAGAACACCAAAACATTCTCGTGTATTTTTAAAGGAGCGTATTTGACTTGCGGGAAATTAGCAGCTTTTGCCTTATCCCAAATCCATTCATATTTAAACCATTCGATATTACTCATAACCAGCGCACTTGTGAACGGCTGACTTGCCGTCAATACTATCGCCCCATTATCCTTAATCAGCCGCTTGTATTGCTTCCAAAGAGGTCCAAAGGGGATGATGGTGTCCCATTTACAGGCAGTCGTGCCTCAGCCGTAGGGCAAATCGCACAGCACCATATCAATGCTTTTGTCTTCAATGTATTTCATCGCTTCAAGACAATCAGCATTGACAAGGCTATTCGCTGGCAACCGCCCTACGGATATGACCTCCTGCATGTCGTTAAAAGTAATCATTTATCCTCGTCTTTATTGACTCCCACTCAGCTTGGTCAATATCAACTTTGGCCCTGTTTTCAAGCCACGATACGAACTGCAAATTATCAAGCAACAACGTTCCGCCGTTACACTTTGCCTTTATGTGGTCAAGGGACGGCTTAATCCATTTGTCCTTCGTAACCCGCCACTTCTCGAATAAGGCATTAAACTTTTCGTCGTTATAAAACTTCTCAATGAACTGTTTATATATTTCTGTCGTGAACCCCTCGCAATCCCGCTTTCTCGAAAGCGAGCGATTCAGATATTTCAGTTTTTCGATATCCCCGAACCCGTCAAGCCATTCCAATGAGACATCGTATTTCAAATGAGCCTTCATATTTTTAAGGTTATGGTCTCTCGTCATTTTCTTGCCCTTTGACCATGTTTTCCTCCCCCTACAAGCCTTACTGATATTGTCCTTATGTTCCTGAGTAAATTCCTTTAGCGTGTTACGCCTCGTTATCGCTACCCCTGCCTTTTCTAATCTTCGTCTTATCAGGTGATGGTTCGTTTTGAACTTTTCCGCTATCATTCTGAGTGTCCATCGTTCCGCCTCGTACAGCCTGACTATTTCTTTTGTGTTCATGGTAGTTACCCCCTTTTATTTTATGGGATAATATACCACTTACTTGCCGTTATGTCAAGGCAAGTCACAGAGAATCATGTCAATGCTTTTGTCTGCTAGTTTGGGCATTTCTTCTAAGCAATCACCGTGTATGAATTTTATATCAACCATATTACCTCAATAAAAAAGCATAACAAGCTCCATCCAGCCGACAAGCGGCTGATGTCGGGCGTTATGCCTACGATAGCCATAACGACCTCACGATACAGACCGCAAAATATCCAGCGGCCAACGCCAGAAAAATTAAACAAGCGTTTTTGAATTTGTCGGACTCAAAAAAATCTATAATTTTATCAGCCATAAACTTTCTCCTTTCTGGATTTGTTCAGCACTCTTAATACTGTTTCTGGTCGCCGTGGTAGGATTTTCACCCACTATTGCTTACGGCGTATACCCTTGTTACGCTGCAATCTTTAAAGGCATTGGAAGTCACGGCAAGCAATATTTTCGGGATACGCGCCTTTCTTGCTGTCCCACAACTTCCAAATTCCACTTATTGCGCTGTTATCTGTGACGACGACATCCAACGCAAAACATATTATATTGCTGGTTATCGTTTCCCTCATATCCGCAAAAATGACACTCCCACCCACCTTTGAGAACATGCTTGTCGCATTTCGTAACATTGTCGTCAGTTGGCTTCCCGCCATCATCACAACCAAATACGGGATTGCTATCACATGTTGGAAATTGTCTTCCGCAATTTTCACATAGATTCATTTTATGTTTCTCCTTTCAAAAAATCAGATAACCAGATCAATCAACCCGACGCCGAATATCGGGCTGTGGTTTACCCGCTAGTTAAGTGGCGGCGCGGGTTATTTCTCCGTTCTGCCATTTCCAAGCCTCCATGAAATACGCAACGCTGTTGCGTTTATGGCAGGAACGGCAGTTCGTCATGATGGATTTCACTTAATAGCGTCCCAAACTATTATTGTTCCAAAATATATAATAAGTAGGATATATTTTGTCTATCATTACTCCTGCAATCTCCGGATCAATTTGCCGGTGTTTTACTTTAAACTACGTTCCTTTTAGCAACGCTGTTGCTAATTTTACGTTAGATTATTTAATGACCTTCTTCCGTACTCTGCTATCAATAAAGCATCAGCTCTCCCGTCTTTTGTCTTAGGAATTTCTATTTGAGGGAATAACTGTCTTGCGCGTATAAGATCATTGATCTTTCCAGCCTTAGCCATTCCAAAAAGCATAACTCGTTTCCACACAACAGGAATGACTTCAGTATATGAAAGACGTAATGAAAATAATAATGCTATCAGTTGACCGTAAGCATACATATAATTACCAACAGAAACTACTCCTTGCTTAGGCATAGGTTGAGATTTTTCAATGAAAACATGACCACCTGAAAACGGCAATCCGGTATCACGAATCGATTGTTCATTTGCTGTTGTCATGCAGTCACGAAGATACTGCTCAATCAATGAAAGACTCAACTTATGAGAAACAGATTGTTTATGTTTCTTTTTAATGACTTCAGCTCCATCTTCGATAACCTTTTTCTTAACAGACTTAGTTCGATAAATGTTATCGACAGGCATATCGCATACTGAAACATCACCTGAATTAAACAATACTGCGATAGCTCCGGAATAGCCAGGATCGATACCTATTATCATGATGGCTTATCCTCCCTGATAGTTTCAGCAGGCGCTTTAACTGTTCTGGGCTTTCTTTTTACCGGTGCGTCTACATATGTAAATGTTACTCCGGTTATAAGACTTCCGCTTTTTTCAATTAATTTTGCCGAGTCAATGATAACCTTGATAGAATTCTTTTCAATTAACTTAACCGATAACGACTTTGTAATGATTCTTGACATAATAAACCTCCATTAATTTAATTTATTTTTGGAAACCTACCGGAAGCGAGAGGAGAGAGGCTCATGGACTGGCCTTTGCACTCGCTGGACTATTTCCGGTAGGCTTCGCATTAGCGATTCGCTTATCAGCTCCGTGCATAGGCACAGAAACACACATTCCTGCAATCCTTGAAGCTATCCTGTCATCAAGCTTTTCAGATATTTCTTCTATTGATAGGTTCGATGTAAATATCGTTTTCTTTTCCTCACGATAACGCCTATCAACAATGATATACAGGATTTGCATCGTCCATTCAGATGTCTTTTCTGCTCCCAAATCATCAAGGACAAGAAAATCATTGTCCGTATATTTATCTATGATTAATTTTTCCGATGACTTTCCATCTGAATAAGAATTTCTTATTTCCAGTAACAGTTCCGGTATTGAAATGAAACATGGAACATTCCTTCTATTTATAACATAATCTCCGTTACGAACGATTACATTGATATTCTTCAATGCTTCTCGCATTAATGCAACAGCCAAATGAGTCTTGCCTGTTCCCCTATCTCCCCAAATGTAAAGCCCCTTAGCATAATCAACATATCGTTTAGCCTGCTTTGGAAAATCAGTTATCCTTGCCTTTAAAAACATTTTCGGAGTGCCGTTACTTTTCAATATTGAGTCAGCTCTTTCAAGATATGCCTTGAGATATGCTTCCTTCTGCTCCTGTTCTCTCTGCAAATCTTTTTTTTCTGCACAATACTGGCAATAAAGCACTTCTTCCAATGTATAATAATGGATAACATAGCCGACTATCCTACCGCAGTCGCATACACCCTCTAAAGGATATTCTGACTTAAACAGATTTACTACCTCACTCCACAATGGAGTTCCAGATAATTCTAATGCCTGTTCCTTGATTGAATTCCTGTCATCATTCTTCTCCAATCGGTTCTTGATGCAGGTCAGCGTATTTACCTGCTGTTCTGTTGGTGTTCCTATGTGTTTCCTTTTGAATATTTCCGAAATTCTTTCCATGATTCGCTCCTTTGTTTTTCATGGAGAAAATACCAGACCATGAGTGTATAATTGAATTTTCCAATATGGCCTTTATATCCTCTCCATCGTCCATAAATTTTTTTAATCTCCTGATGATTCCCTTCTTTGATTCTTCAGTAAATAATCCCTTTTCCAATCTCATATTGCAAAAGGAATCCCATGTTTCCTTATCCACCCAATCCGGCAATTCAAATGGTTCCATCTTTTTCTTAATATACTTATGTAGTTTATCTTTTTGTATTAATGAGGAAACGGCAAGGCTTGCCGGATCGGAAACGGCAAGGCTTGCCGGATCGGAAACGGCAATTTTTGCCGTATCGAGTGACTCCAAATACTTGAGTTCTATCTCAAGCAACCTCTTTGCTTTTAATCTCCAATGCAGTACAGGAGTATTTCCTAACTTTTTTACAACCGTTTCAATTATTCCTGCTGTATTCAGTTTTTTAACTTTGTTCCTGATAGTTCTTTCCGATAAAGCGGTTTCAGCGCACATCTCGTCAAGTGTTTTATAGAACCACCCATCAGATAACTTGCTCCTGCCTGTCCAGAATATGATACGGCTTAATAATACCGGAGTGCTTAAGTCACCGAATATCGCTGCATGAATCCTTTTTATAGTGATGATTTCTTCATGTGCTGTGCTTCCTCTTTTGAGTATAAAGAGGGCTTCTTCTTCAGTTATTGAATCTAGCATAGTCCTCCTAGAAGGCAGACGGAACCGGTAAATGGCTGAAAGGATTTTGGCAAGGCTTTTACCATAAACCGGAACCGTTTGCCCATGAATGTATTATAATGTCTATTGAAATTTGTCAAGTATATTTTTACGTATTTTCTGCATCATTTTCAGGTTCAGCAGTCTTATACTTCTCATTCCAGTACGGACAGAATTTATTGACATCACAATATCCAACGCATCGTGCATCTATGCCAGGTCGTTCTTCTATTGTAGTATTTGTAAGCGACAATTTCTTATCATCAATATACTGATGAATGGCATCCAATGATTTTTCCACCTTGATAGCCTTCTTCTTGCCTTTATATTTCAACGCCCATGTCCTTTCCCGGGTCCACCTTTCTTCTTCCGTGCATATATCAGCAGGCTTTTTATGTAAATCGAGCCTGTTCAATATGTATTCGAATGTTTCCGTTGGTGACCAAAGTTTGACATCTGATTTAACGAATGGGATTGGCGGATAATCCTTATCGAATCTTTTTGAAATCTGATGATCGCGCAATATGGCATTTATTTCCAGCTTCCTCACCGGCAAGCCTTTCATCAGGAAGAAGTATGCATATACGTTTAGCTGACGTTCCCACTCCGGTTTTGCTCCGAGAATGAAAGACCATACGCTGGTTATTTTCCAATCCGATAAAATACCGTTGTCATATAAATCCGGAATACCTACGATGGTATAGTCATCTTTACGAATCTGCATCTTATGTTCTACTACGGTTCCAGATGGAGCATTTTTCTGGAGAGCCGAGTGGACTGCTGTTCCTAATAATGCCCACAGCATATCAGATGCATCTACCTCTATTTCGTCCCAATGCTTAATGCGTAACTGTCTAATTAACGGACTGCCTATAAGGTCTGTTACTGATATGCGGTTTTCCGTTTTAACTGATGATCGCGTTACTGCATTCACTATTGAAGCAGGTAAGTCATACTTGTTTGTAGTTTTCATAATTATTTTCCTTTCATTAATTTGATTTCTACATCGACATCATCTACAATGCTAGACAATATCTTATTTACGATTGATATTTCATTAATCAGTTTTTCAACATCCATATTATCCACAAATATTTTATAATCTCCGTTTCTGATATGTCGTTTTATGGTAACAAGATGTTTTTTATTTAACCATTGATCTAATTTCTGATCCGATATGGCAAGATACCTTACATCAGAAATTGATTTCTTGCCGATCCTGCTGCCCAGTAGATAAGAAATACCTACTGACCATGGAATGATGATGACAATGATAATAAGTATCGCTGATATTGGATTTGATTGGTTCAGACTATTTAATATATCTATCATCATACATCTCCTTCCGGTGGAGGTGGAAATGATGCAATGAATTGTTCATCTAATGCATCATTAATCGCCCTCTGCTTTTCACTCATGAACGGATAATCCTTGATTGCATGACAATAAAGAAGCAGTTCCGTCTTCTCGTCAAAGTATATCGTTCCCCTATGTGTTTCCGGTGGCGAGAATCCCCTTTCTGTAAATCCGTGCATGAATTTTTCAAAGACCTCAATAGAAACATACTGCACATGAATTTGCTTATTCCCACTGTCGTGAGCATCTACTGTAATTGCTGCCATGATTTTTCCTCCTAGTCCTTGATTATAACATCATATCTCTTTCGGTAAGCAATTTCCATTTCTGCTATGATACATAGTCTGGAATATTTCTGCTTAAACCACTTCTCTCCAACTATCCATTCTAGGTAAGAATTCGGGATATCGCATATCAACTTCCCTTTAAACTTGCCTAAAGGCATAGGCACATCTTCATACTCATTTTTTACTGCCATGATTTCTCCTTTCTATTTAATAAAAAGCCTCTGCAAGACGTTCCTGCAAGGGCTTTGATACTTTATATATGTTTCAATTAAAAAATTGAATGTCAGCTGATTTAGGACTATAAAATCGTCCATTATTTCATTATCTGGAGATTTGCCTTTATAATAATCTCCGGTAAATAGATAGCCGCCGATCCCGTGAGCTTTTCATTATAATACAGGCCATATAGGAATATCTGTCCAATGAGTCACTTTATCAATCGGATAAAAATATTCATATTCAGCCCCTTCTTCATACCATCCCTCGTGCAACCAGTACCCGTCTTTTTCTTCGTCGTATTCATAAAGCGTCGGTTCGTCATAATCATCGGCATCAATACTTTTTGGCGCAGCATAAAAACCAATACTTGTGCGCCTTTTTCCAAGCGAATTAACCCATCCAAAAATTACGCGCTTGCCACTTTCAGGCATTTTATCTGTTACGGAATACATAGTTTTCACTCCTTTCATCTAAATATTCTTTCCGGTAGAATTTTCTACGTATAGGCATCTTGTTGTCCATGCACAGAAATGATCCGGAGAACCATTAGTTTTTTGACTTTTGTATTTCTTATAATACTTGCATTCTTTAGGATCACCGACACAATCGCTCTGCATGAATTGTAAGAACCGTTCTTTGAATTGTATGAGTTCAGCATGATCCATTTCTTCAACAGTTTTCTTCCCGAGTATCAGGTGTCCATCTTCTGCTTTTTTACCGGATAACCGTTCAATCATAGACGTGAATACCTCATCCGGTACAATCCATCCTAAAGACTTCAATGCTCTTTTGTAATCAATTACGGCTTTAGCCGTATTTCTTTGTAAATCGCCCTCTACGTCACTTTTTTTGCTGGATAAGGTGTCCGTATCAGGTTTTACTCCAATGGCTTCCTGCAAGGATTTATTGTCTACTATTTCCTTGCGTATTTTACGGTAAAGCGACAGACATATGTCGCATGATTGTTCTGGAGTGACATCAATTTTGGCTATCAATGCACAGGTAATGTCTTTTGCATATGACATAGGCATTGTGAATGTCGATAACAGGGCATTAACCTTCGCATATTCCTCCGTTTTGCGCGAACCATAACCTGTTCTTGCCTCTTTAGGAAAATTCATGAAGTAGCGATCATTCTTTTCCGATGATATGAAGTCAAATTTTTCTCCTGCTTTGATGTTCAGAATTTTTTTATCAAAGCATAGATGTTGCGGTAATTCTTTCGATGTACTTGCATCATTGACTTTAACCAGATAATATGAACCACTTCCATCCTGCTTGACCTTCTCCGTTACTGAAACCAATACTCCCATCTTGTTCATAATAAAGCCCCCTTGCTTTACGCAACAGCGTTGCGTTTTCTCGCAGTTTCCTGCTACCTGTTAAATGTTTAATCTACCTGAAAGGCATCTATGATATGTTTGCCTATCAGAACAGCGCCTATTATTAAATCCATCAGGCCTATTGCACCTGATAACATCACAGCAAGACCGAATGAAAATCCACCAAGCCAGAGAATACAGATTCTTGCCCATGCAACAATAGCGAAGAAAATAAAGAGTCTGTTATAGAATGAAACTGCAAGCTTTCTTTTATTCCTACTGTTAATGCTGGCAGATTTTCTTACGAGATATTGACGAGCTCTTTCATTTCTATCAATCAAATCAGCTCCTATTAATTCCACCATGATTATCCTCCTTCGATACATTGTTAATTGTTGGCTTAAATCTTTCGCATATGCCGTTGACATCCACCGGAAAATAATCCAGTATGCAAATCATTACCAGTTCATAATTCTCAACAATAATATCCGAAAGATCACACGATTTACATGACATCGGTAATACCTGTACCTTATAATGATTCTTTTTTCTCATATTTCCCCCTGAGCGTTTCTTCATGAACATTAGCCATGATTTTATCATGGAATAATTGATCGTCTAAAGTTTACCTTCCAGAAATAAGAAAAGGGCACCATCAACAGCATCGGTGCCCTTGTCATTTCACTTACTTCCCCAATACTCATAGAGGCCTATTCCATCATTGTTTATCTCTATATCGCTGATTTCAACTATAAGTATTAAGGGAATACATAGAGTAATCTCATGACTGATTTTCATGAGAACCTCCATCATTAGATGCCTCGGTATCAAGAGAAGATACCTGACCATTTGTCACAACGGTTTCATTAACAGGATTAGGTAATATCAGCAGAAAGTCGCCTTCAGTAGCATCGTTCACCATAGTAAGCTTTTCGAATGCAATAGGATAAACTTTCTTGAATAATGTAAGACTCCATTTCCGCGCCTGTTCTTCATCAAAGCCCATGGCATGGGCAAATTCATGAAGGAATGTTATGATAGATAACTTGCCGGTTATAAGTATCTTGTTTTCAGCAGAATTCCAATACGAAGCGGAAGACTGTCCGGAAGGAACTATGTTTGCCTTTTCCAAATTGATTAATTCCATATTATAGGCTTCGCAAAAAACAGACAGCAATTCCTTCATGCCCTGAAACCGTACTTCAGTTGCTTGATCGAACGGTAATTGAGTTTTGTATTTGTAATGCTTCTTAAACCACTGCAATTTTTTTACAACAGGTTCAGGAAACGGAATATCTTCTGCAACCAGAGACATGATGTATGCTGATTTCTTTCCTGTCTTGCAGGTTTGATTACCGGATAAATCCACTATCCTCCTTCTTATCCTATCGCCACCAGCAATAAGACCCTCTCTCAATACCTGATTAACAATTTGATTTCTGTCCATGTTTTTCTTCTCCTTTCTGTTTAATGTTTTTCAATTAACTGTTTGTCATATTTGACACATTCTAAAGCAACCGGTTGATACGGAACTCCCGTTGCGGCCGTAAGGTTCAGATACCTAACTTCTACCATATACGTTCCGGTTTCCAGCCTCTTACGGATATGCCATAATTCCTTGCGACGTTTATCTGTAAAGCCAGTTCCTACGGAAAAGGTATTACTACCCTTCCTGCATACTAAAGACCCCAGAGTACCTTTAGGGGTGCCATCTAAAGCTTTTTCTTCAGTATATCCGATTACCTGATAGTAATCTGTCTTCCGCGGCTTTGCTTTCAGTAGGTTTTTTGACCGTTTAAATTCATAAGGCGCTTTAGGATTACGGATGATAATGCCCTCATATCCGTGGCCTATGAAATAAGATAGCCAGTCTTTGACTGTTTCTTCTGAAGACCAATGATATTTGACCATCTTGACTTTCCGGAATGATGTCGTTGCGAATATCCTTTCAAGGTTGAACATCCTTAACATTTGAGAATCACCGGAAACAATATCGAAAACATGGTATTCTGTCATCTGACTGATTTCGCTCTTCACTGTCCGGTTAGGATTTACAATACCGGATATGATAGCGAACGGAGTTCCGTGTTTATAAAGTTCTCCATCAAGGATAATGGTTTCATTCTTACTTACGGTGATAGCGTTCAGTTCATCATTGATATGAGGAACCATGGCGATAACATGACCTCCTCCGCTGAATAACTGGATATTCGATCTTGTAATAACTGCCTTGCATCGAATGCCATCCAGCTTGGGTTGTACCATAAAGGAATCGCCCCATTTCTTATACTGGTCATCTAACGGTGTTGCCAGCATAATGCCTTGCCTCTTGCCCATGATTATTTCTCCTTTCATTTTACCTTGCCATATTTTTTACACGGTATAACCGCACTTCATACGTTGCCCCTTGCCATCAGCATAACTGACTGGGTGCCTATCCTGTTTCCCCCGTATGAAACGGGGGCGATAGTTAAGAATAACTCTTTTTCGTAAATGCCTTCGCTCCGATGATGAGTCTTCCTTTAGGAGTCATCTTAGAGAAGAGTTCTTTCATTTCCTCACTTGCGTGCTCATTAAAAGCATCAAGGACGAGATTAATAACTTCTTCCTTACTCATTGCTGGAGCCTTGGCTGTTTTGTTAGCTTCCAGAATCCCTTCACCGATAACCTTCCACACTTTATCATATTCTTCGATGATACCTTTACGTTGTGCTTCCGTCATGTTCTTGACTCTAATAACATTCGTATCAGTTGAGGCTTTCTTTCCGGTCTTCTTATCGGAATTAACAATCTCGATAACCCTGTCATTTTTGATGTCGAGTATCAGAATCATTTTCCAGTAGATATCCCTTGCAAGGATTTCTGCCTTGACATCATCAACTGTTTTGTCAGTAAAGAATTCAGTTTTGAATGTGCCGTTGACAAATTTGATTACTGATTGTATTCCGTAATCACCTTTTGTTGGTTCATCAACTTCAACCTCTTTCTTTACTGCTTCCTTCTTTACAACATTCTCCGTTACTTTTTTTGTTGCTGTCATGATTTGCTCTCCTTTCTTTAATTGTTAAAAATTTAATGCCTGACATTAATAAACGACTTTTTACTACCGGCTAACTCTCGCTAGTCGGTAGGCAAAATTCGTTCATTACCCTGATGAATTTGCTAGGTTCATGCGTTTACCTATTCGCATAAAGGTTCAAGCCTTACGACGTGACCAATCTCTTGCTGTATTGATTGGCTCGCCTTCCTCTAATGGCTACATGAATTTCATCATGTTTAACCGCTTGACCGCTATGGCAGTCTTCGGAGTGCTACTCTGGACTACTTTACGTTCGCTCAACCCCAATCAACCGCTTTGGAATCTGCTCCCCACCAATCTTCGCACTATTTTACGGACATTCTGCTGTTTCCTTCTTCTCTGTCCACTCGACTCTCAATCCGCTTTTTTGTTGTGTCTGCCGTCGCCTTGTCTTTTATGTCGCATTCTTACGAGCAGCGCAGATTTTGATTTCGATGTTTTCAGAGGATTTCACCGCAGGGTTCGCACTCCGTAATCACATGATTTTCTTCGTGCTTCCTGCTCTCGGTTCGGGTATCTCTACGCTTCACTTGCGTCCCACCCGATTTGTCAAAGAACAACTATATCCTAATTGTGGCTAAATCCTATCATAAGCCAAGTTTATTTCAAGGTTTTTTATGGTTTTTTTCTGCTTGTATTTGTTAATAGAATTGGATAGTTAGCCCTTTTTTGCTTTTTTTTGTAAAAAAGGCTTTTACTAGATGGTGTTTTTTTGATTGTTTTGATTAATTATTTACTGCTCAAAATGCGCAACGGGTTGCGCAAAATTTTACCGCTATCTCATCATTTTCTTGAGCTTGATTTTTGAAGTAATAGCATTAGCGGTAATCTTGCTATATGTCCATAATTTTTCTCTCGGAAAAGTTATCGTTTCCTGCGTGTGGTATACAACATATGAATCTCTTGTATCATCATACCACCATGTTAATCCTGTGGCACTTCCTTGAGATTGACCACCCAAGCGAATATATCCTTCAGCAACCATTTGAGCAGTTGTCTTAAAAACATCTCCCCAATCCAAAACATGAACACCTTTATATAATGCCCAAGCATGACCACTTCCGCCTTTACGAATGGATGGATAACCATAGGCGAACTTAAAATCTTTTACAGACATTCCCATCTTCAAACACATATCTATCTTCGTCAAGGCAAAGTCTTCGCAGTCACCATACGTTCTTGTCTGACCCATAAATTCCCAGTTTTCTCTCGTATCTTTTCTATAAGTGAAATTATCATTTACATATTTATTGACATATAAAACTATTGCATCTTTTTCATCTTCAGTAAGTCCTGAATTATAATATTCATCATTTTGTCCGGTGATTATCGGATGGTCATAATACTTTGAAGCGAACCTGAGAAATCCAAAAGGCAAACTTCGATAATAGTTTGTATATTCCTCATCGTTCATAATCCACCAAGACATATATGAGAATGGGTCTGCCCACCAATTCACTCCCCATGTTGTAAAATCGCCCAGCCAGCTTCCGGTATAAGTTTTTGAAACAATATGATAATGACCACCGAATGTTGCCGGTGCATTCATTTGTCTGTTTTCATAGCTGATTGACATATTTAATTCTAATTCATCAGCGAAATCTAATTCATTTACGCTCCAATGGACTGCACCGTATCTCAAGTTAGTTGGCAGTTCAATCAGGGCTTGCTTTGCTTGACCATCACCCCACATATAAATAACAAATGCTGTCGTCATCGTTATCTCAATCAAAGAAGAATTAAAAACAGGGTCAGAAAGTATAATTATAAATTCTCCTTTGCTATCAATAACAGCCATGCAATCTGCGTCGGCTTGCAAAAGAGTATAACCGTAATATTTTACATCTATTTTAAGGTGCAATACAGGAGCTTTATCAACATCAATCCCTTTGCAATAAGCATAAATGCGTTCAGGATTTTCTGGATGATAACTGGTTATAAGATTTCCGTCACCGTCAAGCAACTTTAAAAACAAACCGTCCTTAACATAACTGATTTCATAAATACCGCCATCATTGAGTTCCACAGGAAAATAATCTTCCATGCCTTCTTCTTTCTGCATCCGCACTCTCTGACCGACCTTATATACATAGTCACCGTTACCGGACATATAAATCATTCCGTGCGTCCAGTACGTAGAGTAATATCCATTCATGTATTCTCCAGCATACTTATTCCATATCTCTTCGCACTTTATAGCTTGACATCGTTGTTTCATCCAATCAGATGTTCCAGTTGGATTTTTTATTTGCGTCAAATCTTCATTTACTCTGAAGACCTCAAAATTCAAATTTGCTCCCTCTAATAAACGACTGGGAGTAGTCAAACTTGGTTGAGAATGACCGGTAAAAGTGACATATGTATATTGAGCGATTATCGGTTGAAGTGCTTTTATGGTTTGATATCCCTGCATAGCTTTTTGCGTACTTGCTAAATACTCAACAGCGTTCATTCTGAAATATTGTCTTTCACTACCATCAGGACTATAAGAAGTTGGAAGACCAATCATTTCTGACCAATAATCTAAGTAAGGTTGAATATCTGTTAATTCCCAACATCTCCATATCCACACAAGACCCCCAGCAATATAAAACTGCATTAATTTACCGATGAGTAAAGGTAAAGCTGATATTACGGCAGGAGCAAAATTATTAATTAGCTCTTCTGTAAATCCCACAATTATTGCTCCCTTAGCCAATATTCCATCAATGACCGTGATAAAATCAGCATCCATAACGATGTCATAAAAAGTTATAACGATTAATTCCATTGGCGGTCTAGGATTATCATGGAAACCAATTACAACTGGACAATTCCATTGACTGTCATCAAACTCCACAATTACATAATCACCTGCCAAAAAAGCTTCGCAGTTTGCATTCATGTAACGTATTGCTACTTTTTTATATTCCGTTCGTCCGTATTGAGTTATTTTCCCTTCATCATCTTTTATTTCCGGTGTCGTAAATTGATTGATTGATACAGTGTCATATCTTCCGGTAAGAGTCTTTCCCTTGCAGATATTTGTTGCTGAAGATAGATTTGGGTTATCAATAACGACATCACACCGATTATTTTTATAATCAATGTTGCTGATTACTCCGGCTCTGTAATATGGCTTCCACCGTTGCCAGCAAGGCATCAATGCCAGATTGAGAAAAGTTCCTGATGGAGTTGAACAGGCACATGGTTGCATCAATCCTTTTGCATCAGATGTTTCTCCACCACCTAAAATATTCATCCATTTAAAATCGCCATCAAGCTCTGCTAATCCAACTTCCGTTCCTATTCTTATTGTATCGGAGTAATCCACGCACCACACATTAATTTCTTCATCAGCTATTGCATTTTCAAGAATAGTTTTTTCTTTGGCAAGCGATACCTTATATAATTTAATGAATCCTTGCTCCTGCCTGTTCAGTCGTATATCTTCCTGCTTTGACAACAGTTGAAGTTTTGCATTAATTACGTCTTCCCTTGTCGCAAGACCAGTTCGGTATTGTGCGACAACGTAGCGATAATTTACTATCAATGTTATTTCTTCGGAAAGTAAGGCTGTTAATGCAGTTGAAAGACGATCAAGAAGTGAATCTGAATTTATTAATAATTGTTCAATTTGAGAAATGCGTGCCGGTGCTTGCCCTTTATCCTTTATGATTTTTACACGGTAATAGGCTCGTGATTTATTTTTAACAATAACTGCCTTACCCATTGACTATTCTCCTTCTGGAAATACTTCATCCTGTTCAACAACCTCCATAATTGCATTGTTTATATTTACAGAATAAGTAATTTGTCCGACAGTAAAATAATCACTCACACCGCTTCCATAGACACAGACATCATTGGGTCTTAAAAATAAATCTATGTTCGCCCTTATTCTTTTTCGTCCGCTAGAATCAACTCCGTAATAAGTGACATTATCAATTCTTCTTGTCTTAGGTGAATTGAATGACCGTGTTTTATATCCGGTAATTGTACCGCTATCACTGCGAGAACCCCTGTAAATCATCAGATATTCAAAATCCGCTCTGACAATCTCTTCAAGGTTGCGTGTTCCGTTAGACATCAAATAACCTTTTCTAATAATAATCTCTCCATTTTGTCGTGACGTTATTTCATCAGCATATAATGAAGAATTTGGAACGACGCATGATAAATAAGAAGGTCTTGCGCTGTTGCGGTTATCAACTTCAACAATATACTGTTCATTTATTCCATCTAATATCTCATCATACTCAGCTTGAGTCATTGAACCGAGTGCAAATTGTTCATCAAGATTATCTATCTGTAATTGTCTTGTTTCATCAGCAGTATCGAGTTCATAAGAAGTCGCTCCACCATGTCTGACAATTGCTGTAAAAGATGAAATCGGAATTTCAATATCGGGAATATATGGAGAAGCCTGACCGGTGAGCGTCATCGTATAGATTATTTTTGATTTTAATGAATCAACAGCAGTTAAATCCCAAACATAAGCCGGATTGTATTTACTCAATTCCATTTCAGCAGGTAACGACAATATGTTTCTAGGTATTCCATGCGATAAACCGAATGATGAAAGCAACATCTGCGGAGTAGTCGTAAGTATTTTTAATACTCCACGCCACCATGAAGGATTTAAAGCTGATAAATTCATTGTTGCAACATCAGAAATCTGGTGTTCTCTTTTGCCATTGCCAATAAGTTTCTAATGTGTTCAATTTTTTGAACATATGTTAGTGTAGTAAGTCCTTCTCTGTTTAAGCTTTTTATTTCCTTCAATACCAGCCTGTTCCTGTCTTTGTTGTTGACAATG
>Ga0255342_1003035_pt1 | contig 19520 bp, 17 predicted proteins | sample wastewater_treat_3_FD_192416 | JGI IMG/M metagenome (GOLD analysis project Ga0255342, IMG submission 192416) | Wastewater microbial communities from Lulu Island WWTP, Vancouver, Canada - plant14 | ecosystem: Engineered > WWTP > Wastewater > Unclassified | place: Canada: Vancouver, British...
AGCTCAGGCCTCACAGTGCACTGGGCTACAGGGCTCCAGCGCCGGCCGCCAGGCTGCTGAATGCAGCGGCCTGAGATTCACGGAATCTGTGACACAACATGTGGACCAAACATTGGGGGCAGGTCAAGACCTCCACCAGCGAAGCAAACGCGCGGCGTCTCGCTGACGCAGATGGCGTTTGCGCGCGCCCCCGGACACCGGTTTCCCTTGACAGTGCGGCCTGCTGGTTTCTATAATGCATACGTTGGGGCGCCCCGGCCTTCCGGCCGGGGTTTTTGAGTACGCCCCCGCAGGAATCATTTGCTGGTATGAATAGAGCTGGCAGGCAGCATAATCAGGGCGCGCCTCTCACTCAGGGCAGATCTCAGGTCTACGAGCAGTCGGTCTTCCGGCATTACAGATCTGTCAAGTCATACGTGCGCGCGTGAAATCCGCTTCCTCTCGAACGACTGAGGAGCGGATTTTTTTGGTTGTGGGTTCGCCAGGGCCGGCAGGATGTGTTAAGACTGGATGCAAGGCCTGAATCAGGACGTTCTCGTCCTTAACAGCGATTACGAACCGATCAACATCTGCAATATGCGCCGTGCGATCGGGCTCATCTACCTGGGCAAGGTGGATGTGCTTCACTCGGACTCGATCACGGTGCATTCTGCAACGACGGCGCTCGTCAGCCCGTCGGTGGTGCGGCTGAAGTACCATATCCGAAGGCCCATGCCGCGCCTGCGCCTGTCGCGGCGCTCCATCTTCGCGCGGGACGGGTACACCTGCCAGTACTGCGGGCACACGGGCAAGGACCTCACCATTGATCACGTCATCCCGCGCAGGCTGGGCGGGCGCACCGACTGGGAGAACCTCGTCTGCTGCTGCCGCAAGTGCAACACGAAGAAGGGCGACAAGTCGCTGCAGCAGGTCGGCTTCGCGCTGGCCCGCCTGCCGCGGCGGCCAAAGTGGATTCCCTTCGTCAGCCTCACGAAGTTCGTGGACGGCCGCCAGAACAAGGTCTGGCGCGACTACCTTCCCCATTTCGGCCACTTCGGCGAGACCGCAAAACCGGACTGACGGCGCCGGGCGTCCTTTTGCGTTTTTCGGCGCAGGCAGGATATGATTGTCTGCGGAGGATGGGGGCCTGCGCCGGAGCTTTTCCGGTGCGTTTCAGAATTTCGAGGGAACAGTCACATGTATCGCATTCTTGCTCTTCTCGTTGGGATCACTCTTCTCGTTTCCGCGACGGCGGCCTGGGCCAAAGGCGGCGAAAAGAAACGGGTTCTTGTCGTCACCTACACCGCCGGGTTCTACCACAGCGTCATTCCGACTTCGGAAAAGGTGCTGCAGAAGCTTGCGGACGATAACGGCTTCTTCACGGTAGACTTCTGCCGCACGAAGGAAGACGTCAAGAGCATGCTCACGCTCACGGGCCTGAAGGACTACGACGGAGTCTTCTTCGCCAACACCACCGGAAACCTGGGCATCCCGAACCTGTATTCGTTCCTCTACTGGATCAAGTCCGGGCACGCATTCCTCGGGTCGCACGCCGCGACGGACACCTATCATCCCGGTCAGATTCGCGGCGACAAGAGCTATATCCACATGATCGGCGGTCAGTTCAAGACGCACGGGCATCAGTGCGAGGTCGCGGCGATTGTGGAAGACCCCTCGCACCCCGCCACGAAGCATCTCAAGACCCCGTACAAGGTGTACGACGAGATCTACGAGCACATAGAGAACGAACGCTCGAAGGTGCACGTGCTGCTCTCGCTCGACAGGCATCCCGACGACGGGCACCCCGAGGCCGGTCAGCCGGAGGACTTTCTTCTCGCGTGGTGCAAGGACTACGGCAAGGGGAAGGTCTTCTACACGGCTCTCGGTCATCGCGACGAAGTCTGGGAGAGCAAGGAGTTCCAGCAGCACATTCTCGGCGGGCTGAAGTGGGCGTTCGGGATGGAAAAGGGGAAATCGGTTCCCCACGTCTTCGCTTCTGAAGCCGGCCGCTAACGATGCCCGAGCTCAGCAAGACCTACGACCCGAAATCCTCCGAAGAGCGCTGGTACGAAGCCTGGGATCGCGAAGGGTACTTCCACGCCGCCGCCGATCCAAAGCGCGAGAAGTTCTCGATCACCATTCCGCCTCCGAACGTCACGGGGTCCCTGCACATCGGCCACGCTCTGTGCTACACCCTGCAGGACGTGCTGGCGCGCTGGAAGCGCATGCACGGATATGAGACCCTCTGCCTGCCCGGCATGGATCACGCCGGCATCGCCACTCAGAACGCCGTGGAGCGCGACCTCGCCCGCGAGGGCCTCACCAGGCATGACCTGGGACGCGAGAAGTTCCTGGAGCGCGTCTGGCAGTGGAAGGAGCAGTACGGCGGCACCATCTTCCAGCAGTTCCGCAAGATGGGCTACAGCTTCGACTGGGAGCGCAGCCGCTTCACGCTCGACGAGGGATACCACAGGGCCGTAACCGAGCACTTCGTGCGGCTCCACGAGGAAGGGCATATCTACCGCGGCGAGCGGGTCATCAACTGGTGCCCGCGCTGCTCCACAGCCATCTCCGACATCGAGATCGAGTACGAGGACAGGGAAGCTCAACTCTACCACATAGACTACCCGCTGGAGGGCGGCGGGGGGCATGTGACCGTCGCCACCACCCGGCCGGAAACGATGCTCGGCGACACGGCCGTGGCGGTCAACCCGAAGGACGCCCGCTACACGGACATCGTCGGCAAGAACGTCGTCCTGCCTGTGATGAACCGTCCGCTGCCGATCGTCGCCGACGACTATGCCGACCCCGAGTTTGGCACCGGCGCGGTGAAGGTGACTCCCGCGCACGACCCGAACGACTTCGAGATCGGGCGGCGGCACAACCTTCCCTCTGTCAGCGTTATCGGCACCGACGCTGTCATGACCGAAGACGCCGGAAAGTACGCGGGCAAGGAGCGCTACGAGGCGCGGGACGAGCTTGTCCGCGAGCTCGAAGCCCTCGGCGTGCTGCGCAAGGTGGAACCGTATCAGCTTTCCGTGAACACCTGCGCCCGCTGCCACACCGTCATCGAGCCGCTGCTGCTCGAGCAGTGGTTCGTGCGGATGGAAGAGCTTGCCGGCCCGGCGATGGACGTCGTCAAGAGCGGCGAAGTGCGCTTCTTCCCCGACCGCTTCTCGAAGCTGTATCTCAACTGGATGGAGAGCATCCGCGACTGGTGCATCAGCAGGCAGCTCTGGTGGGGGCACCGCATCCCCGCCTACTACTGTTTGGACTGCAACGGCAAACGCATCGTCGAAGCCGAGACCCCGGTTCCCGGCGAGGAGTTCAGCGTTGACTGGGGCAAGACGCGGGTTTCGAGCCTGAAAGTCATCGTCGCGCGGGAGAAGCCCGAAGCCTGCCCGGACTGCGGCGGCACGCGCATCGTCCAGGACCCGGACGTGCTCGACACCTGGTTTTCGAGCGCTCTGTGGACCTTCGCGACCATGGGCTGGCCCGACGAGAACCCGGACCTGGAGTGCTTCCATCCCACGACTGTTCTCACAACAGCGCGCGACATCATCTATCTCTGGGTCGCGCGCATGATCGTCGCCAGCATGCACTTCCTGAACGAGATCCCGTTCCGCGATGTCTACATCTACGCGACGGTGATGAACCAGGAAGGCCAGCGGATGTCCAAGTCGCTCGGGACGGGCGTGGACCCGCTCGAGCTGATTGACCGCTATGGCACGGACGCGCTGCGGTTCGCGCTGGTCGAGCAGGCCGGCAAGAGCCAGGACATGCGCTTCAGTGTTGCCTTCGAGTGCCGCAACTGCGGCAAGGTGAACAGCACCCTGACCCCCTACACCGCGCAGTGCCGCGAGTGCGGGTCGACCGATGTCCGGGCCGAGTCGGCCCGTGTCGAGCAGGCGCGCAACTTCGCGAACAAGATCTGGAACGCCAGCCGTTTCGTGCTGATGAACATTGACCCGTCCGACGTCTTCGGCGGGCTGCCCTCGCACGAGCATCTGCGCGTCGAGGACCGCTGGATTCTCTCGCGGCTGGCCAAGACCATCCAGACGGTCAACGAGGCGCTCGGGTCGTATGATATGGACGTCGCGGCGCACGCGCTCTACGACTTCATCTGGAGCGAGTACTGCGACTGGTACGTCGAGATGGCCAAGCCGCGCCTGAAGACGGACGAGGCGCCCGCCGTGCGCAGCATCCTTGCGGGAGTGCTCGAGTGCACCCTGCGCCTGCTGCATCCGATGATGCCGTTCGTGACCGAGGAGATCTGGCAGGCCCTTCCCGAAGCGGCCCGCCCCTCGAGGGCTCCGTCCGTGATGGTCGCCCCGTACGCAGTCTTCGACGAGACGATGGTCAATGACGCCGCCGAGGCCGAGATGGCTGTCGTGCAGGACGTCGTGACGCGAGCCAGAAACCTGCGCGCCGACGCCGGGATGCCGCCCTCGAAACGGCTGCCCTTCATGCTCGCCGCCGAGTCCGCTCAGATGGCGGACGTGGTGAGGCGAAACGAAGAGGCAATCAAGAATCTCGGGCGCATCGAGACGCTCGAAATCCTGAGCGCCGCCCCGGAGGAAGGTCGCAGGGCCCTCACCGCGCAGACCGCCGCGGGAACGCTGTACCTGGAGCTGGGCGATGCCGCCGGAGTGACGCGCGAGATCGAGCGGCTGGAATCGGAGAAGAAGGCCGCCGGGCAGGAGATGGCGCGCGCATCGGCAAAGCTGGCGAACCAGGGGTTCCTGAGCAAGGCGCCCGCCGATGTCGTCGAGAAACAGCGCCAGGTCGTGGCGGACTTGACCGCGCGCATCGAAGAGATCGACGCGCGGCTGGCTCTCCTGCGCGGCTGATGAAGGCCGGGCGAGCGCTACTGCCCGGCCGCTGAAAGGATGCTCGAAGCCAGGCTCTGGGGTTTGAGGTCCTTCCACTCGACGTCGGACCGTTTGGAAGCGCCGGGGCTCAGAACCGCCACCTTGGCCTTGTTCTTCTTGTCCACCGACTTGAGCACGACGAGGCGATTGGCGCCGAGCGTGGAGGCGACCTCCCCGACATCGTCGGGGTCAAGCTCTTCCAGGCGGTGCATCTTCGCCCATATCGGCGCTTTGCCGTCCGGCGCCGCGTGGCGGTATCCCGCCGACGACATCTGCGCCTTCAGGCCATCGCGCAGGCTCTGCGTGTTGGCGGACAGAGGCTTCTCGATCATATAGGGCCACACGACGGCGATCGTCTGCTTATCCGATTTGTAGAGGTCGGCGGCCCTCATCGTCAGCCACTTGTCCGCCGACTCCGCGCGGTCAATGCGATCCTTCATGAGCGGATGCGAGCCGAACAGCGAGTTCAGCGTGCGGCTTCCGCCCGAAGAGCCCCCGAGCTTCCGGAACGAGTCCGCCGCCTTCGCAAACGGTATGCCCATATCGTGGATGACCTCGAGCCCGAACAGGTCCGCCTCCTGCTCCTGCTCGCGCGAATACTTGTTGACCAGCGCACCGCCCGCGATGTTGATCGCGTAGCCGCCCAGGGAGTTCGATCCCACGCCGAGCACGGCTCCCAGGAGGGCCGCTCCAATGCCGATCGTCTGGTTCTTCTTGTTCTGCTTGGCGAGGTGGTGGCCGACCTGGTGCCCCATTTCGTGCGCCAGAATGTACGTCAGCGAGATGTCATCGAAGTCCTTGAGCAGCGACTTCGTGGCGTAGATGTGGTAGGGAGTCTGGAACGCGTTCGGCTGATCGTCCTTGCCCAGGTCAATCGCGTAGTACTCCACGTCGTACGCCCCCGAGAACTCGCCCACCTTCTTGCCAAGCTCCGTCACGCGGGCGTCCTTCGTGACCTTGTACTCGCGAGACAACTGCTGGTGGTACTGGTTTCCCGCTTCTTTCTCGTTCAGCGCAAGGGCTGGCTCGGGAGAGTACGCTGCAAGCACACAAACAGCCGCCGCCATCGCCGCAAAGCTCATCGCTCGAATTGTCCGCATCTGCCTAACCTCCGGTATCAGCGCTGTCACCCTCGCCACCGCGGTGCAGGTATTCCACAAAACGGTTCGCGCCGTCCACGAGAATTACCCGCGGTTCTACTGGCTCATCCGTACATATGAACGCAACAATAATGACTTTGTCACCCGCTTTTGCGCGGTGGGCGGCCGATCCGTTTATCTGAATGATGCCCGACAGCCGCTCTCCGGGAATCGCATACGTGATGAAACGCTGCCCGTTTGTCACGTTCCAGACATGCACCAGTTCGCCCTCGACGATGCCGGAGCGCTCCATCAGGTCGCTGTCAATAGTAATGCTCCCGATGTAGTCCACATCGCTGGACGTGACGGTCGCCCTGTGAATTTTACCCTTCAGAAGGGTCAGAAGACGCACGATTCAATACCTCTTGTCCGCTCGCTTGCCGCGCATGACCGCTGCCATGTGCGATCCGCCTGCGTTCAGATATTAGCATGCCTGCCCCGCGGACGTGCAGCCGGAGGCGTCCGGCGTCACTCGAGCAGCAGCCGCACGTCTTCGGCGGAACGCGTGATAAGAACCGGAATCAGGCGGCCCGCGACACTCTCCATGGCCGCCACCCCCGTCGCCGAAACCACCGTGCCCACTGCCGGCCACGGGCCTGTGATGCGGACGCGAAGGCCGGCAATGCCGCTTCCGTCGTCGAGCCTGCTGCCGTCATCCAGATGGAAGTAGGGTCCCGTGCTGTCGGAGATGCCCGACGATCTCACGTAGCCCCAGCATCTGACGAGCAGTCCGGCCCCGTATGTGGCGCCGTCTTCCTTGAGTCCGGGTGTCAGGCTGCTTGCTGGCCTGAAAAGCAGGGTGGCCCCCGCCATCGAGAGCGGGGCGGGGACAGGCGATGCCGAGGATGTGACTACGGCCTCCGACGCGGCGAACTGCCTGCAGCCCTCCGAAGCTTCCAGCGCGCCCGCGAACGCGACCCGGTCGCCCGGCGCCGCCTCGAGCGGCGCGATCACACGCAGGGCGGCCGCCCGGTCGTCCTCCTCCACCCAGAACCCGCCTGGAACAGCACACGTCACAACCTTGTCCTGCAGCCGGACCAGCACGCCATCCGCCAGGTCCCACAGTTCCCCGATGCGCTCCACGTCCGCCGGAACGGCAACCGCGGCGCTTGCCACCGGCAGGCAGGTGAGACCGCGGCTGTCCCGCGCCCGCACATAGAAGTAGTATTGCCGGCCCCCCTCAAGGCTGAGGCCCGGAACAATGACGCCAGCTGTGGTTCCCGTGGAGGTCCAGCCCACGACATAGCCCGTGCCCGGGTCCTCGGGCTGCATCCCCACAGCGTATTCAAACTCGACGATCCGCGCCGTCCCGCGCTCGGCCACCCACGTTGCCTGAAGCGTATGCGGCACGGTCACCAGGCTGCCGGATGCGCTTATGCTCGTGATGGACGGGGGTGAGGCCGTGCGAATGCCAAACAGACGCCGGAAGCGCGCGATGTACCTCGACTGCCAGCAGTCCACGAAAACATAGTCCCCGGCAAGCGCGCTGTTCGCCGTGCTGGCGATGGTATAAAAGTCGGGGTCGGCCAGGTTGGCGGTGTCGGTGGACTCCTGGGCGATTCTGCGCCACGTCACGCCGTGATCGTTCGAGACCCACATGCACGACGCTTCGTCCGGCTGCGGGAACGTATCGCGGAAGCTGGCCATCCACACTTCGCCGTCCGGAAAGCTCTTGAGGCCGTAGCAGAGCAGGTCCGAGTGCGGCGGCATGGGTGTCTTCACAGCTGTGAGACCGCCGTCCGCGCTGCGCCAGACTCCGTTGTTGAAGTACGCCTCGCCGGACATGAGTATGGCCTCCGGCGTGAATGCCGCCACCGAGGACGCCCCCCGGGCCTCCAATGGAAGGGGCCCGAAGTTCACACCGTCTTCGCTCACGCTGAACTGCCGTGGGGAGTCACCATATGCGACATACCATCGCTCGCTGTACGGATCGTAAGCCACCGAGTGCACGTGCCGCAGCAGCGGGTGCGTGTCCGCGAGTTGGCTGTCTTCGTCAAAAGTGATCCCGTCAATCGAACGGTACAGATAGGCGTTGTTCGGCCCGTCGTCGTGTTTGAACACGCCCAGCATCCACATCGGCCGCCCGAGTATGTCCCGGCCGCAGTCGAAACCATTCGAATGAAACCAGGTGCTCGCGCTCGCGGGGGCGCGCAGGCCGTCTCTTAGCACCAGGTCATCTCCCGTGGGCGCCTTGCACGTCTCCCACGTCGCGCCGTTGTCCGTTGAGCGGTACACCTTTCCGTCACCCATCGCCGCGGCGTCGGAAGCGCTGACATAGACCGACCCGAACGGATCAGCGAAGATCGCGGTCACCGGTCCGCCGGCCAGCACGCCGAAGTCCTTCACGTCGGTGAATGTTTCTCCGGCGTCATCGGAGCGGTAAAGAACGTTGCTGTCGCTCGCGCCCGCGCCTGCGCACCAGAGAGTATTACCGTCCGGGCCGATAGCGCCCCGTCTTTTCTCGGGTATCTTCCTGAAAGTCTGAGCGGTGAGGAGGGTCTGTCTGACGGGATGAGGACTCTCGACTGTCAGGCAATAGCTGTACACGCGGTCTTCGGCGAGCCCGCCGTCCACGAACTCCTCCTCCGAGGTCCGCCCGGCGTGGACGAATTCCCCTTTCCCTTCGGCGCGCTGAATGCTCACTGCCTGAAACGCCGGGTCGGCGGGCTTCCTCCATTTCAGTACGATGGTGTTCGTGTCCCGGCATATTGCTTCGGGCTCCCCGAGAGCCCGTGTCCCGATCGAGACGACCGTGGCAGCGCCTTTCCGCGCGCCATCGGACGGGCGATAGGCGAACTCATCGGCTCCCTTGAAGGTGGGCCCCGGGGTGTAAATGAACGATCCATCCGGGTTGAGGCTCACCTGTCCGGACTTTGGCTGCACCCAGAGATGCGCCGTTATCGCGTCGTTGTCGTAGTCGGTGTCGTTTGCGAGCACGCCAGGAGCAGGCACGGTGAGGCTGCCGTCATCCCGGGCGAGGAAGGCGTCGGCCGCGCCCTCCGGGGTGTGATTCCTCTGGCGCACCTCGATGGTCACCGTCGCCGCCGGTGAGGCTTCGGCCTTGCCCACCACCTGATACATAAACGAGTCCACGCCCGCGAAGTGCTCGCCAGGCGTATAGACGAAAGAGCCGTCGGGACCGAGGGAAAGCGTGCCGTGCGCGGGCCCCGCAACGATCTCCGCGTGCACCGCGTCCCCGGCGTGGAAGGTGTCGTTAGCCAGCAGAAGCGGTGGCGAAAGCGACTCGTAAGCCGTTGCGAACAGCGCGGCGTACGCCTGCATGCCAGAGTCGTTCGGGTGCCAGTTGTATGCGCCGCCGCCCGGATTGTGGTTGGCCGGGTCCATGGCCACATCCTTTACAGACCGGAAGACGAGCCCCCTCTCGGCGCACAGATTGCCGATTACCGATTCTAGTTCCGTTTCGTGGTCGCATTGTATCAGGGGCACACCCGGAAGGCAGGGACGGTAGAGCGAACTCGAGTTCCAGACTCCGAAGCAGAAGATCTTCGGGCGGGGGGTGTTGTCGAGAAGAGCATCGAGCAGGTCGGCGTATGCGTCGCGGAACTCGTCGAGCGGCATCTGCCTGTCGTTCTCGCCCATCTGGACTGTGATCACATCGGCGTGATAGGCCTTATACGTCGCGACGATGCTGAGGGCGGCGGCTACGCTGCCGAATGGCTGGCGGGCGGTCCCGTTGTCGTACACCTGCGCCGCGCTCCGGCCGTCCCTGCCGCGCAGGAACGAGGCGATCAGCGCCACAAAGTCCTTGTCCGCGGCCGACGCGTACATGCCCCAGCCCGGGGGGGTATTGTTGTTCCACGATCCGGGGCTGTTGTGGGTGAGGCTGTTTCCGATTGCCAGGTATGTCGGGTAGGTCTGCGTGACGACCAGGGACGTGTCCTGCTCCATCACGTATGCGTCATCGGCGGCGGCGTACAGCGGCGGCGGGGGATCGGCTGCCACCACCGGCGACGATCCCGCAACAAGGCACAGAAATGCAAGGGCGAATGTCACAAGCGCGGACTCCTGGGTCTGTCTGTGCGCTCTCATCTCCGGCGCACTCGACATGCATGATACCACATCCACCGCGCGCGCCACACGCAATTTCGCCCCCGCGCCCCCACGCCCCCACGCCCCCACGTCGTCCCGGACTCGATCCGGGATCCAGTCCGGACGGGTGCTGAATCGAGTTCAGCATGGTGTGGTGTGGTGACTACGTCATTCCGGGCTTGACCCGGAACCCAGTCCGGACGGGTGCTGAATCAAGCTCAGCTTGGTGTGGTGTGGTGACTACGTCATTCCGGGCTTGACCCGGAACCCAGTCCGGACGGGTGCTGAATCAAGCTCAGCATGGTGTGGTGTGGTGACTACGTCATTCCGGGCTTGACCCGGAACCCAGTCCGGATGGGTTTCGGAACCCGGCTCAGCCCGGAGCGGAGTCCACCCCGGCCTTCGCTTCCTCGGGCGCAGGCGACGGCCTGCACGGCCCGCCGCAGGCGGTGCACGTGGGCCCCTCGTACTCCAGGCACTGAATCAGCCCGCACGACTGGCACACGACGGCAGTCACAACGGAATGCCAGCACACCGGGCAGGCTACGCGCATGCGCTTCACTCCTTCTCCCTGCGCGGCTTCTTGAGCCACGCCGCCGGCCAGTCGGTCTGCAGGCTGCTGAGCGTCACGAAAACACCCGCCGCTGTCAGCACCGCGCGCCCGCTCGCCGCAAGCCACGAGACCTTCTCCGCTCCCTCCTCCAGGCTGAAGCACCCGCAGTTGATGTTCAGCCCGCGCAGCACAGCGATGACAAGGGCCACCGTAAACACGGCGAACATGCCCGTCGCCACCAGCCCCGCGCCCGGGGCGAAAACACCGGCAATCAGGCACAGCCCCGTCACCATTTCGATCCACGGCAGCGCAATGGCCGCCATGTTCACAAGGGAGTACGGAAGGATCTGGTAGTTGTCCACAGCGTTCGCGAACGGCTGCGGGTCGAACAGCTTGTCATGGCTCGCATACACGAGCAAGCCCCCGAGAAACAGCCTGAGCGCGAACGCAATCCGCCGGGTGGTCAAGGCTGTTCTCCTTCGGTGACGGGCAGGCCTGCATCACGCCAGGCGGCGTAACCCTCGGCGAAGTAGCGCACGTCTTTCCAGCCCTGTATCAGCAGCCAGCCGCTCAGCCGCTTGGACGACTCGCATTCGTCGGCGGCGTCGCAGTAGGCGATCACCAGCCTGTCGCGGGGCACCTCCCGCCGCAGGCTCTCGACGTGGTCTTTCCGGTCGTCGTACGGCACACACAGCGCGCCCGCGATATGGCCGTCCCGGTACTCCTCCATCGGACGCGAGTCAATGAATACCGCGCTCCCGTCGTCAAACGCCGCCCACGCGTCCTCGAACGATATCTCCGGGGCGGCCGCGGGCAAGGGAGGGGTAACGACCGGGATGCCCTTCGGCGCCGCGGCGTTGGCAATCAGGCCGAGCGCCGCGCCGCCGAACACGATCAGCAGCGCGGCGGCGATGGATGAAGCGAAAGTGGGTCTCAAGCCGCGGCTCGTACCCTAATTTGCGACGATGCTGCCAAGCACCCGGATGATCGTAATCCCCTGGCTTTCGCGATTCGTCTTGACAGTGATCGTGTCGAAAATGCGGCCGACGTTCGCATTGGCTGAGTTGACGGTTATCGGCACCTCCCAGGCGCCGGCCACGCGCGCCGACTTGCGGGCGGGGCCAGCGGAGATGATGTTCGAGTGTGTCTCAACCCCGGTGATCTGGAACCCGGCGGGCTTGAGCGCCTTCACGATCACGGTCTGTGAGAACTTCTTGCCTTTCGCCAGCCTGCCAAAGTTGATGTTGGACGGCATCACCTCGACCTGCGGCTGAACGTAGCCGGACAGCACCAGTTGCACGTTCTGGTTCTTCGGGTCGTTTGTCTGCACGGCGATGGTCTTGGTGACCTTGCCGCGGTACCCGCCCGCGTTGAAGACGGCCTTGATCGCCGCGGTCTTTCCCGGAGGCACCACGTTCATTGTGGCGGTTACGTCAGTGCAGCCGCACGACGGGTGGATGGGGCCGATCTTCAGCGGAGCGTCCCCCACGTTCTTCAGGTCGTACTTCATGTCCACCTTCGCGCCCTGAGCCACAGTGCCGAAATCGTACTTGGTGTTGATCTGAATCTTCGGATCGGCTGTGGCGGCCGAGGTGCACACGATCGCCAGAATGCCTGCGATGGCGAGAACCGCGAGGGTCCTGGGGAAATGCCTGGACAACTTCATTGCTGCAATATCCTCCACATCGGGATGCGCCCTTGTAAGCAGGGACTGCTGTGCCGTCCCCACAGCCGGGCGTTCTTCCCGGTATCGGTAACAAATGGCAGGCGCGGGAACCTGCGGGATGCCTTTCGGCCCCGGCCGCATTCCCTCCGCCCGTTCTTCTATTATGACGCCGCTCGCAGCAGCACGCCATGTCTTTCGCGTTGACACCCACCCCGCGGCGGCGTATACTCCCGCTCGTACAGCGGAATCAGCCGCCCCGTCGCGCCCGCGTCAGAACTTTTCTGCGCAATTCAACGTATTATTACTAGGCGCTGCTCGTCCACCTGCGCGCCGATAGCCAAAGAGAAGGCAGACTGCTCTTATATGGAAAACGCGATTGAAATCCGCGACCTGACCAAGTCTTTCCACAATGTGCTCACAAAAGAAGACGTGGTTGCCGTGGATCACCTCACGCTGGACGTCCCGGAGGGCCAGATATTCGGCTTCCTTGGCCCCAACGGCGCCGGCAAGACCACAACCATCAAAATGCTCCTCGGGCTGATCTTCCCGGATTCGGGCGCCGCCCATATCCTCGGGCAGCCGGCGGGCGACATAGACGTCAAACGCAAGATATCGTACCTTCCCGAGACGCCCTATTTTTATGAGCACATGACGGGCTTCGAAGTTTTGGACTTCTACGGGACTCTTTTCGGGATTCCGGCGCAGAAGCGAAAAGCCCGCGTCAGCGAGCTGCTCGAACAGGTCGGCCTCGCGAGCAACATGCACAAGCGTCTGAGGTTCTACTCCAAGGGCATGCTGCAGCGCATCGGGCTCGCGCAGGCGCTGGTCAACGACCCCCGGGTGCTGTTTCTGGACGAGCCGACCTCCGGCCTCGACCCCATCGCGCACCTCGAAATCCGCGACCTGATCCTGCGGCTTCGTGAGGAAGGCCGCACCGTGTTCCTGAGTTCCCATCAGCTCTCGGACGTCGAAATGGTCTGCGACCGGGTCTCCATTATGAACCGGGGCAAAGTCCTCAAGGTCGGCGCCCTCAAAGATCTGCTTGCCGGGCAGACCACCGAGGTCCGGGCCGAGAAAGTGTCGGACGCCGCTCTTGCAAAGGTCAAGGAGATCGCCCCGGACGCCTTCCTTGTGGAGGACGCGCTCAGTGCGCGGGTCGAGCCGGACCAGGTCAACCGTCTCGTGGATGTGGTTGTGCAAAACGGAGGGCACATCGTGGCGGTGACGCCGTCGCAGAGGACTCTGGAGGACATTTTCATCGAAACCATACAGCAGGCCGGCATGCCGGTCGCTGACCTGTCGCTGGAAGGGAGCCTGTCACAGTGACAACCTGGGTGATTGCCAAGAACACTCTGGGCGAAGCGATGCGCCGCAAGATTCTGAACGTCTTTCTGATTCTGGCGCTCGGTTCGGTCATCATTTCTCTGACCTTCCCGTTCCTCGACTTTCGGCAGCAGGTCACCATCCTCAAGAGCTTCGGCCTCGGGATGGTGCAGTTCTGGGGCATCTTCATCGCGATCATCATGGGCATTACCCTGATACCTTCCGATGTGGACCAGCGGACGATCTACACCATCCTGTCCAAGCCGGTCAAACGGTACGAGTACGTCGTCGGGCGCTTCCTGGGCGCGGCGATCACGCTCGGGCTCAACATCTTCCTCATGGGCGCGGCGTTTCTTCTCGTTTTCGCCGTCAAGACGAACGCGCCGGCGTTTACGGCGCTCGGGAACTACGACTTCAGGGGGTTCCTCGGCCTCTGGCAGTGGTCGTCGGAGATTCCCGGTCTGATGGGCGGCATCGCGATGGTGTATATGAAGCTGCTGCTTCTCGCAGCCGTCGCCATCTTCTTCTCGGTGTTCATGAGCATGACGGTGAACTTCTTCCTGTCCTCCGCCGTGTTCATCATCGGCAACCTGTCAAGCGTCACCGAGTCCATGGCGAGCAGCCCCAACACCGCCGCCGTGCTGAAGCCTCTCTACAAGGCGTTTCACGTGCTCGTCCCGAACTTCGGGAACTACGATATCCAGAATCCGCTCATCCATCCGGACGTCCCGCAGGCGGACATCGGGATGTACATGCTTAAGGCTGCTCTCTACGGACTCGCCTACACGATCATCCTCGTGGTGCTGGGAGTGCTGGTGTTCCAGCGCAAGGAGGTCTAGGACGATCATGAGTCAGGGCAAAAAAGCCTTTCTGATCGGTCTGGTTGTCGTCCTGTTCGCTTTCGTGGCGGCCATGCAGGTTCACCTCGATCCCCTGCGCGCCAAATTTCAGCCGGGCAAGGTGACGAACATCCAGCTCGGCACGCAGTTTATCGCGGCCACGCTTATTGGGCTCAAAGAGGTTGTGGGCGGCCTGCTGTGGGTCCGCACCGACGAGTTCTTCCACGAGGGCAACTACGACGCCATCATCCCGATGGTGCGCATAGTCACCTGGCTGGACCCGCACCAGATGAACGTGTACGAAACGGGCGCGTGGCACCTGTCGTACAACTTCACGGACTCTCAGGAACGCTCGGACCGGCGCTATATCCCGGCGTCCAAGGCGCTGCTGCGTGAGGGAATACAAAACAACCCGCGCACGTACGATATGTACTTCCAGCTCGGGTGGCTCAACTTCAACAAAGTCCTCGACTACGCTGAATCCGCGAAGTGGTTCAAAGAGGCCAACATCAGGGACGCCGTGGACCCCGCGACCGGGCGCAGGAAGACGCGGCCGCAGTTCGTGGGGCACACTCTGGCGCATGCCTACGAGAACTCCGGCGACGTGGACGCGGCGGTCCGCCAGTGGCAGGAGAACATCCGGGCAAACGAAGAGTATGCGCGGCGATACGCCAGAGAAGAAGGCAACCAGGTTATGGTGGATGTCGCGCGCAACAATCTGGCTCTGGTCCTTCGCGAGAAAGAGACCCGGGCGAAGCTGACGCCCACGTACAATGCGAAGTTCGAGGCGCACTGGGAGCGCATCGCGCCGCGGAAGTTCCGGGTGTGGGGCACCATCAACGTGCCCAACGGCTGCAGAGTGCGGCTGCAGATCGCGGACAGGGGATTCAAAGAAGCATTCTTCGGCAGCTTCCGGTGGGACATAGACCAGTCGCAGACCATCCTGATTGACGACCTCTACGTGCGCGACGGCAAGTTCAACCGGACGATAGACATCGAGCGCGATTCCGCGATTTACCCGCTGAAGGCCGAGGAGTACGTTGCCACGTTCACGCTCGACCCCAGGAAGACGCCGCGCGAAGCGAGGGATGTTCTTGGCTGGATGGGCAGCGCGCTCGCGGATCAGCCCTATCTCGTGAAGCAGGGCGACGCCAGAATTCTCCAGAAAGAGATCGTCCTCAAGCGCAGCGACCTCCTTTAGTCCGCCGCGGCTGGCGCCGCTGCAAAATAAGTGAAAAAAACGGCCGGGTTCTGTTGACCCGGCCGTTGTGCTGTGGCTAGTATGTCCTTGCATCCGGGATCCATTTCCAGGCCGCACTGCAGCGCCCACCCAAGAGGCGCAGTCGGTTGACAATCGGTAAGCGCGCGTCTGAATCCTGGCAAAAAGCCAAAACCTGGAGGCTGATCCCTGATGTCTGAACACAACTCTCGCCGCGGCATCCCCGCCGCTGCTGCTACCGGGAAGAAGCGAAGGCGGCAGCGTTCGCTCCTCTCCCGCATTTTCCGCTGGACGCTCCTTCTGCTGCTGGTGGCCGTCTTGGCCGCGGGCGGCACGGGCGCCTGGTTTGTGATGAAGAACCCTCCCCTCCGGCAGGTGGCGCAGGTCGCCCTGAGCGGAGGTCTCGACCCGGCCAAGTCCTTCCCGGGGCGGGACAGCGTCAACATCCTGCTCCTCGGCAAGGACGAGGACCGGGACAACCGCGGCCAGATTATGCAGACCAGGGGCCGCACCGACACGATCCTGCTCGCACATGTGGACTTCTCCGGGAAGCGCGTCAACCTGCTATCCATCCCGCGGGACACGCTCGCCGAGATTCCGGGCTATCGCGGCCGGCACAAAATCAATGCCGCAAACGCCTATGGAGGCCCGTCGCTTGCGGCAACTGCCGTCCAGAACCTGACGGGCGTGCGTGCCGGGCATTACATGATGATCAACTACCGCATGTTCGAGGCGATAATTGACGAACTTGGCGGAGTGCCGATCAACGTGGACAAGCAGCTGGACTACGACGACAACTGGGGTAACCTGCACATCCACCTCAAGCCCGGACCGCAGGTGCTGAACGGCAATCAGGCCCTCGGGCTGGTGCGCTACCGTCATTCCAACGATGGGCATGCGGACAGCGATATCGAGAGGATTGCGCGGCAGCAGCAGCTTCTTGCGAGCATGAGGGCTCAGTTCACGAAGCCGGAGAATCTGCTGAAGCTGCCGGGGATTCTGGCGATGGCGAACAAGGGCAGCCAGACTACGCTGACGCCCGCGCAGGCGATGTGCCTGGCGAACTTCGGGCGGCAGCTTGCGGCGGGGGGCATGCGGTTCGAGACGCTGCCCGTGACACCCCGCGGGTCGGCGCTTCAGAAGGACGACGCCGGGGCACGGGAACTGATCGGCCAGCTTTTCTTCAAGCGGTCCGCTCCGCCAGGCTCCAACCCGGGCTGAGCAGCGGCCGCGGCCGTACGAAAGGAACAGGCCCCCTTCTCAGCTTGAGAAGCCGGGGCCTGTTTCAATTGTGGGGCCCGGGAGGGCTCGCCTACACCTGCACCGCCGTGCCGCTGACGGAAACCATCAGCATGGAGCCCGACTGACCGAGCACTTCGTAATCGAGGTCTACCCCCACCACCGCGTTTGCGCCCATCTCGGCGGCGCGCTCCTCGAGTTCGTGTGTGGCGATGGTACGGGCGTGCTGAAGCTCCTTTTCGTATGCCGCGGCGCGGCCTCCCACGATGTCCGTGATTCCCGCGAAGAGATCCTTGAAGATGTTTGCCCCGACAATCGCTTCTCCCGTCACAATGCCGAGGTAATTGCGGATAGGCTGCCCCTCGATGGTGGGCGTGGTCGTAACGATCATTCCGTCCTCCTCACCGGCGTCAAGCCGGCACTACTTACTCCTGGACTTCGGGGGCTGGGCCGGCTGCTCTGCGGCCTGCGCCTTCTGCTCCAGCTTTCTGCGTTCCTGGACGCGCTTGCGCCGCTGTCTTAGCTCTCTCTGGCGAATCTGCAAGGCACTGTCTCCTTTCGTCTGGCGTGAATGCCTCTGCCATTGTAGCACCGGCCGCGGCGAAATGCGCGTGCGCGCCGGGCAGGAGTCTCGCCTGCCTGCAGCGAACTAACGAATTCGGTCATAACCTGATAACCATGCTCGACATCAAACTCATACGCTCAGAACCCGATACCGTCCGCAAGGCCCTTGCCCGCCGTGGCTATGGCGGCGCAGTGGATGATCTGATCGCCACGGACGAGAGGCGGCGCAAGCTGATCTCGTCCGTCGAGGACCTCAAGGCCCAGCGCAACCAGGCGTCCGACGCCATCGCCCGCATAAAGAAGGAAAAGGGCGACGCCGCGGCGCTCATTGCGCGGATGAAAGAGGTCTCCGAAGAGATCAAGAATCTCGACGCGGAGCTTGCGGACGTGGAGAAGGCGCTGGACGCGAAGGCCGCCGAACTGCCAAACCTGCCGCACGCCAGCGTTCCGGAAGGGCGAACGGACGCCGACAACGTCGAGATTGACCGCTGGGGCACGCCGCGCTCCTTCGACTTCTTCCCGCAGGCGCACTGGGACATCGCGACGGCGCTCGACATCGTGGACTTCGAGCGCGGGGCGAAGATCGCTGGCTCGGGGTTCCCGCTGTTCAAGAAAGCCGGGGCGCGCCTCGAGCGGGCGCTCATCAGCTTTATGCTCGACCTGCACACCACGCGCCACGGCTACATCGAGATGCTTCCGCCATTCGTTACCCGCGCCGTCGTGATGTACGACAGCGGGAAGCTGCCCAAGTTCTCCGAGGATATGTACCACGTGGAGCTGGACGACCTGTGGCTGAACCCGACAGCCGAGGCGCCGGTCACGGGAATCCATGTGGACGAGATTCTGCCCGCCGAGTCGCTGCCCGTGAAGTATGTCGCGTACTGCGCCAGCTTCCGGCGCGAGGCCGGGGCTGCGGGCAAGGACACGCGCGGTCTCACGCGGCTGCATCAGTTCGACAAGGTGGAGCTGTTCCAGTTTACCGAGCCCGACAAAAGCTACGACGCGCTCGAAGAGATGCTCGGGCACGCGCGCGCCGTGCTCGAGACGCTCGAGCTGCCCTATCGCGTGCTGAACTGCTGCGCGGGCGATATAGGGCAGGCGGCGACGAAGATGTACGACCTGGAAGTGTGGGCGCCGGGCGTGGACCGGTGGCTGGAGGTGTCGAGCGTCTCGAACTGCACCGACTATCAGGCGCGCAGGGGAAACATCCGCTACCGTCCCGAGCCTCAGGCGAAGCCCGAGTTCGTGCACACGCTCAACGGAAGCGGCATCGCGCTCCCGCGCACGTTCATCGCCATCCTCGAGAACTTCCAGCAGCCGGACGGCAGCGTTGTGATTCCTGATGCGCTGCGGCCGTATATGGGCGGCATGCAGAGCATAGCCGCCGGGTAGGCGCTCCGGACCGGGTGGCGGCGGCTGCGCGACAGCCCAACGGGCCCTTCATTGCCTCGCCGCGGCGCCGCGCTGTAATCAGACGGATGCCACGCTGATCTGGTCAACAATCCGTAGTGGGTGATACACTGTATGTACACAGCCAGTCGGAACCGGAGGACGCGCGTTGATCAAGAAACTCACCAGGCACGGCAACAGTCTGGCGCTCGTTATTGAGCGCCCGATCCTGGAGCTTCTCAATATGGACAGCGAGACGCCCGTGGAGATTACGACCGACGGAAATGTGCTGATCGTCTCACCGGTCAGGGACGAAGCCCGCGCTGACCGACTGACGAAGGCCCTGGAGCGTGCAAACCAGAAATACGGCCGGGCGCTGAAGCGTCTGGCCGAGTAGGTGGCGCCCCCAGACTTCCTGAGTCTGGAGGATCTCCTCCACATCACGCAGAACCACCCGTTTCTCGATGGCAACAAGCGCACTGGCGCGGTTGCGGCTATCGTCTTCCTCGCCCTGAACGGCGTCGCTCTGCAGGTGGGCGAAGACGATCTGGAGGATCTTGTGCGCCGTGTGGCGACGGGCCAGGCGGGCAAGTCGTCAGTTGCTGCATTCCTTCGCGCCAACGCACCGTGAATGCTCGTTCAGACCCGGGCGGACGACAGAGTTGGAGAAGCCTGCCTGTGGGGTGCCC
>Ga0255342_1003038_pt1 | contig 19512 bp, 13 predicted proteins | sample wastewater_treat_3_FD_192416 | JGI IMG/M metagenome (GOLD analysis project Ga0255342, IMG submission 192416) | Wastewater microbial communities from Lulu Island WWTP, Vancouver, Canada - plant14 | ecosystem: Engineered > WWTP > Wastewater > Unclassified | place: Canada: Vancouver, British...
TAGATTATTTTCTAAATGAAAATCAAAAAATAATAAGAGAGCTTGCAAACAAATTTGCTGAAGAAAGAATAAAACCTGTAAGAGAAGAATTAGATAGAGAGAATAAATTCCCCAAAGATTTAATTGACGAGCTTGGAAAACTTGACTTTATGAGAATTTTTATACCGAAAGAATTTGATGGTTTTGGGTATGGTGTAACAGAGTTATGTATAGTTTTAGAAGAGATTTCAAAAGCGTGCGGAGGAGTAGGCACTTCATATGCTGTTAATGCTTTAGGAGCTTACCCCATTGTTAAATTTGGGGCAGAAGAGCAAAAAAAGAAATATTTACCTGAAATAGCTAATGGTAAGAAACTGGCAGCCTTTGCTTTAACTGAACCAGAGGCTGGATCTGATGCATCTAATATCCACTCTTATGCAGAACTCAGAGGAGAAGAGTATATATTAAATGGATCTAAAATTTTTATAACAAATGGCGAAGTAGCAGATATTTACGTTGTAATTGCTACAGTTGATTTTAAAAGAGGGGTAAGAGGATTAACAGCCTTTATATTAGAAAAAGGGATGCCTGGTTTTCACTTTGGTAAAAAAGAAGACAAAATGGGAATAAGGGCGTCTTCCACATGTGAGCTTATTTTCGAAGATGTAGTATTGAAAAAAGAGAATATTCTCGGAGGGGTAGGAAGAGGATTTCTTGTTGCAATGGATAATTTTGATCATTCAAGACCAGGAATAGGTGCACAAGCTGTAGGTATTGCACAAGGTGCTTTTGAAGAAGCCTTAAAATATTCTAAAAACAGAGTGCAATTCGGTGAGCCCATTGTATCACAAGAAGGGATAAAGTTTATGCTTGCAGATATGGCTACAGAAATTGAAGCTGCAAGAATGCTTGTTTACTCTGTAGCAAAAACAATTGACAATAACCCGAATAAGAAGTTTTCAAAAGAAGCTGCAATGGCAAAACTTTTTGCCTCTGACACAGCAATGAAAGTAACAGTTGATGCTGTTCAAATATTTGGTGGTTATGGCTACATGAAGGATTATCCTGTAGAAAAAATGATGAGAGATGCTAAAATTACTCAAATTTATGAAGGCACTAACCAAATTCAAAGACTTGTAATAGCTCAAGAATTAATAAGAAAATTAAATTAACATTCATTAAAAGTTGCCACTTGTTAGTTTTAACTATTAAATAAATAGAATCATCGTATTGAACATTTATTTGAAGAATTAAATAGTAGTATTAGTATCGGTAAAGTTAATACTAATAATAAAAGAGATATTTGCTGTTCATTAAAATAATCCTCTTAAGAATTTATTCCTACTTTTATTTAATATTAAACTATTTGACTGTAAGAGACAAAAAGCTTTGTAGTATATAACTAAAAATAATCCCCTGATTTTATCAAGGCAAACCTTGGTTAGTTTGTGAAGTTGGGATATAAAGCACCTTCATATTACAATATATCTTCTTTATTCCAAATTGACACTTCAACCAAAAAAATTATTTTTGAAACAAAAAAAGAAATATCTAAAATTAGTTTAATGACAGATAAAGATTTATTTTCTGAAAAAGTTATTACAATAGATATGGTAGAGAATGATTTCATTGTAAAAATGCCACCAAAAAATAGGTATAAAGTCCGAGTGCGTGTAAAAGAAGTGAAAAGAGGAGAACCAAGAGTAGTTCAGCCTGATGAATTTTAGTTATATGATGAGGTGGTTACCATGAAAGAATATCTACAATGTTCCAGCCCTCTAATTAAGTGTAGGCTACATACAGGTCTAAAAGGATTAACTCTTTATAAGAAACTAAAATAACTACAAGGGAAAAGTATTTCAAAAGACTTTATAGTTTCTAATATTTATACACCCTCTTGACAATATTTATGTTTTTTTGTATAGAGTAAAAAAAATGAGAGAGTATTTTACAGTCACCCAAGTTAGGGAATATTACAAAGATGATAACTTCACTGTAGATGAATAATATTACAGATAAAAAACATTGGAAGATAAACTCATTAAATTTTAATTTAGCAACTAAGAGTGGCACAATATAGTTAAAGGAGATGAAATGTGAATGAGCAAGATGACAAAGGGAAAATAACATGGACGATTGATATTCCCTTGCTTAAAAACAAGATATTAATAAGACAAATGATGATAGCGTTCTTTATCACATATATCATTATATCTGTTTTAATGCTCACAATTTTTTTAGTCAGCGGGGAACTTGCATTAATTCCAAATTTATTACTAATATTTTTTCTTGTTTGTTTAGGTCTTTTTGCTCTATCAATCTTGGTTATGCTAATTGTATTAGGAAACAGGATGACATTAAGGTTTACAGTTGATAGTAAGGGAGTCCTCTATGAAATGATTGATAGAAAAGGGAAAAGGTTAACAACATTGGCAACAATATCCGGCTTGTTTACAAGGAAACCTACCGAAACGGCTACTGGCTTAATTGCAAAATCAAGAGAAGCTGTCTTTGTAAATTATAAAAATGTGACAAAGATAAAGCCACAGGATAGGGAAAATGTAATTTTGTTAAATAATGAATGGAGAACTCTTTTAGCTATATACTGCCAAAAAGAAAACTATAATGAAGTGAAAGAATTTCTGAGTGAAGTATCTAAAGAGAAATCTTTCAGTAAGAAAGAAGTTAAAAACCCACTACCAAAATATATTCTTCTCTCATTATTAACAATAATTATGTCAATTCCTATTTTTGCGATTCCATACCCGTTTGAAATTAATCCTTTTGTCCCAATATTAATATTATTCTTTACTTTGGGAGCAATATGGTTAACAAGATTACTCTTTTTCGTAACAATTGGAGGTTCTATTTATACAATTATTTTTATTTTAGTAAGGCTTTTTACAAAAACAGAATCCCTTATTTTTGATAGAACCTATTTCTGGTATGAATTGATCAATACTGAAGATATACTTTCTTTGATCCTTCTTGCGATATCACTTTTATATTTTATCGGTTTCTCAATATACTCGCTGAGAGGAAAATTTTCATCAATGCTTGAAAAAGAAAGTAATAGATGAGAGAAGAATCTTAGCAGTTAATAAAGCAAACTTTCTTATGTTTTTTTGATTCTATATTTATTTGTAATCTATCTTTATCTTAACAAAGTCTTCAATTTCGTTAAAAACTAATTAGAAAGAGATGTTGACTCGTTTGGTTTCTATATGATTATCTTTAAAATTACTGTTATTATAAGTATTGGTAATTCATCCTTGGCATATGCTTTATATTATCAAGACCCCTCCCGTTTTTCTATTTTTATTCAGACTTTTGATGATTCAAATCGCTCCATTGACAGGGTTTTTAATTTCGCTCTACTTAGAATACATGATACTATTCGTGGTTATAAAAATTAAGAGATACTGTTCTATTCCCATAATTGGGTGTGACTCCTCAAATTAGTGTATAATACCCTAAAATGATTTTGAAGGGAAGAATCACCCATGAGTTATTATTCCACAGATAGCCTGGTAAATCAGTATCTAATTATCACTTTATTGAATATCATCATCGGTAAGTAAAACCACTACCAAAAATAAAGGCTTATTGCGTACAGGATAAATATTTTCCTATAAAAATCTTAAATTAAAATGTTTGGTAAATTATTGATCCTACTTTTCCTCTTACACAGAAACAGAAAACCTTTTAAAATAAAGCCCATAATATTTGAATTTTTTATTAAAATTGTAAAATAGTCTTAGAAATGTATTTATAAAAATAAAGTTCTTAAGTAAGAAAATGCGGTATGTATATAGAGGAATTATCTGAAATGGCACATCTAATAAAATGGAGGCATTAAAATGGAAAGAAAGATATTAAAGAACAAACCTCTTGTAGAAGCAATTTTTGAAATGCGATGGGAACTTCAAGAATCAAATATGGGTATGAATTTAGATCCGCATTATAAAATATTAATTGGCAGAATATATGATAGAGTAAAAGATAAATATCCTATCCATGAACAATTACCGACAGCAAATATGCCTGATGAAATTGCAGGATACATAGTACAACATAGGTTTAGAGTAAATAATGAAGAATGGCCACTTATTCAGATAGGTCCTGGAATCATTACTTTGAATGATACTGAAAGATATGTATGGGAGGATTTTAAAGAAAGAATTCATCATTTGGTTAATGTACTTTTTGAATCATACCCTAATGCTGAAAATAATTTAAGAATTAATTGGTTGTTGTTGAGGTATATTGATGCTATTGAGTTTGATTATAAAAAAGAAGAAATATTTCCTTTTTTGAGAGAAAATTTGAAGTTGAATATAGAAATAAATAAAAAACTTTTTGAAGACACTGGTGTTAGTAATTCACCTTTAGGTTTTGATTTAAGATTTTCATTTCCTTCTACAAAACCAAAAGGATCCGCACATTTAAGATTTGTAAGTGGGAAAAAAGAAAAGGATACCGATGCTTTAATATGGGAAACACAAGTTCAATCAATTGGTAATGATGTACCTGAAGCTAAAGACCACATTATTACTTGGGGAATTGAAGCACATGAATTAGCTGACGATTGGTTCTTTAAGATGATAGATGGAAATTTATTAAGGAGGTTTGACTAATGCACGAACAATTCTTACAAGGTTTTACATATACAGATTATCCAATTCAATGTTCTTTCAATCAAAGCACGAGTTTAAAGGGAATTGATACACAAATTATACAAGAAGATACATTTTCATCAATTTTGACGCAAAAACGATATAAAGCACCTTCATATTACAATATATCTTCTTTATTACAAATTGATACATCTTCAACCAAAAAAATTATTTTTGAAGCAAAAAATGAAACATCTAAAATTAGTTTAATGACAGATAAAGATAAAGATTTATTTTCTGAAGAAGTTATTACAATAGATATGGTAGAGCATGATTTCATTGTAAAAATGTCACCAAAAAATAGGTATAAAATCCGAATGCGTGTAAAAGAAGTGAAAAGAGGAGAACCGAGAGTAGTTCAGCCTGGTGAATTTTAGTTATATGATGAGGTGGTTACCATGAAAGAATATCCATGGTACGAAATTGTAAACGGAAAAGACCTTTTTCAAGGAGATATTATATATTCTTGTCCACTTATACTTCCTCCACCTAAAATAAAAGATGAGATTGAAGTTGATATTATTGAATATGATGTAATAATTATGAGTCAATCCTGCGATCTCATTCAAAAGAAACTTGAATTAGTCCTTGTTTGCCCGATTTGGCCCTTAAGTGAATTTGAAAATAAAAATCCATCTTATAAAGATTTAAAAAGGAAAGAATCACTAAGACAAGGGTATTCACCTGGTTATCATCTTCTTAATATGTGCAAAATAAATGGATTTGAATCAGAGTATTTAATTGTTGATTTCCGTAGTATTTTTAGCGTACATTTCGATTTTCTTGTAGAATTCGTTAAAGAGAAAGGCGATAGGATCCGTTTATTGTCGCCATATAGAGAACATTTATCCCAAGCTTTTGCGAGATTCTTTATGAGAGTTGGATTACCAGTTGATATACCACCATTCAAATAATTGATGTTAAAAACAGCTCAATATATTATAGATTGAATATAGCTTTAACATCTTGCATTAATATGAACTATATTTTACTCGAATCTTTATCTAAAGTATTTATAATATTTTTAGGAAATTAGGATATAATCCATTCATTATTGGGGGTGATAAAGTGATCCAAATTAAGGCTGGAGATATTCTTAAAGGTCCTTTTTGGGAAGAAAACGTAAGAGTTATCTCAACAAAAGTAATTGGAGAAAACCAGCTTAAAGTCGAAGCAGTGGGACTCGAGACAAAAACTTATTATAATCAAATCCTCAGTCAGGAAGAAATTCAAAACATTGAAATATCCGAAGAAAAACCCTATAGCTTTTCTGGTAATGCCGAGCAACTCTTTCTTTACTTAGAAGCAAACCGCATAAAAAATGCATTTCAATTTGATCCACTTTATGCAGTAAATGTCTCTCAAATTGACCCATTACCTCACCAAATTGATGCTGTCTATTACCATATCTTACAAAATCCTCGTATTAGGTTTCTCTTAGCAGATGATCCTGGTGCAGGAAAGACTATAATGGCAGGGCTTTTACTAAAAGAGCTAAAATATCGTGGGCTTATTGAGAGAACTTTAATTGTTGTACCGGGGCATCTAAAAGACCAGTGGTTAAGAGAAATGAAAGAAAAATTTCAAGAGCATTTCTCAATTGTAGATAGGAATATTATAAATTCAGAATGGGGAACAAATCCATTTGTAGACAGGAATCAACTGATTATTTCAATGGATTTTGCAAAACAAGATAATGTAATGTTTGCACTCGAAGACTCCAAGTGGGATTTATGCATAATAGATGAAGCACATAAGTTGTCAGCGTATAAATACGGTGATAAGCTTAGTAAAACACAGAGATATAATCTTGGCGAAAAATTATCATCTTTAAGTAATAATTTACTTTTTCTGACAGCAACACCACATAGGGGTGACCCAGATAACTTTAGACTTTTGCTTGACCTTTTAGAACCTGGTTTTTTTGCTAACACTGAAATTCTTTCTGAATCAATTCAGAATAAAGATAATCCGCTATTTTTAAGAAGATTAAAGGAAGATTTAAAAGATTTTGAAAGTAAACCAATTTATCCTCCAAGAGTAGTGGAAACAATAAAATTTTACCTTTCAGAGGATGAAAAAAATCTTTATAATGCAATGACTAAATATGTAGAAAATTATTACAACAAAGCATTAAAAAAGGATAAAAGAAATGTAACTTTTGCACTTATTATCCTTCAAAGAAGACTTGCTTCAAGTGTCCGTGCAGCAAAAAATTCTTTGAAGCGAAGGCATAATAAACTTACAGAACTACTTAATAAAGGCCAAATTATGCAACAAGAAGGTTATGATGAAGATTACCTCGAAGACTTACAAGAAGAAGAACGCTGGCAAAAAGAAGAGGAACTTCTCGAAAAACTAACTTCAGCGGAAACACTCGAGGAGCTTCAAGTTGAAATTCAAGAGCTTAAAAGACTAATAGAGCTTGCTGAAAAAGCAGAAAGGCAGGAAATTGAGACTAAATTAAGTGAGCTTAAGAAATTAATGGAAGAGAAACAGATACAAAAGAATAACATAAAACTATTAATATTTACAGAAGCAAAGGACACTTTGGAATATTTAACTGGAAAGCTTAAAAGTTGGGGTTATTCTGTTACATTCATTCATGGAGGTATGAACCTTGATGCAAGGATAAGAGCTGAGGAGGAATTTAATAACACTCCTGTTCAGATAATGGTTTCAACTGAGGCAGGTGGAGAAGGTATAAACCTTCAAAAAAGTTGCTGGATTATGGTGAATTATGATATTCCTTGGAATCCAAATAGGTTGGAGCAGAGAATGGGTAGAATTCATAGATATGGACAACAGCATGAAGTGCACATCTACAATATGGTTGCAGTCGACACCAACGAGGGTAAAATTCTCATTAAACTTTTTGATAAACTTTCTCAAATTAGACAAAACCTTGGTTCTGATAGAGTATTTGATGTTCTCGGCGAAGTATTAGTTGGTAAAAGCTTAAAAGACCTTATATTAGAAGCTATAACAAACCAAAGGACAATGGATGATATTCTTAAAGACTTTGAAGCAATACCAGATGAAGAATCAATAAGAAAAGTGAAAGAAATAACAGGAGAAGCTCTCGCAACTAAACATATAAATTTATCATGGATTATTGGGGAACAGAGAAAAGCCCTTGAAAATAGGCTTAACCCTGAATATGTTGAACAGTTTTTTGAAAGAGCTGTAAAGATGTTAAATATAAAAATGGAACGGAGGAATGATGGTTTATGGAAAATTTCAAGCATTCCTTTCGAAGTTCGCAACAGGCCTCAAAATTTCAAAATAAAACATGGAGAAGTGCAAAGAGAATATGCAAAAATATCTTTTGACAAACAACAAGCCTTCAAGATGCAAGCAGAATTTATAGCTTCTGGGCATCCATTACTGGAGGCAGTTATTGATGAGATTCTAAAGCAATTCAACCAGAGTGCAATAGATGGAGCAACATTCATTGATACAGATGGTAAAAAAGACGGAGTCATTTGGTTTTTACAGTCAGAAATAAAAGATGGCAGAAACGAAACCGCAGGGAAAAGACTATTTGCAATTTATCAAGACAAAAGTAATCAGCTTTCTTTTATCAGTCCTACAGTGCTTTGGGATTTGAAACCAGTTAGTCAAAACTCTAATACGGATAATTTAAGTCAGCAAGAGTTTGAAATGCATAAAGATGATGTTTTAACTTTTGTAATTAAGGGAATCGAAGAGTATAAAAATGAAATTTTAGAAAAAAGGATTAAGGATGCTGAAATAAAGAAAAAATATGGTCTACACTCTATTGACTACTTAATAGGAAAATCTGATGAAAAAATTGCAGACTTTGAGACAAGACGAATGAAAGGCGAAACAATTCCGGAAATGACAATTCAAAATGAAAAACGCAACAAAGAAGATTTAAAACGCAAAAAAGAAAAAATAGAAAAAGAAATTGAAACTGAAACTCATCTCTCTAAAACATGGCCTAAAATTATTGGTGCTGCAAGAGTTATTCCAGAAAGATTAAATGCAGAGATGGTTAGTGATGAAGAGATTGAAAAGATTGGAATGGAGGCAGTAATAGAATACGAAAGAAATAATGGTAGAATACCAGAAGATGTATCAAAGCTAAATGTTGGCTACGATATACGCTCAAAAGATAAAGATGGAAACTACCGCTATATAGAAGTAAAGGCAAGAGCAAGGGAAGGGGCTATCGCTCTAACTCCAAATGAATGGCTTATGGCACAGAGGCTACAAAATGAATATTGGCTTTACATAGTTTTGGTTACGGTGGTCTCACCTCAAATTTACGCAATACAGAATCCTTCTGAGAAGGTTGAACCTGATAAAGAGATAAATATTGTAAAATATATCGTTAAAGAGTGGAAGAATAGAGCAGAATTAATAAAGTGAGAGAATAATGTATAATCTAAACATAGTGAAATTTCTTCTTCATAAAATTTAAAAGTTAAGCTTAAAGGAGACAGAAAATGGTTGGTAAATCCTTTATTGAATATGATTTTCCTGTAAAAGAGGTAAGCGAAGAATCTGTTCGAGAGAAGAACATTCGTCATGGGCATATATCGACACTTCATATCTGGTGGGCAAGGCGACCTCTTGCCTCTTCAAGAGCATCAATTTATGCTTCGCTTATTCCTCCACCAGAAGATGAAGAAGAGAGAATGCAAAAAAGCAATTTTATTTACAAACTTTCAAAATGGGAGAACTCTTTAAATGAAGATATTATTAAAAAAGCAAGGGAGGACATTTTAAAAGCTAATAATGGAAAACCGCCAAAAGTGCTTGACCCATTTGCAGGTGGTGGCTCAATCCCCCTTGAGGCATTAAGATTAGGCTGCGAAACATATGCAAGTGATTTAAACCCTGTTGCAGTACTCATTGAGAAATGCACTCTTGAATATCCACAGAAGTATGGTAAGCCAAAAACTGTTAGAGAAACAAATAAAAGCAGTCTTTTCACAAGCGAAGAAACCACTGAAACAGAAAAGGAAATAAATCCTTTATTAGAAGATGTAAAGAAGTGGGGAAATTGGGTTTTAGATGAAGTGAAAAAAGAAATTGGCAAATTTTATCCTGCTGAATCCGATGGCTCCATCCCTGTAGGATACATCTGGGCAAGGACTATTAAATGTAGTAATCCAATCTGTGGTGCAGAGATTCCTTTAGTAAGGCAAACATGGCTTACTAAAAAAGCAAATAGAAAAATTGCATATAAACTTATACCAAAAGGGAATAAAGTTGAGTTCGAGATAAGAGAAGGAAAACAAATTGATTTCGCCCCTGAAGTAGGTACGGTGTCCCGAGCAAAAGCAGTTTGCCCCTGCTGTGGCTCTGGCTTAAGTGATAAAGAAGTAAGGAAACAATTCCAGGATAATAAAGCAGGACAAAGGATGGTTGCAGTTGTGTTGCATAACACAAACAAACAAGGTAAAACATACCGCCTTGCAACGGAAGAAGATTTGGAGATTTATAGAGAAGCAGAAAAATATCTTAAAGTGAAAAGAGAAAAATTAATGAAAGAATGGGGATTTGATCCTGTGCCAGATGAGAGAATGAACACAGAAGACCCAACAACTGTTGCTGGAAGAGGTTATGGTTTTACTGAATGGGGCGATCTCTTCAACTCACGTCAGAAGCTGGCGTTGATTACTTTTGTAGAAAAAGTGAGAGAAGCATATGAAAAGATGATCGAGGATGGGTATGATGGTGATTATGCAAAAGCAGTTATAAGTTATGTAGTTTTTGCAGTTGATAGATTGCCAGATATAAACTCTATGATTTGTCATTGGGACGGTTCCTGGGAAAAAACTAGTACAACATTTGCAAGACAAGCTTTACCAATGAATTGGGATTTTATTGAAGCAAATGTATTTACTCCAAAAGGATATAGCTTTCAAAACATTTTGAGAACTATCTTAGATGTATTTCCCACTGTAACAGTCAACAACAGTTTTAGTACAAGAGTAGTTCAAGCTTCCGCCACCTCTCTTGCCTATCCAGACAACTACTTTGATGCAGTTATCACCGACCCACCATATTATGACAATGTAAACTATGCAGAACTATCAGATTTTTTTTACGTTTGGCTTAAAAGGTCAGTAGGGGATTTATATCCTGACCTATTTGCAACCCCTTTAACTCCAAAATCGGAAGAGATAGTATCTAATCCTATTAGGCAAGATGGTGAAAAAAGTTCAAAGCAATTTTTTGAAAATATGATCACTAAGGCTTTTCAAGAAATTAATCGTGTTTTAAAGCCAGAAGGTATTGCTTGCGTAGTGTTTGCACATAAGTCCACAAAAGCGTGGGAGACTATTATTAACGCATTGCTTAATTCTGGTTTATATTTAACTGCTTCTTGGCCAGTTCACACAGAGATGGGTGAAAGATTAAATGCACATGAGACAGCTTCGTTGGCTTCCTCTATTTATATGATCTGCAGGAAGCAAACAACAAACGAAACGATTTACTTTAATGAACTCAAGCCTCAAATAGAAGAGAAGATAAAAGATAAGTTGGATCAGTTCTGGAATGAAGGAATTGTTGGAAGTGACTTTTTTATTTCTGCAATTGGTCCAGCACTGGAAGTATTTGGCAAATATAAAAGTGTTGAAAAAATTTCTGGAGAAAAAGTTTCTGCTTCTGAATTGATTAATTTTATAAGAAAAACTGTAAGCGACTATGCTCTTTCAAAAATCCTCAAAAATCCAAATCTTGGCGATATTGATGAAGAAACGCGGTTTTATCTCTTGTGGCGCTGGACTTACAATGGTGCAAAGGTTCCCTTTGACGATGCAAGAAAGCTTGCTCAAGCAATTGGAATCGAGCTAACCGAAAAATGGGAAAATGGCTATGTAAAGAAGGATAAAGAATTTATCTCGGTAATGGATGCTAAAGATAGAGGCAAAAAATTCTTAGAAAGAGGTAAGTTTGATAGTATGATTGATGTTATCCATGCGTGTCTCCTTTATTGGGAACAAAATGATCGAAAGAAAATATCCAAGAATCTTGAAAGTACAAATTATCAAAATAATAACACTTTTTGGCAAGTTGCACAGGCAATTTCAGAGGTGTTACCAGAAGGTGATAAAGAAAAACAAATGCTTCAAGGATTTATTTATGGTAAAGAAAGCTATAATAAAATAAGTGAACCAACGCTTTTTTAAGGAGGGAGGAAATGGCTTTACCTAATTGGTGGGAAGTAGTAATACCTCATAAAGATATAATAGACTGCAAATTTAATGAGGCAATCTTTGCAGCAGACCTTGGGGATGTTATATCTGGAAATGCCCCTTTAGAGTATAAAGACCCAGTTACTTTTTTTAAGAAAACTTATCTTACAGATGGTTTAAAGAATCTTCTTGAAAATGTTCTACAAAGACTCAATGGAAGTAAAGGTGATCCAGTTATTCAGCTTCAAACTCCATTTGGTGGTGGTAAAACTCATTCACTTTTAACCATTTATCACACTATAAAAAACTACAATGAAATTAAATACCTTTTACCAATTTCAAACTCACAAATTCCTAAGAATACAAAAGTTGCAGTGTTTGTGGGCACTCAACACGATGCTGTAAGTGGTAGAACCCCATGGGGAGAAATTGCTTATCAACTTGGAACATATGATTTGATAAAAGAGCAAGATATAAAAAGAGTTAGTCCTGGCAAGGATTTGCTGAATAAAATGCTTGGTGATTCACCAGTACTTATCCTTATTGATGAACTTGCTGAATATGTTGTGAAAGCAAAAGATTTTGCTGGGCAAATATCTGCTTTTTCTCAAGAAATAACAGAGGTAGTAAAATCAAGAAATGATTGCTGCCTTATATGCACGCTTCCATCGAGTGCACCATACGGAGAAGAAGGAGAAAGAGCTCTTAATGAACTCCAAAAAATATTTGGCAGATTAGAAGCAATTTATACACCAGTCGAAGGAATTGAAATTTACGAAATTGTAAGAACAAGACTATTTGATGACTTAGGAGATAAAGACATCAGAAAGAAAGTGGCGCAAAACTATTTTGAGCTTTATAAGAAACTTGGTGCCGATGTGCCACCAGAAGTAAAAGAAACTGAATATCGTGATAGAATTGAGCATGCTTATCCATTTCATCCTGAGCTCATCGATGTACTATATGAGCGATGGGGCTCATATCCTACATTTCAAAGGACAAGAGGAGTCTTAAGGCTTTTAGCGGAAATAGTCGCAGATCTTTATAATAGAAAAGTGCCATCTCCACTAATTCAAAGTTCTCTAATAAATCTTGAAAAACAGTCAATAAGAAGAGAGTTTATTAAGCATATAGGCAATGAATATGATAGTGTCATTACTTCAGATATTGTTAAGAATGCACCAAAATTAGACAATGAAATGGGAACAGAATACAGGAAATACAAAATTGCAAGCCAAATAGCAACAACTATTTTCGTTTATTCATTTGGTGGAAGCGATATAAAAGGAGTAACCTTGCCAAGGATAAAAGTTGCTATTTTAAGAGATGGCATTCCACCAACAATTGTAGGTGATACAATTTCTAAGCTGGAGGATGAGTTGTGGTATCTGCATTCTGAAGGAAAACAATATGCCTTTAGAAGTGAAATCAATCTTAACCGTGTAATAATTGAGCGAGAAGAAGGTATTTCCAATAATGAAGTCCTTAAAGAATTGAGAGATCAAATTCAGAAAAATGCAAATAAGTCACTTGAAGTATATTTGTGGCCTGAAAATACTTCCGATATTCCTGACAACAAAAAGCTAAAACTTGCAATTTTGTCGCCTGAATTACCATATGATTTAAAGAAAACAAATGAACTTTTATACGAAATTTTTACAAAAGCAGGAACAAGTTTTAGAGTTTACAAAAATACTCTTTTCGTTATTGCAATAGATAATACTCCATATTTAAATGTTTCTAAAAACATAAAGCGGTTATTGGCAATTTCTAATATCATAAATGATAAAAGCTTATTTAATTCTCTTGCCAAGGAAAGACAGGATGATTTAAAAGATAGATATAAAGAAGCAGAAAGAGAAATACCCTTTGGTATCTTATCAGCTTATAGACATTTGGCAATGTTAAATGAGCAAAATGTTGTCTATTGGTCTGATCTTGGCATTCCCACAGTTGGAATGAATAGAACTATATCAGATAGAGTAAGACAATATCTTGAAGAGCAGGATAAAATTCTTAACCGTCTTACTCCCAAATATATAATTGAGAAAGCTTTTGCGCCTGATGAAAATGAAAAAGGAATAGAGGATATCTATGATTTATTCCTTAAAACTCCAGGGCTTCCTATCCCTGAAAGCATAGAAGTGATCTTAGATGCCACAAAAGAAGGCGTTGCTAATGGCGTTATTGGTGTGAAAGAGGATAATACTGTCCATTACGGGGATGATATAAATCCAACAATTAATCATATAATCTTAAGAGGCGATATTGCAAAGGCTGAAAAGGAGAAGATTATTATAAATGGTGGAGGACAAAAAGTTGATAGTGGTAGTAGTACAGGCAGGGTAACTATTGTACCGGATGAAGCAACAAAGCCTCCTGAGGAAACAACAAAAAGCGTAGAAGCATTAAATTATAAAGTTAAAAAGTTAAATATAAAAGCGAAAATACCTTCTCTTGAACTTTCTTCCATAATAAGTGGTATAATAAATCCTCTAAGAGAAAAGAGAGATTCTGAAATCGAAGTAACAATTGAAATAAAAGCACAATCAAATGAAGGTTTTGACAAAAATACTTTAGAAAACAAAGTAAAAGAGACTCTTAAACAAATTGGTGCAGAAACCGAAGAGTGGAGCGAAGAGTAACCTTAGCATTGATGCAGCGCAAACATCATATTATAAAAAGATTCTCCACCTCGAAATTTCCAAGTGTTTTGTGTGCATCTTAAATAATATATTTATTTTGCAAGATTTTTCTATCAAGAAGCTGAATTGACGTGGTTTTGTATTTAATTAGAGGGAGAGCCTTAGAGCATGAAATTGATAATCTTGTTTACAAGCTTTATGATTTAACCCCCCACCGAAATAAACATAATTGAGGGTAATATTAAGAAGGAGGAGTAGAAAATGAATGATTGGAAAGACGAACTATCTAATGAGCAGATAGAAGCTGCATCTTTTACAGGAGAACATGCGAGGCTTATAGCAGGGCCGGGAACTGGTAAGACTAAGACTCTGGCACGTAGAGTCCTAGCTCTTATTTTAGAATATAATGTTGATCCTAATAAGATATTGATTCTAACCTTTACCAGAGTTGCTGCTCAAAATCTTAAAAAAGAAATTAAAAAAGTTCTTGAACCAATTAACAAAGAGAATCCCTCTATTTCAACTTTTCATTCTTTTGCTTTGAGGCAATTATTAAAAAACTCTGACAGAGTTTCTGCCTTACCAAAACCGCTAAGGATTGCTGATGATTGGGAAGAAAGAAGGGTTATCAATGAGGATTTAAAGCTTGATTTGGACAAGCATTTGACTGAGGTATTACCAAATAAAAAAAAATCGATTGACAAAGTTGAGACATTGTTTAACCAGCTTTCTGCGGATTGGGAAACTTTAAAAATTGAGCATGACGAAGAACAAAGAAATTGCTGTGACCCAAAGTTTATTGGCGCTTGGAGAAAACATCGCGAGATATTTGGATATACCTTAAGAGCTGAGTTAATGTACCAGTTAAAAAGAGCATTGAACCAACAGTTAGATTTTGAGCTCGAATCCGATTTTAAGTATGTGCTTATTGATGAATACCAGGATTTGAACGCATGCGATTTGGCTTTAGTTAAAGAGCTAGCTAAAAGGAATTGTGAACTATTTGTAACAGGAGACGACGATCAAAGCATATATGGTTTTAGATATGCGGATCCCGTTGGAATCAGAAATTTTTCAAAAGATTATAATGCGAAAGAATTTAATTTGAAGACATGCTATAGGTGCGATAAATCAATTCTCGATATTGGTGAGTTTGTTGCTAATTTGGACAATAAGCGTCTGCCTAAGGAAACTAAGTCTGTAGAGGGGTATTCTTCTGGGGAAGGAGAAGTACATTTACGGTGTTATAGAAATCAAACTTCAGAAGCGTTAGGTATTGCTCAAAGTTGCAAGGAGATATTAGATAAGGATGTAAATACAGAAATACTTTTGCTTTTAAGAAGTGATTTTAGGGGATTAATGTCTGAGCCTTTAATAGATGCTTTGAGAAAAGAAGAAGTACCTGTAGTTGTTAAGACAGAGGGGAATCCACTTAACTTATCCTTTGGAAGATATATTTTTTCACTTATTCGAATAGTAAAAGATTCATTCGATAACTTAGCATGGAGAACGATTTTAGAACTGAATTGTCCTGGAATTGGTAGCGAAACGCAGAAGGCTTTGAGAGAGAAGGCAAAGAATTTAGGGAAAACTTATTTTGAAGTTCTTCAAATGTGTGAAGATAAAGATTGTGGCATACCGCGGAGTGACACAATAATTAAAAAGGTTAAGGAAGTGACGGAAATAGTTGATAAATATAAGAATCAGCAGAATCTATCTGGCTGTATTCATACTTTGATAAAAGATTCTATTCATACCTCGATAAAAGACCCTGAAACTGGCTCTCAAATTGCAGACAGTACTCAAATTGCAGAAGTTGTAGATGAGTATTTGCAAACAATAATTACTGAAACAGAATCAAAAAACTTTATTGATTTAGTATCTGCTATTAGCGCTTCGACAGATTCCATTGAGCAGCAAGAATTAGTTAAGGGCAAGGTAAATATAATGACGATGCATAGGGCAAAAGGTTTGAGTGCTGACGTTGTGTTTATTGTTGGAGCAGAAAAACAATTTATACCTGGCAAAAATACAGGGAAAGGAGAAGATGATGAGAGACGTCTTTTGTATGTCTCGATTACAAGAGCAAGGCATGAACTTGTAATAACGTATTGTAACGAGAGAACAGGAAAACAAAGATATACTGGAAGTGAAAGCGGGTGTATAAAAAGAGAAATTACACCTTTTCTAAAAGATGCTTCCTTAACAGTAGAACAAATGGACTAAAAATTTTGAAAAAACGATAAAAGGTTTTAAGACAATATCTGAAAAAAAGTAAAGTTATAGGTTTTTTCTTCAAAGTTTTGTTTTTGAGGTTTTTAAGAATGAAGGTTAACTTTTTGAATATTTAAGGAGGCGAAGAGGTGAATGCAAGTTTGGTTATAGCAATTTTGGCAATTGCTGTGGTGGCGCTTGTGATTGGGCTGATTATTGCTCTAACACGGCTTTCAAGGATTCAAAATGCGATTGATTCCTCTGTGCAAAACTCAGTTAATTCCTCTGTTTCACAGGCAATTGCTAACTATATTGATAAAATTACCACTTCCTTTGGCAGTATCAAGCAGGACTACGGGCAAATTGCCGATAAGCTGCTTGTGCTTACTGAAATTGGTAATGATACAAAAGCTTTGAAGTCGTATCTCACTAATCCAAAAATGCGTGGTATGTGGGGCGAAAGGATGGTTGAGGACATCATAAATCTTGTTGGGCTTAAAGAAGGTATCAACTATGAGAAGCAAAAGATGTTCGAAATGGGCAAGCCAGATTTTACATTTAAGCTTCCCAACGGAAAGTGTATTAACCTTGATGCAAAGTTTTCCCTTGATAACTATATGAAATATATTGAGGCAGTTAGCGTTTCCGATAAGGAAAATCATAAAAAAGAATTTCTTAGAGATGTCACAAAGACAATAGATGATGTTTCAAAAAGAGAATATATCAACGAAAAGACAGTTGATTTTGCAGTAGTGTTCATTGCAAGTGAAGCGGTGTATTCTTTCCTTCTTGCAGAAAAACCAAATATCATTGATGAAGCACTTAAGAAAAAGATTGTTCTTTCATGTCCAACAAATCTGTATGCAATGCTCTCTATTGTAAGGCAAGCAGCAGAATATTTTTCACTTGAACAATCCTCAAAAGAAGTTTTGGAGTTTATGGATAAATTCCGTAAAGAGTGGAACAATTTTACTTTAAGATTTGATAAGATTAGCGATATGATTAGTAAACTAAGAGACGCCTTTAATGAAGTTTCAACCACGCGAAAGAATAAGCTTGACTCCATTCTTTACGATATTGACATGCTGACAAAAAGTGTTGGCATAACTGAATACGAATACAAGATGCCATCAGAGGATTAACCAATAAGAATTAAGAATTACAGTTAATTTTCTTTTTTTGTTATAAGCATTAACTATATTATAATATTTAAGTTAAAAAAAATTATAATTTGAAAGCGAGATGAACTATGTTTAAAGATACAACTGTTAAAGAAATTATGAATAAAGAACCAATTTTTATACATGAATCGAGAAGTGTTGAGGAATCTGTTAAGATTATGCTTGAGCACAACATAAATGGTATACCAGTAGTAGATGCAGAAAATCATGTAGTAGGAATAATAACACAGGGAGATTTACTTCTCAAGGCAACGAGAAGCCCGTTTTTTAGACTTTGGCCTTATGGATCATACGCTACATCTGAAGAGCTTATGAGTGAATACAAAAAGATTATAGGGACAAGTGTATCAGAAGTAATGACAAAGAATCCAGTTTGCATCCATGAGGATGAGCTTGTCTCAAAAGCAGCAGAAACTCTATATGATAAGAGGGTTAAGCAATTACCTATAATACATGAGGATACATTGGTGGGTATGATAACAAGATCTGATATAATAAAATATATTTTTAATAGATAGATTACATGTATTTTGAAGATATCATAAGTAATCTTTCAAATTTCTGGAAAGATAGTGGATTAACAGTTTTACCAGCATATGATATGGAAGTTGGAGCAGGCACTATGGCACCAACTACTTTCTTTGGTGTATTATCTGATAGAAATATTGGTTTTTGTTATGTTCAACCATCAAGAAGACCAACAGACGGTAGATTTGGAGAAAATCCAAATAGAGTTTTTAAGCATTTTCAGCTTCAAGTAATAATAAAACCGTCCCCCTTAAATATTCAGGATATTTATATAGGGAGTTTATCTTCAATTGGAATAGATTGCAAAGTACATGATATAAGGTTTATTGAGGATAATTGGGAATCTCCAACTCTTGGAGCATGGGGAGTTGGATGGGAAGTGTGGCTTGATGGTATGGAAATTACCCAGTTTACATATTTTCAGCAGGCAGGTGGAATAGACCTTAAAACAGCAGCAGTTGAAATAACCTATGGCCTTGAGCGTATTGCAATGTATATTCAAAATAAATCATCTTTTTATGATATTGAGGTGGGAGAAGGAGTATTGTATAAAGATTTAAGGTTAATGGAAGAGATAGAATACTCAAAATATTCTCTCGAAGAAGCTTCAATAGATCGACTTCTTGAATTGTTTGAGATATATCTTTCTGAGGGAAGATATTGTATCGAGAAAAGCTTGATTATGCCTTCTTATGACTATGCTTTAAAGTGTTCCCACACATTTAATCTTCTTGATTCAAGAGGAGCGTTATCTGTAACTGAAAGAGCACGATATATTTCAAAAGTAAGAGAGCTTTCTAATAAGGCTGCGAAATTATATACGGATGGCAAAAATGAGTAAAGATTTGTTAATCGATGTTGGGGTAGAAGAATTACCATCCTCCTATATGGATGAACTCGCTAATCTTCTCTCAATTTCTTTTAGTTCATTTCTTGATGAGAATTATATTAGCAGAAGCGGAGAAGAGATTTTCTTAACTCCAAGAAGAATGATTTTTACAGCTAATGATATGGCTTTGAAGCAAAATATTCCAGAAAAGGAAATAAAGGGACCTCCCAAAAATATTGCATTGACAGAAGACGGGAGTCCTACAAAAGCACTAACAAAATTCTT
>Ga0255342_1003040_pt1 | contig 19507 bp, 18 predicted proteins | sample wastewater_treat_3_FD_192416 | JGI IMG/M metagenome (GOLD analysis project Ga0255342, IMG submission 192416) | Wastewater microbial communities from Lulu Island WWTP, Vancouver, Canada - plant14 | ecosystem: Engineered > WWTP > Wastewater > Unclassified | place: Canada: Vancouver, British...
AGCTTTTGATGATTTCTTCTGGTTTATAGCCTCGGTTAGAGCCGGGTTCGGGAAGTCCTAAGGTCGAAAGCATCGAATCAATATCGCACCGATCCAGCATCTTTTTCATTAACGACATGCCACCCCATGGGGTGATGTCTTTATCTGTAAATCCAATCTCAAAATCCATCTTCTCTCCCGTAAGTAAATCTTATCTGGATTTCAACACAGGTCGATCTTACGAATGTCTCTAATTTGCTTGCTCTTTTCTGTTAGATTCTCTATTGCTACGCAATAGAATTTTTATCCTATTGCGGATTCTGGGTTTATCTTATGTGGGCTACGCACAAAAAACTACGGCCGGGCAAAATGAATAATCCTCATCCCGGATCATCTCTAAAAGACGCGAGGCCGTTACCTGCAGGGCCGCCTCACGGCCTTCACACGGATGCACTTGAGGGCGGCAGAGGCTGAACCGCAGGGCCATCCGGGGCTTATGAAAAGCTCTGATGCTTTGATGATGAAAAAGTATCTTCCGGCCGCTGGAATTACAAATGAGCTGTTTTGCCCTGCCTCGTGGCGGCAAGGGGGCTGCCTACTTGATGAAATCGAATTCGATTTTCCCATCCTTGAGACGGACCGTGACATCGCCGCCTTTTTTCAGTCTTCCGAAAAGAAGCTCTTCGGAGAGTGCATCCTTGATCTCCGTCTGAATAAGCCTTCCCAGCGGGCGGGCACCGAATTTGTCATCATAACCCTTTTCCGCCAGCCACTTGCGCACCGCATCGGTGACCTCCATTTTGACTTTTTTTGCACCGAGCTGCCGGCCGAGGTCGCCCAGAAACTTGTCCACCACTTTTTTCATAACCGCCGGTCCCAGCGGGTTGAAGGAGACAATCGCATCGAGACGGTTGCGGAATTCCGGGTTAAAGAGCTTTTTAATCGCTTCCGGTCCTTTTGCCACGGAATCATCGCGTCGGTCGCCGAAACCGATGGTGGCCCTGTCCATCTCCTTGGCGCCGGCATTGGTGGTCATGATCAGAATGACGTTGCGGAAATCCGCTTTCTTGCCGTTGTTGTCCGTCAGCGTGGAATAATCCATTACCTGCAGCAGAATGCTGAAAACATCCGGATGGGCCTTTTCGATTTCATCGAGCAGCAGCACCGAGTAGGGATGCTTGCGGATCGCGTCGGTAAGCTGGCCGCCCTGGTCGAAACCGACATAGCCGGGGGGCGCGCCGATAAGCCGCGAGACGGTATGCTTTTCCATATATTCGCTCATATCGAAACGGATAAATTTCACACCCAGAACGTGCGCCATTTGTTTGGATACTTCCGTCTTACCCACACCGGTGGGGCCTGCAAAAAGAAAGGAGCCGATCGGCCGCTCGGGAGCGCCAAGACCGGCACGCGATCTTTTGATCGCCGTGACAAGCGAATGGATGGCGCTGTCCTGCCCGAAAACGACATCCTTTAGTCTTGTCTCCAGTTCTTTTAGCTTTTCCGCATCAGAAGAGGTGATATCGGCGGAAGGAATTCTGGCGATGCCCGACACAATGGCGCCTATCTCTCTTGCGCCAACCACCGGCACGGACTTGCCGCGGGCGGTGAGTTTTTTTGTGGCGCCCGCCTCATCAATGACATCAATGGCCTTGTCCGGCAGGAACTTGTCGTTTATGTATTTGGCGGAAAGATCCGCCGCAGCGCGGATCGCCCCTTCCGTATATTTTACGGTGTGAAACTCTTCATAGTAGGGGCGCAGCCCCTTCAGGATCTCGATGGTTTCAGCGACAGTCGGCTCCTGCAGTTCTATTTTCTGAAAGCGCCTCGACAGGGCACGGTCTTTATCGAAGTTGTTTTTGAACTCTTCGTAGGTGGTCGCTCCGATACAGCGCAACTTACCGGAATTAAGCACCGGTTTGAGTATGTTTGATGCATCCATCGATCCGCCGCTGGTCGCGCCCGCCCCCACCACGGTGTGGATTTCATCGATAAAGAGGATCACGCCCGGAATCTTTTCCAGCGCTTTGAGCGTCGCCTTCAGTCTGGCCTCGAAATCACCACGGTATTTTGTACCGGCCAGCAGAGCGCCCATATCGAGGGCATAGATCTGCGTACCCATGACGCGGTCCGGCACCATCCCCTGATGGATGTGCAAAGTCAGACCCTCCACCAGCGCTGTTTTTCCGACACCCGGCTCTCCGACAAACACGATATTATTTTTCCGCCTTCGGCACAGCACCTGGATGGTTCGCTCAAGCTCCGCGCTTCGGCCAACCAGCGGGTCAATCTCACCTTGCGCCGCCTTTGCATTAAGGTTGACGGCATAGAGCTTCAAAGGGTCTTTCGATACAGGCCGCTTCGGTTCCACAGTGTTTGGCCGGGGCTGTGCTTCCGCATCATCCATGTCCTCACCCGGATCGTCATAATCTTGAGGGCCGTGGGATATGAAATGAAGAACATCGAGGCGGGAAATGCCTTCTTTCTCCAGAAAACTGACGGCAAACGAGTCCGCTTCGCCCCACAGAGCCGCCAAAAGATCACCGGCTTCGACCTGGGCCTTTTCCGCGGAATGAACATGGTTGACAGCCCTCTGGATGACTCTCTGAAAACCGATCGCAGGCTCCGGCGTCACCTGCTCCCCCGGCGGCACAAGCGGAATATTTTTTTCAAAAAACGATTCCAGCGCATCTTTTATAGCGTCAACATCCCCCCCGCAACCGGTGATGATGGCCATGCCCGCCTCATCATGCAAAAGCGCGAACAGGATATGTTCGGCGGTCAGATACTCGTGGCGGCGCCTGGCCGCATCTCTCACGATCGCGTCCAGTACCAGACTTAATTCCTTGTTAATCATTCTCTCTCCATCGTGCATTGAAGCGGGAATTCCCACTCGGCAGCCATTTCGTGCACCTTGGCTACTTTTGTTTCGGCGATCTCACGCGTATAAACACCGCAAACGCCCGCACCTCTTTTGTGGACATCCAGCATGATCCGGGTCGCCTCCGCCGGCCGTTTATGAAACACCGTCTCTAAAACATAAACGACAAAATCCATTGTGGTGTAGTCGTCGTTCAGCAAAATCACGCGGTAGCGCGACGGCTCTTTTGTTTCATGCCGTTCTTTTTCGACTACATCTTCCAGTGATTTAAATTTTTCTCCGGCCATCGCCTTTCCGCCTGTGTTTTTCCTATGCGTAAAAGATAGGCAAGTTAGTGATTTATGTCAATAGAAACGGTTTATAAAAAAGCCGACGACGGTTGCCATTAATCGCGGATAAAGAACCGAAACGGATGAGTTTAAAATGTCGGTTCGTTAAGCCGTGACAATTTTATTGACACGCTGTGAGCTTGTACCTATACTCGCGACCGTACAAACGATACTCAACCTGTTTCAAGCAAACGGCGACACAAGGCTTGAATAAACCCCGAAACGCGGGGTAAGAGTATATATTATCGTGGGCCTGTATGAAAAAAATATTTCGTTATGAGCTCGTCGTTCCCCCCGAAGCAGAGGACCAAAACGGGCACGTCAACAATGTCGAATATCTGCGCTGGATGCAGGATGCGGCCATGCGCCACTCCGATGAAGCAGGCTGCACGGCTGCCACCGAGGCGGCCGGCGCTACCTGGGTCGTCCGTACGCATAAAATAGAATATCTGAAACCTGCCTTTGCCGGCGACCGGATCACTGTAATCACCTGGGTCTCCAACTACCGGCGCGTGCTTTCTCTTCGCAAATACCGCGTGGTGCGCCCGCCGAACGGGGAGCTCCTGGCCGAGGGGGAAACTGACTGGGTGTTTGTGGACGCTCAAAGGGGCACTTTGCGCTCGATTCCCAAAGAGGTGCGAAATACTTTTGAGCTGCTGCCGGCGGAAGAGGAAAAAGATATATCGCTAAAGTAGCGGGGATAACCAGGGCCTGTACAGAGGTCTCGTCCTATGTCCGTACGGAGGACAAAGGGCTTGTGCATGACGGCAGGCCGAACCGATCCTGCCTATGAAATGATACCTTTCAATTTATCAAGGCCCGCGTAAGCGAAATAACCGGCAAACACAATCAGAAAAACGGCACAGACCGCGATAAGCCCGCGGTAGAGTCGATCTGTCAGAAACCGTCTGCCGCCTGCCACCACGGCGGCTACTGAAGAATACCAGACCAGATCCGCCAGGATATGACCGATGAAGAAAAAAACCAGTCCCCATATGCCGAACTGCCGTGAATAGAGAATATAGCCGATGCCGATAGTCGCCCACCAGATTATCCAGTAGGGATTGGAGACGCTCATGATGATGCCGCTAAAAACCGGATGGTTGAGCCTGCCCTGCCGGGGCGAAACATTTAGGCTGAGGCGGGGAAGACTGCGGAGCATGCCTACGGCCATCCATAACAGAATGGCGGATCCGGCAATTGCGCTTACGACAAAAACAGCCGGCAGCTGAAAAAAAGGGGCGAGCCCCAGAATAAGGATCGTGACTAAAAAAAGCTCCAGCAGGCCGTGGCCGGCGATCATCAAAGGTCCGGCGACAAACCCGCGCTGCGAGCTTTCACTGATTGTGGCGCTAAGCAGAGGGCCGGGCATCAGCGCACCGGAAAGCGCGATTACGAAAGACGAAACAAAGATGCCCGCAAGTGATGTGTACATGGGCATTGCTAATTTTTCCTGTGGATAAGTCGTGTTTTTTCCACACCCCTTTCGGGCCGGTAGCAGTATTCCTGAAGCATATCCGAAGACATCTGTTCCTGCCAGTTGATGCGTATCAGGCAGGGAATCGTCTGGAGCGACTCAAGGCTTGCCGATATGGTATCCGGATCGACGTGACAGCGGTTTTTGTAATAAACCACTGTGTAGGAACCGATGACGACTGTCTTGTGTTGAAACCAGTAAACAACAGCAGCAAGCACCGCCACCACGAGCACACAAATGACAATCATTGCCGTTTTTGATTTGTCTTTTTTCGCCATAAGCCGCCCCCGGTTGATTTACATGGCAAACTAGCCCGCCGCCCGAAAAAAAAACAATGTTTTTAATCCACGCGGATAAGCATCGCGTCACCCTGGGCGTGTCCTGAACAGATCCCGCACACACCCCAGCCTCCGCCTCTTCTCCTTAGCTCATAGCCCAGTGTCATCAGTATCCGGGCGCCGGTGGCGCCGATGGGGTGGCCATAGGCCACGGCGCTGCCGTTGACGTTCACTTTTTTAAACATCTCTTCTTTCGTCATGCCCAGAATGGAGCGACAGCTCACCAGCGCCACCGCGGCGAATGCTTCGTTGACCTCGATGAGATCCATCTGGTCAAGCGTCATGTCATTTTGCTCTAGCACTTTTTTGATTGCAAGCCCCGGCACGGTGGCGATATCCTTGGTCGGCTGCGACACCTCGGCGTAATCCACAATGGTGAAAATCGGCTTCAGGCCCAGCTCATCGGCTTTGGCGCGGCTCATAATCAGGCAGACATCCCCTCCGTCGTTCACGCCGGGGGCATTACCCGCCGTGACGGAACCTGGCTTTCCCGTAACCGTGCTGGCATGACCGAAGACGGGCGGCAGCTTGGCCAATCCCTCCAGCGTGGTGTCCGGCCGCGGCCCTTCGTCCTTTTCCATGACAAAGACCTTCTTGCCCTGCCTGACTTCCACGGGAAAGATTTCATCGTCGAGCCTGCCCTCATTCATTGCCCTGGCCGCATTCGTCTGCGAGTTCAGCGCCCACTGGTCCTGTTCCTCCCTGCTGAAGCCGAATTCGTCGGCCACCTCCGAGCCGTGAATAGCCATGTGGCGGTTATAAAAAGCGTCCCACAGGCCGTCATAGACCATTGAATCCACCACGCGCCCGTTGGGCAGGGCCATCTTCGCGCCCCAGCGCATGTCGGGCAGGACAAACGGGCAGTTACTCATGCTTTCCTGGCCGCCGGCAATGCATATCTCCGCACGCCCCAGAAGAATCATCTGAAAGGCGAGATCAATGGTTTTTATGCCGGAGGAACAAACTTTGTTGACGGTAATGGAGGGCACATACTCAGGCACGCCGGCCAGAATCGTCGCCTGCCTGCCGGGAATCTGGCCGCAGCCGGCCGGCACGACCTGCCCCATGAAAATGTAATCCACGTCTCCTGGCTTAACCTTCCCCCCGGTGCGGCGCAGCACTTCCTTTATGGCCAGTGCGCCCAGATCCATCGCCGAAAAATCTTTCAGCGCACCACCGGCACGGCCGTAGGGAGTACGGCAGGCCTCCACGCAGACTACCTCGCGGAACTGTTTATGTACGTTTTTAATCTTTCTTCCCATGGTCGAAAAATCAGGTTTCCGCTCACCGAATTTCGCGATCGGCGCGTCTTTATAAATATCGGATTTTTTCCTGTCCAGCCTCTGAGCAACTTTTGACATATCGTCTCCCTTCGCCCGCCGAATCACGTGAATCCGGCATGATACGTTGTTTTCGGTAATGCGCCTTCCTTGCATATCCGGTATTTTTAGTCAATCATTTTGAGGCATACAGCACCTGTCCCGGGCCGATGAAGAGACCGGCAGATCCGGCATAAACGCCAAAACAAATTGACGAAAGTCTATTATTCGGATAGTGAAGCCGGAATTAAACTCGCGGGCAAAATGAGTCGTCAATGAATGGAAAACTGATATACAGGATAATATTGCTTCTGGTGCTGATTGCTCTGGCTGTGTTTGCTTTTATTCATTTCGACCTGTATCGGTTCCTGACGAGCAAAAATGAACTCATCAACCATATCCGCGCGTCCCGCTTCGATGTGCTGGTGTTCATCGGCATACAGATCACCCAGGTGGTGATCGCCTTCATTCCCGGAGAGATCAGCGGCTTTATCGGGGGATATCTGTATGGACCGGTGTGCGGAACTCTTTATTCCACAATCGGCCTGACGCTGGGATCGTGGATAGCCTTTATGCTGGCCAGGTTTTTTGGCAAACCGCTCATCGCCAGAGCGGTCAGGAAAGAGGTTTTTGACAAATTCAACCACTTCATGGAGCACAAGGGCCTGGTTGTCTCTTTTTTGCTTTTCCTGATACCGGGCTTCCCCAAGGACTATTTATGCTACATCATGGGCGCCAGCCGTATTCCCCTCACAACTTTTCTGATCGTCTCTACAATCGGCCGCTTTTTCGGAACGGCTATGCTGTCGATCAGCGGGAACATCGCCTATAAGGAACAGTATGTACTTTTGGCTATTGTCGCGGTTGTCGCGCTTATCGTGTCTGTCCTTGCCTGGCTTCACCACGACAAACTCCTCGAGATCCTCAAAGGCCAGAAACAATAGCAGCTCTTATCACCCGGCCTGGCGGGTTTGGCTCAAAGCCCGGCGGCCACCACCACTTTGATATGAGAAACCGAACACTAAATCCGGCAGGCCAAACCAACCGAAAGCCGCTCCGGGGCAACCGGACATGGCCTGCCTGGCTGCGGGCGCTCCGGCTGCATTTTGTGCTGCCGAGCATCATTCCCGCAGTCCTGGGCTCACTCGTCGCAGGTGCGCATGGCCACCCCCTGCATCTGGCTCATTTTGCGCTTGTCGTCATCGGCGTTACCATGAACCATCTGGGGCTGAATCTGGTGGATGACGTCCTGGATTATCGCCACGCCGTCGATCTGAAGAAGGGAGACGAAAAGAACTTTTTTACCGGCGGGAGCGGTGTCCTGACGGAAGGACTGATTAAAGACACCCAGATGCTTCGGCTGGCCGGATTTTTTTTCGTTCTGACTGCGATTATCGGCATTTACTTAAGCTATACCTGCGGCTGGCCTGTCCTGGCGCTGGGTCTTTTCGGCATGGCCTGCTCTGTCTTTTACACAGCACCGCCCGTCCGCTTCGGTTACCGGGGATTCGGTGAAGCAGCCCTGCTTATCAACTTCGGGCCGGTCATCGTTCTGGGAGCATATTTTGTCCAGGCCGGAGCGTTCAGTGTCGAACCGTTCATGGCGTCGCTCGTTCCCGGATTCATGATGTGGTCGATGGTTATCATAAATGAAATTCCCGACTACGAAGCCGACCGCCTGGGCGGCAAGATGAATCTGGTTGCACGCTTCGGCAGGCAGGCAGGCGTGGCGCTCTATGCGGCAGGGCTTGCCGCCGCCTACCTTATACTGGTTTTTTCGGCGCTTGGCGGTTTTTTATCCCCGTTTGCGCCTCTGGCGCTTGCCAGCCTGCCTTTTGCCGCTAAAACTTTTATCGTAATGCACCGTCATCTGGACGACCCCATCGCGATGGCACCGGCCAATTTTGCCATGATCAAGGTCCACTTAGTCGCCGGCACCGGCCTGATTATCGCCTATCTGATTGAAATATGCCGTCACTGAAGGCCGCCGGACACCGGCTAAATTGGCATTGCCCGGCGACGGTTTTTTTGTTAGGTATCAGGGTGTCGTGAAAGGAGACAGTTTTATGAAGCAAGAAAAAGGCCCGGCATCCACGAGCCAGAAACCGACATTCTTTGAGCGAGCCTGCACAAATGTGGTCATCAATCTTTTTGATAAAATTGAGCAGGGCGGTGTAACCTGCCGGTTTCCGGACGGCAGCGAACGCCATTTCGGTGATAAAAATTCACCGCTGCAGGCCCGGATGACCATAAACGACCACCGGTTTTTCAGGCAGGCGGTTCTGGGCGGTGATATCGGGCTGGGCGAAGCGTATATGCAGGGCCTGTGGGATACAGATGACATCCCGCGGCTTTTCAGCGTGCTTATCAAAAACCGCCGGGCGCTGGCAGACGGGCATCTGGTCACTGCCTGGCTGATGCTTCAGAAGGACCGCCTGATGCACGCGCTGCGGGCCAATACAATCATCGGTTCGCGTAAAAATATCGGCGAGCATTACGATCTCAACAATGATTTTTTTGAAACATTTCTCGACCCGACCATGCTTTACTCGTGCGGCTTTTACGAAAGACAGGACACCAGCTGCCAGGAAGCCCAGTTGGGCAAGATCCACCGGATCATTCAGAAGGCCGGCATCACTTCATCTGATAATGTTCTGGAGATCGGCTGCGGCTGGGGAGGCTTCGCCCTGGAGGCGGTAAAAACAACCGGTTGTCACATCACAGGTATCACCGTCTCTTCGGAGCAGTACGAGCTGGCGCGCCAAAGGGTGAGGCAGGCGGGCCTCGAAGATAAAATCACCATTCTCTTTCAGGACTACCGCCGCACCTCCGGCCTGTTCGACAAGATCGTTTCCATTGAAATGCTCGAAGCCGTGGGGCATCGCTACCTGGGTACATTTTTCAAAACGTGCGACCGGCTGCTGAAACCAGCAGGCAAACTGGCGATTCAGGTAATCACCATCCCCGACCAAAGCTATGAATCCTACCGGCGCAAGTCCGATTGGATAAAAAAATATATCTTCCCCGGGGGGCATCTGCCGTCTGTGACCGCCCTGTCTTCTGCCGTGACGAAAAATACCGGTTTTTTAATGGAACAGCTCGAAGACATCGGCGTCCACTACGCGCGGACACTCAAAGACTGGCGAGAAAAATTTCTCAACAATGTTGATAAAATCAGGGAGCTGGGCTTTGACGATGTTTTCCGGCGCAAGTGGGTTTATTATCTGGCCACCTGCGAAGCGGGATTCCGCGAAAGAGCCATCGGCGATGTCCAGGTGGTCTTTCGCAAACCGGCGTAGGAAAAAGGCCTGAAACGAAATAAACCGGCCCCGAAATATACCGGCCACACGGACACAGTTAAACATCTATCCGAATGATCAGCGAAATTTCCGAAAACCTCTACCGCATCACGCTGCCTATGCCTTTCCGGCTGCGCCACGTCCATGCCTATGCCCTGACCAGCGGCCCGGATGTCTGTCTGTTTGATACAGGCATGTACATGCCCGGCGCTTTTGAGCGACTGGAAAAGGATCTGCAAAGCATCGGATGGTCGGTCCGGAACATCACCGAAATTTATCTGAGCCACGTTCATACGGATCACTGCGGCATGACGGGAATAATTCAGGATGAATCAAAGGCCCGGGTCTATCTTTCCCGAAAAGCACATCTGGCGCACGAACATTTTCAGCAGGGCCTGCGCCTGATCGAGCAGGCAGGCTTATTCTACAGCAGGCAGGGCGTACCGGCAGACGATGTAAGAGCCATCATCGAAGAAATCGAGGATATGCGAACACGGATTCCCGACTTTGCCATCACCGGTTTCGTTGGTGAGAGTGAGGTGCGCACCTTCGGCGGCAGGTCCTTTGAGGTGGTATATACGCCCGGCCATGCCGACGGTCATGTCTGCTTCTTTTTCCGGGACGAGGGCCTTCTTTTGGCCGGCGATCACATTTTGCCCTACATTCCGCCCAGCCTGAGCCCCAATATCTATGATGAAGAATTTCAGCCGCTCGCAAGTTATCTGGCATCGCTTGCCGCCATAGAAAAGCTTCCGGTTGCCTGTGCGCATCCGGGACACGGCACGTCCTTCAGCGGCGTTTATGAACGCATTTCCGAAATCCGCGAACATCACACCATAAAAAAGGATTTTCTGCTCGGCATTGTCAATAACAAGCCGAGGTCTGTTTTCGGTATCGCGGGCGAGCTTCTCGGCGAGGCAGGGGCGGCGCGTGACGACTGGGAAAAATTCATGGCGCTGAACGAAACGTATGTCTATCTCAAGGAGCTGAAACGGGAAGGAGCCATCATGGAAAAAGTATCTGACGGGATTCTCCTGTACAGCCGCTGACCCATCCGTAAAGAACCAGCGGGCGAAAATACTCTACAGTCGGCCTGCCATCAGCCTGTCAGCCCATACTGTAGTAGCCCTCCCATTTTTCATCTATCTGTTTTTGAATTTCCTCGATCTGCTCGTCGGTCAGCACCTTGAAGCGTGACTGTGCCCGGAAATATTCGCGCACCGGCACCAGTTTGCGTTTTTCCAACAGCTTTTCGGAAGCGGCTGTCAGAGTGAGCTTTCCATTGATAATTTCGTAGAGGTCAAAATAGCCTGTTTCAACCGCGAGTCTGCCGATTCGGATGCCGTGGCGCGGTTCATAACCCCAACCGGGCGGACAGGGAATGTGAATGTGGAAATATTTCGCGCCCGGATATTGGAGACAGTTTTTTACTTTATCGTAAAGATCCAGCGGATAGGCGGCCGAGCAGGTGGCCACATAACTTAAATGATGGGCTGCCATGATCGCCGGTACATCCTTTTTCTGCTGCGGCTTTCCCCTGAATGGTGTGTTGGCCGTGATGGCGCCGGCGGGCGTGGTGCCGGAGCGCTGCACGCCCGTGTTCATATAGCCTTCATTGTCGTAGCAGAAGTAGATGAAATTATCGCCTCGTTCCGCCGCACCGGAAAGCGCCTGCAGGCCGATATCGCTTGTGCCCCCGTCCCCCGCCCAGGCCGCTACCGTGGTATGGTCGTTTCCCTGAGTTTTCAGCGCGGCAATGATTCCCGTGGCCGCGGCGGCGGTGGAGGCGAAGGTGACATTCAGACAGGGCAGTTTCGTCGCCGCAACCGGAAAGAGACCCTGCAAAACCGTAAGGCAGCTCGGCGGGACAACCAGCATCGTGTCTTCACCCAGGGCCTTGAGACCCACACGATAGGCGATGGCCAGACCGCAGCCGCTGCAGGCGCGTGTGCCGGGATGAACGTATTCCTCCCGCGGAAGACTCAGTATGGTGCTTTTTGCAGACATGAAATTCTCCTATAAGTTAAGCCCGATCCATGACGGCCCGGCCGGTGTTTTATCGAGTATCGCTTCCCTCAATGTTGAGGTGAGCTCCGCTGTGCGGATATCGCGGCCGCCGATGCCCGCAATAAAACCACGGACCCGGGGCAGCGCACCGGTGCCGGCCAGCCACTCATAAAGAGCTGCTTTTAAATCCGAGGCAAGCGCCCCCTCATAACCGTAGCTGAGCGCTTTTTCAAAAACGATCACGCCTTTTTTGCCCTTCAGGGCCGCGGCCAAAGCCTCGTCGGGAAAAGGCCGGTAAACGCGCAGGCCCATCACTCCGACTTTTATGCCTTCAGCACGCAGAGCATCAACACAAACGCGCAGCTGGTAAGTGAGCGAACCCATCCCCAGGGCGACGTACCGGGCGTCTTCACACAGGTAGGGCTCCAGATAAGGGTCGGCCCCGCGCCCGAAGATATCCGAAAATCTCTCTTGGGCCTGGGCTATTATACCGAGCGAGTTACGCAAATCTTCCTGCAGAAGATAACGGATCTCCATGTAACCGTGAGCCAGTTCGCCGTGGACATCAACTCTGGTGTCCGGCAATGTGACCGTGTTTAGATTGGCGGGCTCGGTGGTACTGAGCGCGTAGTCCGGGCGGAAGGGAGGCAAAAACAGATCCACCTTGTCCTGATCCGGTAACTCAAACGGCATGTAGGTGTGGGACAAAATATATCCGTCATAACAGACCATCACGGGGATGCTCGATTTTTCCGCGATCCAGTAAGCCTTGATGACCGTGTCGATGATCTGCTGATGGTCCGCGCAGTACAGCTGCATCCAGCCTGTGTCGCGCTGGGAAATAGAGTCCTGCTGGTCGTTCCAGATATTCCACGGCGCACCGACGGCGCGGTTGACAACGCACATGACGATGGGCAGGCGTGCGCCGGATGCCCACTGCACCTGTTCGTGCATGTATAAAAGTCCGTTGGCGCTGGTCGCGGTGGAGACGCGGGCTCCCGCCGAGGCGGCGGCGATACACACCGCCATTGCGGAGTGTTCGCTCTCCACGGGAATGTATTCGGCCTTCATCTGACCCGAATCGATATACTCGGAGAGCTTCTCGGTAAGCGGTGTCTGGGGCGTGATGGGATAGGCGGCGATCACGGTGGCGCGGCAAAGCCTGATACCCATGGCCGCGGCGACGTTTCCGTTTTCGATAATATGCATGATTGCTACTCCTTGTCTTCGTCGGCGAAACTCGCCTCGTCCACCATGGTGATGGCCTTGGTCGGGCATTCCTCGGCGCAGATGCCGCAGCCTTTGCAATATTCCAGATCTATCGTGGGAGGGATTGTCCGCGAAACGACGATTTCCGGGCAGAAAAGCCAGCAGATGAAGCATGCCTCTTTTCCGCGCCGGGCGGGAATGCAGATGCTGCGGTCGACAACCGGGCGCTCGACACGCCACGACCCGGTTCTTCCGCCGTCACCGGGCCCTGATTCACTGTGAGATGTTTTCCTTCGGTAGTTGCGGGTTCCCATATTCAATCTCCCGTTGTGGTGCGCTCATAGGCCAGCTTCGCCGCCAAAGAGTTGCGCTCGGGCCTGCGTGTTTTGAATTCTTCCTCGATTCCCCTGATGAGAATATCAATCCCCAAAAGGCCGATCGCTTTTTCCAGCGACCCGATGATACCCGTGTTGACCATGCCGTGCGGCAGGCCCGCTTCGACGGAAATAGCCGTGATATCCGCCGTGGCCAGGCCGAAGCCGTTAAATGAATAAGCATCATGTCCCGCCGGCGTGTTTAAGACGATCATCCCGCCGGGCTTTAAGCCACCTGTGACATCAGCCTCTTTGAGAAGCAGGTGGTCGAGCACGACCACGACATCCGGTCTTTCAATGGGCGACAGATCGTAAATTTTTGTTCTGGATATTTTGAGTGAAGTCATGACCGGGGCACCGCGGCGTTCCGTGCCAAAACTCGGCGCCATGACCACGCCGGTGTAACCGGATGCAAAGGCGGCGCCTGCGACAATTTTGGCCGCCGTAATCGCTCCCTGACCGCCGCGGCCGTGCCAGCGGATTTCAAGATAATCTTTGTCCATAAACTAGTTCCTCATGTTCTTTTATCACGAAGGCACGCAAGTCCCGTGATTGTTTTCATCACCACCGTGCGTCCGGAAACGTCAAGTTCCATCGGAGTATGCCCGGCCGGTGCCGCCATTTAAGGCCTTGTGCGCTTCCCCCTTCTTTTCCTTACAAATCCTGCAATGAAAACCACTGCTGCGATGAATAATAAAATAACGACACATCCGGCCGCAAGCGCAATGAGGGTCGGTTTTTCCGCTCTTGACAGCAAAGCGACCGGATTCCAGCCGGGCTTTTCCACAATGCGCCCCTGCGGAGCTGAATACTTCTGCGGTATGTCCGGCAGACCGTTACCGTCAACATCCTCAAAGGAACGCACGTAGTCGATCAGGCACAGCCACTGTTTGAGTTCCTGCACGCCTGGCTTTGATTTATCCGCGTCCACCAGCGCCTGTGTTAAATCTTCGATGGGGCGGCCGTGGCGATCTTTCGGGATGATCTCGAGAAATGAAAAAGTGAAGCGGCCGACCATTTTCAAAAAAGTGGCATTGTAAATATTGGCGGCCACACGGTAGAGTTCTTTATTGGATTTGGAATAATCCAGCGGCCGGTATCCCTCTTCGTCGGATCCGATCTCCACGGAGGTGACCCGGTCAAAAAACATCCGGCACGGATTATAGGTGAATTTGATCCCGGAGACCTGCAAATAATAGTCGTCATTGTGCTTGAGCGGCCGGACACTGGTGAGAATCTCCATCGCCCGCTTGATTTCATAGCCGTACAGATAAAAACTGATGAGCGGATAGCCCATGGAATCATCCATTCCGATGCCCATGGGAAAGGATCTGACCAGGTCGCCTACAGTTATTTTACCGCTTGCGCCTTTGATGAGATCGTCACGGATCAGTCCGTTGGATTCCACCGCCACTCGCACCAGGCTTTGCGGATCGGCCGGGTCGTAATCAGCCCTGTTTACCGCCCAGCGGATAGAATCCGCCACCAGATTGCCCAACGTGGCCTCTTCGGCCGCAAGTCTCAGGTCCCACCTGGTTTCCGCGATGACCTGATCATAGGCGAGCCCGAAACGTGATAAAAAAACATGATCCAGCCGATGCTTGAAGGAGTCGATCATGTTTTGAATTTCTGCATCGGCTTGTATTTGGGAATCAATCGCCACCGGCGTGTAGCTTTTGAGTTTCACTTTGTCGTCAGCCACGACAAGATCAAGAATACCGACCTGACCTCCATAGCACCAGGCCTGCACAATTATGGTGTCGCCCACTATTATGGGCCTGTCAAGTTTGGTGTGTGAATGTCCGCTGATGATGACGTCGATGCCATTTACCCGGCTGGCCAGAATTTCATCTTCGGAGTGGTTCGGGTCGGGATGAAGCCCGCCGTGGGACAGGCAAACTACCAGATCAACTTTTTTGTCGTCTCGTAAAATCCTGACCATCTCGGCCGCCGTCCGGAGCGGGTCGCTGAAGGTAAGAGGTTTGGCAAACGGCGAAAATTCCATGGCGCTTTTCCCGAACAGGCCGAAGATCCCGATCTTCAAACCGCCTCGCTCAAATACGGTATATGGGCTGACCTGTGCTTCGGCAAAAGCGTCCTCCAGGGATTTAAGCTCCGGTTTCGATGAGTCGAAAACGGCGGAGGGAAAAACTACCTGCGGCAATCCGTTATTTGCTTTGGCGGCGCGCAGCATGGCGGCAAGCCCGGACGGCTTCAAATCGAATTCATGATTTCCCAGTGTCGTCGCATCATAGCCCATCGCTTTTAACAGCCGAAGCTCGAAGGCCTCTTCCCGGGTCAGCATATGAAAAAGACTGCCCATCGAAAAGTCGCCGGCATCGAGCACCAAAACAGGGTTGGCTCTTTTTTGGCGCACATCAGAGAGCACGGAGGCGACACGCGCCCAGCCGCCCAGGGTTTTGTCCGGACCGTCCTGAAAAGGACGGTAGTCAATCTCCGGCGGGAACCCCTGCAGGTGGGAGTGTAAATCATTGGTATGGACAATCGTCACGAGTTTTTCCGCGGCAAAGCTATTTACGGAAAACAGCAAAATAATTGCTACGGTGATCGCGCGCATCAGTTTTATCATTTACACTCCCTCCTCGTGTTTTCCGGTTTCATGTTTCTACCTGCTCCATGATAAAACCCTCCTGCGGCATAGTTATCGCACCGGGGAGCGCCGCTTCGATTTTTTCAATGAGCGCCCGGAGGTTTTCCCTATGGAGAGCGCAGACCGCAACCGCGTCGAACCTGCGGCAAAGAGCCGCCAGCAGCTCTTTATCTTCAAAGCGGTCTGCCTTGTTAAAAACACGTATTGCGGGTTTGGCGCCGATCCCCAGTTTCTCCAGAATATTTTCAACGGCGGCGATCTGCTCTTCAAAGCGCTCGTTGGATGCGTCAATCACATGCACGAGCAGGTCCGCTCCCTGCAACTCGTCGAGTGTGGCGCGGAAGGCATTCATCAGCTCGGCGGGCAGATCACGGATAAAGCCGACCGTGTCGGTTATGACCGCCTCCGTGTCACGCGGGAAGCGTAGGCGGGCGCTCTTTGTATCGAGCGTGGCAAACAGTTTATTCTCGGCAACGACCGAGCTTTGCGTCAGACTGTTGAGGAGCGTTGATTTCCCGGCGTTGGTGTAGCCGACAATCGAGATAACCGGCAGGCCCGATTTTTCTCGGCGCCCCCGCCTCTGGCCGCGTGATCTGGCAATCGACTTTAAATCTTTTTCCAGGCGCCCGATGCGTTCACGAATTCTACGCCGGTCGATCTCCAGCTTGGTTTCGCCGGGCCCCACCGTGCCGATGCCGCCTGCCAGACGTGACAATGACGTGTCTTTGTGCATCAGGCGGGGAAGCAGGTATCTGAGCTGCGCCAATTCCACCTGAATCTTACCTTCCCGGCTGTGCGCTCGATGAGCGAAAATATCCAGAATCACCTGCGTGCGGTCAACGACCTCCAGGCCGGTAAAGTCGCTGATGGAACGCACCTGCGCGGGGCTCAGTTCGTGATCGAAGATGATCATGTTCGCGCCGATCTGCGAGGCGCGCAAATCTATGTCGGCCAGCCTGCCGCGGCCCACCATGTATTTCGGATCGGGTGAGGGTCGGAACTGCAACTGCGTGTCAAAAACCGCCACGCCGCAGGACTCCGCCAGTTGCTTTAATTCATCGAGTGAGGCCTGCGCGTCGTTTTGCGGGTTCGTCTCCAGACGCACGAGAATGGCCTTTTGCGCCGCGTCGATTTTCCTGGTTTTCTGCTGCCTGGCAAACTCGTCCTCGAGTGCGGCCATGAAGCTCAGGAAATCGAGATTCAGCCGGTAAGGTTCCTGCGGCTCCCGGATGAGCCAGTACTCATCACGGGGGTTTTCAGGAATCAGGTGCGCCCAGTGGAGTTTGCCGGGCGAGCCGTCGGGGCGCACCTCCAGCGCACCCACCAGGTCCAGACGCAGATGTGACATATCGGTCAGGTCTTCATCCGTCAGGGACTCACCGGACAGATGGGTGTGAATCAGGCGCAGCCCCTTGAAGCGGGTGGATGCCGCGCGGAAAAAATCCAGGCTGGGAATGAAAATGCCCCGGGAATCACCAACGATGACCATGATGATGGAGCCGCGTCGATCTATGAGCAGACCGATCTGGCGGTTCAGGCCGGCGGACAAAAAGGCCAGCTCACGCGCCAGCTCGTTGGTGCATATGCTTTCGGGCGGGGTGCCCCGCCGGTAGAGTTTCTCCAGTGATTTAACGGCTTGTGACCCAAGCCCTGACGTATTGCCGAATATCTTATTGATGGCCTATCTTCCTTGCAATGCCTGTTACTGTTTGTTGACTATCATATTTACTTCCGATGTGTCAAAAACCAAAAAGCACGACAAATGGCGGCAGCGCAGAAAAAAAGACCCTGATTTTACTAAACAGCATTAAAACCAGGGTCGTGACGGGCAAGCAGCTTTATCTTTCAGACACGATTATAATTTACCCTCGTAACTGACACCGACATCGACTTTTTTGCCGCCGCAGTCAATGGCTTCAACCATCATCGTGCGATCTTCAATTTTATTGGTTTTGGTAATCATCCATTTATAGCTGTGGACGGCATAACCGTTCTTTTGACACTTTTCGATAACCTCCTTTATAAAAGGTTTGCCGTCCGCGTCTTTGAGATCCAGATGATTTTGCCCTACCATAATCGGATAACGCCCCTGCACCAGTGTTATCCCGTTCCAGTCTCCGGCGCTCATATAGACGTTGCTGTAAGTCGCGTTCCAGTGGGACTTGGTGTCGTTGAATTCAGCGAATGCCTTTTCGCATCCGACCTGTTTGGTATAAGCCACGGCTTTTTTATACAATTCTTTTACCTCTGCCGGGGTTGCCACTTTTGGCTCGGCCAGTACCTGGCCGGCCAGCAGGATGACCGAAACGAGTGTGACTGCCGCTAAAACCAATCCTTTTTTCATTGTGAAATACCTCCTGTTATTTTCTTGACCATTTTTTTAAAGGAAACATCAACGATTGCTCATTAATGCCCCTGTCCTTTCAAAAATTTTTCTTCCCCATTGTTAGCATGGGTAACTGCTTTGAGCCGCCTCTATGCGCTGTATCGGTAAACTCGTTTGCATCATCCGGTTCCGTTTTGAATATGGACATGACACTGGCGAGGTTTTCCGCGTTTCCGGCGGTTTGCTGCGTACTTATATTCATTTCCGCAATGGCCCGATTGACCTGGTCAACCCCTTGTGCCTGTTCCCTGGAAGCGGCGGCGATTTCGCTCATCAGACCGACAACTTTGTCAGAGCTGGTGGTCACCTCGCCAAAGGCGGTGCTCGTCATTCCTACAAGATTTTCACCGTTTTTAACCTTGCTTACGATATCACCGATTAAATCCGATGATCCGCGGGCCGATTCCGTGGCCCGCATGGCCAGATTGCGCACTTCATCGGCCACGACGGCAAAACCCGCGCCCGCTTCTCCGGCGCGCGCCGCTTCAACAGAGGCATTAAGGGCCAGCAGGTTGGTTTGAAAAGCAATCTCATCGATACTTTTGACAACTTTCTGGGTTTGTTCACTGGCTTGGGCAATTTCGTTCATGGACCGGGTCAGCCCATTCATGGACTCATTGGCTCTCTTAATAGCGTCTTGTGCAGAAATCATCAGCTGATTGGCAGCCTCTGTATTGGAGGCATTCTGGCGTGTCATTGAGGCAATTTCATCCAGAGAGGCGGATGTCTCTTCTATGGCCGCCGCTTCCTGTGAGGCGGAATCAGTTAATACTCCCGATATTTGCATAGCCTGACCCACGGCGTGGTTCATTTTGTCCCGCATCGTATTGACGGATTCCACCAACAGGCCGATTTCATCTCTGCTGTCCAGATCGATTTTCTGCGTCAAGTCCCCTTCGGCAAGCCGGCTCAAAACACCGATCGTCTCGTGAATCGGCCTGGTAACCATCCTCGTGATCACAATCGTGATGATAAAAGACAAAACCACAATGAGAACCACAACAACTATGAATACCGTAATGGTGAAATTAATGGAGGCGATGGCGGAATTATATTTTTGTGTGCTTAGTTCATCTTCGAAAACCAGCAGTTTTTTTTAACCCAGAATCCGCAATAGGATAAAAATTCTATTGCGTAGCAATAGAGAATTTAATAGAAAAGAGCAAGCAAATTAGACAGGACTTTCGCCAATACGGTTCAGCAACAGATGTAACATGTTGTAATGAATAGCGATACTCCGACGAAGAAGCGATTACATACTATGGGGGATTTGGCAGTCAAGAGCAGTCAGTAAGACC
>Ga0255342_1003043_pt1 | contig 19488 bp, 16 predicted proteins | sample wastewater_treat_3_FD_192416 | JGI IMG/M metagenome (GOLD analysis project Ga0255342, IMG submission 192416) | Wastewater microbial communities from Lulu Island WWTP, Vancouver, Canada - plant14 | ecosystem: Engineered > WWTP > Wastewater > Unclassified | place: Canada: Vancouver, British...
CCACCTCCTCCGGCTCCGACTCGTGCGGCAGGTTGCCCGCCACCTTGTGCCAGGAGTGCTGCAGCACGGGCACGCGGTATGCGATGGCCTGCTCAACCAGCGGAAACACGCGCGCGTCGTTCGCGCGGACGGCCACCCAGAGCTTCAGCCCGCTCATCCCCTTTTGTTCGATGCAGCGGCGGAACTCATCCATCGCCGCTTCGGGGTAGGCCGGGTTCACCATGCAGAAGCCGAGAATTCGGCCCGCATGGCGCCGCATCGCTTCGGCGACATCGTTGTTCGCCTCAACGCAGATCTCCGGCGCGGGCTCGTACTGCCAGACGCGCCCGAGCGACGATGCGCACAGCCACTGAACGCCGAGCCTGTCCGCCGCGCGCATCACCTCCGGCGCAACCACCGCGCCATTCAGATGGATATGACAATCAATGACCATCGTTCTTCATGTTTGGGCGTCGCCGCCCGCTCCTCCTTCGTGCCCGAAAAGCAGGACTTTCGCGCCCCTGTCCGTAAACTGCCGACTGCAGGCGCGCGGACAGGAAGTCCCGCGCCGGGGAGATTGGGCAATGCCGGGCAGGTCGGGAATCATTTTATCTGTGCTTGCGGCGCTTGCGGTCTCGGGATGCTCCGAGCGGCCGCTCGGTCCGGGTTCGAAGGCGGGACAGGTGGCGGTGAACCGCGCCGATGGCGCGCGGATGGTGTGGGTGCCCGCGGGCGAGTTCGCCATGGGCTCCACCGCCGAAGATGTCGCGCGTCTCGTCAGAGTAAACCCCCGCCTCAATGCCGAATCGCTCGCGTGCGAGATGCCCCGGCGCAAGGTGTATCTGGACGGCTACTGGATATACCGGACCGAAGTGACCGTTGCGCAGTATCGCAGATTCTGCGAGGCGACGGATCGCCCAATGCCGAACCCGCCCGACTGGGGCTGGAAAGACAACCATCCCGTCGTCAACGTAAGCTGGGACGATGCGGCGGCGTACGCCGCGTGGGCCGGGGGGTCTCTGCCCACCGAGGCTCAGTGGGAGAAGGCCGCCAGGGGGACGGACGCCCGCGCGTACCCGTGGGGTGAGGACTGGCCTCCGAAGGCGCGCGTGGCCAACCTGCCGGACGCCGCCCTCGCCAGCCGCGCGCCCGAGCTTGCCCAGTGGAACGACCTGGGCTACCCGGTGGTGAAGGGGTATGACGATGGCTTTGCTCAGGCTGCCCCCGCCGGCTCGTTCCGCGCGGGCGCGAGTCCGTACGGGTGCCGGGATATGGCGGGGAACGTGTGGGAGTGGTGCGCCGACCGCTATTCCGCGACCTGCTACGCGAAGGCACCGCTGAAGAACCCGCCGGGGCCGTCAACGGGCGGCATGCGCGTGCTTCGCGGCGGGTCGTGGCTGAACGATGACGACGGCCCCTTCCGCTGCGCCAACCGCGACCACTTCTATCCCGACTACCGCCACTTCACCTACGGCTTCCGCTGCGTCAGAAACCCTTAGCCCGCCGTTCGTCATTCCCGCGGAGGGGCTTCTGAATCTTGCCAGTGCATCGGATGCGGAGTTCTCTGGAACGAACGCGCCGATGCACGGCCGACGCGCCGTCGCACCGGTCTTTCGCCTGCGGCCAGGCCGGCCGCCCCTGGATTCCCCTCTCAGCGCCTCCACAATCTTCATCCGTTCAGCGATTCCGCACAAGACCAGCCGGCCCGGTCGAACCACTCCCTCCCGTTGACGCCTGTCTCTCCCGGGGTCATAATCACCTGGGAGGTGTGGTGCAATGAAAGAGCTTCTCCTGGCCGCAGCGCTTCTCTCGCTCGTTCTGCCCGCTCAGGGCGCCTACGTAGTGCGGGTCAGGGACCTGCAGTATTCCCCGACCCCGCCGAACCCCATCAAGGTTGCGGGCCGTGTCACGTCTGTCTTGCCGCTGAAGGTGAGTGACGGTGAAGGAGAGATCACTGTTGCCGGAGTGGAGGCGGCGATGTCGGACTTCCTTGTGGTGACGGGTGACTGGGACGGCAGCGTCCTGACTGTCACCGGCCTGGTGGAATACCTGGTTGGCCCTGCGGCTACCGAGATGGTCTACATTTCCGCCGGCAGCTTCCTGATGGGCAACAACGGCAGCGAGCCGTACACCCGCCCCGAGGAGCTTCCGCAGCACACGGTGGATCTTTCGCGTTTCTGGATCGGGAAGTACGAGGTGACGCGGTGCGAGTACCGGTGTTTCATGGAGGCGGGGGGTTATAGCAATCCCGCGTACTGGTCGAGTGATGGCTGGAGTTGGAAGGTGTCGCAGGGCCGGACGGAGCCCGGTAACTGGGCGGAGGAGCAGGACTGGGGCTCCGGCCTGTTTGCGCAGACGGATTCCCACCCGGTTGTTGGCGTGTCGTACCACGAGGCTGAGGCGTACTGCAACTGGGCGGGGGGACATCTGCCCACAGAGGCTCAGTGGGAAAAAGCTGCCCGCTGGACCGGAAGTTACCCGAACGTGTATCCCTGGGGAAACGTCTGGGATGCTGAGAAGTGCAACAACTGGTACGACACGAACCCCGCGGGCGGAGGGTACAAGTGCAGGCAGACGGCGCCTGCCGGAAGTTACCCTGCCGGTGCAAGTCCCTCCGGGTGTCAGGACATGGCGGGCAATGTCTGGGAGTGGTGCCAGGACTGGTACAAGTCCTATCCGGGAAGTAGTTCGCCATTCGACTATACGGACGGCTTCAGGGTCTTGCGCGGCGGGTGCTACACCAACTACAACAGCGACTGCCGTGCCGCTACGCGCAACAGCGAGTTCCCGGTTGGCTACTGGTATCTTTACGGGTTCCGTGTCGCCCGCTGGTAGGGGTTGACGCCCGCCCATAGCGGCGCTACAATCATCCAGGAGGTAGGGTGCAATGAAGAAGCTTTTCTGGGCAGCAGCGCTGCTTGCGCTTGTCGTGCCCGCTCAGACTGCTTGTGTGGTCCGTATCTCGGACCTGCGTTATACTCCCGTCCCGCCGAACCCCATCAGGGTCGCGGGTCGCGTCACGTCTGTCTCGCCTCTGAAGCTGAACGATGGCAGCGGGGCAATCACGGTCGCCGGCGCAGAAGCCGCGCTGTCGGACTTTCTGGTGGTGACCGGCGACTGGGACGGAAGCGTTCTGACTGTCACCGGCGGCGTGGATTTCGCCCTGCCGCCTGCGCCGTGCGACATGGTGTTCGTTCCCGCCGGCAGCTTCCTGATGGGAAATAGCGCCAGCGATCCGGATGTTCCCACCGACGAGCGTCCTCAGCATCCGGTGAATCTCTCGGGTTACTGGATAGGGAAGCACGAGGTGACGCGGGGCGAGTACCAGCGCTTCATCGCTGATGGAGGCTACGTCAACCCTTCGTACTGGTCGAGCGAGGGGTGTGCGTGGAGAGATGGAAACCGCCGCGTCCAGCCGGACTTCTGGGATGCGCCGCAGGACTGGGGCGGAGGCCTGTTTGTGCAGACGGATGCTCACCCGGTGGTTGGGGTGACGTACTACGAGGCGGAGGCGTACTGCAACTGGGCGGGGGGGCATCTGCCAACCGAGGCGCAGTGGGAGAAGGCGGCTCGCTGGACGGGGAGCCATTCCAGCAGGTGGCCATGGGGTGACGCGTGGGACGTCGAAAACTGCAACAACTGGAACGACACGAACCCCGCGGGCGGGGGGTATCAGCAGTTTCAGACTTCACCTGTCGGGAGCTACCCCGCCGGGGCAAGCCCTTACGGGCTGCACGATATGGCCGGGAATGTCTATGAGTGGTGCCAGAACTGGTACGTGTCCTATCCGGGAAGCAGCGACCCGTTCGATCATACGGGCATCTATCGGGTCTTGCGGGGCGGCAGTTGGAACTACCACGAATCCGAAGCCCGCTGCGCGAGACGCTACCCGCAATCCCAGAACTACGACTGGTTGTACAACGGGTTTCGCTTCGCCCGATAGGTAAGGGCCGTTGAATCGCGAAGACGCGGCAGGAACGGATGCGCGCAAAGCCGAATTCCGCGCTTGCCTCTTGTTCCGCGCTTCCGCGATTCTGGAGTCAAGCGCCTCCGGCTGACTTCCGCCGTGCGATTGTGCTAGAATCGCACGCCACCCGGCGCAGCTAAGCGGCCGGCTGGTCTGATCGGCTTCTTATGCACAATACCACAGCAGCCCGGAAGGGCAGAGTCTACCTGATCGGCGCGGGTCCGGGCGATCCGCTCCTGCTCACGCTGAAAGGCGCGCGCGCCATCGCGGAGGCGGATGTTCTCGTCTACGACCGCCTTGCGCACCCGAAATTGCTCGAGCACGCAAAGCGCAGCGCCGAGTTGATTTACGTCGGCAAGACACCCGAGCACCACACCATGAAGCAGGACGAGATCAACCGCCTGCTCGTGGATCTGGCGCTCGCTGGCAAGAAGGTCGCCCGCGTCAAGGGCGGAGACCCGTTCGTGTTCGGACGCGGCGGCGAAGAGGCCGAGGCGCTGGCCAAGGCTGGCGTGGAGTTCGATGTCGTCCCGGGCGTCTCGTCGGCCATCGGGGTTCCCGCCTACGCCGGAATCCCCGTCACGCACCGCGGTGTTGCCACGAGTCTGGGCATCGTCACCGGCCACGAAGACCCGTCCAAGGGCGAGTCCTCCGTGCGCTGGGAGCATCTCGCCAGAGGGCTCGACACGCTGGTGTTTCTGATGGGCGTCGGGAACCTGCCCGAAATCGCGTCGAAGCTCATCGAAAACGGCCGCGCTCCCGAAACCCCGGCGGCGGTCATCGAATGGGGCACGCGCGCCGAGCAGAGAACCGTCACTGCCACCCTCGCCACCATAGCAGCCGCTGCGGATCAGGAGGGTATCAGCGCGCCCGCCGTCACCGTCGTCGGAGACGTCGTGGGGCTGCGCGAGCAGCTCGCCTGGTTCGACCGGCGGCCGCTCTTCGGCCAGACCATCGTCGTCACCCGCGCGCGCGAGCAGGCGAGCGAGTTGTCCTCCCGCCTTTCCGACCTCGGCGCGAACGTCGTCGAGTTCCCCGTCATCTCCTGCCGCCCGCTCGAGGACACCTCCGAACTGGACGCGGCCATAATTACGCTCGGCGATTACGACTGGATCGTCTTCACAAGCGTCAACGGGGTGGAGTTCTTCGTCAGGCGCCTGTTCGAAATGGGAGCGGACGTCCGTGCTCTTGGCGGCGTCAGCATTGCGTGCATGGGCGAGGCCACGCAGCGCGCGGTCGAATCCCACTCTCTGCGGGTCGATTTCACGCCCGGACGGTTCGTCGCCGAGGCGTTTGTCGAGGAGTTCCCCGACATCGAGCCGGACACGCGCATCCTTGTCGCCCGCGCGCTGGAAGCCCGCGAGGTTATCCCCGACGAGCTTCGAAAACTCGGCGCGACCGTCACCGTCGCCCCCTGCTATCGCACTGTGATCAGCAGCGCCGATGGAGCGGACCTGCGCCTCATGCTCGCGTCGGGACAGGTGGATGTGGTCACGTTCACCAGCTCATCCACCGTGCGAAACTTCGCGCAGCTTCTCGGGGACGACGAAGAGTTCTCGGCGCTTCTCGATCAGGCCAAGATCGCCTCCATCGGCCCGATCACCTCGGAGACCGCCGCCGAACTCGGAATGCGTGTGGATGTCGAGGCTGAAGTCTACACCATCCCCGGCCTGGTGGACGCCATTCTGCGCCACGCGCAGGGATCTTAGCCAGAGTGCTCTGCGAGATACTCAGTCCGGCGCAGATGGAGCGCATTCACCGCGCCTCGCTCGAGATTCTCGAGACGATCGGCGTCGTCATCCCGCACCCGGAAGTGCTGCGGCGTCTTGCCGATTGCGGCGCGGTGGTTGATTTCCCCGGCAGCCGCGCGCGCATGGGCCCCGATCTGGTCGAGCGCCTCATCGCGCAGGCCGGCCGGCAGTACACGCTCCACGGCCGTGACCTGAACAAGACCGCCGCGTTCGGTCAGGGCGCGCGAAACTACAACAGCATCGCGGGCGAGGCGTTCTTCGTTGATTCTCCCGGCGGCGCCCGCCGTCTCGCGACGCTTGACGATGTCAGGACCGCCACGCGGTTTGCCGATGCGCTGGATGAAATCAGCATCCCCGGCGCGATGGCCGACCCGCGCGAGCTCTCCCCCGCCTCCCGCTGCGTGCGGGTGCTCGCGGCGATGCTCGAAAACACCACAAAGCCCGTTCATTTCTGGTTCAACGACCGCGCGTCCGCCCGCTTCATAATCGAGATGCTGACCGCGGTGAGAGGAACCGAAGACGACGCCGCGCGATACCCGCTCTGCACACCGTTCCTCGAGCCGATCAGCCCGCTCCGCTTCCCGTTCGACGGCGTTGATCTCCTGTTCGAGACCGCGCGGCTGAACCTTCCGGTGCCGGTGGGGCCGATGGCGCAGATGGGCCTGTCGGCACCGGCGACCGTTGCCGGAACGATCGCGCAGGAGAATGCCGAGATTCTCGCAGGCGTGTGCATCACCCAGGTCATACGCCCGGGCACGCCTGTGTGCTACGGCGGAATCTGCCACGCGTTCGACATGCGCACGACGCAGCTTATCTTCGGCGGCCCCGAACAGGCGATTTTCGGCGTCGCTATGACTCAGATGGGCAAGCGCTACGGGTTCCCGGTCTATATCAACGCCGGCCTCACCGACTCCAAGCGTCCCGACGCGCAGGCCGGGCTGGAGGCGGGAGTCACGCTGGCGTTCGGCGCCGCCGCCGGCGCCGATATCTTCGGGCATATGGGAATCTCGGGCGTGGACCAGGCTTCGTCCCTCGATATGCTGGCGTTCCAGGCCGAGGTCATCTCTTACGTCGAGAGCGCGATGCGCGAGCTGGACGTGAGCGACGACGCACTCGGACTCGACGCCATCCGCGCGGCCGGGCCCGGCGGCACATTCATTGATCAGCAGCACACCGTGGATCACTTCCGGCGCGAACTCTGGTTCCCGCGCCTGCTCGATCGCGACTACTATCAGGCATGGCTTGACACAGGCGGCCCGAGCACCGAAGACCGGTGCCGGGCAAGGAAGGAAGATATCCTGAAGTCGCACCGGCCCGAGCCGCTGCCCGCCGGCCTGGCTCGCGAGATCAGCCGAATCGCCGAGAGCGCCGGGCGGCATCTCGACGCCGCGTGATTCCTAGCCCTGTGCCGCTTTTCGCAGCCAGGCGTAGAGGTGCTCGGGACCCATCTCGTGCTCCCGGATCTCCGCCAGCTTCTCCGGCGGAAGCATCGGCAGCCGCCCGGCGAGCGTGAAGAACTTGTTCTTTCTCACGCGCGCCTTGCCGAACGCGTCCTCGACCTGTGGGCACTGGTAGCCATAGTCGGCTGCCAGCGAGAGCATCGTGTGTCCCCAGAAGAAGTGCGCTCCGTCCATGAAGTCCTTCAGATACGGCTGAAGCTCCGGCGCCGAGAAGCTGTCCACGAACGGCAGCCCCAGCTTGTTCATCTCGGTTCCGACGCACAGAGGCAGATGATGCTTGCGCGCCGCCTGCACCATCTCGTCCAGCCGTCTGAGCTTCAGCGCCTTCTGGTCCGGGTCGGCGATGTTCCAGTTGCGGTCGGGAATCACGTTCGCCGCCGCCACGCCCTTCGAGACGAGCAGGGCGAACATCTCGTCCATGTCCTCCTCGCCGGCGTTGGTTCCGTCCAGCCAGGTGGCGCACGGAATCGCGCCGATGGCCTTCGCCATCCCGATCACCGACTCTAGCGCCGGGAAGCTGCCGCTGTCGGGCTTCACATAAGCCACCCCGCCCGACTTCATCAGCTTCGAGCGGATCTGCTCCTGCAGCTTCACAGCGTCCCGCACCAGAGCCAGCGCCTGCTCGGGCGAAGCTTCGAGCTTCTCTCCCCAGAACCTGGCCAGCGCCGCCTCGTCCGGGAAGACCTCCCGCGCCCGCCTGTCATACGCCGCAAGCAGATGCCGCTCGGTCGCGTTGCCCGACGGAGTCAGGGGCAGCACGTCGTTGGCGTAGTCCAGCTTCACCGGGTCCAGGTAGGCGTTGACCCGGGACATCAGCTCTTCGTTCCGCTTTCTGGCGGTGGCCGCGAGGCTCAAGAGCGTGATTCTCGCCTCCCCCTCGCTTGCTTCGTCCGGCCTCCTGTAGCATCCGGCCGCCATAAAGTAGGCGATCCCCGGCTCGCCGGGCGAGTTGATCACCTTTGCCGCGTACTCTTTCACGAACACGCGGGTCTCGAGCCCCGCGACCGCCTTGAGCCCCAGAAGCTCCGCCGCTTCCAGAAACTCCTCCATACCGTCCAGAACATCGAAGTCCACCTTGCCGGCGGCCTCCAGCCCGTACTTGCGCGCCTCCCACGCTACCCGGCTCGGCGACCATCCGTGCGCGTTGTAGCTGAAGAACGTGTGGAAGTGAAGGTTCACCTCGGGCTTGGGCGCGGGCAGGGCGATCTCGCCCCGCGAAGCCAGCCTGAGAAGCACGCCCAGCGCGTCGCTGCGCACCCGCGCGTCGAACGAGTTCAGTTGTTCTTCCAGCCGCGCAATCGTCTCTGTCCTGTCGCTCAAAATCATCCCCCGTTATTCGCCTCCGCCCTCATATCCCGACGGCGGTGTACCTCTTCAGCCCCGCGCGCCACAGAAAGTGCGCCCCTATCGCAAGGGCCGCAATCCAGAATACCTGATGCCAGAGCCCGCTTACCAACGCCTCCCGGCTGGCCTTCCCCAGAAACACCTGCACGGGAAACCACAGCACATACGCAAACGGCAGCGCCTGCGAAAGCTCGCGGACAGCCGCCGGAAGCATCTGAAGCGGCGCCATCTGCCCCGCCAGAAAACCACCGATCATATAGTAGAACTCGTACAGCCCGCCCACCTCTATCAAGTAGAACGCCATCAGCCCCAGCGTCCAGGCTATCTGATAGCTCAGCAGATGCGCCAGCGTCAGCGACAGCCAGAAGTCCGCGCCGATGTTGTAGTCGGCCCACACGAGATAGCTGCGGAAGATAATCAGAATCAGCGCGAAGAACGGAACGAAGAGCACCGTACGCACCAGCCTCCACGAAAGATTGCTCGCGAAGATGAACCAGTAATACGAAAACGGGCGCGTGAGGTAGATCGAAAGCCGCCCCTCCTTGATGTCGTGCGCTATCTCCCACGGGTGCGCGTTCACCAGATTCGTGCAGACCGCCATCGCGAGATAGTACGCCACCAGCTCGGTTTTCGTGAACCCGTTCAGCGTCGTCCGCGCGCCGAAAGCCGCCAGCCACATCAGCGGCAGCGTAATCGTCGGCACCGTGTCGCTTATGATCCAGATGATCCCCTGCGCGCGGTAGGCGAACGAATCCTGAATGTGCAGGCTGAAGACCGCGCGGCACTTGCGAAGCGCGGAAGCTCGAGCGGCCATGCGCTACGGCCCCTCCCGCGGCTGGGGTTCCAGGTCTGGCTTGCGCTGGAAGATGTCGCGGATCACGTCCTGAATGTCCGGGTCGGTAATCTCGATGTCCATGACCGGCAGTCTGGCGAGCAGGGCAGCCGCCACCCGCGGAGCCTCGTCGCGCTTTATCTCGAGCGCCGCCGACAGATCCTCCCGCTCCGTAACCCGCCCGAAAGGCTCCAGGTCCCCGGCGGCGACGGGCGAATGAAAGGTCAGCCTGAGCTGCTTCGTGTCGGTGAACTGCGCCACCAGCCGCCCCAGCGAGTCGTCGAAGATCACCCGCCCGTGGTCAATAATCACCACCCGGTCGCACAGCGCCCGCACGTCATCCATGTAGTGGCTGGTCAGAATGATCGTCGAGCCTTCCTGACGGTTGGTCATGCTGATGAACTCGCGGATGCGCTTCTGCGAGACAACGTCCAGCCCTATCGTCGGCTCGTCCAGAAACACCACCCGCGGCCGGTGCAGCAGTGCCGCCACCAGCTCGCACTTCATCCGCTCTCCCAGAGAGAGCTTCCGCACCTGCTGGCCGAGCAGGTGGTCTATCTCCAAGAGTTCGGTCATGGTCTTGACGCGCTGGCGGTAGTCCGGGGCTGGAATCTCGTACAGCTCCTTAAGCAGCAGAAACGACTCCTCGGCGGGCAGGTCCCACCAGAGCTGGTTCTTCTGCCCCATGACGAGCGAAAACTGCCGCTTGAAGCCGTTGCGCCGCTCCCATGGGGTGAACCCGAGCACCTCGGCCCTGCCGGACGTGGGGAACAGAATCCCCGAAAGCATCTTCAGCGTCGTTGTCTTGCCCGCGCCATTCGGGCCAAGAAACCCGACAAGCTCCCCCGCCTCCACCTTCACATTCACGCGGTCGGCGGCGAGCACTTCCTTCTTCTGGCGCGAAAAGAGGCTGATCGCCGCGCCGGCTATCCCCGGCTTGCGCTGATGCGAGACGAAAACACGGGTCAGATCTTCGGCAAGGATTACGGGCAATGCAGTCGGCCCCCTGTCTCGCGCGCCGTGCTGTTCATCCTCCGGCGCTCGAGTAGATTCTTGTGGCCTTCAGCCACAGCAGACGGCTTGCGGTCATCAGAACCGCCGCGAAAGCGAGCGCCGCGGGCAGCATCCAGACCTCCAGCGTCCCGGCAAGCCCGCGCGCGGGCACCGTCGCGACGAACGCCATCGGCAGGAAGAAAGTCAGTACCTTGCGCAGCACCCCCTGAAAGATGTCCACCGGATACCGCGCCGTCACGCTGATGCTCCAGAACGCCGCGTCCAGATTCCGGATCCGCACGAGCCAGAACGCAAGCGTCATGATCAGGCTGTCAATCCCGTACAGGATCATCAGGCTGCACAGCAGCAGCACCAGATAGACCGCGACAAGCGGAAGCGTCAGCGCCAACCCCTGAACCCGCACTCCATAGAAAACCACAAACACCGACAGCAGTGCCCGTGCGAACTCCGCGACGTTGATGATGCGCGCCGAAGCAAGAAACTGGCTGTCCACCGGCTTGGTGAGAGTCAGGTCGAACGTGCCCTTCTGGATGTACTCCGGCAGCATCGAAAGGTTCGGCGTGAAAAGCGCGTTCATCAGACCCCACGCAAGCGAGAAGCTGCCCGCCAGAATCAGCGACTGCCCCTTCGTCCATCCCGCTACCGCGTCCGTGTGCGAGTAAACAATCTCAATGAAGAACAGATAGTAGAAAAGCCAGGCGATGGTAGTGAATGCGTTGGCGGCGAAGTTGCCCCGGAACTCCATCTCGCGCACGAGGCAGTTGCGGAAGAAGGTCGCGTAGAGTCTCAGGTATCGTCGCAATGGTCTCATCGGGAAGGACGCGGCCGCCGCCGCGCACTGCTCAGTATAGCCGTGAAGGGCGCAAGCCGTCAGCCGAAAAAAAGTTTGTTTTTGCGACCCGTTTGCGGAAACTATCCCGCTCCTGCCGGTGTTCTATCCAACGAAGCACCTGATACGACGTTCGAAACACGCGGGCCCGACGTCCTGGACAGGCCCGCAAAAACAAGACTAAACGCGGGAGATGAGAATAATGCCGTTTGTATTGCCGCCATTGCCATATGCCTACGATGCGCTCGAGCCGTACATTGATGCCAGGACGATGGAGATCCATCACACCAAGCATCACGCTGCCTATGTCAGCAACCTGAACGCCGCCCTCGAGGGGACGAATCTCGAAGGCCTCACAATCGAGGAGATACTTGCGAAGGGCGCCGAGAACATCCCGGTTGCCGTGCGCAACAACGGCGGCGGGCACGCCAACCATACGCTGTTCTGGGAGTCCATGACGAAGGGCGGCGGGGGCGAGCCCTCCGGACCGCTGGCGGAGGCCATCAAGAAGTCGTTCGGCAGCTTCGACGCCTTCAAAGAGAAGTTCGAGGCCGCCGCGAAGACCCGGTTCGGATCGGGATGGGCATGGCTCGTGCTGAACAAAGGCGAACTCGAAGTCTACAGCACCGCCAATCAGGACAGCCCGATTATGGAAGGCAAGCATCCCGTCCTGGGACTGGATGTCTGGGAGCACGCCTACTACCTGAAGTATCAGAATCGCCGGCCGGATTACGTTTCCGCCTGGTGGAGCGTGGTTGACTGGAAGAAAGTGCAGGAGCGCTACGAGAAGCTGAAAGGCTGACGCATTCCTGACGGATGGGCAGACTGCTCGCCTCTTGCTGACTGCCCTGCCCGCAGGCAAGAACTGCTGGCCCGGGGGCACGCCGCCAAACGGCGTGCCCCCGCTCTGTTTGGGAAGGCCGCTCTATTCCCAAACTCCCCCTCGCTGTGCTATAACTGCCCCGGCTCACCCCATCAATAAGTACAAAGCGAGGCATTCCAGTGCTGCGAATAGGTGTTATCGGATACGGCGGACGGGCGCGCGGCGTCCTGGGTCTGGTGGAGCGGCTGACGGACGAGACGGAGATTGCCGCCATCACCGATCCGCGCTGCGACGAAATCAAAGATCAGATGCGAACCGCGGGCAAGGACCCGGATCGCGTGCGGTTCTACACGGAAGCCGCCGCGATGCTCGACGGCGAGAAGCTGGACGGCGTGCTGATCGGGACGCGCTGCTCCCTGCACACGCAAATGGCGGTTCAGGTGCTGCAGCGAAACCTCCCGCTCTTCCTCGAAAAGCCGGTCGCGACAAGCATGCAGGATCTGCTTGCCCTCAAAGCCGCAAGCGAGCAGACGCGAAGCCAGGTCGTCGTGTCGTTTCCCCTGCGTGTCACGCCGCTCGTGACGATGGCCAGAGAGATCATAGACTCGGGCAAGATCGGCACCGTGGAGCATGTGCAGGCGTGGAACAACGTCCCGTACGGCGCCTGCTACTATCAGAACTGGTATCGTGACGAAAACGAGACGCAGGGGCTGTTTCTTCAGAAAGCGACGCACGACTTCGACTACATCAACCACCTGCTCGGATTCAAGCCCGTGCAGGTCTGCGCGATGACCTCCAAGCAGGTGTATAAGGGCGATCATGCGGCCGGCCTGCGCTGCGACGACTGCGACGAGTGGGAGGCCTGTCTCGAAAGCCCCTATCACCGCTACTACACCAAGCAGGAGACCTCGCGCGTCGAGCCGAGCGGCCTGTGGTGCGGGTTTGCCGTGGATACCGGCAACGAGGACTCGGGCAGCGCAATCATCCGCTACGACACGGGGATGCACGTCTGTTACAGCCAGAACTTCTTCGCCCGCAAGTCGGCGGGCAAGAGGGGCGCCACGCTCTTCGGCTACCGGGGGACTCTCGAGTTCGACTGGTACACCGACGAACTCAAGGTCGTGATGCACCATCAGCCGCGCATCGAGACCTACCGCACCGACAGCAAGGCCGCCTCGCACGGGGGTGGGGACACGGTGCTCGCAGACAGCTTCCTGCGCATTATGCGCGGCGAAGCCGAATCGGTCGCGCCGCTTTCGGCGGGCATCCTCAGCGTGCTGATGTGCCTGAAGGCGAAAGAGTCGTCCCGGACGAACACATTCCAGAATATCGAGTTCCCGGTGGCCGCAAACCTCTAGCGCGCCGCCTCGGCAACGGAAAGAGGCGTACAATGATCAGAATCGGCCTGGTTGGATACGGTTTTATGGGCAAAATGCATGCCCAGTGCTATGCCGCGACCGGCAGGGCGAAGGTCGCGGCGCTTGCGGATGTCGAAGCCGATCGCCGCGGCGAGGCGGCTTCGAAGCTCGGGTGCCAGCCGTACGAGAGCCTGCAGGCCATGCTCGAGAACGCGGATATTGACGCGGTGGACATCTGCACGCCCACATACTTGCACGAAGAGCACGTGATAGCCGCCGCGCGGGCGGGCCGGCACATATTCTGCGAGAAACCCCTGTCGCTGAGCGTGGAGTCGTGCGACGCGATGATCGGAGCTGTCGAGCAGGCGGGTGTCACGATGATGGTGGGGCAGGTCGTGCGCTTCTGGCCGGAGTACGCCGTAATCAAGCAGCTTGTGGACTCGGGCGAGTACGGACGGGTGCTCTGGGCCAGCCTGCGCCGCCTCAGCCCGCCGGCCACCTGGGCATGGCAGGACTGGCTTGCCGATCCCGCGCGCAGCGGTGGCGCTATCCTCGACCTGCACATCCACGACCTGGACTTCATCACCTATCTCGTCGGGCCTCCGTCGAAGGTCCTCTCGCGCGCAATGCCTGGCTCCCGGGGCGCTCTCGACACGGCGATGACGCTCGGGTGGGGGCATGCCGGCGGCGCGAACTCGTACGCGGAGGGCTCGCTCACGATGCGCGGGGAGTTCCCGTTCAGCGCATCGGCCATCGTGGAGTGCGAGAAGGCGAGCATCAGGCTCGATATTACGGCCAGCCCATCGCTGATGGTGTTCCCGTCCGGGGGCGCGGCGTTCGCGCCGGAGGTGCCGTCCGTGGGCGAGGGCGCCTCGGCTGAGGCGGGCGGAAACGTTTCCTCGCTCGGGGGGTACCTCGTTGAGATCGGCTATTTCCTCGACTGTCTCGAATCGAACAGACGGCCGGAGATCGTCACCCCGGATTCCGCGCGGACTTCGGTGAAGATCAGCCTGGCGGCAAGGAAGTCCGCGCAGTCCGGCGAGCCGGTCGCGCTTTAGCCGGGCGCGTGACGCCCGTCGACGAGCTCAACGCGCAGATTGCCGCCTGCGAGCGCTGCGGGCGGCTCTGCTCGTACATCCGCGAGGTCGCCACGGTCAGGCGCCGCGCCTTTCGCGAGCAGGACTACTGGGGCAGGCCGGTGCCGAACTTCGGCGACCCGAGCGGGAGGCTGCTCATAGTGGGCCTCGCTCCCGCCGCGCACGGAGCGAACCGCACCGGCCGCATGTTCACCGGCGACGAGAGCGGCAACTGGCTGTTCCGCGCCCTCCACGAAGCAGGCTTCGCCAGCCAGCCCGACAGCACGGGCGCGGACGATGGCCTGCGGCTGAAGGACGCGCTCATCACGGCCGCCGTCCACTGCGCGCCCCCCGCGAACAAGCCCTCCCGAGACGAGTTCGACAACTGCCGGGCGTGGCTGGTTCGCACCCTGGGGATCTGTTCGCGCTGGAAGGTGGCCGTCGTGCTGGGACGCATCGCGTTTCAGGAGACCCTGAAGGCGCTGGACGAGTCCGGCCTCAGGTGCGGCATACGCCAGAGCGCATTTGCCCACGGCGCCGAACTCCCTCTCCCGGGCGGCAGATTCCTCGTCTGCAGCTACCATCCCAGCCAGCAGAACACCTTCACGCGCAGGCTCACGCGGGAGATGCTGCTGGGGGTGTTTCTCAGGGCGGCCGAACTCGCGCGCTGACGGGCCTGCCATCGCCTCCGGGGGGCGCCTTGGCGCGTCTTCGAACCGCGCGGAACAAACATGTTTTGTCCAGCGTCTAAGCCATTGACGCACAACCCTCCTCAACCAGGCACATCGGCCTCCTGTTTCCCGTGGATAGCTTTCCTTTTCTGCGCTCGGACTGGATCCCGTGACTGACTCCCGCTCATTACTACGCGCGCTGTCTCGCTTCTCGTTGAAATCCAGGGTTGAAGTCAGAAGGAATCATAGATGGCTACTAAGTCGCTGTATGTTGGCAACATGAGCTACTCCACATCGGAGGGCTCCATTCGTGAACTGTTCGAGCCGTATGGCCCGATCGAGTCTGTGCGGGTTATCGGAGAGAAGGGCTTCGCGTTCGTGGACATTCCTGCTGAGAACGCCCAGGCGGCGATCGATGCCCTGAATGGCCAGACGCTGGATGGCCGCCCGCTGACGGTCAACGAGGCGCGTCCTCGTCCGGAGCGCGGCAGCGGTGGCGGCGGCGGTTACGGCAACCGCGGCGGTGGCGGCGGACGCAACCGCTGGTAAACCGCCTCTATTGCTTGCCGGGCCTCTGAGCCCGGCTGCTCGACACTACAGGGCTTCGGGGCCTCCTGCCCCGGGGCCCTTTCTGATTTCGCTGCGATGGCGATTGCTTATCTGACGCAGGACGCCAGACCATGCACCCCGTAGTCATGGGGAAACGCCGGAGTACTTTCCGGGGAGGATACCAACCACATGAGATTTCTGCTGCTGACCCCTCTTGCCGTCGGACTGATCGCCAGTCTGATCTGTGCCGCCAGCGCGGCGCCATCGCGCTTCGTTCAGGACCGGTTCGCCATCGGGTTCTGGGTGCCGCCCCCGCCCGAGGAGACCACTCTCAAGCGTTACCGGGAGATCGCCGACGCTAACTTCACGCTTGTTATCGGGGGGTTCGGGGTGGATGCCGCGAAGCAGCTCGAAGTGTGCCGCCGCTGCGGGCTGAAAGCCATTGTGCGCGCCGAAGGCCCGGTCGAGAAGTGGCCGGACACAGACGCCTGCTGGGGATATATGATGGTGGATGAGCCTGGCGCCGGGGCGTTTCCCGATCTTGCGAAACGCGCCGACGAGATCCGGCGAAAGCATCCCGGCCGCTTCGGCTACATCAACCTTCTGCCGAACTACGCCTCGCCGGGCATGCTCGGCACGCCGGACTACGACACGCACGTCGCCGAGTTCGTCAAGCAGGTGCGCCCGGAAGTGCTCTCGATGGACCACTATCCGCTGATGCGCCCCGAGGGCGACTCGCGCCAGAGCTATCTTGATAACCTTGCCGTTATGCGCAAGTACTCGCTCGCGTCGCGGGTGCCGTTCTGGAACTTCTTCTACTCCATGCCCTTCAACGACCGGCTCGACCCGACCGAGGCGCAGATGCGATGGCAGATCTACGCCACGCTGGCGTACGGCGGAAAGGGAGTGCTCTACTTCTGCTACTGGACTCCGGGAAAGGGCGCTGGCGGAACTGGCGAGTTCCCGAAGGGCGGGGCGATCATCACCGCCGAGGGCCGGAAGACGCGCCACTACGACGAGGCCCGCAGGATGAACGCCGAGCTGAAGGCGATGGGCCCGACGCTGATGCAGCTCACAAGCACCGCTGTCGTCCGGGTCAAACCCGACACCGACGCCGCCAGCGCGCTGAAGGGCACCGCGCTCAAGAGCATTGCCGCCGTGCCGGGCGATCCCCCGGCGGACTATCTCATCGGCGCGTTCCGGCACGCCGACGGCCGCAGGGCGGTGCTGATCAACAACTACAGCCACATGTTCACCGCGTGGCCGACGGTTGAGTTCGACGCTGACCCGAAGGACGTTCTCGAAGTGGACAAGGCAACTGGCAAGCTCGTCCCCGCCGTTGATGACAGCCCGGAGATGAAGGGGTTCCAGGTTTCGCTCGGCGCGGGAGACGGCAGGCTGTTCATTCTGCCCTGACCGGGCGCCCGGGTCCGCTCCGGACGTTGGCATGCGGGCGGGCCCGCGGATATAATGCCATCCGGTAGAAACGCGGCTGGCGTTGCTGCCCTGTGCGCGCCAGCCGCTTTTGTTTGAGTTCCGCGGGAGAGTGAATGGCAACCAGAAAGAAAAGCTCCGAAAGCAAGGAAGAGATCGTTACCCAGGTCCAGGCCGGGGAAGAAGCGGTCCCTGAAGAGACGGTCGCCGAAGAGACGGCTCCGGCAGAAGCGGTCGCCGAAGAGACGGCTCCGGCAGAAGCGGTCGCCGAAGAAACGGCTGCCGCGGAAGCGGTCGCCGAAGAAACGGCTGCCGCGGAAGCGGTCGCCGAAGAAACGGCTGCCGCAGAGGCGGTCGGCGCAGAACCGGCCGCTGAAGAACCGGCCGCCGCAGAGGCGGTCGGCGCAGAACCGGCCGCTGAAGAATCGGCCACCGCGGAATCGGCCGCTGAAGAACCGGCCGCCGAAGAACCGGCGCCTGCGCCCGCGGAGAACCCCGTGCTCGAGCTTCCCGACCAGAACTACCGCTACGCAATGGTGGTTCTCGCCGCAAAGCGAGCCAAACAGCTCCGCGATGGCGCCGAGCCACTCCTGCCCCGGTCCAGTACAAACGTCCTCACTGTCGCGCTCGACGAAGTGAAGGCCGAGAAAATCCACTATTATCTGGGAGCCGAAGAGACCAGACGGACAGACGACTAAGCCGGGCGGCAAACACATCACATGGCGAAAATTCTCGGCATTGACCTGGGTACCACCAACTCCGTAGTCGCGGTCGTCGAGGGTGGGGAGCCCGTCGTTATCCCGCTCGCTGACGGCAGCCGCCTCTGTCCTTCGGTCGTCGGCATCTCAAAGAACGGCGAGCGCCTTGTGGGGCAACTTGCCAAACGCCAGGCCATCACCAACCCCGACCGCACCGTTTCAAGCATCAAGCGGGAGATCGGCACCGATCATCGGGTGACGATTGACGGCAAGGATTATTCGCCGCAGGAGATCTCCGCTCAGATACTCTCCAAGCTCCGGGACGACGCGCAGGCCTATCTGGGCGAGAGGGTCGAGAAGACCGTCATCACCGTTCCGGCCTATTTTTCCGATTCGCAGAGACAGGCTACCAAGGATGCCGGCGCCATTGCCGGGCTCGAGGTCGTGCGGATCATCAACGAGCCGACCGCGGCGGCGCTTGCGTACGGTCTCGATCAGACCGATGCGCACACAGTTCTTGTGTGGGACCTCGGCGGCGGCACGTTCGACGTCTCCATTCTCGAACTCGGCGATGGGGTCTTCGAGGTCAAGGCCACCAACGGCGACACGCGCCTGGGCGGCGACGACTGGGACGAGGCGGTCGTGGACTGGATGGCGGGCGAGTTCAAGAACCAGACGGGGCTCGACCTGCGCGCCGACAAGATGGCGCTTCAGCGGCTGAGGGAAGCGGCTGAGAAGGCGAAAATGGAGCTTAGCGCCGTCGTCACCACGAGCATCAGCCTCCCCTTCATATCCGTCACTCCGGAGGGGCCCGCGCACCTCGACCTGAGCCTCACCCGCGCGAAGTTCGAAGAGCTGACCGCAAGCCTGGTGGACCGCATGGTGGGCCCGACCAAACAGGCGCTGGCCGATGCGCGTCTGGAGGCGAAGGATCTGGATCGCGTGCTTCTTGTCGGGGGCTCCACGCGGATGCCGGCCGTGCAGGAGCTTGCGAAACGGCTGTTCGGGCAGGACCCGCATCGCGGCATCAATCCCGACGAGGTCGTCGCTCTGGGGGCCGCGATACAGGGCGGGGTGCTGGGCGGAGAGGTGCGCGATGTCGTGCTCCTCGATGTCACCCCGCTGTCCCTCGGCATCGAGACGCTCGGCGGCGTCTTCACGCCGCTCATTGACCGCAACACCACCATCCCGACGAGCCAGTCGAAAGTTTTTACCACCGCCGCCGACAATCAGGGCACGGTGGACATCCATACTCTGCAGGGCGAACGGCCGATGGCCGCCGACAACAAGTCGCTCGGGCGTTTCCAGCTTACGGGCATACCTCCGGCGCCGCGCGGAATCCCCAAAATCGAGGTCACCTTCGACATTGACGTGAACGGCATCGTCCACGTGTCGGCGAAGGACACCGCCACGGGAAACAAGCAGGCGATTACTATCACCTCGACGGCCTCGCTCTCGAAAGAAGAGATTGCCCGAATGGTCGCCGAGGCCGAAAGCCGCCGCGCTGAAGACCAGAAGCGCCGCGACATCCAGGAGCTTCGCAACAAGGCCGACACGCTCGTCTATAGTGCGGAGAAGACCGCGCGGGACGCGGCGCGGCGAGTGGACGAAGCTCTGGTCAACTCTGTACAGGAAAAGATCGTAAACTTGCGCACACTGCGGGATTCGACCGATATGGCCACCGTCCGCGCCGCCATTGACGC
>Ga0255342_1003045_pt1 | contig 19478 bp, 19 predicted proteins | sample wastewater_treat_3_FD_192416 | JGI IMG/M metagenome (GOLD analysis project Ga0255342, IMG submission 192416) | Wastewater microbial communities from Lulu Island WWTP, Vancouver, Canada - plant14 | ecosystem: Engineered > WWTP > Wastewater > Unclassified | place: Canada: Vancouver, British...
TTAGGTGATTATGGTAAAATAAAATATTTAGAAGAAAAGAAAAGGCGCAAAGAACAATTAAAACATAAACAAGATATAGAAAAAATAATTCGTATAAACTTTAATGAGAGTCTTCATGATTTAGAAACAAAAGCTAAAAAAGCCACAGAGTTTCTTGAAGAAGGCAGGCGAGTAAGAATTGAAATGCGTCTTACTGGTAGAGAAAAAATGCACACTGATATTTCTCGGAATAAATTTATAACTTTTTTGGGATTGATCAAAGTACCATTCAAATATCTTAAAAATATATCAATAATGTCGGGATTTTGTGAAGCCACAATTATAAAAGATAATGTGGTAAAGTAATAATTAAAAGATAATTAGTATAATATGAATAAAAAGTTTTTTAATAAGAGAGTAAGGATTACTAAAAACAATAAGGTTATTAGGAGGGTTGGTAATACTGCTCATACTACTTCGTCTGATAGTTCTAAAACAAAAAATCGTCGAAAAAAGGCAAGAAGTTTTCATAAAACAATTATAAAATCATTAAATAAAATAGTTTAATTATGGCACGAGTTAAATCTGGTGTTATCGCCCACAAAAGAAAAAAGAATGTTTTGAAACATACCAAAGGTTTTAAGTGAGGCAGAAAATCTAAATTTAGACAAGCGCATGAAGCAGTATTGCATGCTAGCGTACATTCATATAGGGGGAGAAAAGAGAAAAAAAGAGATTTTCGTAAACTTTGAACTGTTCAAATTGGGGCTGCGGCCAAAGAATACTCAATAAGTTACAATCAACTGATAAAATTATTAAAAGAACATCATATAGAATTGGATAGAAAAGTATTATCGGAGTTAGCCCAAAATTACAATGACATTTTTAAAGAAATTGTCACCAAAATTAAATAATTATACAGCCTTGCCTTCTTTTTTGTTAGTAAAAATTTATTGTAAAACTTTATGTTTTAGTGTGAATTTTATAGGCAAAAATAGGGCGGGGTTGTTTTTTTTATAAAAATTAGCTATAATTAATATAGTGTAATATAGTGTTGAGATAATTATTATTATTATTAAAAACATACTATTAATTATTATAAAATTAGAAATTTTTTTAAATATATTAAACAATGATTAGCAAAGTAAATCAAAAATCGGGGTTTACACTAATTGAATCGCTTTTGGCAATAGGTGTTTTGATTGTGGGAGTTTTGAGTGCTTTTATTTTGGTAGTTCGTTCTCTTAGTAATATTCCTTTGATTCAGTCCAGACTTATTGCTGCCAATTTAGCTCAGGAAGGTATTGAGTTAATAAGGCAAAAAAGAGATACTAATTATATTCAAGGATTGGATTGGATAAATGGATTTAATGATGAGTGTATTTGTATGGATAATAGTCAGCTTGCTGACGAATGTTATTTTGTTATAGATGCTAATAGTAGAACACTAAAACAATATGACAATGATGATTATTTAAAGTTTAATAAAGAACTAGGTATATATAGTTATGATACAGGGGAGATATTACCTTATTTTTTTCAACGTAAAATAGAAATTTGTTTCCCTTTACAAAATAATAATAAAGAAATGAGAATCAAAGAAACAGTATACTGAAAAGTAAAACAAAATAATTATTCTCTAATTGTTGAAGATCATTTATTTGATTATTATGGATTGCTTTCTTCTAGTCATTAGATTATTTTTTTAATTTGTTATTATGATCCACAAATCTAAAAAATTAAAATCATTTACATTGGTAGAAGTTTTGGTTTCGTTGTTTTTATTTGTTGTTATTACTGGTATTTTGACCCAAATTTATATTGCTACAGTTCGCTCTGAACGAATTGCTTATGTTTTACTAAGAGATGAAAATATTATTCGTAATGAGTTAGAAGTTTTGGCTCGTGATATTAGAATGGGTAAATCTTTTAGCTCCAATGGATCAGGCGATAGTTTGGATTATTTAACTTATTATGACAATTCTTGGCATAGAATATCGTATGTTTTTGATGCCGAACATAATACAATAAGAAAATCCGTAAGTGATGATATAGAGTATGTCTCTAATGATTATGTTATAATAATTCCTGAAAATATAAAAATAGATACACTAAGGTTTTATGTTAATAAGCTATACAATGAACAGCCGAGCATAACAATAACTTTAACTATTGAATCTCAAGCTTATAATAAAAAATACACTACGAGTTTACAGACAACTGTTACTCCCCGAATGTTGGATTTGTAAAAATAATTTATATTTATTAGCAACATATTTTAATTATTATATTATGTATTATAATACAAACAAAAAAGACAAAAAACATAGAATTGGGCAAATTTATTTAATGAGCGCTTTGCTTTTAGCTGGGGCATCGGCTTTGGGATTGGCGTTGATTAGTGTTTATTTACGTGATTTAAGATTATCTTATGAAGTTGGTGAATCTACAAGAGCTATTTTTGCTGCTGATTCAGCAATAGAATATCAGCTTTATATGGTATTAAATAATTCAGACATAATAGAAATACCTATTATGAGCAATAATACAAGTTATACATCAAGTATTGAAAATGATGTGCTAAGAGGTGTTGGTGAATCGCGGGGTATTAGGCGTGGTATTGAAATTTATTTAGGCGCTAATAACCTTGATAATATGAGTAGTGAAGAATAAATATATTTAATTTGGATTTTATTTATTATGAGCCAAAAATTAAATAAAGAAGAGGCAAAAAAACGAATAAAAAAATTAAGACAAGAGATAGAACGTCATAACTATTTATATTATGTATTAGATAAACCTGAAATTTCTGACGCAGAATGAGATGCAATGTTTCACGAGTTGCGTGATTTAGAGGAGCAATATCCTGAATTCATAACAAACAATTCTCCTACAGTAAGGATTGGGGGTAAAGTTTTGGATAAATTTAATAAAGTTGTCCACAAAGACAAGATGATGTCTTTGAATGATGCCAAAAATAAAACTGAAGTACAAGAATGATACAATCGTATTATTAAATTATTACCAACTGATACCTCGATAGATTTTTATTGTGAATATAAATTTGATGGATTATCAATTAGTACAATTTATAAAAAGGGTGAATTTGTTTTGGGTGCTACCAGAGGTGATGGTTATATTGGCGAAGATGTTACAGAAAATTTAAAAACAATTAAAACAATACCATTAAAATTATTTAAAGATGTAGATGCTGAGGTCAGGGGAGAAGTTATTTTAACAAAAAAAGAATTTGAAAGAGTAAACAAAGAGCAAGAGAAATTGGGGTTACCTTTATATGCCAATCCGAGAAATTTAGCCGCTGGTTCAGTACGCCAATTAAATTCAAAAATTACCGCTTCGAGGCATTTAGATTTTGTTGCTTATAAATTGGTAACGGATTTAGGGCAAAAAACTCATAAAGATGAGCATGAAATTATTGAAAAGTTGGGTTTTAAAACTACAAATAAAGAAAATTGCTATGCTAAAAATTTAGATGAAGTATTCCAATATTATGACAAAGTTGAACAAAATAGAGATAAATTATCGTTTGAAATAGATGGGATAGTAATTTTGATTAATGATAATAAAATTTTTAATTTGTTAGGTAATATTGGCAAGGGACCGCGTGGGGGTATAGCTTTAAAATTTCCTGCTAAAGAAGTAATCACAATAGTAGAAGATATTAAGGTACAAGTAGGTAGAACTGGTATTTTAACTCCAGTAGCGTTTTTGAAACCAGTTTTTATTGGTGGAACAAAAGTTTCACGAGCTACTTTACATAATAAGGAGGAAATTAAAAGACTGGGTTTAAAAATTTATGATCATGTGGTGTTAAGTAGAGCGGGTGATGTTATTCCTAAAATTACAAAAGTATTAGATAAATTAAGAACAGGGGAGGAACGAGATTTCAAAATGCCTTCTTATTGTCCTGTATGTCATACATTAACTATCCAAGATGACTTAGGTATTTTGGTTAAATGTCCTAATCCAAAATGTCCTGCTAGAAGCCAAGAAAACTTAAAGCATTTTGTGTCTAAACAGGGATTTGATATTAAGGGTGTGGGTTCAAAATTATTACAAAAATTAGTTGATGAACATTTAATTGTGGATAGTGCTGATTTATTTAGTTTAGAAGAAGGAGATTTAAAAGTTTTGGAAAGATTAGGTGAAAAATCTAGTAAAAATATTATTCAAGCTATAAATAATTCTAAAAATATAACTTTAGAAAAATTTATTGTAGCGCTTGGCATTCCTTTGGTAGGTATTGAAGCAGCAAGGGGTATCTCGCAAAAATTAAAAAAATATGGTAGTATAAATACACCAGGTGATATATTGGCTATAGCTAGTAAGATTAGTATTGATGAGTGAAATAAAATATATGATTTTGGCCCCAAGGTAAGTAAAAGTATTGTAGATTTTTTTTGTGATAATAATACAAAACAATTCTTTGATAAATTAGACAGAGCGGGTATACATATACAGAATGAACGATTATTGTCTAACAATTCAAATTTTAAAGATCTTAAATTCATTTTTACTGGTGAGCTTAAAAGTATGACACGTGCAGAGGCTCAAGAGAAAGTGACAGAATTGGGAGGTATTGTCAAAGAAACAATGTCTCGTGATATTGATTATGTAATAGTTGGGGAACATCCTGGTAATAAGTTAGAAAAAGCTAAACAATGAGGTATTAAAATTTTGAACGAGAACGAATTTATTAATTTAATAAAAAAGAAATAAATTTTACAATATGATTTTAAAAGAAGATATAGGGCGTTTATTAGAATTGGCTAGATTAGATATTAGTGAAGAAGAAAAATTACAGCTCACAACTGATGTATCTCGTATTTTAGAATATGTTGATAAATTATCGACGATTGATGTCAGTAATATAGTTGGCAATACAGGAGGAAGTTTAAATAAAAATATTGTTAGAAATGATGAATTTATGCCTTTTGATTTTGATAGAGAAGTTTTGATAAATGATATACCTTGTAAGCAAGACAATTTAGTAGTAGTACCTAAAATACGGGATTAAAATAATATATAGATTTATAAGCTAAATATATGATTATAGAAAATATACAAAATGATTTGAAAAATAAAGTATATTCCTGCGTTGATATGGTTAAGCAACGCTTTGATGTTATATTAAAAGAGAATGCCAATCTAAATGCTTTTATTAGTATGTGTCGCGATGAAGCTATAAAAACTGCAGAACATATTGATCAGGATATTAAAAATGATATTCCTTTAAAACCATTATCTGGTGTTCTTTTTGGTATAAAAGATAATATTTTAGTCAAAGATACTATTACTACAGCGGGTTCTAAAATTCTTGAAGATTATATTGCTCCTTATGATGCCACAGTAGTTAAAAAAATTAAAGACGCTGGAGGTATAATAATTGGTAAGACCAATTTAGATGAATTTGCTATGGGTTCTTCTAATGAAACCTCAGCGTTTGGCAATTGTCATAATCCATATAAATTAGATAAAGTACCAGGGGGTTCTTCTGGTGGTTCGGCTGTGGCAGTATCAAAAGAGTTAGTACATATTGGGTTGGGGTCTGATACAGCAGGGTCTGTTCGACAACCGGCAAGTTTTTGTGGTGTAGTAGGTTTTAAACCGAGTTATGGTGCAATTTCTCGATTTGGTCTTATAGCCATGAGTTCATCTTTGGATGTTATAGGTATTTTAAGCAAATATGTATCTGATTGTGAAAAAGTATTCCAAGTAGTTTGTGGTAAAGATAAAATGGATAGCACAAGTACTGATATATTATCTGTTTTGCCAAATAATATTCCAAATGTTTCTATAGGTATTCCTAAAGAATATTTTGTTTCCGGAATAAATGAAGAAGTTGAAAAATCAGTAAGAGATTTTATTACGTCTTTAAAGAATGCTGGATTTCGTATCAAAGAAATTAGTTTGCCACATACTGAATATTCTTTACCAACATACCATATTATTATGCCAGCAGAAGTAAGCGCCAATCTTGCTCGGTTTGATAATATTCGTTATGGTACTGATTTTCATCAATTACAAATGAGTTTGGGTATTGAAAATTTAAATGATTTATATTATAAAACTCGTGGTGCAAAATTTGGTAGAGAAGTAAAAAGACGAATTTTGATAGGTACTTATGTTTTATCAAAAGGATATTATGATGCTTATTATATAAAAGCACAAAAAGTAAGGACATTGATTTCGCAAGATTTTGAAGATGCTTTTAAAGAAGTAGATTTTATTTTAACACCAACGAGCCCCACAACAGCATTTAATATTGGAGAAAAAGATCAAGATCCAGTAGCTATGTATTTGTCTGATATGTTCACAGTATCAGCTAATTTGGCTGGTTTACCGGCAATTAGTGTACCTTTGGCAAAAGATTTGGAAGGATTACCAATAGGTTTACAGATTATTGGCAAAAGAAATGAGGATTTTAAGGTGTTTGATTTAGCGAAAAATTTAGAAAAACTTATAAACTTTTCATTTTAATATTAATTTATATTATGGTAGAACCAAGCATATCAAATATTATAAAGATTTTGGCTGATGCCTCTGCTAATCAACAAGTTGTTAATGCTTCTACATTGGTGTTTAATTTGCGTAGAATCGGCTTGTTTGTGAGTATTGTTTTAATTGTTGGTATTATATTTTTGTTTGTAAAATTAAAAAATTTATCAAAATTAGCACAAGCCGTGAAACAATCTATTCAAAAACCAAAAATAAATGACAAAATTATTAAACGTTTTTTTGAATCAATATATCACAAAATACAAGATAATAATTCTTTGATGAATAAATTAGTATTGGCAGAAACCGAAAATTATTTTGATGAAGTATTAAAAGAAATAGGTTTTCAAGGAAAAAGTTTATCAGATAAATTAGATAATATTCAAGAACAATTTTTGCCTAATCTCGAACAAATTAAAATTGCCCATAATCAAGTACAAAATATTTTGGATCAAGAAAATTATCAGTTAGGAAAAGAAGAAACTAATAATATTGTGTTAATTTATAAACAGGGGATAGAAAATTTAATCAAACTTTAAACTAAACTTATGTCAGGTTCAAATGAGATTGTTATTGTGTTATTACGCTATGTTGTTATTTTGTATTCATTGATTTTACACGAAGTATCACATGGCACAATGGCTTTAATATTAGGAGATACTACAGCCAAAGATATGGGCAGGTTGTCTTTAAATCCGTTAAGACATTTAGATCCTGTAGGTTCTTTTTTAGTGCCTATATTTTCGTTTATTATTACTGGTTTTAAAGTAGCTTTTGGTTGAGCAAAACCAGTGCCATATGATCCTTTTAATTTGAAGAATCCTTTATTGGGTTCAGCTTTAATAGCCTTAGCTGGACCAATAGCTAATTTTGTTTTAGCTTTTTTGTTTGCTATGGTTTTACGTTTTAATTATATTTTTAATCTTAATAAAAATGTTTTTGAATTTATTTCTTTTATTGTATTGATAAATTGTTTATGAGGAGTATTTAATTTAATACCAATACCACCATTTGATGGTTCAAAAATTTTGTTTTATTTTACCAAAGGTAATAAGTTAGAACAATTTTTGAACAAATTTAGTTTTGCATTGTTTTTGCTTATTATTTTGTTTGGATATAATATTATAATTTATATTGCCTCTTTGGTGTTTATTGTGTTTACAGGAATGCCACCTATGTAGTTAGAATAGTATAATATATATCAATAATATAATTACGATAAGACGATTTTATTGTTTACTTTTTATTGTTTCTGTGCTATAATATAATTATAGTGTAAAATATATTTTTTGATTAAATGTTTTAATTATGTCTCATTCAGGAAAAAATGGAAAGAAAAAACAGCATGTTGAATTAGATAAAAAAACAAATCTTTTAGCTGATTTAACTGCCGAAGTAAAAATTGGCATTTTTGCTATTTTGTATTTTTGTGTAGCAATAATTTTAATTTTAAGTTTTTTTGACTTAGCTGGTCCAGTTGGCGAAGCTTTGTATCATTTTTTAAATAAATTAGTTGGTATAGGTTATTTTTTATTACCATTAAGTTTGCTAATTTTATCTATTCAAATGCTCAAAAGTAGGACAAGACATTATTTTAAATCAGCTGTAGTAATTATTGGTTTGGTGTTAATGGTTTTGAGTTTGCTGGGAATTATTGATATAATTCACGAAACTCAAGGAGGCTATTTAGGGAGATTTAGTGCGATGATTACTATACCTTTTGGTGTTTGGGCTGGAGTGATTATTTTGATTTGTGTATTTATTATTGGTATTTTAATGGCTTTTGAAAAGCCTTTAAGTTTTGCTTGATTTTTAGCCTTGCTGCCAAAGAAAAATAATCATTTAAATGTTGAGGCAGGGTCTTTGGTAGTGTTACCAGAAGAGACATTGAGTGCTTCAAAGCAATTAGAAGAAATAGAAAATAATACTTCTGTAAAAACTGAAAAATTAGAAGAAGTTAATATAGCAAAAAATGAAACACAGGAAAAAGAGTTAAACTTATTGGCAAAACAAAAATTTGCAAATTATAAATTGCCCCCTATAGATTTATTAGAAAATGATTCGGGTAAACCAACTGTTGGAGATGTGAGAGCGAATGCTAATATTATAAAAAGAACTTTGCAAAATTTTGGTATTGAAGTAGAAATGGGGGAAATTTGTATTGGGCCTACTGTTACTCAATATACTTTAAAACCAGCAGAAGGAGTAAAATTATCACGTATTACAGCTTTACAAAATGATTTATCATTGGCATTGGCTGCTCATCCTTTACGTATAGAAGCACCTATTCCCGGTAAATCATTAGTTGGTATAGAAGTACCAAATAAATCAGTGGCATTAGTAAAATTGCGCAATATGTTAAGCACAGAAGAATTTCAGACTTCTAAAGCCTTGCTGTTAGTTCCATTGGGGCGAGATGTAAGCAATAAAGCAAGGTATATTAATATTGCAAAAATGCCTCATTTACTTATCGCTGGTGCTACTGGAACAGGCAAATCAGTTTGTATCCATACAATAATTACTTCTTTATTATTTAGAAATACTCCTGAGACATTAAGATTTATTTTGATTGATCCAAAAAGAGTAGAGCTATCTCATTATGAAGGTATCCCGCATTTGCTAACTCCTGTAATTACTGAATGTAAAAAGGCTTTGCCTGCTTTACGTTGGGCAATAAGTGAAATGGAAAGGCGTTATGGGTTGTTGTTAGCTAATCATAGTCGTGATATAGAAAGTTATAATGAAAAAATATCCAAAAAAGATGTAGATGTTTTACCCTATATTATTATAATCATTGATGAATTGGCAGATTTAATGATGCAATATGGTAAAGAAGTTGAGGGTGCGATTGTTAGATTAGCACAAATGTCACGCGCCACAGGTATTCATTTAGTAATTTCTACTCAAAGACCCTCAGTAGAAGTGATTACAGGATTAATAAAGGCCAATATTACTAGCCGAATTGCTTTTCAAGTCGCGTCTCAGGTAGATTCGAGAACTATTTTAGATAGTCAGGGAGCAGAAAAATTATTAGGGCACGGTGATATGCTTTATTTAGCAGCTGATACTTCAAAGCCTGTTAGGTTGCAAGGTGCATTTTTGACTGAAAATGAAGTTAATAGAGTAACCAATTTTATTCGTAAACAAGATGTTAATATAGAAAGTAATTTCGGATTGGAGACAACATTAAAAGGGCAGGAGATTTTAAATAACAAAGCGCCCAATCAGGATAGTATAAATTTAGATGAGTATGCATATGGTGAAGAAGATGAAAAATATGAAGAAGCTTTGGAGGTTATAAAACAATTTGGTAAAGCCTCAGCTTCATTGTTGCAAAGAAGGCTTGGTATAGGATATGCCAGAGCTGCTAAATTGTTAGATATATTAGAAGAAAAAGGAATTATAGGTCCAGCTGATGGTGCTAAACCAAGAGAGGTATTTTTATCAAATAGCCAAGTATGAAAAAATACTAGTACCAAGGAAAGTTTATTGGACTCGTCTGATACAGAGAATTTATTAGATGATAACAATGAACAAGATGATAATAATGAAAAAATTTAATTTAATTTTATGAAAGATAATAATATTGTGCATTTAGGAAAAATATTAAAAGAAAGCCGTGAGCAACAAAATATTACTCTTGAAAAAATGGCTTTGAAAACTCGTATCAAAATGGAGCACCTAATAAATTTGGAGGATGAACATTTTGAAAAATTACCCCCAAAGATTTTTATAAAAGGTATAATATCAAAATATTGTGATATTTGTGGATTGGATAAAAAAGAAATGCTTAAACAATTTGATAACTATTTAATAGAAAGTGCGGGATCAAATAATAAGTATAATAAATTATTTACTGAACATAAAAAAATTTATCCAAAATGAAATTTATCAAAAATATTTTTAATTTTTTTTGCTATTGTAGTGGCGTGTTTTATTTTATGACAAGTATTTAATTTATTATTGCCTCCCAAAATTGAATTAATGTATCCTGGAGGAGATTTAACTTCTGATACTTCTTCAGTTGAAATTATAGGTAAGGTGTTAAGAGCCAAAGAATTTACTATCAATGATCAGATAATAAATTTTGATCACGATGGAGTTTTTAATTATGTGTTAGCACTTGAGCCTGGTTTGAACATTATAACTATTAAAGCCAAAAATAATAGTGGGAAATCAAGCCAAATTATTAGAAACGTAATATATAATAAATAAGTAATTTTGAATTGCGTTGGATTAAAAAATACAGGAGTTTGGTTCCTGTATTTTTGATTTATTTGGTTTTTTCCCCATTGCCTCTGTTTTTCTTCTTATTCTGGATTTATTTGATTTTTTTGTTGTCCTTTCCTTATTTATTATTTATTTCTGTATTCTTTATTCTAGATTATCCAATATTTTTCTCTTTGTTGATTTTATTTTTGTGAATTTCATTCACTCTCTATTTGGTTTTTTGTTTTTGTTCGTAATTATTTCCACAATATCTCCTGATTGTAACTGATAGTTTAGTGGTACTATTTGATTATTTACTTTGGCCATTTGGCAATGATTTCCAAGATCACTATGAATTTTATATGCAAAATCTATAGGTGTTGATCCTTTTGGTAAATTTATAACATCTCCTTTTGGTGTGAGTACAAATATTTGTTCTTTTAGTAGCTCATTAACAAAAATATTGTAGATAGTTTGTCCATCTTGGTTTTTGAGATTGATAGTTTGGAGAGTTTTAAGTAAGGGGTTTTCTTTTAGAATTTGTTTTCTTTTGATATAACTTTTGTTTTCTTTATTTAATTGATATAATCAGTGGCTCGCGATACCGTATTTAGAATACTCATACATTTCCATTGTTTGGATTTGTATTTCGACAATTTGATTGTTTGTAGTAAGTGTAGTAGTATGAATTGCTCTGTAGCCATTTGGTTTAGGAAGAGCAATATAATCTTTTAAACGCCCGGGCAGAGGTAGTCATAACTGATGAATAAAACCCAAAATTAAATAACAATCTTCGATGTTTTGAGTAATAATTCGTAGAGCTATAATATCATAAATTTTATTAAAATCTTTTTCTTTTAGATATTTTCGATAAATACTATACAGTTTCTTTTTACGAAATTCTATATCAAAAAAATTACAATTATTTTTGTTAAGATAATCACTTAGTTCGCGTTTAGAAATTATTAGAGCTTTTTCAAGATCTAAATATTTTTTACCAACATATTTTTTTACCATTTTGTATTCTTTGGGATACGCATAAGGAAATGCCAATTCTTCTAAACTTGATGCAATATTTTCTAAACCTAAATAATAAGCTAATGGGCTATAAATATCTAATGTTTCTAATGAATTTTTTTGTTGAGATTCTTTGTTTAAGGCTCAAATAGTTCGCATATTATCCAGTCTATCCATAAGCTTGATTATTATTATTCTATAATCTTGACTCGCCGCAAGAAAAAGGCTTCTTAAATTGTCGAGATAGTGTTTTTTCTGATGGTATTGCTGGCGTGTTTTTACTTTATGGTGTAGGCTATGAATTTTGGTTAGTCCTTGCACTAAAAAAAGAATCTCATCGCCGAATTCTTTTTTTATCTCATCGGTTGTGATATTGGTATCTTCTAAAATATCATGTAATAATCCTGCAATAATTGTGCTGGCATCTTGTTTTAATTGAGATAGCTCTATGGCTACTCGTAGGGGATGATTTACAAAATCTTCTCCTGTTTTTCTTTTTTGTCCTTGGTGATATGTTTTAGATAGAAGATAAGCTTTTTCTATAAAGCCCCATTCTTCTGATGATAAATAGTCTTTGGTATTATTATATATTAGTGTTAGCTCGGGTAACATATTTACAATTTTTATTTGAACATTTATAAGTAGTTTTGTTTGTTTGTATAAGTGGATAATGACATTGCGGACATGTATCTTGTAATGGCTTTTTGTTAATTATAAAATCGCATTTTGGATAATTGGAACATCCATAAAATATTTTTCCCTTTTTAGTTTTACGCATTATAATATTGCCAGTTTTACATTTTGGGCATTTAATACCAGTTTCCTGATCAATAGATTTAGTAAATTTACATTCAGGGAACCTTGAACAAGCTAAAAATTTTCCAAATCTGCTTATTTTTATAATTAATGGTGCTCCACATTGCGGGCAAATTTCATTGGTTTTGTTATCTTCAATTAAATTTATTTTTTGTACTTTTTGGTATTTTGTTTCAAGATTTTTTTCAAAAGGGAAATAAAAATTTTTAATCAGTTGGCGCCAATTCTTTTTACCCTCAGCAATTAAATCCAACTCTCTTTCTAAATTAGCCGTCATTTGATAATCAGCAATATCAGGAAAATGTTGCACAAGTATATTACAAGTTTTGATGCCAATATCAGAGGGGATAAATGATTTATTTTCATTATAAGATACATATCCTCTTTCAAGCAAAGTAGAAATGATAGTAGCATAAGTAGACGGCCTACCAATACCATATTTTTCTAATGTTTTGACCAAAGATGCATCATTATATCTGGCAGGAGGTTCGGTAAAATGTTGAGAAGGTAATACCTTGTTTATTTTATAGATATCATTTTCTTTTAAGTTTAAGATACCAGAATTTTTTATATCTAAAGGTAAAATTTTTAAAAATCCATCAAAACATATTTTTTGGTATTCGCTTTTAAAAGTATAAATATTTGTTGTATTTATAGTTTGGGTAAAAATATTTTGTTTTTCTATTTTGGCATTACTCATTTGGCAAGCAATAAATCGTTGCCATATTAAATTATATAATTTTAATTCATCTTTATTCAAAGATTTGTCTATGTTTTTTATTGTGCGTGAGGGATTTGTAGGTCTAATAGCTTCATGTGCTTCTTGGGCTAATTTTGATTTTGCCTTATAATAATTTGGTTTTTCTGGTATATAATCTTTACCAAATGTTTTATAAATATAATCTCTGGCATTTTGGATTGAAGCAGTACTCAAATTCAAAGAGTCAGTACGCATATAAGTAATAAGACCATTTTCATAAAGGTGTTGAGCAACTATCATGGTTTTTTTGGCTGGGAAACGTAATATTTGTCAGCTGGTTTGTTGTAAAGTACTAGTAGTAAAAGGTGGCAAAGGTTTTTTGTTGATTATATTAGTAGAAATCTCTGTAATTTTTACATTTTGGTTTTGGATTTCATTGGTAATTTGTTGACATTCTTGTTGATTTTTAAGATCAAATTTTTCTATATTTTTGTTGTTAATTTGTGTTAGATTACCTAAAAATATTTGATTATTTTTTTGAAATTCTGCTTGGATTTCTCAGTATTCCTGGGGTTTAAAATTTGCTATTTCTTGTTCGCGTTCAACAATTAATCTCAAAGCAGGTGTTTGAACTCTGCCAGCAGAAAGGCCTTTCATAATTTTTTTTCACAAAAAAGGGGACAATTTATAACCTACCAATCTATCAAGAACCCGTCGAGCCTGTTGAGAATCTACTAAATTAAGATTTATAGTTCTTGGATTTTTTAACGCTTCTTTTATGGCGGTTTCTGTAATTTCGTGGAAAACAATTCTTTTGGTGTTGTTAATATTAAGGTTCAGTATATGAGCGAGGTGTCAAGCTATGGCTTCACCTTCGCGATCTTCATCAGTTGCCAGAATAATATTGTCTTTATTTTTGGCTATTTTTTTTAAGTTAGTAACGATTTTTGTTTTAGTTTTGGGAATAATATATTTTGGTTCAAAATTATTTTCTATATCAATTCCCAAAGTACCTTTTGGTAAATCACGTAAATGCCCCATACAAGCAACTACCTCATAAGATGTTTTATCTAAAAAATAAGATATAGTTTTGGCTTTGGCTGGACTTTCAACTATTATTAAGTTTTTTGGCATATTGTTTGTTTAATGTGTGTTATGTGTTATAGTATAGAATATTCGTCATTATTGTGTTCTACAAGACCTTTAAGTTCCAATGATGTAAGACTAGCTAAAATTTCATTTATTTGCAAGTCCTCAAGATTTTCTGCCAGAGCATCTAAATCTACAGAATCTTCTTTTTGAATAAAATCAAAAATAAGTTTTTCTTGTTCATTAAGATTTTGTTGATTAAAAATATTACTTTGAGTTTGTTGAGTAAGAATATTTAATTCATCTAAAATATCATTTGCATCCAAAACAAGTTTTGCGCCTGATTGAATTAATTTATTGGTGCCCCAACTTGATTTTTCAAAAATAGAATTAGGAATAGCAAAAACTTCTCTGTTTTGTTCGAGTGCCAATTTGGCTGTAATTAAAGATCCACTTTTTTCTTTGGCTTCTATTATTAATACTCCTTGACTTAGCCCACTAATAATTCTATTGCGTTGTGGAAAATGAAAATATTGAGACGAGCTATTTATAGGATATTCTGAGACAATGGCACCATCATGTTCGATAATATTTTGAGCTAAATTTTGGTTTATTTTTGGATAAAGATTTTCTATTCCCGAACCTAATACAGCAATAGTTTTGAGATTATTGTTTAAGGCATTTTGATGTGCGTGTGCGTCAGTACCATAAGCTAATCCACTGACAATAATAAAATTGTAAATTGATAAATCACGTATAATTGTTTCACACACTTCTTGACCATAATCTGTTGTTTTTCTTGAGCCAACTACTGCCAAGAGAAAGATGTTGGTTGTTCTTTGCAAAATATCTATATTTCCTTTGACATAAATACCCAAAGGAGCATGGCTAATTTCTTTTAACTGCAAGGGGTAATCGGGATCATTTTTAAGAATTAATTTGATATTGTGGTTTTCTAATTTTGCATATTCTTTGTCTGGGTTGATAACAAAATTGTTTTGCTTTTTTCAAGTAGTTTCATAATCACCATATTTGTTATATTCTTGTTCTAAGTGTGCAAAAGCGCCATTAAATAGGATATTAAGAGCATTGTAGGAAATATGTTCTTGCATATTGCAAAGGTTTACAAAATTTGATATAATTATATTATAGAATTTAAGTACTTAGAAGAGCTTATATTGGCCATAGTTATTTTAGTTTATAGTCAAGTGTTGAGTATAATAAACATTTATAGGCCGTGGTTATAATAATATTATTCTAATTATACACTTTTTTTATAAAAAATTCAATATGGCACAACTTATATCTGAAAATACAAACAAGAAATCTAAAAAACCACTTTCTGTATTTAAGAAAAAATTAATTATTTATATTTCTATAAATCTTATTGTGATATTAATATTTTGTATATTTTATTATCAGTATTCAAAAATAATTATCTCTGAAGTATCAGCTGTAACAGACAAGAAAAAAAGTCAAGCAGATGTTAATTTACTGGCTGATTACATATCTCGATTAGAGAAAGATTATAAACAAGTATTAGAAGAATTTGGTCCATATTTAGATTTATTGCCAGCGAAAGATGATTTACTTGATTTTAAAGATAGTGTTGTAAGTATAGCCAAGAAATATAAATTGGATCCAGCATTTAGTTTTGGTGTAGAAAATTCAGCGACAGAAAAAGAACCAAAAAGTTATGGTTTTACTTTAATTATTTCTGGTACCACTGCTAATTTATTAAGTTTCTGATCTGATTTTGCTAAATTAAAATACATTGTGCGTATAGAGCAAATTTTAATTGATTATGAAGATGTGCAATCTCGAACCTCCTCAGAATCTTTGGGCTCTGGTAATGTATCTGTTAGTACTACTATCAAACCTATGAGTTTGAAAGAAGAACTAATGGCCAAAAGAAAATCAACCACTACCACTAAAAAGAAAACTACTACCACTACTAAAATAACAGATAGATATAAAATGAATATTTTAGGCAAAGTATATATTAAATAAAATAATATGTCTAAAAAAACAAATAAATTTATTACTCCCAAAAAGAACTTAAATACTTATTTTTTAATAGTATCTATTTTGTTGGTTGGAATATGTGGTTTTGTTTTGTTTCACACAGTGGGGTTTTTAATTAGAAATGCCAATGATATTTTGAGTGTTAATACTGGCAAGCTCGAAAAAACAAAAGAGTTTAATATGAAAGTTTTTGAAGAATTAAAATCAAAAAATCCACTTAATAAATAACAAGGTCGGTTGTTTCGTTTAATAATATTTGAATAATTTATCTAAATACAAAATATGAATACATCTTTACTGAAAAAAGTGATTTCATATACTATGATTATATTAGTTATGATATTTACTTTGGTAGGTTTATTGGCTATTTGAGGAGTTTTTACTCCACAGATAATAGAAAGGTCGTTTGCTACTTTAGGGTTGCTATTTGTGGCATCTCTTATTTCGTTTGTTATTATTAAATTATTAGATAAATAATTTTTAAACTATTAATATGTTAATTATATTGATATTGATTTTAGTTATTTTAATATGCTGATTTGTGTTTTCATATAATGGTTTGGTAGCTAAAAAGCAGAGAGTTAAAGAAGCTTCTTCGGATATTTTAGTGCAATTAAAACGACGATTTGATCTGATCCCTAATTTAGTAGAAACAGTAAAAGGATATACTAAGCATGAAGCAGAAACATTAGAAAAAATTACTGAAATGCGTTCAAAAATTAATGATTCTAAAAATATTATAGAGACAGATAAAATAAACAAAGAAATTAGCAAAGATATTAAGAACTTTTTAGTAAGCGTTGAGGCGTATCCAGAATTAAAAGCTAATGAAAATTTCTTACAATTACAAAAAGAATTAGCTGATACTGAAAATAAAATTCAGGCCAGTCGTCGATTTTACAATAATATAGTAAAGGAATATAACATTGCTATTCATTCTATTCCAACCAATCTTGTGGCTTCTTTATTGAAATATACAGAAGAACCATTATTAGATATTAGCGAAGAAGAAAAAGAAAGTATTCAAGTTAGATTCTAATATAATAATTTTTAATTTCTAATTTTAAAATAATTTTTAATTTTGAATTATTATGACTTTATATACTCAACAAAATAAAAATATTACCAAAACCTGATTATTAATTAGTGTGTTTTTGGTTTTAGTAGTTGCTTTGGGATACGCCTTATCTTATTGATTGAACAGTTCTATCCCTTTATGGATAGCTGTTATTTATTCTATTATATCTAGTTTTATTAGTTATTGATATTCAGATCAAATTATTTTGACTATCTCTCGTGCTAAGCCTGCATCTCGAAAAGAATATTTTGATTTGTATAATATTGTTGAAAATTTATCTATTACTGCTGGTTTACCAATGCCCAAAATTTATATAATGAATGAAAAATCTCCTAATGCCTTTGCGACAGGTAGAGATCCTAAGCATGCGGTGGTTTGTGTTACTTCTGGTTTGCTTGATATTTTGGATAAAACAGAATTAGAAGGAGTTATTGCTCATGAATTATCTCATATTGGTAATCGTGATATTTTATTATCAAGTGTTATTGTTGTGCTAGTTAATATTATTGCTTTGATGTCCAGATGATTTTCTCAAAGTATGTTCTGAGGGAATGGAAGAGACAATAATGATAATAATGGTTTAGGATTATTGGGTTTAATTTTTACTTTATTGGCGATTATTTTTATACCTATTGCTTCTATGCTTACACAATTAGCGATTTCTCGAAAACGTGAATTTTTAGCTGATGCTTCGGGTGTTTTACTTACTCGTTATCCCGACGGTTTAATTTCTGCCTTAGAGAAAATTGATAATTCAAATATTCCACTTCGTTATGTTTCTAATACAACTCGATCTCTTTTTATAGCTGATCCCTATAAAAAGAAATCAATGTCTTGGTTTCAAAAAATTTGATTAACTCATCCGCCTGTTGAAGATAGAATTAAAGCATTAAAAAGTTTGAATATATAAAAGTTAACAATTTTTTGTTAATACATCTCTAAAACAGATTTGAATAAATTTCTTTTTAATAAATTTTTAAGATAAACAAATACGAAGATACTGACATTTACATATTCCCAAGAATATGTAAATGTTATTTAGAAATATTTCATAATTTTTACAACCTTTACTGATATTTACATATTCCCAAGAATATGTAAATATCAGTACAATCAACATAAAATAATAGTTATCAATGTGCGAAATAATATCTATTATTCTATAAAATACTATTTTACATTTTGTAAAATAGTATTTAACATTGTGTAAAACAATATCCAGCATTTATGGTAATGCTGGATATTAGTATTTAGGTTTTTGTTTGATTATTTTTTGACAATAATATTATTCAGTTGTTTTGCCATCAAATTCTTCGTTATCTTGTAGAGCATCATTTTTAGTTTGATGAATTACTTGGTCGCGGTGTTCTGGTGGAGCGTAAAGAGTATAGAGTTTCATTGATTCTGTTTCCGAAGTGTTTATGATATTATGTTTGGTACCTTCAGGAATGACTACGGCCGAGCCATCTTCTATTGGATATTCTGTGTCATTTAAAACTGCCAAACCCTGTCCTTGTTCAATACGAATAAATTGATCTAAGGTGTGTACTTCTTCGCCGATTTCTTCTTTTGGCAACAATGACATCAAGACTAACTGGCAGTGGGGGGCTGTATAAAGAACTTTTCGAAAATTGTTATTTTCTAAAGAATCTTTTTCAATATTAGTTACATATCCTTTCATATTTTGAGTTTATTGAGTTTATTAAATGTATTGATATTAATAATAGCATAAATAATAAAATTATTCAATAGGTTAAAACAAATTGTTGTTCCAATAGTATATAGAGTATTACAATATGTTAGATGTTATCAATAAATCATTTTAAAAAATTTGTTTTAGTTTAACACGTTTAAAATTCTTTTATAATATCTAAAATTAAGAAAACTTACTGACATTTACATATTCCCAAGAATATGTAAATGTCAGTAAGTTATGATGGAAAAGATTGAAATAAATATAAATTTATGATAGAATTTCAATGATTAGATATCTATATATTTTAAGCAAGTATTGTATAATGATTGGGAGAAATAGGATTATTGTAG
>Ga0255342_1003058_pt1 | contig 19422 bp, 18 predicted proteins | sample wastewater_treat_3_FD_192416 | JGI IMG/M metagenome (GOLD analysis project Ga0255342, IMG submission 192416) | Wastewater microbial communities from Lulu Island WWTP, Vancouver, Canada - plant14 | ecosystem: Engineered > WWTP > Wastewater > Unclassified | place: Canada: Vancouver, British...
TCTCTCAGGAGAGAAACGGCGCAGTATCCACATATCTCTATGACGGACACGGTTCTGTAAGAGGACTTTCCGATGAAACGGGAGCAGTTACAGACACCTATAACTACGACGCATGGGGCGAGCTTCTCGATAAGACAGGCACCACCGAAAACAGCTATCTCTACTGCGGCGAGCAGCTTGACAGCGCAACAGGACTTTATTATCTCCGCGCGAGGTATATGAACCCTGCAACGGGTACATTCACAACGATGGATACCTATGCAGGTTCGATATTTGACCCGACATCACTTCACAAATATTTGTATGCGAATGCAAACCCTGTGACATATGTGGACCCGAGTGGATACAATTCAGCTGATGCACACTCTCTTAATGTGGGAATGACTTTAAATGCTATTGTAGATAAAATAGTGTCTTTTGCTGATTCAGTTGTTATGAATATCTACAGAGGTTTCATGGCAATGCGCACAGCGCTTCCTGCGGTAATAGCGGCATCATCAAGTATAGCACTCCTCGTTGTTGACAGCCCGGAATTTGCAGACCTTGTTTCAAGGGTTGCAAACGGAGAGCTTTCAGTACACAGCATGTCTCTTAAAATACAGGAATATATTTTACAGGCTCAGAATTTCTCGGAACCTGTTAATAATGCTGTAAAAAATGCAAGCGGCAGCGGTGGTTCATCAGGAAGTCTACCTCCAAATGATCCCGATTTTTGGAATAAAGTCAAAGAAGCTGTGGACAGTGTTCCTAATAAATTTAAAGAGTTAGGAAAATGCGATAAGTTTAAAGATGCATTTACTAAACAACTTGATAAAAAAGGAATAGATTACGAAGTTATCAAAATTGAACCTAGACCGGAAAGAGGTACATCTAATATTTATTCCGACAGATTAGGAACGCTAATTGGAGACAACGGTTATCACTTTGGAGTAAAAATAGGCAACACTATATATGATAATTTTACCACAGGAGGGCTCGATTATGACGTATGGTTTAACGATTTAGGGGGAGACCTATATATTCGTGTTGTTTAATCATAGTATACTTTTCGAATATGTGTATTTATCATCATAAGATATGTAAGGAGTGGAACGTGTAATGAATATCCCTGAATTGATTTTTATACTCAAAGATAGACCGGGTATCTATTTTGGAAAAAAAAAATTAGATTCGATTTTTGATGTTGGCTTTTTTATAACAGGGTTTCTTTGTGCGGAGATATCGTTAAACCAAAAGGATGATTTTGATATATTATTTGAAAAAAATTTTTCTTATTTTGTAAGAAAAAAGCTTAATGCTGAAACTCCGCCATTTGAATTTTGGTTTGAAACAATCGCTAAACATTCTAACAACAGTGATGAAGCAATTGATATGTTTTTTAAGTTGTTTGACGAATTCTATTCGATATACGAAAGCAAAACAGAATAATTTTTCAGCGGACTCCCCGAGTCCGCTTTTTTCTTGACAAAAGCCCCTTCCCATGGCATAATATAAATATGCGGCGAGCAGCTTGACAGCGCAACAGGACTTTATTATCTCCGCGCAAGGTATATGAACCCGTCAACGGGTACATTCACCACAATGGATACCTATCAGGGAAGCATATTTGACCCCGTATCCCTGCATAAGTATTTGTATGCAAATGCGAACCCTGTGACATATGTGGACCCGAGTGGATATAATTCAGCTGATGCACACTCTCTTAATGTGGGAATGACTTTAAATGCTATTGTAGATAAAATAGTGTCTTTTGCTGATTCAGTTGTTATGAATATCTACAGAGGTTTCATGGCAATGCGCACAGCGCTTCCTGCGGTAATAGCGGCATCATCAAGTATAGCACTCCTCGTTGTTGACAGCCCGGAATTTGCAGACCTTGTTTCAAGGGTTGCAAACGGAGAGCTTTCAGTACACAGCATGTCTCTTAAAATACAGGAATATATTTTACAGGCTCAGAATTTCTCGGAACCTGTTAATAATGCTGTAAAAAATGCAAGCGGCAGCGGTGGTTCATCAGGAAGTCTACCTCCAAATGATCCCGATTTTTGGAATAAAGTCAAAGAGGCTGTGGATAATGTTTCAAATAGATTTAAAAATTGGGGAAAATGTGATGAGTTTAAAGATGCCTTTACTAAAGAATTAAAAAAAGAAGGCATAGATTATAAAGTGATAAAAGTTGAACCAAGAGATCCTTTTTTAAAAAACATCTATTCTGATAAATATGGTGGTATTATTGGAAATAATGGTTTCCATTATGGGGTTGAAGTTGAAGGTGTGGTTTATGATAATCTTACAACAGAGGGGATGCTTTTCAGTGAATGGATCAATGATTTGGGTGGAAACGCGTTCGTTAAATGGTAAACATAAAAAGGAGAAATAATATATGAATTTAAACGATTTTGTTTCAAACGTTAAAGGTCGCCCGGGTGCATATTTCGGTGCCAGAAAAATGAGTTCACTGTTCGATATAGGTTTTTTTATAGAAGGATATGAATATGCCAAAAGAACGGTAGGACAAGAAGATGGATTTGATAAGTTTTTTAGTTCTGAATTTCCAAAATTTGTAAGGAGAAAGCTTAATGATGAACCGTTGAAATTTGAATTTTGGTTTGAAACAATTGATAGGTATGCTAATGATAGTGATGAAGCTGCCAATATGTTTTTTAGTTTTTTTGAAGAATTTTATGCTATGTATGAAAGCAAAACAGAATAATTTTCCAGCGGACTCTCCCGAGTCCGCTTTTTTCTTGACAAATGCCCCCTGCCATGGCATAATATAAATATACGGCGAGCAGCTTGACAGCGCAACAGGACTTTATTATCTCCGCGCGAGGTATATGAACCCGTCAACGGGTACATTCACCACTATGGACACCTATGCAGGTTCGATATTTGACCCGACATCACTTCACAAATATTTGTATGTTATAAAACGGAATATTATACACTTACGAAAAAGAAAGAGCAGAGCTAAAAATAGTAAAAAGTCTCCCCGGAGTAACACACTCTGGGGAGACTTTTGATTGATAAATAAAAAAGTGGTCAATAAGTGGTTGGGAGCACTTTTAAAAAAACGAGCTCGCAAAATAGTTATTCTAAGCCGTATTACGTAATACCACCATTTCTTTTTTATATCGATGTTTTCTTTATTACTGAACGTACACTATTGCATTTTATTTTCCTTTGTGATATAATACCATTATATCAAAATAAAAACATCTAATCAAATCGAAGATGTGCCCCCTCCGGGAAATCCGGCAATGATACTCCGGCGGTGATATATCACAGCCCGTGGAGTTTATCCTTTTTTCTGTCAAATGCGGTGGAACGCGTCAGGACAGAGATTTTGAGGTCGTATTTTCAATTTGAGAAAGGACAAGGTTTATGTGGAAAAAGGTCGCTGCTTTTACGACAGCTATAATTACCTGCTTCGGTACAGGAGGCAGTTTGTACGCGGGAACGCAGGAATCAGGCAGTTCTCTTATCACTGCGGCTGCTGAGTATGAACCAGCCATATCCGGCGATTATGTGAATGCTCCGTTGTTTGATGATACCAGAGTACATACTGTCAATATCATAATTACGGACGAGGAGTGGAAGAAGATCGACGAAGCCAACTCCGAGAGCAAGGAATATGCGGAATGTGATGTTGAGATCGACGGAGAGCTTTTCAAAAACGTTGCGCTGAAAGCCAAGGGACACTCTTCACTTAGCTTTGCAAGGGGCAGAAAAGACCGTACCAGCGGACGTGTCGGCCTGCGCATAAACTTCAGCAAGAATGACGAGAATACAACCTATCACGGACTTGATAAGCTGTCGCTCAACAATTTCGCGGCAGATGTTACCTGCATGAAGGACTATATCGCATATAAGATGATGAACGATATGGGCGTTAAATCACCGCTTTCCAGCTATACCGTCGTGCAGAAAAACGGTGAGGATTTTGCACTGTACCTGGCGGTGGAGGACGTTGACAAGAGCTTTGCGTTCAGAAATTACGGTGACGCAGAGGTTGACCTTTACAAGCCTGAATCAGAAGCAGCAACAAAGCAGTCTGACTTTGAAGCAGTGCTGCAGGTGTTCTCTGGCAACAAATATGCCGATCTCGACAAGACCGACCGTGTAGAGCCCTGGAACGAGATCTCTGCAAAGATGCATCCCGAGGAGCTGAAGGACGCAGCCTGCTGCCGTTGGATAGATGACAAGCCTGCTTCCTATCAGAATATATGGGATTCCGATGAACTGGAATGCACAGATGAGGACAAGGCGGTCATGATAGATTGTCTTGACAAGCTGAACAACGGTACAGAGAAGGAAAGTCTATCAGTTCTTGACACTGATCAGCTCATGAGGTACTGGGCTGTTCACAGCTTTATGAACAACTATGACAGCATCGTGGGCAAGGCACGCGCCTGGAACTTCTATCTTTGTGAGAACAACGGTGTTCTTTCCTATATACCGTGGGATTACAATGAATCCTTCGGCGGAATGGACACAAGAGTGGTCATAAGGGACGTTTTCGGAGATATTGCTCTCGACACATCGACTACCGGTCTTGACAATGTCATGCCCGCTGAAAAAAGACCTTATCAATATGCCTATCGATAATCCGAACCGTGTCGGAGGAACTGAGCTGCTGCCTATGCTGCACAAATGGATAAGCAATGAGGAATATCTGAAGCAGTACCATGAGATATGCGGGGAGCTTACAGACCTTGAGGAGCAGTATAAGGAACTGACCTCTCAGGCGGAGAGCATTATAACTCCTTATGTGAAGAAGGGGCTTACATTCTATACCGAGGAGCAGTTTGATGATGCCATGAAAAACATGGATCTGTATATGAAGTATCGTTTTGAGTCATACAGGAAACAGATAAGCGGTGAAACTCCCTCTACATGGGAGGGACAGAAGGAACATCCTGATACGCTCATAGAGCCCGAGGGACTTGAGCTTTACAAAATGGCTTCCGCGACCAATATCATAGGCTGTCCTCAATCACAGGTGCTGAATCCCCTGATAAAAGCCTATCTCGGCAAAGACCCCGACAGGAGCGCCGGGCATTTTGCCAAGCTTATCCTTACCTATTTCAGAAACCCTGTTTCAATGTTCGACAAGGTGCCGATTCTGATACAGTATCCCTCCTGCCGTAAAGATGCGGTGAAGATCATGCACCGCAAATACGGAACTGCAAGTATGTTTACTGTACAGGGCGGACCTCCTGCTGAGGCAGTTCCCGAAACAGCGGCTGATGCTCAGCAAGCAATAAATCCGGATGCTGAATAAGGAGGTAAGAACAATGAATAAAAAAATAAGTATCGGCGTTGCGGCATTAATGATAGCGATCAGCGCATACGGCTGCTCGGACTCCAAAAAGAATAGCGTTCCAACTAAAGATATACCTGCTGTGACCGAGGCTGCCGAAATCACTACGGAAAACAACGTCCCTCCGCAGGAAGGTCCGCCGGAGGTGGAATTCGATCTTGACGCTGAATATGATGAATCCAAATACCTTCATTATGTGGATATGCCCGAATGCACACCCACAGCCGCAGCTGAAGCGGACTTCATTGGATTATGGCAAGCCGATGTCATGGCAAAGGACAACATCGCCTATGACAGCATCTGCGGTGTTCCTGTGTCTGCGACAGGTCATCTTGTGATAGCCGAGGAAGGCAGCGGAAACTTCGTAAACATTGACCCCGTTGTCATAAGCGATGGACCTCAGGGCGGTGCTCCACAGGCTGCGGACGCAGCAGGTCAGAGCGGTTCCCGGGCTGATGAGACTGAGCTTCCTATGACATATACCTTTGAAAACGGTGCCCTGAACGCCGCTGTGACTATTCCTGTGGGACCTCCCAAGAGTGTGCAGGCAGCCGGCGGCGCAAGTGAAGCCGCCGCAGTGCAGGGGCCTCCTCCAAAGCAAATGCTGCTGCAAATGACAGATGATGGAAGAATACTTGTTCAGTCTGCGGAAGAAGACGGAACAATTACCTCTGCATACTACAAGAAGGTCGATTCCTTCGAGGAGTTTGACTGGAGCTCTGTTCATTTTGGCTTTGCTTCGGCATACGAAAAATAAAGACGTCAGAAACGTACCGTTAAGTACGGCTGTATTGTTTCGGATATATATGTAATAAAACAGCTCTGAGAGTTTTGCACTCCCGGAGCTGTTTCCTGATGTTCCGTAGAAACACGGATATAACATATTTTGCTCATATTATTGTATCCTTTCTGATGTAAAAATATTTTTCTTTCTGTTGATATGTGATTGACTTATTGGCGGTGATAATGTATAATTACTGATAGTGGTGGGCAGAAACCTGATTTGCCTGCTAAAATAAAAATCATCTGAGGCAGTATCTTATGAAAAATGTTTTTGATACACTCCGCCATATTTTTGCCACGGTTAATGTAACCCATATCGTATGGTGTGCGGCTGTACTGCTCACTATGCTGATCCTTGCGGTACTTCATCACATATGGAAGGATGACTTGAAGAAGCTGCAATTATGGCGGCTGTTTTGTCTTGTGCCGCTGGTGATTTGCGGTGTTCATGCTTTCATATATGTTATCGGCGCACCGATAGTATTTCTCGGCGGGTTCTTTGTGATGTATATCATCGCAGTGCTTGCCCTGATACCCATGCTGTTTGCAAAACGAAAGACAGGCTACCGTATAACCGCTGTGCTGACGGGCATTTTGTCCTGCCTTTGCGGTTTTTATTTCTGTGCGATCTCGCCCAATATTTTCAATCATTCAAGGGAAAGCTATACCGAGTCTTTTCATTCACTTGTGATGGATATGGACGAACACTATGTCCTTAAAGAGTGGAAGGAAGTTGATTTTTCGGCGCTTGAAGCAAAGTATATGCCGATGGTCGAGGAAGCCGAAAAGGAAAAAAGTCCCGGGAAGTTTGCTGATGCCGTAATGATGTTCTGCTCTGAAATGCATGACGGCCATATCGGGGTCGAAGCCGATTTTGATGACGAGGATTACAAGTCGGTCATTACTCCTCACGATTACGGCTTTGCTACAGTTAAGCTGGACAGCGGCGAGGTCATAGCCGTATGCGCCGATGAAACAGCAAACGCCCTCGGCATAGAGGACGGAACTGTTATCACAAAATGGAACGGCAAGCCCGTTTTGCAGGCAGCCGAGGAAGATGTTCCCGACCTCGGTACACCCGTCAAAGCGAATGAAGAAATGCTTGATGTGATGAACCTTGACCTTGCGGGCGATGATACGCTTGAAGTGTCTTTCATAGACAAAAACGGCAATGAGCAGACGGTCACTGTGCATGACAAGGGCGGCGTGAAAACAAAGATGGAGGCAATGGCTGCTTTCAGAGGACTTAAGCTTCCAATCGATTATGATAAACTGCTGGAGGAAAACTTCAGCACCAAAATGCTCGATGATAAGTGTGGTTATCTCAAAGTGACAGCGGAAACAATGGGTTCATCATTTCAGGACTATGTCGGCTATCTGACAGGTGATCAGAAGTATGCAAGGGATATGTTCCGTGAAAAGCTGAATGATCTGAGAACACAGGGAATGGAATATCTTGTTATTGACCTGCGTAACAATGAGGGCGGCTTCGACGAGATAGCCATAGCGCTGTGTGATCTGCTGACGGACAAGGACTGGTACGGTCAGGGACTGGGAATACGAAAAGATGGAAAGTACATCTGCGTATCCGATCACAAAATACACGGAACGGGCGAATTTGCAGACCTTAAAGTAGTTGCACTGACCAATTATGAATGCTGCAGTGCAGGTGACGGCTTGTCGCTGTATCTTTCAAAGCTGCCGAATGTTACGGTCGCAGGTATTACCGATCCGTGCGGCTGCAATCAGGAAACGGGAGGTATAAGTACTTTGTCAGGCGGCATTGTGACAGTTTATTATCCAACAGGTCTGGTCCTGAACGAAAACGGCGAGCCTAACATCGACACCGGATCAGACCGTGTGAGCCGCAATCCCGCCGAAGTACATATCCCATTCGATCACGACGCAGCGATGAAGATATTCCATGACAACCAAGATTATGAACTGGATTGGGTTGTAAAGTATATTGAAGATAATGCAGAATGAGTATTTATTACTGATATTTCATATATTTTTGTAATCATAACCGCCTGCACTTCCTCGGCGTAGGTGTTCGCTATTTCATCAGCGACTTCCTCTACGCTCTTACGAAAAAAACTGAATACAGTCGCTCAAAATAAGTGGTCATATCCCGACGGAGCTCCTTTTGTATATTTTGCATTAAAAGCAAAACTCAATATACGAACTGTAATTTGTAGTGTAGCTCTGGTGCGTTTTTTTCACTGCTTCATATGGCGAAATCACCAAAATATAAGGCTATGATGCTTGGTTCAGCCGGCGGAAGATAATGCTTGATTTTGTATCGGATGTATGGTATAATTGAAAAAGCGAGCGAGGTGAGAACGTTGAGATATACTCTTATGCATAAGAATATAGCGGTTGCTGACATTGATATCGATGAAACACTTGGTGGAATATCCAAAATCAGGGGTATCATATCTGAAGAGCATCTTCCTGTGGGAGTTGTTCGTATGCAGCGCCAAAATGAGACTATTGACAGGTTTGCATTCAATCAGTGGTGGACTGGACGTTCTATACCGGCGAGCAGAATGGGACTATCAGATATGCTTGATACACTTGGTATCGCAAGCTCTAATCTGCTCCTCACCAAATGTCTCGGACTCAGCTTATCGGATCATTACTGGATAAGGCCGTATGAAAGCAATATGTTGTGGGAAGACGTAAACTTCTTTGATAACGGTTTTTCAGATGATATCGGCGACCTTTTGTTCGGTACAAACGGTAAAAACTCAGGTTTCGATTTAAGTTCACCGGATAATACGTCAGACGGTAATCTGAAAAAACGCTGGAAGATCATTGACGGCAAACGTTATCTTTTGAAATCAGGCTCAAATCCATATAGTCAGCAGACCTTCAATGAAGTAATTGCTTCAAAGATAATGGAAAGACTCGGGATAGATCATGTGCCATATTCGGTAACGTGGATAAACGATGAGCCGTACAGTGTGTGCGAGGATTTTGTAACGAAGGATACTGAACTCATCAGTGCATGGAGAGTCCTCCAATTGAGAACAAAAGCAAATCATGAAAGTGAATACCTTCACTACGTTAATATCTGTCGGGAACTCGGGATAGATATAGTTTCTTCCCTTGACAAGATGATAGTTCTCGACTATATCATAGCAAACGAGGACAGGCACTTCAATAACTTCGGACTTCTGCGAGATGCTAACACCCTTGAATGGATCGGTGCTGCTCCCATATTCGACAGCGGAACGTCACTCTGGTATGATAGGTTAACTTCACGAATACCAATCAATGGTGTTAATTGTAAGCCATTCAAGAAAACACACGGCGAGCAGATAAAACTTGTATCCTCCCTTGAATGGTTCGAGGCTTCAAAGCTTGACGGCATCGAAGATGAGATACTTGAAGTGTTCAGCGATGATAAGGCGGCTCAGTATATTGATACCGAACGTGCGAAGACTATAGCTGCCGAGGTCAGAAACAGGATAGAAGTCGTTGAAAGCATGGCGATGAGTCATACACAAATCTATGATCTCTCCTCCACCGAGGGTGATGTTGAAGAAGATGTAGCTGAGAGCTACGGAATGAAAATGGAATAAAGCAAAAAGGAGACCGTCAAAAATATGATGTGACCCCCAAAAGTTAGACTATGTAAGCGTAGCAGTTAATTAGCTGCTACGCTGTTTTTTATGCATGCAAGAGACTGAGCCTGTATTGTACGGGACTCATCCATCCTAGTTTCTCTTTGATTCTGTGCTCATTGTAATACTTTATGTATCGTTCTATTGCAGATTTCAGTTCTTCATAGCTATAATATACTACGCCATAATATATTTCTTGCTTAAATTATGTATGCTAAAAAACTGAGCCAGATAGCCTCAAAATGATAATAAAAAAGTGAGCCACTAAAAATAAAAATCCTGTATAATAAGAGAAAGAGCTTGTGTACAGGAGAAACAAGGAGTGGCAATAGCAATGGAGATCTATGAAAAGATCAGATATTAGCTGTAAACAACTCTCAAGTAACCGATTCTGTCCATGCCCTCCGGTGCTACAATACGGATATAGGCACCACCTTCGTATGTCACGAATCCTGTACCAAATTCAAGTGAGAATGGCTGGAATTCACCCGGGACCCTTTCGCCTTCACCATTGATATCCAGTGTATAAATATCCCATGGTGTGCCATAGATGTTGTCAATCGACAGTGTGAAAGTTTCGGTATCTTCCGGCATCCCCTCTGCGGACAAGAAGAGATATATCTCCTTTTTCGGCATCACAAGCCCCTCCATCGGATTAAAAATGCGGTAAGTGCGAACGGCATACTTGAATACCGATTTCATAAGCACCAGAATATCCGAAATATAGCGGTTTGATAAGCCGCTGTCCTGCTTCTTTCTGATAAATTGATATATATTGCTTTATTTAATGTCTGTAATATCATCGTTTGCGAATACAGGAAGTATACGTTTCTCCGCTTTGAGGACATAATTCGCCAGTGTTGAGTCCTTGACTCGGATCGAGATGGACTTAAACCATTCATCAAAAACCTCTGAAAAGGTCTTGCATACGACTGCCGTTTCTACTATTCTTTCCCTGTAATCAGTCATTTTTGTGATGACATCGTCAGGAGTTCTGCCAAAGAAAGCTTTATACTGCCTTTTACCACCAATTCTGCCCACAGTGATCCGCCCTTCAAAACGGCCATCTTTCCTTTGATAAACATTTGTAATCATGTTTACAATTCCTCCAAATCAAAATGAGATAACTTGCACTCGTTCGTCAAACTGCTGATTTTGTTATATTCCGCCGACGAATCGTGGCTACATCTTGACATATTGTATAAAAAGTGCTATAATTATGCACATAGATGCGATGACACTGTTGTGAAGGGAATCGCACTATTAATTATTATACACTTATGTAGCTAAAGAAATGTGCCGAGCGGTATAAAGAATATTACGGAGAAGACACAAAATGAAAATAGCAGTAGCAGGAACCGGCTATGTCGGCTTGTCACTTGCTGTATTACTTGCACAGTAAAACACCGTTATAGCCGTTGATATCATTCCAGAAAAGGTTGATCTTATCAACAACAGAAAATCTCCGATTCAGGACGATTACATAGAAAAATACCTTGCTGAAAAAGAGCTTGATTTGACAGCTACACTTGATGCTGAGGCGGCATACACAGATGCAGAGTTTGTTGTGATAGCAGCACCGACCAACTATAACAGCAAGAAAAACTTTTTTGACACAAGTGCAGTTGAAGCCGTGATCGACCTTGTTATGAAGTGTAATCCGAACGCTATCATGGTTATCAAATCCACTATTCCAGTGGGGGATAGAGAGTCAATTAGAACAAAGACCGGCAGCAGAAACATCATGTTCAGCCCAGAATTTCTCCGTGAAAGCAAAGCACTTTATGATAACCTCTATCCGAGCCGTATCATTGTTGGAGCTGATATGGAGGACGAGCGACTTGTAAATGCCGCACATACCTTTGCAGAACTGCTGCACCAAGGTGCGATCAAGGAGAACATTCCAACCCTGTTTATGGGATCTACAGAGGCAGAAGCAGTTAAACTGTTTGCTAATACATACCTTGCCTTACGAGTGGCATATTTCAATGAACTGGATACTTATGCAGAAATGAAAGGGCTTGATACTGCTAAGATCATTGAGGGGGGCTGGATCCTCGTATCGGTACACATTACAACAATCAGAAGATCAAAGAAGAACTGCTGATGAATGAAGAAGGCTTGCAGAAAACGAAAAACGAGCTGATCTTCATCGGCACGGTGTAAGATCAATTTGTATTATTGATATACTATGAAAGGAATATAGAAGCATGAATCAAAGTTACTCCATAAAAGATATCATCAGGCTGCTCTTATCTCATATCTGGCTGATCATTGTCATCACAGTTTTGGGTGCCGGTGCAGCATTCGGTATTTCCAAGTTTTTACTGCCGCTGCAGTATTCATCGCATATCACCATGTATGTGCAGAGCTATACCGGCATCACAGAGAATGCAAACAGTGCGAATAACATCAGCAATTCCAAGCAGCTTGTGAATACCTATATGGAAGTGCTGAAGGACGATGCTGTCATGAACGCTGTTGCAGAAAAGCTGTCAAAGCAGTTTGAGGAAAACGTGCTTTCACAAAATTTCACCATCAATGACAGTGGGAAGATCACACCGGCTTCGATTCGTTCCTGCCTTGCGATCTCGTCTGTGACCGATACCTCTGCTGTCAAAGTGAATGCTACGGCAAAGAATGCTGAGGTCGCTGCTGCGATCTGCAACGATCTGACACAGGTCGCACCACAATATGTGGAGGAGGCAGTTGGTGTCGGTTCGATCAATACGATAGACACCGCTAAGGTCTACAACACCCCTGTTGCACCGAACACTATGAAAAACACAATGATCGGTGCAATTGCCGGTTTTATGCTGATCGTACTCATCATATTCCTGATCGACTTCTTCGACAACACGATCAAGGATACGGATGCCCTTGGCAAGAAGTACAACAAGGCGATCATTGGAGATATTCAAGCATTCGGCGACAGAAAAAAGAAAAGGGATGCTGATGATGACTATGTAAAGCTGACTGACAAGGAAACACCATTCCATATCATAGAAAGCTATAAGTCCATTAGAACAAATCTGTCGTTTGCCCTGTCTACAGTTGAGAAGAAGGTGTTCGCAGTATCCTCAGCAAATCCCGGCGAGGGTAAATCCACCACATCTGCCAATATCGCCATTGCGATCGCACAGAGCGGCAGTCATGTGCTGCTGATCGATGCAGATATGCGTAAATCTGTACAGCACAAAATTTTTGAGCTGGTAAACAAGAAAGGTTTTTCTACTGCGGTATCAAAAATGCACACACCTGACAAGTGTATCCAGAAAAATGTTATGGAAAACCTTGATGTTATGACCGCAGGGCCGATCCCACCGAATCCCTCTGAACTGCTTGCTTCCGATACGATGGAGCAAATGCTGCATGCTCTGAGTGAGAAATATGATGTTATTCTGATCGACACGCCGCCGATCAATGTCGTGACGGATGCGATGGAGCTTGCAAAGAGTGTTTCCGGAATTGTTCTGGTCGTGCGATATGGCAGAACAACTGATGAGGATGTTGACAACGTATTTGATCGTGTGAAACTGGCAAATATGAATCTGCTCGGCTTTATCCTGAACGGCGTGAAGTCGAAGCATGCAGGCTATTACTCGAAATATGGCAAAGGAAAGTACTATTACAAGAAGGGCTACGGATATTACGGTGCAAAGCCTGAACTGGATACAGAAGAAGCGAAGGCAGAAACGCAAGGTAAGGACTGACAGATATGGCTTTATTAACAGAATATCACTGTCACATACTACCCGGAATCGATGACGGCTCGGACAGCGTAAAGACCTCGCTGCAAATGGTGGAAATGATGAAAAATCAGGGTGTGCAGCGTATCTGTGCCACACCGCATTTCTATGCACACAGGGAGAAGTCTGTCACTGAGTATCTGAAAAAGCGGCAGGCTGCATTTGAGCAGATACAGGGACAGACGACTGTCACCGACATTCATCTTGGCGCAGAGATCGCCATTGAACACGGCATTTCCGAATTACCGGACATTGAAAAACTGGCAATACAGGGAACCAGGATCATTTTGTTAGAACTTCCGTACCGTCCATATGAAAAATGGATGAGTGAGGAGATCTACAATATCGCTGCAGAATTCAAGCTGAAAGTGATGCTGGCACACGTTCACCGCTACCTTCCGTATTACAGCAAGGAAGAGCTGGAAACCGTCCTGCACTGCAATGCGATCTATCAGATAAACAATGAAGCTTTTGCAAGCTGGAAGGAAAAGAGATTCGCCAAAAAGGTCATGGCAGAGCATACACATTTTGCGTTTGGATCTGATGCACATAATACATCATCACGCAAGCCAAACTGGGATCTGCTGCAAAAGAAGGTAAAAGGCCCCGACATTGCTGCCTCGGATTCCATGTTTGAAAAGTACAGCATATAACGGATATGAAATACTGTCTCAAGCCAGAAAGGAGGTCGATCATCTTGGCCAAGAATGGTAACCAAACCGATCACACTGCCAATACTAAGAAAAAGAAGGTGAACAAGGATCTTGTCATCCGTGCAAGAGTGACCGCTGAGGAGCGGGAGCTTTTTGAGAAGAAAGCGGAAGAACGGAGCTTCAGTACAGTGAGTGAGATGATTCGTTCACTGATAGCGGACACAGATGATTCTGGTAACACAACAGAATAAAATGCTCATATAGGGGTTGCACACCCAAACGAAAGCCCCATCAATCATTTGAAAGTGTTCAAAATCCGCCCATTTCTGTGACGAAACTAATCTGCACTTTTTAGCGTATCTACGGCATTTTCTGCGCTTTCAGCACTATCAAATAAAAGACGGTTGCACAGTACAAATGAAAGTCCTGCAATCATTTGAAGGTGCGATGCCACCAACAGTGTGGGCATCAGAGGCTTAAACGGTCGATCTCGCTCCACCCCATAACAAAAAATAAGGTCAACTGCCGAAAATGTCGCAATTCTGCATTTTTTTTCGGCGGTTGACCTTTTATTTGTTTGTATCCTATCCGTAGTCTAAGCATCTACATATTTTTTCACGATTAGCATTACAAAAACGATGCCCACAAACTATGCTTTCAATCGGCAAATAATCTATGCCATTTGAATCCGTAGTAAGTGGGCATTATGTTTATTGATAGTATAAAGCAAATCTTCTCAGACCTTATCAAGGGTCACAACTTTGTCAGAGGACAGTTATTTCGGTAGCAGAGTGAACAGAAGGTATGCCGGAAAAGATTTCGGCTTGATTATCGATTATATTGATATCAGAGATAATATGCGCCAGGCTTTGAAAGTATACGGCGGAAATACCTCTGTCGCTCCTACTGTCGATGATATTGAGCAGGCTACTTCTATCTTCCATGAGCATCTAGCGGTATTGCGTGACCTTTTCAAAAACTACGATCTGGCTCCGTTTATGAATCCGGAAGCTAATCCGTTTGAACGCTACCGTTTGCTTGCAAAAGCAGCTGAGTATGTTTTCCGTTCTACTCAGGAACTGAACATTGAGGGCAAAAGGAAAACAAACAAGGTTTCCTTTAAGACATATTTCCTTAAAACTGTGAAGCGTATGCGAAATGCATACGATATCTGTCAGCCATCAGGAAATCTAACCGAAGAAGAATCGGCGCTTGCACAGTGCTTCATGGCAATTGCAGGATTTGTTCGCAAAATGAGTGGAACAAGCGAAGTTGATACCGAAACAATGAATCGCAAAGTTGCTCAAATGGTAGAGGAAGCCCTAAGATATAATCAAGTAGAGAGCATTCTTGAAGAGGGAGAGGAGGAAGATATCTTCAGCCCTGAATATTTTGAGAAGCTTTCTGATGTTAAGATGCCCGCATCTAAACTTGAACTCTTGATAAAAATGCTTCGCAAACAAATTACGGAGTACATGAAAACCAATCAGGTCGCTGCAAAAAAACCAGGAACTATTGGAAGAGACCATCCGTATCTATCACGAGCGCAGAAAGCATCTTAGGGAGTTATGGATCTATTGGTAAATTTCTTCAATCGTTTTTATCTGGAAAGATTATTTAATAGCTATTGTAATTTAAGCCGAGGTCATTGACCTCGGCTTTTTTCTTGACAAATATTCCTGCTCGTGGCATAATATAAATATGCGGCGAACAGCTTGACAGCGCAACAGGACTTTATTATCTCCGCGCTCGCTATATGAATCCGTCAACGGGTACATTCACCACCATGGATACCTATCAGGGAAGCATCTTTGACCCCGTATCCCTGCATAAGTATTTGTATGCGAATGCAAACCCTGTGACATATGTGGACCCGAGTGGGTATATGGCAACACATCAGGATTTAGAAGAAGGAATGGCTGGAAGCGCGGAAATCGATAAAGTATCAGCTGAAAACTCTTCTTATGCTATAAAGGTTTTAAAAAAACTGCTTAACAAACTAAAAACTGCTCCCAAAGGCATTAAATTCGGATTACTTGGAGGTACTATTAATTTAGTTGATCAGTTAACAGCAGGAGTAAATGATCCTGTCGAACTGGCAAAGGCATTTGCGATAGGATTTCTAAGTGGTTTTGGTTTTTCATTTCTAACTGGAAAGTTGGCATTGACGTTAAGTGGATTAGGTGTGATTGGAGGATATGCCGGGGCAGTTCGGTCATTCTGTGAAGGACATTTCTGCCAGGGGGTATACAGAATAGGCGTATCATCGTTTTTTTGCTACCAGTTCTATAAAGGTCTTAGCCTTTATGCCGAAAAAGCTGTTCCGCAAACAAAGATTGGAGGAAGATTGGGGAATCAATCTACTCGTACTCTTAATAAACAGGTTGCAGATACACTAATAAATAATGGGTATAAAATAACTGGTGGAGGTACTTACCTTCCAGAGGAGTATCTTCCTGGTCCAAACGGTGCAAGAAAGGGAAGCAACTATGTCGATATAACTGCTCAGAAGGGCGGAGTAACATATAGAATTAATACAGTTGATACATATGCAAATGGAACGCCAACTACACGAGAAATCAATGCTGCTAACAGCATTAATATGAAGACTCCCGGTGAACCTAATATCATTTTAATACCTAAAGGTGCGTCTGAAACAGAACTAATAAATATTCTTAGAGCAAAGGGATTGATACCATGAGAAAGAGAATACTTTTTTTTGCAACAAAAAATGATATGATTGCTATATTTAACATGTTTTGTGAATTGGTCTCCTTTGAAATAAGAATAGTAGCTATTAATGAAATGAGTAATTCTATAAATGTTTATTATTCGATAGAGGAATTGCCTCATCTGGGGCAACTGCATTCAAATAATCATTGCAGTGAGAATTATATTATCTTAAAATCTGATATTCCCATAGAAGTGAATAATAATATAATTGATAATAGGACGTGCATATTCTTTTCTCCAAGTGGATTTAGTCCTGATGAAGAATGCTTGATACACGGTCAATTTGCTATGATGGATGAAAATGATACTTCAAAAGAGCTTATGAAAGCTATGAATAAAGTATTAAAAAAGTGTTGTAAATGTGTAAGGGGCTGGTACATTGGTAATGAAGCTACACAGCTACAAGGAATAAAACGATTTATAACAATTGGTGTTAACGAACCACCTGAGTATGATTTTACATTTTGAAACACTTATAGCGGACTCCCCGAGTCCGCTTTTTTCTTGACAAATGCCCCTGCCCATGGCATAATATAAATATGCGGCGAAAAGCTTGACAGCGCAACAGGACTTTATTATCTCCGCGCTCGCTATATGAACCCGTCAACGGGTACATTCACAATGATGGAATACCTATCAGGGAAGCATCTTTGACCCCGTATCCCTGCATAAGTATTTGTATGCGAATGCGAACCCTGTGACTTATTGCGATCCAACTGGAAATTTTGCAGATGCAAAATCTTTTATTGCAGGGGTTAATGTATCTACAATTCTGGAAGCTGGGGCAGCTATAGCAGGTGCCTGCGTTATGGCTATTGGGCGTAATGTAATCAGTAAACTTAGAGTTGGCGCTGCTTTTTCACTCGTTTCTCATACAGTTGCAAATGTCCTTGAAGATATACATTACATAGAGCTGATTCAACAAGGATATGTTAATCTTGCAGCACTTTACATGATAGATCAAGTTTCTGGTGTTATTAAAGCAGTTCAGGATGCGGTCGATAAGTTAAATGAACAACGTCAAAGCTATTATGTGTATTTGTTGGTTGATAATGAAGGAACGGTACGATATGTTGGACGCACAAAGAATCTTGATCAAAGATTAAAGAGCCATTCAAGTGTAGGCAGTAGAAACAATAATTTAATGCTCGGTTATTATGTGTCAAATTTGAACTATGAACAATCAAGAGCACTTGAACAATCGTGGATGGTCTTTTATCATACGAGGAATTGGCTTAGTGAAGAAGGAAATAATTTAATAAATGGTGTTAGTCCAAAAAACAAACGAAAAACTGATTATCTCGGCGCATTAGATGATATAATAGAAAATGTTATTGACGATGAGCTGTTATCTATTAAAGAAGAACTTACTTCATGGTGGTAATAGAAAGGAGAGCTTTATGGGAACATGGGGCGTAGGAATATTTCAGAATGATATTGGAGATGACATAAAAACGAAATATATCAATAATCTTAAACTTGGAAAGAATTCCGAAAATATATTTGAGAAATTGATGTCAGAAAATAGAGAGCTGTTAAATGATCCTGATGATGCCTGTGATTTTTGGCTTGCATTGTCATCTGTAATGTACGATTATGGCAGATTGACAGACAATGTAAAAAACAAGGCTTTAGAAATCATTGAGTCAGAGGATGAAATAATGAGATGGGCAGGAACAGATGTAAATAAAAGGAAAAAAGAACTCATTAAGCTAAAGGAAAAGCTCACTTCTGAACCTAAGCTTGAAAAGAAAGTCACTGTATTAAAAAAATATATGACTAAATGGAAAGCCAATGAGATCTACTACGCAAAAGTGAAAGATATATGCAAGTCAGAAAATGAAGGGTTCGTAATATTTTTGGTTCATGATACGATAGAATATGATTTAAGAATAAACGGACTTGGTGATATACTACCGATTACATATATGAAATATTCCGAAACAGAACCAAATAATATTGATGACATTGATAACATATCCTTTATTAAGAATTATACACTGCAAAATATACCTCATTACAAATTTCTATGGATAAGTGATGGTTTTAAAAAGGATAATTCAAAATTTGTCTTTTTAGGCAGTAAAGATTTCGAAAGACCTGATAATAACATAGAAATGACGTATATTGATAAATTAAATTCAATGACTTTCTTGAACAGAATACCGGAATATATCTGATTTATTATGCGGACTCTCCCGAGTCCGCTTTTTTCTTGACAAATATTCCTGCTCGTGGCATAATATAAATATGCGGCGAACAGCTTGACAGCGCAACAGGACTTTATTATCTCCGCGCGAGGTATATGAATCCGTCAACGGGTACATTCACCACAATGGATACCTATCAGGGAAGTATATTTGATCCAGTATCCCTTCATAAGTATTTGTATGCTAATGCAAACCCTGTGACTTATAGCGATCCATGATATGTTATACTGAAAGAGCAGTCGACAAACACCCAAAAATCTGGTAGAATAAAAGCAATAAAAACCAGAAAGGGAAATGAAAAATGAAGTACAGCAAAGAGTTCAAAGAGGAAGCCTTGAATCT
>Ga0255342_1003073_pt1 | contig 19330 bp, 14 predicted proteins | sample wastewater_treat_3_FD_192416 | JGI IMG/M metagenome (GOLD analysis project Ga0255342, IMG submission 192416) | Wastewater microbial communities from Lulu Island WWTP, Vancouver, Canada - plant14 | ecosystem: Engineered > WWTP > Wastewater > Unclassified | place: Canada: Vancouver, British...
CTGTTCGAAATATTTATAATTCTGGGATTCAATTTCTTGGTTGGTCGCGTGTTAACAATGCTCCTACCTCGGGAGCATTTCTTGGACATCCTTGTGGTGATGTAATGAAAATATCAACTTATAATTCTAGTGCTGTAAGTAATCCTACTTAAATTGCATGGCAATTGTGTAATATTTATCCATACCGCTATAATTATTCACCTGTTAATACTCATTGGAATGCCACTATAAACGATGGTGCATTGGAATACGGATCATCGGGTGGTCCATTTTTTAATCAAAATTTAAAGGTGGTAGGTCAATTACACGGGGGAAGTGTTAGATGCTCACCCACAACTACACATTCGGGAAGGTTTGACGTATCTTGGGGAAAAGATAATAATGGAGTTTATTTGCCAGGCAGAAATGCCGAAAATAGTTTGGCGCCGTGGCTTGGTCCCAATGATACAAGAGCGATGACCACAAATACTATCCCTATTCCTTCAGTCTCCGGCCCTACATTAATCTGCTCTTCCGGCGCTCAATTTACTGTAGAGAATCCATCTGGAGCAACAGTTAGCTGGACATGTAGTTCAAATATCTCTTTCGATCACCAAACAGGTAACCCCAAAACATTTACGGCAAATGGCACAGGAATAGGGACAATTCAAGCGATTCTGATTCCAACCTGCGGCAATAATATTACCTTACCGGCTAAAACCGTTTGGGTAGGCGAACCGCATGAATTAGAGCTTTACTGTGAAGGAAGAGGTAATTTGTATACTTATTCTTTCTATGTAACTCCATTTTATGATGGTGACAGTATTGTTTGGGGCACCATTCCCGCTACTGCTGAATTAACGGATCTTGGGTATGGATATGCCACTATTGCTTTTGATGAACCTGGTATTTATGATATCTGGGCTTATGTCGCAAATGAATGTGGTGATGGCACCCCTGCATATATCACTGATTTTTATGTATATGAACTTTTAATGAGTCCCAACCCGGCATCTACTGAAGTTGAAATAACCATCAGTGCTGGTCTGGAAGAAGGATCAAAAAGTGCGAACTGGTATTCAGATGATGAATATACGGTCACCGTTTTAGATATTTATGGAACAGTAAAAATCCAGAGAAAATTTTCAGGGAACAAGTTTACAATACCTGTGAGTAGCTTAAAAGACGGAAACTACATTGTAAAAATAAACAGCAAGAAGATAAATTCGTCCAAACAATTAATAGTAAAACACTAAGGGTTATTATTAGGAAAGAAGGCCGAGGGGAAAGTGGTTTTAAGAATCTATAAGTATATGTTTATTAATAGCAATCATCCTAAAAACCAAAATCATGGAACGGTCTCCATCTGAAAATAACAATACTTTGAACACAACTGATTTGTTAATTAAAAAACTTAGAACAGTGAAAACAATCCTCTTAATGAGTTCAATTCTTCTCATCCTGATATGGTCTTGCCGCCGTGTAGTTATTGTTGATAGCAGTGCAGAAATCATCAGCCGGAGCATCGATGTAACACTAAACGATTCTGCATTGATTTATGGGTTCGTTTACGATGCAGGAGATAAAGATCTTCCTCTATCTGGTGTTGATATATGGATTGAAGGAAGTGACTTTAAAACAATAAGTGACAACCAAGGAAAATTCAACATCAAGGTTTCTCCTGGAATATACACCATCAAATGTCTATATCCTCGCAGTGATGAAAGGTTTACCGCAGTGATAAAAAATGTCACATTATTACCCAATGAGAAAATTGAAATACGGTTTTATCATGGTAATATGAGTGAATAAATAGTCTTAAAAAAAAATCCAAATTATGAAACAGATAACTTACATTTTAATAATAATTTGCTTTAGCTTTTTAGTGTACAAAAGCTATAATCAAAACGCTCAACATACATCAGCTTCAATTTCATCACTGCATTGGGGAACCTTGTTTAAATTCTTTTACTAAAAACATGAAAACTATTCTTTTAAAAATCAGTTTTATTTTTCTGCTTATGAGTTTAATGGGAGCAGGATGCGAAAAAGATGAAGAATTACTAAGGGAAATCTATCCCGATAGTAAAACTTCAGCAATCCAGATAGAGTTGGATGGCATTGAGTTCAAGTTCTGTCTATTAAATGAAAAGGGAGAGCCTGGCACCGTTTTTAACCAAGGGGAGAATTTTACATTCTACTTTTCTTTTAGTAATAATATGAAGGATCCAATAATAGTTACAACTGAATTTATTAGTTCGGATTTTTTCAGAGTTTATCGATCCTTGGATAACAATGATATGGGAAAACCTTGGACAGGAGTGTGGTGTAATTATAGTTTAGCTCCACAGGAAATAAATCTAGCTCCATCCAATATTAAACAATTGTTTTGTCCTTGGATATTAACGCAAGATAATACTCCAGAATACCCTTTATGTATGAGTGAAAGTAAAGATTATTTAGCTAAAGGAAAATATGAAACATCTTTTAATTTGGATTTTCACTTTACCATTAATGGCAAGAAGAATATTATTAACGGTCTAACTTTTAAAATAAATTTTGAAATTAAATAACTATGAAAAAGACAATTATAATTCTCATTCTGTTATCTGTTTTACAAGTTGCATATGGCAAGTAGAAACAAAATTTTTTCCAAAAGGAGATGCTTCTGACCAAGTTAAACCAATTAAAGACTATCCAAAAGCAAACAAGACAATGAAGTTATCTTCATTTGACGTCCAAAAATTAATTGATGAAGACAAATTAAACCAAAACAATAAGTATATGTTTATTAATAAACAATTACCCTAAAAACCAAAATCAAGGAAGGGCCTCCACTTGCTTGCTACTGTAAAGTAAATAAGTACCCCCAAAATGTCAGCAAGTGAAGTAATTAGTGGTGCGCTTGCTGTAGCAGGATCTATTTTCAGCCTGGTAAAAATAAACGGTAATAACATCCCGATGAGACTCCCAACTATTACTATCAAGGTCATTGTAACAGCCAGTACCAGCATAATTTCAGGTGCCCGAAATGCCGATACAAAACTTACCCCCAAAGCCATTGTCAATCCCAAAAGCAAGGACACAAGAATCTCTTTCCCTAACAACTTTGTCCAATCTCTTATTTCCACATCGCCCATTGCCAAGGCTCTGATCATCAATGTTGCCGATTGAGAACCGGCATTTCCACCACTATCTATCAGCAAGGGCAGAAAAAACACAAGCGACAGGGTTCTTTCAAGCACATTTTCAAAATTCTGAATGATAGCACCCGAAAACACATTTACGAAAACCAAAGCTGTTAACCAAAACACCCGTTTTTTATATAAAAACGAAACAGAGGCCTGCAGCGGACTGACAATAGCATCCTGAACCGCACCAAACTTGTGAAAGTCTTCTGTTTCTTCCTCTTCGGCAACTTCAAAAACATCATCAATAGTGACAATTCCCAATAGTGTTCCCGTCGTATCCAAAACTGGAAGCACTACCCTATCGTACATTTTAAAAGCACTTACCGCCGTTTCCTGATCGTCGAAAGCGTTTAATGAAGTGAATTTGTAATCAATAAGATCACTGATACGTTGTTCGGGAGATGCTAAAATAATTTCACGTATGCGAATATCATCAATCAATTGCCAATTATCATCCACCACGTAAATTACGTTCAATGTTTCGGAATCGTGTCCGTATTTACGAATATGAGCCAATGTCTCTTCCACGGTAAAATGGGGTTTCACAGCAACATATTCCGGTGTCATCAATCGTCCGATACTATCTTCGGGATAACCCAGGAGCCTGGTTGCTATCTCTCTGTTATCGGGTGTTAGTAGCTGCATAAGACGCTGCGCCACTTCTCCGGGAAGTTCCCCAAGGAAGGCGGTACGATCGTCCGGCTCCATATCGTTGAGCAAATCTGCAACTTTCGATGCATGTTGAGCCAATCCGTTTACAATTTCTTCCTGCTTATCATGCGAAAGTTCCTGAAACACCTCTTTCGCTAGTTCGCGCGATAGAAATCTAAACAGTACAATCACTTCAAACCCGCTTCCCCGATTAATTGCCTCTGCCAACTGCAGATAATCGAGTTCGTCCATCGCGCTTTGCAATTCCTTCCAACTCTTTTTCCGGATATGACGAAAAAGAGTTTTAACATCAAAATTCAGCATAATAATCTCCTTTGTAGCTTTCCGGAAAGGAGACTTATTCCTTTACAGGAAAGGTTGATAAGATTTTTTTAATTGATAAGGGTCTTCGTCCATTTTTTACGAAAATCTTTATTGTCTTGCAAAGATAATAAATAAAAGTCAATAAAGCAGTTGGGTGTTGTTATCCATTAAAGATCAGCCTGATATACAAGGTGCAACTTTCCTTTTGGTGTGTCTGTTATAGATTATAGGAACAAAATAGTCTAAAATCGAACAAAATATCGATAAAAGGAAAAAAATAATTTTTATGACTATATGACTATCTGATATAGAGAAATTAAAAGGCAAACTTAAAACGTGCTTATTATCATTGTGATAATAAGCACGTTTTAAGGCAGATACATTTTTTGTATAATGAATAAATAAGTTAAGGATGTCTGTATTTTCCCCTGTACTCTCTTCTGAGAAGTTTTGATGCCTCGGGATTACCGATTATCTCATTCTTTTTCTGATCCCATCTGACTGTTGTTCCGGTATAATATGAAATCATTGCCAACTGAACAGTTGCTGTTGATTTAAAAGCATCTTCAGGTTTGCTTTCAAGAATACTTTTATCCCTGTTTTTTACTGCTGTAATGAAGTTTGCAACATGGTTATCCTGCATTGCTGCCGATGATAATGATATATCTTCTCTCTTAGCCCCCTTCCCAACACCAAATACCGACAGTTTTCCATCCTGGCCAACAATAGTACCCTTATCACCATAAAAGAAAACACCTGTCTTGAATTCTGTCGTTACGTCTCCGTTGCCCCACATGCGGTGTTGCCATAAAACAGGGACCTTACTGAAGGCCATTTTGGCAAAAAGGGTATCAGGAGTCGTTATCTGATCTTTCAGAACGTATAAGCCTCCTGATGAAATGAATTCATCAGGCATATCAAGTCCCATTGTTTTTCTTACCAGATCGATGTAATGTATACCCCAATCTACCAAATGCCCATTTCCATATTCTTTCTCAAGACGCCAGTTATAGTGACCAATGCTTGGTCTGTATGGCAGTTTGGGTGCAGGTCCGCACCACTCTTCCCAGTCTAAGGCAGCCGGTGGATCCTGAATCTTCGTATCCTGGGTTCCCGGATCGTAATGGATCTGGGCAACAACTTGATGAACATCCCCTATCCTTCCCGATTCTATCAATTCCTTGGCTCTTTTGAATGCATCGCTCTGACGACGCTGGAAACCGATCTGGACTATATTGTCAGCTTTCTCATAAGCTTTAAGCATTGCCAGTCCTTCCGCTATATCATACGAAAGAGGCTTTTCAGAATAAATACTTAGTCCTTTTTCGCAGGCTGCGATGAACTGCAAAGCGTGCCAGTGAGGCGGAGAAGCTATGAATACAGCTTCCAGACCTTTCATATCAAGAAGATCATTATAGTATTTGAATGTTTTCGGTCTGGCAGGTTGAAGTTTAGCTATCTCATCTGCGTTTGTATTCAAACGATCCGAATCCACATCACAAATGCCTATTACTTCTATGTTGCCGGTCTTAAATGCGGCATTTATATCAACCATTCCGTACCATCCCGCTCCTATCAGGCCCACCTTTATTTTTCGGTCCTGCTGCAATGACGGGATGTAAAGGGAAGAAGCCAGGGCTACCGAGCCCAGTGATGTCATCTCTACGAATTTTCTTCTTTTCATATTAATTAGTTTTAAGATATTTCACGAAAAGTATAAGTTGCCATTGTCGGTAAACTGTCAGAATTTTGTTAAACATGCAACTAAGTTAACCATTTTTACTCACAACAGCAGCTGTAATAAATATATATTTCTGTTGACTGACACAAACCCTTTTTTACATAATAACTAAAATACGACATTCATATATGGAGGGTAACAGTGTTAAATCCAGGATAAATCAGGTTGAAAGGAAGCTGTATGCTAAAGAAAAAATCTAAATGAATACAGAAATCTAAAAGAGTTAAATCTCAAGAGCTAAAAATTATGACATCAACAAAAGGAATGTCAGTACCATTGCGTACTTTGCAATGAATGTTCCCTAATAGTTTTATTAAATTATTTTAAAATTCATAGATTATGAAATTAATTTTAGTAATTTTATTGTTCTAAATAATAAATTTTTAATTTTACGATTTAGAATTATAGCGGAATCGCTAGATAAATGTCTAGTATCCAGTTCTTTATAATTACTAATTATTCTATTGGATTTTTAATGTTTAAATGCTTTTCTTATAACGAACTTAGGCTAAATTATATACATTATCTGTTTTAAATGGACAAAATCTTTGTTCTTGAACATATATTTTAAACACTTACTTAACTTTTAAATCATGAAAAAACCGAACAGTTCTTAAAGTACTAATTAAACTCCGAGACAGATTTCAAATCTGTCCAGCTCAATCACTATTATTAATTTAACCTAAATTCTTTATTTATGAAATTAACTTTAACAAAAGAGGAATTATTTAAACGTTCGCGGAAAATTATTCTTCTAAGCTTAGTTTTTACCGGATTATTCCTAATGCTCGGGAATAACAGGGTTTTAGCAGATGATCCGGAGTCTGAAAACATGCTGCAACAGCGTACTGTGACAGGAACAATACGTGATGAAGCCAAAGCTCCGATGCCCGGGGTTAATATTTGGATTGAAGGCACAAGTATTGGAGTTATTTCTGATATTAACGGAAGATATTCTATATCCGTGCCGAGCGCAGATGCAGTTATTGTATTTTCATTCGTCGGATATAACGAAATGAAAGTATCATCCAGTGGACGAACAACAATTGATGTTACTATGGAACCTTCCGTGGAGAGCCTTGATGAAGTTGTTGTTGTAGGTTATGGTGTTCAGAGGAAGCGTGATGTAACCGGATCTATAACTTCTGTTAAAACAGAGGATCTTCAGAATCTTACTATGACAAGTGCCGCACAGGCTTTGCAGGGTAAAGCAGCCGGTGTTCAGATTGTCAATCAATCGGGAGCTCCCGGAGCAACAGCTTCAATACAGATCAGGGGATACTCATCTAACTCAAAAACAGATCCCCTGATAATTGTAGATGGTCTGAAGGTTCCGAATATGAATTACCTGGATCCGGAGAATATTGAGTCTATTGAAGTTTTAAAAGATGGAGCCTCAGCAGCTATTTACGGTATTGAGGCCGGTAATGGTGTTATACTTGTCACTACCAAATCAGGTGGCGGCCAGGGAAAAGTGTTCTACAATTTTCAATACACAACCCAATCCATTGCCAATTATCCCAAAACAATGAACGCCCAGCAGTATATGGAATACCAGATTGAATCGGGTTCAACCCAGCAAGCTGATTTCCTTTATGATGGTTTTACAGATACAGACTGGGGGAAACTAATGTTTGAAAAGGGAACAATGCCTCGTCATGTACTGGGTTTCCAGGGTGGTAACGACCGGGGAAATCTCTATGTTTCCCTTACTTCCATTAACAACGATGGTATTGTTACCGGGCAAAAAGATACCTATAATCGTCTTACAGGCCAGATAAATGCTGATTATAAGTTCAAAGAATGGGTTAAGGTAGGTGTAACAACATCAGTTGAGAGAACAAAGTCAAATTCAGTTTCAGAAGGAGGAACCATCAGTGTGTTGGGTGCAGTAATGGCCTACGATCCCATTACTCCCTGGTCCTATGCACCAGGTACTGAACCTGCCCGTATTAAAACCTGGCTTAACCAGGGTTATGAGCTGCCAACCGATCCCAAAACAGGTTACATATATGGATCTTCTCCCTTTGCCGGGAACAGTCTCATCTGGCATCCGGCAGTAATGCGCGACAAGACAGATAGTGATAACCATTCTTTCAATATCAGGGGGACAGCTTTTGCTGATTTCTCACCAATCAAAGGTCTTGTCATAACATCGAGGTTTGGATACCGTGCCGGTTACAGTATGAATAATACATACAACCATCCTGTTTTCGTCAATGCTACGGCAAACCAAAAGATGTCAATAAATGGCAGATCGAGTAATAATCTGTATTACCAGTGGGAGAACTTTGCCAATTATCTTTTTAACCTGGGAAGCCATAATTTCACTTTAATGGCCGGTAATTCCTACCAGAGATCAGAAGGAGACTTCGTATATGGCAGTGCCGATCAGCTTTCAAACCTATATGAAAACTACCGCTATTTATCAAATGCCATTAATTCGACAGGGATGTCAGTATCAGGCGGTTTAAGTGAAAGCGCCAATATGTCATATTACGGACGTGCAGGCTGGACATACATGAATAAATATAATCTCATGGCCAGTTTCAGGGCAGATGCCTATGACACATCGAAACTTGACAAAAGTAATCGCTGGGGATATTTTCCATCAATATCAGGAGGCTGGACCATAAGCAGTGAACCGTTTATGGATAATGTTAAACAAAAATTTGCCTTGTCATTCCTGAAATTAAGGGCATCATACGGGATCAACGGGAATGTTGGTGCATTAGGATCTTACCAGTATAATACAACTCTGTCAACAGGGATAAATTACGGATATGACTTTACTGACGGTCAGTTAACAGGAGCATATCCATCGAACCGTTTACCAAATCCTGCTATTAAATGGGAAACTTCCCGTCAATTTAATATAGGTTTCGACGCACGTTTTCTTCGCGACAGACTTGATCTGAGTCTTGACTGGTTCAATAAAAACACATTTGACCTTCTTACAAGTACTGAAGCCCCGTCAAACACAGGTGCTTCAAGTGTTTATGTGAATGCCGGTAAGGTTAATAACAAAGGTGTTGAGTTAATGCTTGGGTGGAGAGATGAGATAGCTGGTTTTCGTTATAGCATTAACGGAAATTTAGCAACACTTAAGAATCTTGTTACAGAGGGCACCTCACCAGATCGTGTTCCCGGTGCTGGTGTTCATAGCGGATACACTGTTACATATTTTGAAGAAGGATATCCATTATGGTACCTGCGTACTTTTGTTGTTGAGGATTTCGATGAAAATGGATACGCTGTCTATAAAGACTTTGATGGAGTACCTGGCATCAACGCACAGGATCAGACTATGACAGGAAATCCCATTCCCGATCTGACCTATGGTCTTACAGTAAACCTTGCCTACAAGAACTTCGACCTGAATGTTTACGGTGCCGGCGTATATGGAAACGAAAGACTATATGCTTGTCTGCGTGGTGACTTCCCGCAGCAGAACAACCTTGCTATTTTCTATACAGACAGATGGACCCCTGAGAATCCTAATGCAAGATTCCCAAGACCGGATTTTACAGACACCTATCAGGTAACTACAAACCTGAGGATTTTTGATGCATCATTTTTCAAGATCAAGCAGATACAGTTAGGATACAATCTTCCTAAGAGCATACTTCAGAAAGCCTGGTTGTCAGAACTCAGGGCTTATGTTTCATTAGATGACTGGTTCACATTTACAAGTTATCCGGGTCTTGATCCGGAGACCAGTGTAAATACTACCCAGAGTCTTGGTATAGATGCTGGCGGCTATCCTATTTCCAGGAAAGTAGTTTTTGGTATAAATGTGGCTTTCTAATCTTTTAAAATCAAATTACAATGAAAAACAGATATATAATAGGATTAGCGCTTTTTTTAGCAATTTTTGTTGCTTCCTGTGATCAGGACCTGCTTGATATAAAACAAAAAAGCGCTCTTTCGTTAGATGACTATTACGCAACGGCAGGTCCAAAAGAAGCTGAAGGGCTTATAGCAGCTGTATACAACCGTTTATATAATAATATATATGGTGTTAGTCCGACATTATTTCTGGATGTATTAAGTGACGATCATCATGCCGGCGGCGCTTCATTCTCTGACATGGCAAACAATTATCAGGAAGCCCATAACATGATAGCCACATCACAGACCGGGAATTTCAGGTCGATGTACAACAATTGTTATCAGGTTATATACTGGTGTAACCTGATACTGGAAAGAATACCTGAAAGTGATAATGCAACAATTAAACGGGTTAAAGCCGAGGCTGATTTTATCAGGGCTCTGTGTATGTTTGAGCTTGTCAGATGGTTTGGTACCCCTCCATTTGTTGATCATGTACTTTCAACCGATGAGTATAACATGCCAAATGGTGATCCTGCTGTTATTATCCCCTGGTGTCTGGAGCGTATGCAGTCTGCAGCAGATGCACTTCCTGCCCTGTCGGGTATTGGTCAACAGGAAGCCTATGGCGCACGTATCTCCAAGCATGGAGCACTTGCATACAAAGGCAAAGTTGCCCTATGGTATGGAACCAGATATAATGATGCAGAAATCCTTGGACAGGCTGTTGAACCTTTAAAAACAGTTGTCAATTCAAATCTTTACGGTCTTGTTGATGATATGTTCACCATCTCGCGTAAAGCAGCGGATTTCAGCAAAGAATATGTATTCGAACATAATTCAGCTGACAATAACGGATATTCGAGAAATCAGTCAGACCTTAGGCAGACATGGATGAACCTTCGCCCTGAAAACATGGCAATTCCTGATGATATATACATGCTGGGCTGGGGTTGGTGTGCAGTCTCCGGAGAATTTGGGGAATTCCTCGAAGCTCACGAAGGGGGTATCGAAAAACCTCGTTTCAAATCAACTATTCATACCTATGAGCAGATACTTGCCAAGGAATATACTTTGTCGGCAGTTCCCCCGGGTATTTCAACAGGGATAGCTCATAATCAGGGTTATTTCCGTTACAGAAATATTTTGTTCAAGGAAGATTTATACACGGATATAACAGGTTGGTGGCAGTTTTCTGCAGCAAATTATCATTATATGAGATATGCAGAAGTGTTATTAATGTATGCAGAAGCTAAGTTCCTTGTTGATAATGATGCAGACGGTACAGGCCTGGCAGCTCTGAATCAGGTTCGCGTCCGGGCAGAACTCGCTCCTCTCGCTTCCATGACTTATCAGGACATTAAAGATGAGCGTCGTGCCGAGTTATGGGGCGAACATGAACGCTTCTTTGACCTTGTACGATGGGGAGATGCAGCAGAGGCTCTGAAAGATAAAGGAAAGACCTGGTACACATTCTGGGGATATAAAGAAGGTACAACAGAATGGGATATTCGGACACGTGAGGGTACTGGCAGCGGATGGGACACAAGAGGAAAATATGAAGTTTTTCCATTCCCTTATCAGCAGTTGTCTGCTAATCCGAATCTCGTCCAGAATAAATACTGGTAACAGATACCTTTATATTTCTTAAGAATTTTTAACAGAAAGACGCTGTCGCCAAACCCGGCAGCGTCTTTTTATATCGAAATAATTGACAATTAGACAATATCGCTGCAAAAAGATGGACAAACAAAGGTTTAAATGGATTAATACCTCATTATGGCCCCTCCCCTCCCAAAAGCTTTTTTAATATTGGTTAAAGTTTTTTATTTTTGATCTGAGATTGTCAACAATCTCAGATCAATGAAAATTTGTGAAAGAATATACAGATAATGAAATAATAGAGTGTCTGCGTGAGAGAAAAAGTTACGTAGTTCATTATCTTTCTGTGAGATATATGCCGATGATCCGTCTTATGGTCACACGTACAGGTGGATCTTCAGAGGATGCAAAAGATATATTCCAGGAAGGTCTTATGATAATCCTTGAAAAATTAGATTCCAGGGAATTCTCACTTACATGCAAGTTTATGACCTTTCTGTATTGCGTATGCGAAAAGCTCTGGAAAGCAACAATGGCTAAAAAACAAGCAGCAGCAAATTATCTGAGAAATATGGCTGTTTACAAAAATGACAATGCAGGTGATTTTACAGATCGCATTGATGATGAGGTTTATAAAAAGATTTTTGCAGATGTATTCAGTTCACTGGATCCTGTCAGTCGTAAGGTACTGAAGATGCACTGCCAGAATAAAACTCATCAGGAGATCGCTAATGAACTTGGATATACCTACGGGTATATCCGGAAGAAGAAATACAGAGCTCAGATCAAGATGGCTGAAAAAGTGAAACAAATAATGAAAGAGAAGATTACCTGATCAAGTAATGACAAAATGAAAAAGCAGGATAATTATTCAGACGACCTCATCATTGCTTTAAAAGATATTGAAACTGTAAAGAATGATCCGTTATATTCTGAAACAGATAAGCTGGCATTTCAGTTAGTCTCCGATTTCAAAAACAAGAATTCAGTTAATAGCCTGAATGAAAGCTTCATACGCGAAAATCTATGGGATTCTGACGCTTCTGATAGTTCTGCGATAAAGCAGGTTAAAAAGAACAATCCATGCAGATATCTGGCAATTGCTGCAACAGTTTTAGGAGTTGTCTTTCTTATAAGATCCTTTATTCCTTCAACTCCTGACAAGCTGTATAACAAATTCTATGAACCGTTTAACCTGGTATCGGATGTTGTCAGGAGTCCCGGGAATACCGAAATTACCATGAACCTTGAAACAGCTATAAGTAATTATAATGAAGGCAGATACAATGAAGCCCTTGAAGGTTTTGCAAGTATTGAAATGACTGAGGGTAAAGAGGATAACATTGTTTTTTATCAGGGTATTGCATGTCTTGCTGCTGAAGATTATTTAAAAGCTTCCTCCCTGCTTAGCAAGGCTATGGTTTCTGATAGCGATTTCATAATTGAAGCTAAATGGTATCTGGCTTTATCATACCTTAAAACAGGAGATATAATAAAAGCTGAAGAATGTTTTAAGGATCTGGCACAGTCATCCGCATACTATAAAGAGTCTTCTGAACGGATCCTGCGCCGCCTGAAATAATAAAAAATAATAATTGCCACAACAACAATGATTGCAGGAACCGGATATAACAATTTATTCCTGCCGGCATTAACAGGATCATTATTCCCCATTACCTTATACGCTGCCCAGTAGTAAGGATCTTTAAGTGAGGGAGGGTTTTCCCTCAGGAATTCAAGCTTAGCCAGGCGCATAGCTTCATCCTTTTTTCTGCCTTTAGCCAGATAGTAATAAAAGCTTTCCATTATTTCTGCACTTACTTCATCATTAATTTCCCATGAAGTCATTATTAACGATGAAGCTCCGGCAAGAAAAAAACTCCGGGCAAGACTCTTCAGTCCCTCACTTTGGTACAGTTTGCCTGTACCGGAATTACAGGAACTAAGTACGATCATCGGTGAAACAATTTTCAACAGGCTAACCTCATAATTATAAAGCTTCCCGTCATTCAGGGTGTCATTGCCTGTTTCAAATAGAAGGTAAGAGTAATTTGAGTTCAGAGTATCTGAGAAAGAATGCATTGCAAGATGAAAGATCCCGGGAGCACCAAGCAATGATCTGAAATTTGTCTCTGTAGCTGAGTGTCCGGTGAACCTGCGCCCCCTGAACCATCTGTAAATTGCATCAATTTCCTTATTTGCACCTGATAAGCGGACAATATCAGTGATAGCACCATTTATTTCATTGTAATCAGGAGCAAAGGCATATACTTTTCTGCCAGGGAAAGTCTTGTTGAATACAAGGGATGCGGAAGGACCATATGACATTATAAACCTGTTTATAAGATATGGCAGTCCATCAAAGGAGTTTATAGAGTCAGAAGGGAGAGATTCAATTAAAGCATCAAAGGGCAGCCATGAGATCTCATCATCCGGGATAATTATAAGATGACTGGTGTTAAGGTTTTTAATAAGCGGGTTAACAAGTGTATTATACATGTAATTAAGGGCAGATGCATATTTATTCAAAACATGGCTGCGCCTGTTTTCATTATTCCTGATACGGCTTCCATTGCGGATTATTTCTGCATTTAATGAAAAAAGGGAATCAGGATGAGATTCATGAAGTAAAAGTGAATCTCGTGTAATGATGAATGTGAAAAGCTTTCTTGTTCCGTTTATATACTTCGGAGACAGAATAAAATCTATTATCGTTTCATCTTTTTTTAACTTTTTCATTACCTGGACCACAGATAAAGGTTTTGTTTTCTTAAGCAAATTGTAGTATTGAGGATATGACATCCGGAGTTCAACTGAAAGTTCCTCAAGCTCCCTGTTCATTGCAAAGATTTCATCTTTCCAAAAGCTGATTTTTGCTGTATCTGGTTTTGGGCTTTGGAATTCATTAAAAATAAGCTTGTTATAAGAACCGAGTGCAAGTTTCAGATCGTTCTTCCTTCTGCTAAGAGAATCAGGTATGAGCTCTGAGAATAAAAGCTCGTTTTCGATTATCTCTTCACGCAGCAATGAGGCTTTTGTATCCTGTAAGATGTCATACATTTTTCTTACAAGAGATGTCTCACCTGTAAGTCTTAGTTCACTGTTGATGATATCAATAGCGCTTATATAAGTCTCTTTTTCATTTTCTGCCAGATAGATACGGTCTTCATCCGAGAGGTATTCGTCTTTAATTTGGCTAAGAACATTCAGGGCAATTCCGATAGTTTCACTTGCTGCTTTGCTGTATTTTACTGCAGATAGTTCATTTTTCTCTTGCAGAGATAATTCCTGCAGTGCAAGAGCTTTGGATTTAAGGTTGTCAAGAAGTCTTATTGAAAACAATGATGTATCTCCCGAAGGATTCGAAAAAATATCTGTTTCATTAAAGTTATCAACTATTGAGATAAGGGCTTTCTGATAATAATCTAGAGCTTTACGGTACTCAGACAATTCTGAAAAATGATCACCAATATACTTATACACTAACGAAACCTGAGGGTTTTTTGCTCCATAGTTGCTGATACTGATTGAAAGAGCCATTTCGAGCATTTCAAATGCTTCATTTTTTCTTCCGTCAAATCCGAGAAGCTGAGCATAGTTGTAATAAGCCTCCGACAACCTGAAATGCTGATCTGTATATCTTTCTTTCAATATACTTATGCATTTAGTATAATATTTTTCTGCATTTTCTAACTCATTCAGGTTCTTAAAGACCTGAGCAATATTAAGATATACTGTTGCCAGGGATTGTAAGTTATGCTTCTCAATAAGCCTCTCACTCTTTTGAAATAACTCCAGTGCCTGCTTGTAATCTCTTCTGTTTGTAAGCTGTCTTCCATAGTTTAAATAAGCCAGCGACAGGCTTGATATCACGCTTTTATCATCTGTAGTGAGCAGTTTATCGTAGATCCTTATCCCTTTTTCAAAGTATTCTGAGGCATTGGCATATTGCTTTTTAATACTGAATATTATGGCCTTGTTTATATAAATATCCCCGAGGGATTGTGAAATATCTTCATTGATCAGCAATTCTGCCATATTATAATAATCCAGGGATCGGTTATATCGGCCCAGCAGGAAGTTTACAGCGCCAAGATTATTTAATACAGGGATTCTAAAATTCAAGGGTAATGAATCACCCGATTCAAGAGATAAAAGCAGTGATCTCTCTGCATTCATCAGGTCGCCGGAATTGTATGATCTCAGAAAATTCCGGAAAGAAGCATCGTAATCTTCCTCCTGTGAAATTGCCGGCGCATGACTTGAACAAATGATTATAACTACCAGAATAACAAACCTTTTCAACTTTTCAGCGCAAATGCTATGTTCCTAAATGAAAGGCTGAAAGTAGTTAAAACTATCATTTTAAAAAAATGAAAAGCAACACCGGATTAATCGGAAAACAATACTCAATGAAAAAGAAAAGTGATTGACCTCTAATATTGTTATATCCCAAGGAATTTAAAATATTTGAATATCACGGTTTCTTTGGTGGGAGTATAATTATTGGTTCAAAACCAGCTTCTCCGTCACCACCACGGACATGGCTCATTATTTTTATATCAAGTATTTCAATTCCATTAACGCCAGACATAATTTCGTTAAGATTTTTCTTTGAGTGATTCTTCTTTGTATTCATAGCTTTTTTAATTTGGTTTATATAGATATATTTTGATGCAAGCATTATTGTTACCCATAAAAAGGGATTATTTTTCAAAATAATTTTTGCTGATCAATTATATGTTTGAATTACAGATCTTTAGATATTGGAGAGTTTTATAAAGCAGAAATGTTTTTTTACTCTGTCTGAAAAAAAAGAAAAATATTTAAAAAAAAATGGGTTTAAAGGGTAACAAATGAAGGTTGAAACGAATATAACCTATAGACAGGACATCAATCAAAGAGATATAATCTGACTTAGTATCGTCGTCTGGAAAGCATATATTTAATTTTTAGCATTATGGAAAAGATGTTTTTCATTACTAGAAAAGAAATGCTTAAGGGGTATCATATAGTTCACACTGAAAACTGTCCATTTATGACTGACAGAACAGATCTGATCTTCCTTGGAACTTTCAGATCTGTTTATGAGGCACTTCTAAAGGGAATGAATCTCTTCAGTAAGGTTGAAGAATGTCCCTTTTGTTCAGGGTATCATCGAAATAGTGTTTGTTTTTCAGTAAGGCATAATAAAAGAAAGTCACTTGTACCGCCTACATCTGAATGTGACAATTATGATTTTATGATATGCTGCAAAAATTGATCCGACCAATTTGATATCACGGATCTATTTAATCCGGAGTTTATAACACCTTTTAGCATATTTTACCTGTGATCAGGTAATTATAATAATACCAAATAAAAGAAATAAAATAAGCCAGAGTATTATCTTGAATGTGTAATCCGTATTATCGTCCTGCTCTTCCATTAAAATTAAAAATATTGTAAATCATAAAGGTAGTCTTATTTATGCGAATTTAAATTTTTCTCTGATTCTCTCCTGCAAAACTCATTTGTACAATTTCAGGCAAATCTATTAACAGGATTATTACTTTATAATAATTATGAGTATTTTTAGTTTTATTTTCAGGGGCTAAAAATGCCTAAATTAATACCTTCAATTTATGAAAAGAATAATAATTATAATCGCTTCTTTGATAATTATAGGTGTAATTGGTTATACTGTTTTTAAATTATTTTCATATCATGAATCATCCGGATCAGAAGATCCAACAACACTTAATCCGGTTGATCTGTCAGATAACCAGCTCATAAGTGAATGGCGGGAGGAAGACCGGACAGGCAGCTCATCTGAAACGGGACTACTGGAATCCTGGCCTGCGGGAGGCCCTCAGTTGATTTGGTTAAACTCTAAGCTGCCAAAAGGCAATTCTTCTGTTTCATTCGGCAACAATACAATCTATCTTACAGGTAATGACTACACTAATGATATCCTGATTGCTCTCGATGAATATGGGAAGATCAAATGGCAAACTCCCTACGGACGTATATGGAAGGAATCCAATCCTGAAAGTCGTTGCACTCCGACAGTTGAGGGCGATAAAGTGTATGTATCAAGCGGATTCGGCGATCTGGCATGTATCAATGGGATCAATGGTCAGATAATATGGTCTGTTAAAGCCAGTGAGATTTATAAAGGCACATACGGATCATGGGGCATTGCTGAATCACTTCTGATTGATGGCGATAAACTTTATTATACCCCTGGAGGACCGGAGACAACAACAATAGCACTTAATAAGAATTCAGGTGAACTGATCTGGAAAACAGAAAGTCTAGGTGTCCCTCCATCCTACACCTCTCCTATCCTTGTTGATTACAATGACTATAAACTCCTCATAAATATCACACCAAGGTATGTATTCGGTGTTGATGTTTCGGAAGGTAAAATCCTTTGGAAAATAGATCATCTTGAAGTATTGGGAAGCAAAGAGACAGGCACTAGCCAGATATTATGTGTGACTCCATTGTTTTTTAATGATAAGGTTTTCATTACAGGTGGTTACGATCATGGTAGTTTTCTTATTAATCTGACTGAAAATGGCAGACAAGCTTCTGTGGAATGGACTGAAAAGAATCTTGATGTACATCATGGAGGAGTTGTTCTTGTTGATGGTTATATTTACGGAGCAAACTGGATCAATAATAATACAGGCAACTGGTGTTGTATTGATGCGAAAACCGGCAAAAAGATGTATGAAGAAACATGGAAAGGCAAAGGATCTGTAATTTCAGCTGATGGATTGCTTTATGTATATGAAGAAAGGACAGGATTTGCAGGTCTTGTAAAACCAAACCCTGAAAAATTTGAACTTATAAGCAGTTTTAGGGTAAGACAAGGATCGGGGCCATACTGGGCTCACCCGGTGATAAAAAATGGAGTCCTGTACCTCAGGCATGGGGAAGCATTGATGGCTTATAACATTAAGAAATAATTATCCCGGCAAGGCAAGGATGAGTCCCGGCAGAATAAATAACCATATTATAACAGGTCTTGCAGTTGTTATTTCAATAGTATCACTGGCATGGTGGTTTTCAGGTGAACATTCTCCTGCTCAAATTGAAATCAGGAAAGCAGGTATGGATAACAGGCCCAAGACAGAACCCAAGCCAGAAACTGTTATTGTCGGCGAATTTTTCAGTAATATGAATCTTCTTGATGAAGTCATTCCGGGGAGTTGGCCCAGATTCCGGGGAGCTTATTTTGACAATAAAAATCATGATACTATTCCTTTTTCAGAATCATGGGACACAGAAGGACCTCCCGTAAGGTGGAAAATTTCTCTTGGTGAAGGGTACGCAGGCCCTGCTGTATTAAATGGCAGAGTATATGTCATTGACTATAATGAGAGGATCAAAGCTGATATGCTGAGATGTTTCTCATTAAAGACCGGAGCGGAACTCTGGAGAAGATGGTATTATGTAGATATTAAGCGTAACCACGGGTACTCTAGAACTGTTCCGGCAGTAACGGATAAATATCTTGTATCTGTTGGTCCCCGGTCGCATGTTATGTGCGTTAACCCTGTAAGCGGAGATCTTATCTGGACCCTTGACATGGAAAAAGAATTCGGCATACCGGGAAGCGCGAAGGGGAAAATCACTCCTGAGTGGTATACAGGTCAATGTCCTCTTATTGATGACGATGTTGCAGTATTTGCTCCCGGAGGAAAGGCACTGATGATAGGCATTGACTGTGCCACGGGAAAGGAAGTATGGAGGACACCTAATCCGGATACTCTCAGAATGTCGCACGGATCAATAATGCCAATGACAATTCATGGGAAAAGAATGTATGTGTATAATGCCATTGGCGGAGTATGCGGGGTTTCTGCAGAGGACAGTGACAAAGGCAGATTGTTGTGGCTTACAAAACAATGGAATCCGGCAACTACTGCAGCCTCTCCCCTGTATCTGGAAAATAATGAGATAGCTGTTTTCGGGAGTTATGGAGCTGGAGGTGCGAGATTGAAAATTGATTATGACGGGT